>Ga0182011_10001564_pt1 | contig 20010 bp, 19 predicted proteins | sample 711E1DmetaG_FD_120481 | JGI IMG/M metagenome (GOLD analysis project Ga0182011, IMG submission 120481) | Permafrost microbial communities from Stordalen Mire, Sweden - 711E1D metaG | ecosystem: Environmental > Terrestrial > Soil > Wetlands > Permafrost | place: Sweden: Stordalen | collected... | reverse complement strand
TGTCAAGATCGTCGCCGAAGGCGCCAACGGTCCGACCACCCCGGAAGCCGACGAATACTTCAAGAAGCACGGCATCTTCGACATCCCGGATTTCCTGTGCAATGCCGGCGGCGTGACCTGCTCGTACTTCGAGAGCGTCCAGAACGATATGAACTTCTACTGGACGAAGAAGGAAGTGCTGGAAAAACTCGACACCAAGATGACCCAGGCCTTCCAAGGCGTTTTGAATATGTCGCTCAAGCAGAAAGTCGACATGCGCGACGCAGCCTACATGGTGGCGATCGACCGGGTGGTCAAGGCCATGCAATTGCGCGGCTGGGTGTAAACTCTCAGCCTGTCATTGCGAGCGCAAATTGCGAAGCAATCCCCTCGTAAGTCTGGAGATTGCTTCGTCGGGCAAAGAACGCCCTCCTCGCAATGACACCAATCAAATTGAAATCAAAGACGCCAGGCATATCCCGGCGTCTTTGTTGTTGTATAATAAGGTTGGAAGAACGAGAGCGAGGATGCAACCATGAGTTTTCCAGAAGAAGAACCGCCCATGCCAATCGAGCCGGCCGCTTCGGAAGAAGGACCCGTCCCAGGGGAGCCCAGCCCTTCCGAAGAGCCCCCTTCCGGGAACAAGCCGCCCTTCGGGGACGAGCCGTCTTCCGGGGAAGTGGTATTTCCTGAAGAGCCCGACCTGCCCGAGGATTTCATCCCACTCGACCGGACCAGCCGTAGGGCGCGCGCCCGGCGCCGGCGCGCCAGCCGCATGCTGGCGATGCCGGATGCAGAAGAGCGGGCTACCATACTGGACGGCCTGGCCCGGCGGGCCATTCCTTCCTTCGAATTTTTCGTTTTTGCCGTCCTGTGCGGAGCTGTACTGGGCGCCGCCTATTTGATGGATTCGCCGGCCATCCTGCTGCTGGGGATCCTGCTGGCGCCGCTGTTGACCCCCTGGGTGGGCATGATACTGGCCGTCCAGACCGGTTCCTGGCGCTTCTTCTTCCTGACGCTGGGAGGGGTGCTGGAAGCCAGCCTGCTGGTGTTCCTGACCGGGGCGCTGGCCGGGTGGGTGGGGCGTCTCTGGCTGCATTTACCGCTTGCTCAGGCAAAAATCCATTCCCAACTCTGGTGGCCGGAATTAGTCCTGGTGGCGATGGGAGCGATCCTGCTGGCGATATCCTTCGTCCGTTCCGAGAACAGGCCGGTCCTGCCGAGCATCATGCTGGCCTACGGGTTATTCATGCCGCTCAGCGCGGGTGGGGTCGGGTTGGGGATTGGTTCCGCAGAGCTCTGGCCGGATGGAGCGGAGGTTTTCCTGGTACACCTGGCATTGGCCGGGCTGGCAGGACTGATCACCCTGGCTGCCCTGCGCTTCAAGCCGCTCAAAGCGGGTGGGTATTTCCTGACCATTTTCATCTGGCTGGTTTGCCTAGCCGGGTTGGTATCTCTGACCGGGTTGACCATGGCCGTCCGGAAGGAGATCGTTACCGCCCGCCCGACGATTGCGCCGATTCCCACGGCGGTGGTTTTCGTGCCGTTCGACAGCCCCACTCCCACGGCGACTGCAACCGCCACATCCACGCCCACAATGACGGAGACACCCTCGCCGACCGCCACCGCTTCCCCCACGCCGGCCTACGCGCTCATCCGGGCCACCACCGGCGGCGGGGCATATATCCGCTCCGAACCGGCAGGTGGAACTGCGCTGGCCGTCCTGCTTAACGGCACGCTGGTACAGGTATTGCCGGAAATCCAAACCGCCGGCGGATTTTCCTGGGTGCATGTCCACTGGAACAATGTGGATGGCTGGGTCATGACAACCGTTCTCCTGGCAACCACGGAGACGCCCCCGCCGCCCACGCCGACGCTCACTCCGACCCCCTGATTCTTTAGGTCGTTTTGGAATTGCCCCGGTGCTGGGGAAGAATTGGTGGGTACACCCCCGGTTGCTTGCCCCGGCGATTCCCACAGAGCCATATCTTACTTACTAGGAGTACCCCTTGACCATCCATTTTGGTACGGACGGCTGGCGCGCCGTCATTTCGGACACATTTACTTTTACCAACCTGCGCATGCTCAGTCAGGCCATTGCGGATGCAGTGGCATCCGAATCCTGGGACAAGACCAGCAAGGACGGCCAGGCGCCCGACCCGAAGAAATTTGTGGTTGGCTTCGATACACGCTTCCTGTCCGACCGGTACGCCGGAGATGTGGCGCGCGTCCTGGCTGCCAACGGCTTTATCGTCTACCTGGCGCAATCGGACGCCCCTACGCCCGTCATCTCCTATGCGGTAAAGAACCTGCATGCCATCGCCGGCGTGATGATCACCGCATCGCATAATGCCCCGCGCTATAACGGCGTCAAGCTCAAGGCGGCCTATGGCGGGTCGGCCCTGAACGAACAATGCCACCGGGTGGAAGTCTATCTTAATGATAATGAGGAACGCGCCCGCGGCCCGAACCTGATGGATTTCGACATGGCACGGAAAAGAGGCCTGATCCAAAAATTCAACCCCCTGCCGGCGTATTTCGAGCATTTGCGGCCGTTGATCAATAGCGACGTGATCGCCGAAAACCCGCAATGTTTTGTAGTGGATTCCATGTACGGTTCGGGACGCGGCGTCATTAAGGCCTTCTTGCAGGGCACAGGCTGTGAGGTCACCGAGATACGCGGCGAAATGAACCCGGGCTTTGGCAACATCCACCCCGAACCGATCGCCAAATACCTGGGCGCGCTGGCCGGCGCGATCGGCGCAGGGATGGGCAATTTTGGCGTTGCCACCGACGGGGATGCAGACCGCATCGGGGCCATGGACGAGCACAGCAACTTCGTCGACCCGCATAAAATCATGGCGCTGGCCCTGCGTTACCTGGTGGAAAAACGCGGCTGGACCGGCGCGGTGGTACGGACGGTCTCGACCACACGCATGATCGACCGATTGTGCCAGCGCTATGGATTGACGCTGTATGAGACGCCGGTGGGCTTCAACCATATCGCCGACCATATGATGACCCAGGATGTGTTGATCGGCGGGGAAGAATCGGGCGGCATTTCATTTAAAGGCCATATACCTGAAGGGGACGGACCGATCATGGGCTTATTGTTGGTGGAGATCATCGCGGCGGCACACAAATCCCTGCACGAACTGGTGGAAGACTTGCTGACAGAGGTTGGCCCGGCTTTTTATGAACGGTCTGATCTGCGCCTGCAACATCCGGTTGCAAAATCAGACATGACCGATTTCCTGATCAAGCAGGTCCCGGCGGAGATAGGCGGCCAGAAGGTGGCGACAATCAACAATGTAGACGGCGTCAAGTACATCATGGCGGATGATTCCTGGCTGCTTATCCGGCCGTCCGGCACGGAACCGGTGCTGCGCGTGTATGCCGAGGGGCGCAGCAAGGAAATGGTTAAAGCCCTGCTTGGATACGGTCAAACAGTGGCAGCCAGCGTAACGTAATTTAAGGCTAAAGAGGTTAAAAAGCGTGAACCCGTTTGGGCGGGTTCACGCGAATACAACCGGTAGGGATACGAAACGTATCCCTACAAATTTTTTTTACTCCCGGTTATTTTCTGGAAGGAGCGTTGCGCAGGCGCCGCGCCAGGAAAATGACCACAATAAGCGCCAAGGCCAGAATGATCAAACCGGGCAAGCCCAGCTGGTCGAAGAAGCCGGTCCTGGGCATCGCAGCCGCCGGAGTCCCGATCCCGTACACGGGCATGGCATTCATCACTGCCGTGGAGGTCAGCTGCTGCGCCAATTGAGTCTGCATAGAAACCAGGGTGGCCGGGTAGGTGGTGGGAGTGGCCAACGGAGCCAATGGGGTGTCTGTACTCATCGCGATCACCGCGGTGGGGGTGTCGAGCGGAGCAACGGTGGGCAAAGAGGTGGCTGTGGGTATTTCGGTTGGCAACGAGGTGGGCGTCCACAGGGCCGCCTGCGCGGTGGAAGTCATCTGTGCGACGACCTGCGCATTTCCAGCCTGAATGGCGGATTGCGTGGCTTTTTGTGAGGCGTTGTGGCTCGGCAGATACCATAATGCGTAAACTGCGCCACACACCAGCGTCAGAAAGATCAGGGCTGCAAAAACTCCGCCAACGATCAAGAAAGTCCGGTTATTCGACTCCTCCGGCGGGGGTGGGGTCTCGGGGGTTTCCAAGTTGGGATCACTTTCATCTAACATCGCTGCTTCCTCCTCGTTATGAATTATCTTACACTAGGACTTCCAAATTGGCAAGCGGAATGAGAACCTGCTCTTCAGATTCCAGCCGCACATCGGCTGCGGCCGCCCTTATACCGCTGGGTAGGGTGGTAAACCCGGGACGTAAACTTACCAGGGTCCCGACAGAGCCTGCATGAGGTGCGCACATCAGACGCACCGTCTGACCAGGAGCAAATATTTCCACCTCGCGCGGAGCAGGTGGCTCCTGCGTCACCGGCAGGGAAAGATAAATTTCGGGTCGCACGCCGGTCTGCCGATCATACGGCTCAGCATTAAGGGTCGCTTCCCGTTTTGCATTAGAGGTCAGTAATTTATAGGCGGCCTCATCCATCGGCCGCTGGATAAAGCCATCAACTACAATGATCGGGTATTCCGCCTGCGAGGCCTGGGGAATAAGGGCAGGAGACATACTGCCCAGGATAATGCCGCGCACCGGCAGCTCGCCGGCCACCTGAAAGACGGCCGGGTCACTGCAATTACCCGCCAATATCACTGATCCGCGCATGCTGACATCCAGATGTTTGGCTGTCAGAGGATCCTCCGGGGCGGTAAGTACGGGTAAGAGCATACCGGCATTCAATTGCCCATTCCCCCAAATTCCCTGCACAAGCGCACCATTGAAGGTGATTTCCACCCCGCGTTCGGCAATCACGCGCGTGACGATCCCGGGGATACCGGCACGCAAATCAAAGGTGGTATCCCCAACCTCAATCAGGACTTGCCCGGCTGCGGATAAAAGCACCCTGCCATCACATGTGGCGCGGACAATTTGCAGCCCCAGCCCAATCCGCCTGGCAATTACATCGCCCTGGGAGACCAAATCGGCTGCTTTGACCTGGATCAGGCTCTGGGCTGCATCCGGCTGGAGACCCATCGTGCGAGCCACATCTATCAGCAGGTGATCGGCTCCAAATTTGGCCTCTGCCAACACATCTACCGGATTCACCTTCTGGTCCAAGTGAGCGATAATGCGCCCTGGCACAGGCAACAGGCGTTCGCGCCGGATGGTGGTCAGTGTCAGAATATGAACAACGGGAGCCAGCATCGGTTTACCTAGCCTCCTACCGTCCAGAACCATTTTTTAGCAATATCACGCTGCCGATCAGGATCAGCATGCATTTGCAAGGGACGGCCGCGTGCATCGATCACCAAACCAAGCGCCGTTCCGGTGACAGGGATTCCGGCTTCGCTGGTGCGCCCGGGACCAAAGCCAATATCGGTATGATGATATGGATCAATGAACAATCTGGCTGATTGTCCAACCGGGAGGGGAAATACTTCCAGCGCCCCTTGTTTTATATCCAGGCGGCTTTCATTCCCATTCTGGTACAACAGGCGGACTTTTAAGACCGGCGTATTACCAGGCCGGCCGGTGGTATAGGGTGCGACCACCGTTGCCAAACCAAGGAAAGCACCTGATTCCAATATCTGGACGGGCAGAATGGAATTCCGACTGGCGGCTGCACCCAAGGCAGGCAGCAGGTTATTCTGGTCCAAAATCAAGGTGGTAATACCTACAGGTTGGATGCCATCCAGCAGGATGAGCAGGCTCTGCCCAAGGGTAGGGGCGCGGGTGATGACACTCCCACATGCAAGGATAGGCTCAAAATAAGGAGCCACGGAAGGTGCGGCGCGCCGGACCTGGTGAGGGAAATCCTTGGAAAGACTGTTAAAGGCAATGTTCAGTGCCTGACGTGCCAAGGCCTGTTCAATAGAAAGATCCTCGGGAGTGGCGGGCAATGAGGCCGGATAAATGGATTTCTGGTAGATGTAATCCCTTACCGTGTCGGCAGGGATGTCCAGAGAAAGCCATTTCATAATTTCATTCAGACTTGTAAAGCGGAGAAGGTTGGCCAGGCCTTCGCCGAGACCCAGCTGTGGATAGACGCCCAGGGTCAAATCGCCCGCAAAAGAAGCGGCCACACTGGCGGCGGATGCACCCAGGTCGACCCCGAGAATGCCTTTGGTGGAATCGTACACCTGGCTGAGGAAGCGGATTATACGGCCCTCGGCGTAAGCGGTTGGCATTAATGTATCGCCCGCCAATGCATTGAGTTCATCCACACCGCTCATCTGGTTACGCCTGACCTGGGGATAAAGCTTGGCGAGGGCATTTTGGGCGGGCTGAAGGTCCTCTGTTTCAAGCTCAGGGCGAATATTGGGGCTGATACTCAGGGAGGAGGCCAGGTTCTGCAAGCCGGTTTTAATTTCCTCGGCCATATTCTTATTCCCTGCAAAGAGCACAGCCGGGCGATTTTCGGCTGGCAGAATGAAACATGCCAGACCAATTATCTCGATCAAGCGCCGGACAGAAACAGTAGCGCCTCTATCCGTACCACCGGCCACCAGAATCAGGTCCGGGCGCAGGCGCAACAAGGTGTCAATTTGCTGTTCGGGCTTGCGCTTGTCGTTTAGCCCGATGGTATCCACCACGCGGGCATAAGTTGTACGCGCCAACCTCTGGGCACTCTCCAACGAAACATCGTCCAACAAACCAACCACTACTGTTTTCAAGGCTGGTCCGGCGGAAAAAGTGGCCGCGAAGGTATCGACACCTCTGCCAACCTCAGCAGGGATGATCAAACGCTGCTCTTCATTCAGAAATTTCCGTCCGGTAATGGATTGAAGGTCTTCGATTGCGTTGTGGATACCCTCGTTGATGTCTTTATAAGGCGCAGCCGCAGTAGTGGTGGAATGGCCGGAGGCGATGAACCGGTAATAGCCTTCAACAACGTCAAATAATGCCGCACGCGTGGTGATGGTGCCGACATCAACCGCCAAGAGAGAATCAGAATCAACCAGTGGTTCAGGCATATTTGTCTACAGAACGGAAGTCAGAAAATACCAGATAAAATTTAAGCGCTCGATCAGCGCGGTGAGGGCAGCGGCGAAAACGCCTGCGAACAAAACGCCCAGGGTTATTGCAATAAAAACCTGCCCGATACGACTCAGCCATTCCACAAGCTTACCGCGCTGAGGTCCACCGGCAGTTGACCTGGCTCCAAAATGGAAATAGACCAAGGTTGTTATCGTACCAACCAGCATTATTGCTCCGAAGAACAAGCGTGCCAGCCAGGTTTCACCCGCACTGGTAGGGTTAAATACATTGAAAGATGCCTGTGTTTGTGGAATAAGCGTCCCCATCACCGCCCCACCTACGGCCACTGCCGCACCCACCCCCACCAGGAACGCCAGGGAGGGGGTACCCAGCCAAGCCATTCGCGCAGAGAGCTTCAAGAGAAGTAAAACTCCCAAAATGAGCGCAAGCAAAGCTATCAATGCCTCTATGAAGGTGCCGGAGAACAAAGCGATGAACACTTTCGGATAAATCACCTGCCACCAAACCACCGCAGCAACGTATCCGGCGGAAACCCCGACAAAAATATAGACCGCCACCCGAAAAGCGGGGTTGTCCCCAATCAGATAGCTTAGAACCATCAGCGTGAGCAAGAAACTCAGGAAACCGGGCAGCAGGTCCTGGGAAATGGTCACAGTCATGATCAGGCCTCCGCTCCTGAAACATTGTGGCGGGCGCGCCAAACGATCATAACGACCATTAGTCCACCGGCAAGGATTATCAATTCGGCAACCAGCATCCCAACGCTGAATGAATCCCAATATTGATTATCCAAACCAAATTGATGAGTCGGTCCCAGGCTTAGGTTGGATTGTTCATATATTTTTGCGTCTGACAAACCAGAGACCAAGCCTTTGAGCTGGCCCGAGTCCAAATAGGGCCGTATCATCGGTTCGGCCTGCGCGCTGATAACCATCAACATCGGAGTGCTGCCAAGACGCGGACCGGCTTGTTCAATCCAATTTCGCCCGGTATCGGCATTGTCGGTGAGGACAATGACCGCTGCAAAGTCGCTCAACTTCTGGATGGCCTGCAAGGGACCAGGTCCCCAGACAGGCTGGCCATTCAAGCCAACCGTCACGGCTTCTGTTGGTGAATTTGCGAAATACAAAATACCTGCCGGTCCTCCGGCCAGATAACCCAGATTGATGTATTGATTTCCGCTCGTGTATTGATAATCTTTTACCAATGGGGTGGTTTGCAGGAAATGTTCCGCCAGGATCGGGCCGGTTGGCGACGTAGATATCAGCGCCAGGGGGATTCCTTTGGAGAGCAACCGGTCCATCAGCGGAGCGGCCACTGCCTCCAATTCGCCAGAGAGGGCTGGTTCATAATCAAATACTACCAATGCAGGAATTTTTCCGGTAAGCCCATTTAGTATGTTGGATGAGGCGCCCTGATCGGTTGACCCCAACAAGGTAGCGGGCGCAATCTGAGCGCCACCCTTATTTGCACCAAATATGAACGGTAATCCCACTGCCAGGAACAGCAGCACCGTAATTAACCAACGCAACAGCTGGTTCGAAGACAGTGAGGTCGTTTTGAGTTCCCGAGCGGTGGTTTCGCCAGCGATCAACCTCTCGAGGGTGGCAGCATAACGTTGCTGCCCATCGGATATCTGCAGGGTGGTGGAATACGCCGGGGGCTTTCGTAAAAATCCAAACCCGGGTTCTGAGGGAAGCACACCACTCAATCCAGCCAGCGGACCGTTTTGTTCGGCAGCCCTATTTTCAACCAATGCTGCCGTTCTCGATTCCACCACAGATTCCACCGGGCGCATGGCCTGCACCCAGGAGGGCAATTCAGCAGGTACCAGGGATCCGAAATCTCCCTGGTCTTCATCATTACGAATAAGTTTAACAAGGTTTTTTTCCGAGGTTTGTTCCGGATTTATTCTTGTAAGCCACTCGGGGGTTTCCAACGAATAAGCCGTTTTGCTTTGTTCGCCGGGAGGATTATCTTTATTATCATTAATCAATGCCGGGGTAGTGCTTGTCAAGGGTGTGGTAGATTCGATTCCGATCAACCAATCGGGAAGCGGTCCGGTCTCTTTTGGGGAGGCAGGCACAGCGGGAACGACTTCAAAGTCATCCTTGTGCTGTTGCGCGTCCTGCGCAGCATTAACATCTGCCTGCAAATGTGACAACCAGCCGGGGGTATCTGCAGGGGGGTTGACATCCGACTGGGGCTCGCCACCCAATCCTGCCGCAGGCGTTCCTGAATCCGGCGCGGATTTTCCTTCCAGATTGGACATCCAATCAGGAACATTTTCTGTAATATCCGAGCTGGGGGGTTGCGCAGCAGAATCGGAATTGGACAACCAGTCAGGCACGGAAGCGGCTGGCCCGGCAGGTGTGGTGGATTCCACATGGATAGACCTCTGGTTCAGTTGATCCAACCAATCCGGAATGTTTTCTGCCGTGGCGCCCGCGGCACCGGTAGAGGGCGGGCTGTTTTGTGGGGATATACCCGGCAAACCGGAGAGCCATTCGGGAGAATTCTCTGCTCCCTGCAATTCGGCCGGAGGTTCCTGTGGAACGGATGATGACGATTGGAGGGTTTTTAACCATTCAGGCGAATCATCCACTCCGGCTGGTTCAGACAAAGTTTCAGGCGTCGAGGCTGCCTGCGCGCCCGGTGGAGGAGATTGGAGGTTTTTTAACCAATCGGGCGAATCATCGCTCCCGGCTGATTCAGGCGAAGTTTCAAACGCCGAGGCTCCCTGCGCACTGGATTGAGGAGATTTGAGGGTTTTTAACCAGTCGGGCGAATCATCCGCTGTGGCAGGTTCAAGGGATGTTCCAAATTCAGGAAGGTTCGAAACAGGATTTTTAGCAACCGTGGGCGGTTCGGAGGGCAAAGGTTGGGTAGACTTACCAGTGCGCAGGTCCGCAAGCCAGTCGGGGACTTCTTCATCTTCCGGGGCAGCTTGGCTGAGCCCTGAAAGCCAATCCGGCGCGCCTTCGGAAGAGTCTGGAGCGGGGGCCGGTTGGAGCGCAGGCGGCGAACTCTCCTGAGCGGATGGTTCAGTCTTAATCTCACCTGAGGCAGGACCTTTTTCCTCACGCAAGGTTCGCAACCAGGATGGAAGCGCCTGTTCCAGATCGGCGGTATTCTTATAGGTTGGAGCTTCGCCGGGACGGATCGGAGCTCCCCGGCGGAGATTGATCTTTTCCAATTCAGAAGTATTTCGCTTGACCGGCTCTTCCCCGGGTTTGATGGCCTGAGAATCTTCAGACGGCGAGGGTACGACCGGCTTAAGGGGTGCACCGCAGAACTGACATTCTTCCAATGTTTCAGAATTGGGTTTCCCGCACTTCGGGCAGCGTACATCAGCCATTCCTGCCCCCATAAGGACGGTCAGAGCCAAAGAGAATACGCAGGCCGGTGGTCAAGGTACCAAGACCAACTCCGAGCAGGATACCACGGGCGCCGGCCCCGGCCGGAATTTGCGCGATCCACGCGCGCAGGGTGCTCAGGATGGGCACATCTCCCAGGAAAGGCCAGGGAGCCGTACCAACCAGGATCAGAAATGCAGTTATGAGGAAAATAATGGAAAAGAGGTTTAGTTGCCTGCGCAGCAAGCGGATGCTGGCATAGGTCAGTGTGACGACCAGCAAAGCCATCAGGCTGGTTTCGATTGGCAGCTGGATGGATAAAAATGCACCATTATATAAAGATCTAATGAACGGGAGGTTGTAATGGGCCAGCAGGCCAAGCAGGAAAGTAATCAATAAAGTAACAACCAGGATGGTGCTATAGATGGCACCTGTTTGCATTTGGCGAACTTTACCGGTGTGGACGATCAGCAAATTTATGATCCCAACCAATATGGCAAACCCAGCCAGGATAACGGCGACATTCAGGATGAACGATTCCAATTGGCCTAATAGGGAGGGAGTGCCATCTGCATTAACACCAAAAAGGTAACCAACCAGTACCAGGAGACCAAATGCAATGGCAATAACTGTAGAGAAAATTCCTTTCAATTTCACAGGATACCTACCGCCCTGAGTAATTCGACCAATACACCCACCAGTATTACAGCGATGATCAGCCAGCGCAGGATATCCTGAACTTTCAGGCTGGCCTCATGAAGCGGCCCGGCATCCATGTAAGCGCCAGCTGCATACAATTCTTCGCCAATAAGCGGCTCCTGGACGCTGGCATATAAGACCGCCTGGGCTGCCAAGTTATCGCTGGAAGCCAGGGTAAAAGTATTTTCCCGTTCAGCCGCTTCAGCCAGCAAGGCCACTTCGACCCCAAAATTACCCATCAAAACGTTGGCAGAGATTTTTTCATCGCGGATAGCCGGAAGCGCACCAGCGACATACGAGAAAGGCGTCAGGCCGGTTAATCGACCAGCAGAAGGGTCAAAGACACCCTGCGCAGAGGCCTGGGAAGCGTTTTTTAGTGTTTCCCGGGAAAGGATGGCCAGGACGGCATCACCGGAGGTGGCAATAGGCGGCTGATCTCCGGAAGAGGTCAACTCGGCAAGTCGGCGCAAGAGAGTAAGTCCGGCCATGGCAGAGGCAGATTGGGGGGTAACCAGGGCGCCCCGGCCAAGCGAAACGTGCAGCCTGGTGCCATCTTCCACCACGCGGCCAATGGCCTGGCGCAGTCGTGTAAAAGCGGGTATTTCACGAAAAGCGGACGGGGACCTGCGCCTCAATGCGGTAAATATCCCCATGAGAACTGCACTGAGAAAAATAACTCCAAATCCAACCATACCAAGCAAAAAATCGCTCACAAGGATATATCCTCCCGCAAAAAAGCGGTAAAGGCCAGGATTTCGTCGCGGTCCTCGAGCAGTCCGGCCAGGGCATCCCGCTGCAGATCTGACAATGCGGGACGCAACAGCGGCCCACCTATATAAAGCGCCTGAGCCCCGAGCACCGCCAGAGGACCGGCAGCCTCCAGCGCCCAGGCTACCAAGTTCTCCAACCCGTGTCGATGGAGGAATTCGGCCCAACCGGACCAGACGGAACGAACTTCGGGGATGGAATCCTTCTGCATTTTACCGATACCAGTATAGCACAAGTTGTGAAACGACAGAACAGATGAGCGTTAGCATGATTTTACTGCTATATACATAAATCTGTATACCATATAAAGTTGGCTATTTATGAGGACCGTAAAAGGGGGCATTAAATGAAGATTTTGGGTGTATGATTGCGCGATGATACCGATAGGAAGTGTCCTGGACCGGCTGACTACCGAAGGTACATTAAAAGAAGACCTGCCCGACCGTTCCATCCGTTGTACTGCTTGCGGACACCGCTGCCTGATCCGGGAGGGAAGGCGCGGCATCTGCCAGGTGCGTTACAACCAGGGCGGAGAATTGCGCGTTCCGTGGGGCTATGTCGCAGCGCTCAACGCCGATCCGGTGGAAAAGAAACCTTTTTATCATCTCCTGCCAGGCGCCACTGCCCTGACCTTCGGCATGCTCGGCTGTGACTTCCATTGTGGTTATTGCCAGAATTGGTTGACTTCCCAGGTATTGCGCGACCCGGCTGCAGATGAGTCGACCAGTTTCATAAGACGCATGTCTGCAGAGCAAATTGTGGAAACAGCACGGCGCGTGGGTGCGCAGGTACTGGCCTCATCTTACAATGAGCCGCTTATCACCAGCGAATGGGCCATGGGGGTGTTTAAATTAGCCATGCAAGCAGGGATGAAGTGCGTTTATGTCTCGAACGGCAATGCCACCCGCGAAGTGTTGGAGTATGTGCGGCCTTACCTGACCGGAATGAAAATTGATTTGAAATCCATGCAGGACAAAAATTACCGGCAATTGGGTGGAGTATTGAAAAACGTTTTGGACACCATCGTACGGGTCAAGGAAATGGGACTGTGGCTGGAGGTGGTGACACTGGTCGTGCCTGGTTTCAACGATAGCAATGCCGAATTGTGGGAGGCGGCCAAGTTCCTGGCAGGCGTTTCGGCAGATATTCCCTGGCATGTAACGGCTTTCCATTCCGAATATAAAATGAGTGAAACTGATAATACCCCGGCGCAAACACTGCTACGAGCAGCCGAAATCGGGCGGGAGGCCGGGTTGCATTATGTCTATGCCGGGAACCTGCCGGGACGGGTGGAAGATTACGAGACAACCTTCTGCCCAAATTGCAACACGGCACTGGTGAAACGGACCGGCTATGACATTGGCGAGGTAAATGTCACGCCCCAGGGGGCCTGTCCAAAGTGCGGTATGGCGATTGCCGGGGTCTGGATGCAAAGCCAGGCGACCAAAATGCCGAATGCGCGCACACTCAATTCATAAATCCGCCGGGCGATTGGAAAACCGAGGGTGCCTGGGTAGATAGGGGCTGAATCAGATTGTTCAGACATTAATCCCATTACCATCTTGTATCGCGTCGTCAAATATTGTACAATTTAAAATAGAGAAGAGTGCCCCTCTCACTGATCGTTCGTTCAAGGGAGAAATACCATGGATATAATCAAAGTGTCCGCAACCTCCCGTACCTCCGCAGTAGCCGGGGCAATCGCGGGTGTGATCCGCGAACATAAACGGGCGGAAGTACAGGCAATTGGAGCTGGGGCGGTCAACCAGGCCGTAAAAGCACTCGTTCTGGCAACCGGTTACCTCAAAGGTGATGAAATTTTCGTGGTGTGCGTGCCTGAGTTCGTGGACGTGGAAATCGAGGACAAAGTCCGTACGGCCATAAAACTGGTGGTTGAGCCACGCTAAGCTGAACGGCAAGGGGAATCACGATCCATTGAAGGGCATAGGGGTGATATATGCCAATTATGTTATTATTGCCTGGAGGCATTCTCTCCGTTCATGATGCGCAAAAAGAATTCTTATTTGCGTGGTTTGGTCACAATGCTGCTGATTGGCAGCCTGTTTGGTATGGTGTTCTTGAATCGCGTGCTGGCCGCGCCTGGGGTGATTTTGGCAGAGGACGCCTCTACGATAACGTTACCGACCGACACGCCCACCTATACCCCTGATTCCACATCCACTCCCACAGCAACCGGCACACCCACAGATACCAATACGCCCACCGATACGGCGACGTTGACGCCGACGTCCACCTTCACTGGCACTTCCACTTACACCCCCACACCCACGAACACACCCATTGCGCCGAACCACATCGTCATCAGTGAATTCCGGACGAACGGCCCATATGGTGCGTATGATGAATTCGTCGAACTTTACAACCCCACCGGGGCGGCGGTCAATATTACGAGGTGGCAGATCAGAATATCAGCAGCCTGCGGCGGGGTGGATTCCATACCACTAGAAACCATCGGTTACGGCTATTACACCACCATCCTTCAACCCGGCCAGCATTACCTGCTGGCCGCCTACGGTTCCAATAACAACGGCCCATATTCCAGTATCAGCAACGCCGATGAAACTTTTGCTCCAGGCATTGCAGATACCGGCGGCATTGAGCTGGTTAATTCCGGCGGTTCACCGGTTGACGCGGTGGGGATGTGCAAAGATACCTATTTTCACGAAGGAAATCCGCTTCGACCGCTTTCCGGAAAGTCAGACCAGAGTTATGAACGCAAACCCGGCGGCAATACGGCCTGTTACGACACCAAGGACAATGCCGCTGATTTCGCGCTGATATCCCCGGCCACTCCGTTGAACCAGGAAAGCCCGGCGGTGAGGTGCGCCGGAGTTAAATTAGCCAGCCCCACGCGCACACCCACGCGAACAATGACGGGCACACCCACGCGCGGCCCGACTGCTATTCCCCAGCCGCTGGTATTAAATGAATTCCTGCCGCATGCGCGCAGCGATTGGAACGGGGACGGCACGGTCAACGTGGGCGATGAATATATCGAAATCATCAACGTTTCCACACTTGCCTTAAATATAAAAAACTGGAAACTGGATACTGGGGCAAACAGCAACATATCGTACAGCCTGCCAGACATGACCTTGCAGCCACTCCAGATCGCCTATTTTTTTGGCACATTGACGGGAATAAATCTGAGCGACGGCGGCGGCAGCGTGCGCCTGCTTAAACCAAGTGGAGCAATTGCGGATGCTTTTACTTATCCTGCGGTGGAGCGGGCCGATCGAACCTGGTGTCGTCAACCGGATGGGACCGGAACCTGGGGATTCAACTGCCTGCCCAGCCCGGGCCGGCCCAATATCTTCCTGAACACCAGCAAGCCGGGCGCCCAGGCGGGTAACCAAATCGCCTGCCTGCTCGAGAATGCCATCCCGCAACCGATCAGCCTGGCAGAATGCGGCAGACCCGATTCCGGAATTACGAATAATCCAGGAGAAAAGGTATACTGGCTGCAAAGCAACTGGAAATGGGATGTATTTGTGGAATAAAAAAATCCCCGCAGAGGCCCGGTCTTGCACCCCAACCCGCAGGGATTTTTAGGAGATCAATCACAGGCTGCGCGCGCTACTTCTTCCGGGTCAAAGATGACCTCTTCCTTGCCGGTCAGTTTTTCCTGCACCTTGCTGACAATTAATTCAAGATGGCCCGGGTGAGCCACATAATCGACATCGTCAGCCGGGACCGTCAGGACCGGGCAAAGAGTGAAATCTGCGATCCAGGACTCGTACAGGTTATTCAAGCTGGCCAGATAATCGGCCGGGATGGTACGTTCGTAATCCCGACCACGCCTGCCGATACGCTGGATCAGGGTTGGCACGGAGGCGTGCAGGTAGATGACCAGGTCGGGGGGAGGCAGGAACTCCATCAGGGTCAGATAGAGTTCACGATAGGTTTGATAGTCACGCGGGCGAATGTGGCCTTGCAGGAACAAGTTGTGGGCAAAGATCTCGGCATCTTCATACACCGAGCGATCCTGGATGGCAGAGGAGGGATACTGCGCCAGTTGATGATGGGCGCGCAAGCGATGGGTCAGGAAGAATATCTGTGAATGAAAAGCCCAGGTTTGCATATCCCGGTAAAAATCGGCCAGGTAGGGGTTTTCAGCTACCGGCTCAAAAAACGGCGTCCATTCCAATTTCGCGCACAACATTTCAACCAGCGTGGATTTACCGACACCAATGTTCCCTGCGATGGCAATAAATTTTTTCATGGAATCCCTCGTGAGATATCATCGTTCCGAACCAGGGACAGGAGTGTAGCGTAACGCTTTGCACTGCTTCGCAACAATAACCCACCCTCCAATCCCCTTCATTAATTGAAAGGGAACTTCGTGAAAGAGTCAAAAGGGGCAGCTTACCAGTTTAATGTTTTGCCGCCAGTTCCTCGTCAACGACTGCTTTAAAATCCGAAAAAGGAAGCGCCCCAATCAGGACTCTGCCGTTGATCACGAAAGAAGGCGTGCTATCCAATCCAGCGCTGGCGGCGGCATTGGCGTTGGCCTGTACCTTGCTTAAATAACGCTGGCTGTCGAGACAAGCGGCAAAGGTCTGCCCATCCAGCCCCAAATCGGCTGCATAATGCTCGTAAGCTGTGCGGCTCAAGCCGTATTGTTGAGCGAAGAGGGCATCGTGGTATTTCCAATAGGCGCCCTGGTCGCCGGCACAATCTGCAGCTTCCGCGGCCGGGATGGCCTGGGGATGCATGGGCAGCGGCAGGTCCCGGTAAACAAAACGGATCTTGTTCGGATAAGTCGCCATCAACTGTTGATAAACTTGCTGGTCCCAGACCTGGCAATAGGGACACTGGTAATCGCTGAACTCAACGATGGTAACCGGAGCGTTACTCGGCCCGATGGACGGTTGGTCATCTGTCGAAACGGTCACGCGCCGATCCGGGGCGTCGGCAGCGGCAGCCGAGGGTTTGGTACCGCCCCAAAGCAGGTAGCCGCCTCCCAACCCGAGCAGAAACGCGATCGGTATGAGCATGTAGACGAGCGGGGATATGCGGTTATGGATGGAACGGTAGGGGGTGTTGAGCATGGCGGGATTATACTGCTTCTTGGAAGAATTCGGGAATCGGAAAGGTTAGACCCAGTACAGGTACTGCCTCTTCAAGGAATAGAGAAACGGATAAGCAATGACGCAGTACAGGTAGCGCTTCCTGGAAGAATCCGGAAATCCGGTTATCGGTGAATGTAAAATTACATGAATGGGTCGGAAAAAAGAATTACCCCGAGAAAGATTTCTCCTCAGGGCAATCCGGTTCATTTCTTTATTCAATTTTATGGTTGGCGTTTAAGGATGGATGTGCCGGAGCTTTGAACATCCGTCCGGGACCAATTAACCGTCAGGGCATCACCATTAAGCGAGACGGTAGCCTGTGAGATACAGTAGTAACTGGCTGGGCAATAGACCCAGGTCAATACGCCGTTCGACCAGGATGATTTTGTCACCTCGTTGACGCCCCGGTTGGAATTAATCACTGAAATGACGACGTACGTGTCGTTCTGCCAGGCAATGGTGGAGACCGTATCACCATTAACCGAGTCCGGATCGACCCATTTCCCGGCCAGGCCCGGCATGGCTTGCTGGCCAGCGACCGGCTGGGTTGAAGAGGTTGCCAGCGGTAACGGTGAGGCCGGCAACATTACCGGAGGCAATGTGGCCGATGAAAGGGTTGCAGATGGCAGTGGAGAGGGCAAGGCCGTTGGCGCAGGGGGCGTTGCCAGTGGCGCCACGACAGGGTTGGGCGTGGGAAAGAGCGAACTGCATGAAGCAATGACAGCCATCCCTGCAATGGCCCCAATTGATGCTAGCCAAAATTTTCCATGCATATCCATATTTTTTCTTCACTTTTCAGAAAAGCACAAAATAAACATGTAAGTGAAAAAAGTATAGCATAAAAACAGCAAAGATATGAAGATATTTATCGGGTCCAACCAGGCCCAGCCCGGATGCCGCCCATGTTAAAAAAGCGGCAATGGAATTTATGGCAGGCGAGTCAAGGTGTCCTGACCGGAATTTCCGTGATCATCCGTCCAGAAGGTATCCAGATTGTCACCGTTGACCGAGGCGGTCATGGTAGTGAAGCATTATCCGTCCGAGACGCAATAGGTCCAGATCAGCCCATTGTTCGACCAGGATGACTTGGTAACTTCGTTCCCGCCCCTGGAGGGGTTAATGACCGATTGGACCGTATACTGGCCGTTTGCCCATATTATCGTCGTCACTGTGCCACTGGTCTGCGGGTCGTTCCACCTGCCTGCCAGACCAGGGATGGTCTCCGTGGATGCCGGTGAGGTTGCCACGGGTGCGGGCAAAGGGTGAGGTGTTAGCATCATTTCACCCATAAACCATCCAATCTCCCATCCGAAAAGATGAATCGTAATAAGGGAAAGAGGATGTTCTTCATCCTGGATAAGAATGCTTCTTATAGTAGAATAAACCATAAGAACGAGGCCCATTGAAAGGTAATTGCATGCCTGATATTCTTCCCCAACCGTCTACGCCCATCCCAGTAGCAACCCCGATCAAAAAAGGCCCGCGCGGCGAGGTCATCCTGTATGCGACCTGGTGCAAGGGCTGCCGCATCTGCGTGGAATTCTGCCCACCCAAAGTGTTGGCGATGGATGCGGTTGACGACTATCCGCGGGTGGTTCTGCCGGATAAGTGCACCGCCTGTCATTTTTGTGATACCCATTGTCCCGACCTGGCAATCGTGATCAGGAAGCTGGATTAGGAGGAAACGTTGGCGATCAAGTTAATGCAAGGGAACGATGCGATCGGCTGGGGGGCGATTGCGGCAGGCTGCCGTTTCTACGCGGGCTACCCGATCACCCCATCCACGGAGGTGGCTGAACTCCTGGCACGGGAACTACCCAAGCTGGGGGGTAAATTCATACAAATGGAAGATGAAATAGCCAGCATGGCAGCCATCATCGGCGCTTCGGTAGGGGGTATGAAAGCGATGACTGCTACCAGCGGGCCGGGGTTTTCGTTGATGCAGGAAAATATCGGTTACGCAGCCATGGCGGAGATCCCGTGCGTGGTGGTGGATGTGCAGCGCCTGGGCCCTTCCACCGGCCAGCCCACGGCAGCCTCCCAGGGCGACGTAATGCAGGCACGCTGGGGTACGCACGGCGACCACCCCATAATTGCATTAAGCCCGATCTCCGTCCGGCAGGCCTTCGACCTGACTGTGAAAGCTTTCGAACTGTCCGAGAAATACCGGACGCCCGTGATCCTGTTGACGGATGAGATCGTCGGGCATATGCGCGAACCGGTGGATTTGCCGGATTTCAAGAGCATTTGCATGCCTGAATACCGGGTGACGAAGAAAGACGGGGAATATATCCCCTATCGCAACGGCCCCGGGGATGTGCCGCCGATGGCAAATTTCGGCGTTGGTTACCGTTACCACATAACCGGTCTCTTCCACGATGAACAGGGCTTTTCCACCCAGCGTTACGACGAGATCGATCCCTGGTTGGAACGGGTCAATACAAAACTGGAAAAACATCTGGACGATATTATCATGCTCGAAGAGGATAACATGCCGGGTGCAAAAACAGCCATCCTGTCGTATGGCGCATCGGCCAGGACCGCCCGACATGCCATCAAGCTGGCACGATCGCAGGGCCAGAAAGTGGATCTGATGACCCTGCTGACAATCTGGCCTTTCCCGGAGGCACAGGTGGAGGCGCTGGGTGAACGCGTGGAGCGCATCATTGTACCCGAGATGAATCTGGGACAACTGGCATATGAAGTGGAACGGATGGTCGGACGTAAGAAAGTCAAGCGGGTGACACGCGCCAACGGCGAGATGGTCACACCACAGATGATTCTGAACGCGTTGGAAGGCTGAAGCATGGAAAATCATATTTTGGAAGCCCACGACCTGGAAGAAAACGAAGGCCAGATGCCGGCGGAAAACTGGTTCGAGCGTAATGAGACACTCCAAAAACTGCGCAAGAACAAGAAATTCCCGACCATCTGGTGTTCCGGCTGCGGGATTGGCATTGTGATGGGGGCGCTGATCCGGGCAATTGACCACCTCGGCCTGAAAAACGATGACGTGGCCGTGGTGGCCGGCATCGGCTGTACG
>Ga0182011_10001561_pt1 | contig 20027 bp, 20 predicted proteins | sample 711E1DmetaG_FD_120481 | JGI IMG/M metagenome (GOLD analysis project Ga0182011, IMG submission 120481) | Permafrost microbial communities from Stordalen Mire, Sweden - 711E1D metaG | ecosystem: Environmental > Terrestrial > Soil > Wetlands > Permafrost | place: Sweden: Stordalen | collected... | reverse complement strand
CGTCCAGCGACATGACGGCAGAAAATCGGCATGATATAATTCTGCGCACATGGTTTTTACGCCGTGTTTCCAGTCGAGCCTTTATTACCTTGGCGGCTCGTAATCAATCGCATGTCGCCAATAGATGCTCCCGCCGAACTCAAGGCCCGGCGAGAGTATTCTTATTGTGGAGTAGAGGCTCGCTTGGGAATATGGATCACTGGCATATTGTTTTAGGGGTTCGGGAAGAATGGGGGCGGGAAAACCCCTTTGTTTTGTCCCCGCGCGACCGCCGTCATCACCTCTACGCCATCGGGAAAAGCGGCACGGGCAAGACGACCCTGCTCCGCAACCTGATTCTTCAAGACATTGCCGCCGGTCACGGTGTCGGCGTCATAGACCCGCACGGCGACCTGGCGAATGACATTCTCGATCACATTCCCCGTAACCGCATCGAGGACGTGGCATATTTCAATCCCGCCGACATGGAGTTTCCAGTCGGCTTCAATCTGCTTGGATGCACACCGCCCGAAGAACGGCATTTGGTCGCTTCCGGCATCGTTAGCGCGTTCAAAGCCATTTGGCCGGACTTTTGGGGGCCGCGCTTGGAATACATCCTGTACGCCGCCGTCGCCGCCCTTCTGGACTGCGACAACGTGAGCCTGCTCGGCGTCCAGCGGATGCTTTCCGATGGCCGTTATCGGGCCTGGGTGGTGAAGCAGATCAAAGATCCGATGGTGCGGTCGTTCTGGGTGAATGAATTTGAAAACTACGACAAAAAGTTTCTGCACGAAGCGGTTGCCCCGATCCAAAACAAGGTCGGCCAACTGCTCATGTCGCCGCACGTGAGAAACATCCTGGGACAGGTACGGAGTCGGATTGACGCCCGCTTCATGATGGACAACGGCCGCATTTTCATCGCGGACGTGTCCAAAGGAAAACTGGGGGCGGACAAATCGAATCTCATGGGGGCGTTTCTCGTGACGCAATTCCAGCTTGCCGCCATGTCGCGGGCGGACGTGCCGGAAGCGGAGCGCCGGGACTTTTTTCTGTACGTGGACGAATTCCAGTCGTTCGCTTCCGATACTTTCGTGTCCATTTTGTCGGAAGCGCGGAAATACCGGCTCTGCCTTACGCTGTCGCATCAATACATTGACCAATTGCGGCCTGAAATACGGGATGCGGTTTTCGGCAATGTCGGCTCAATTGTCGCTTTTCGCGTGGGACAACGGGATGCGGAACTTCTTGAACGGGAATTCGGCGGGGCATATCCTGCCCGCCGGTTTGTGGATTTGCACAATCACGAAATCTGCATCAAGATTTTGAACAACGGGGAACATGGCGATCCGTTCGTCGCCCGGACGCTGGCACCGTGGGGCAACCGGCACAACCATCGCGAAAAGATTGTTCGCCGGTCGCGGGAAAAATACGGAGCGCCGAGAAAAATCGTGGAAGACAGAATCAGGCGTTGGCTTCGGAAATGATATGCAAACATGCAATCCATTGACGGCAAGACAGTGGTTCAAGTTAAGAGGGGCCATAAATTGGGCAGTCACCCTTCTCGTATTCATTCCGCTGGTCTTCGTGCTGATGCACCTTTGCGAGGCGTGGCTTGGCTTCGCAATCGCCCTGGCGGTGGCGTTTTGCCTGCATTTCTTTGTCTTGGACAAACGGGCGATTGGCATTGAGTGCCCGCACTGTGGAAAATACATTGAGACAAATACGCCTTGGATTTGCGGGTATAAGCAGTGCCGGAATGAAAATGTGGACGATTTCCCGGTCATATATAGATGTGAACACTGCGGAGCCGAGCCGAAAGCATATAAATGTCACCATTGCGACAGCCTGATTTTTTTCACTAAAGACCAGTTGCGAATTAACTACGCGCAATGCGTCAACCTGCCGGTCAAATCCGAACCGGTTAAAAAAGACCAAACTGCCGAGAAAGTTGTAAAACAGACTGAGGAAAAACGCGATCTGCTGCACGAGTTAGACGTGACGAAAATCAAAGGTGATATAAAGGAAGCGAAAACCAGAATCGAACCGCCGCCAAAAGAGAAAACCGCTTTTGAACAACTCGAAGAATACTATAAGGGCATGATGGGAAACGAAGATGCCGCAAAGAAATGGCGTGCGGCCATTGATGCAGAATTTCCAAACGATCCAGTTGAACGTGAAAAGCGGCACAGGGTGGTTGAGCAGTGGATGATAAATAAGCTGTGATAAGTAAAAGCCCCGTCCTTGCGAACGGGGCTTTTGTGCGGACCTTCGTTTATGTCGCAAGCCTTGCGACGAAACGCGGGTCGCACGTTTCCGGTTGGACACGCTCTGCGGCGATTTCCAGATACATTTTCATCCGCTCATTGAGGTCGCGGTATGCGATGTAACGGAACGCGTCGCCGTAGGCTTTGGGCATTTTGGCGGCCGTCCGCTCAATCATGTCGAATCTCATTTGTGCGTCGAGACCACCGCGAATGTGCAACTTCACCATCTCATCCTTGGAACTGAACGGATAGCCGTGGTCGGCGCGCCGGTTGAGATGCGGGAAAATCTTGTGAAAGATTTCCCAATTTACACGTTGGTTGAACAGCTTCTGACGAATACTTGCGAAGAACTTTCCAATGATTTTTTTCATATACTCCCTTGTTGGTTGGCAGTTTGAGAAACCAATCACTTCGTGTGACGGGCTTCAGCCAACTGCCAACAGGAGCGGAATCTTTGGATGGAAATCTGCCGGTATTATAGCACCAAAACCGTCAAAAAGTCAATAGTGACGGCCTGATTACGAGGCGGTCACTATTGACGGCCTCGTTGAGTCTTGCTTTAATGGTAGGCGGAACTTTCGTTCCTTACACCCTCAAACATTCCGTTCCTGCATCGGCTCCGGCCGTGCCGGAAACGAAAGCCAGAACGGGCAACCAAAGGAAACCCATGAAAACATACCGGCGCCTGCCAGCCACGGCTGGAGGTGCCTTGTGATTGATTGTGCAATTCATCCCCCGAAGTTTTCGCTCGGACAAGTCGTGGCGACGCCAAACGCTCTCGCCGCGATTCCGGACGATGAAGTTAAAAACGCCCTGTCCCGGCACGTTCGGGGCGATTGGGGAACGTTGGACGCGGAAGACTTGAACGCCAACGAACGCGCCTTGCGTTCCGGCGGCCGTTTATTTTCCTCGTATCACTCAAGCCAAAACGTAAAGTTTTGGGCCATCACCGAATGCGACCGCTCGGTTACAACCGTGCTGTTGCCGGAGGACTACTGAATGAAGACATGGATTGACTTCAAGGAGCTTCGCAAGAAGCTCGATTTTGAACAGGTGCTTCGGCACTACGGCGTCGAGGTAAAACGCAAAGGCAACCAGCATCAGGGCTTCTGCCCGCTGCCGAATCACCAGGGAAAGAAAAACTCGCCGTCGTTCTCGGCCAATCTCGAACGCGGCATATTCCAGTGCTTCGGCTGCGGGGCCAAAGGCAATGTCCTTGAATTCGCGGCCATGATGGAAAAGGTTGATCCGAAAGACGGCGCGGCCTTGCACAAAGTGGCCGGCGAATTGCAAAAACGATTCTGCCCGGAACTTGGCGCTTCCCCGGAAACAAAACCCCCTGCAAAGAAGCCGGAGAAGACAGAGCCGAAAAGCGATCTGCCGGTCGTCGTCAACGCCCCGCTTGATTTTGAACTCAAGGGGCTGGACCGGAAACACCCGTATCTGCTCAATCGTGGATTCTCACAGGAAACGATTGACCATTTCGGCATGGGCTTCTGCTCGCGCGGACTTCTCAAGGATCGAGTTGCGATTCCGCTACAAGACCACGAGGGCAAACTAGTGGGTTACGCCGGGCGCGTGGTGGATGACACGGCAATCAACGAGGACAACCCGCGCTACCGTTTCCCTGGCACGCGGGAGCGTGAGAGGAAAATCTTTGAATTCCGAAAGACGTTGTTTTTATACAACGGTTTTCGGATCAAAGCGCCGGTTGACGATCTGATTGTCGTCGAGGGATTCGCCTCGGTCTGGTGGCTGCATCAAAATAGTCTGCCGCATGTCGTGGGAACGATGGGGTCGGACTGCTCGGAAAAGCAGGCTGAACTCATTGTGTCCCTGATGAAGCCAAGCGGCCGGGTGTGGATTGCACCGGATGGCGACAAGGCGGGCGAGCGGTACGCTCAAACGCTGTTGTCACTCATTTCACCTCACCGCTTCGTGCGGTGGGTGAAACTCGATGAAGGCGAACAGCCGACGGACTTGTCGGCTGAACAGTTAAAAATCCGCTTCACGATATGAAGCACACGCGACCTCGTGAGGGGTCGCTTTTATATTTTCTTGATTCCGGCCCCCGCCTGTTTTCGGCGTTGTTTCTGTTCGAACCGAACTGAGCATGTTCTGAGTTTCCTTTGTATATTAATAACCAATACTCCTTGCGAACCGGCGTCCCAAATGGCATAACACAGTTGGATTCTCCTTGCAGGTCGTAACGAAACCTGCATTGGTAGACTCAGGGCGGCCCATTATTTTATCAAGAAATGAAAAGCCAACGAGAGATTGAAATCGACGCCTATATTAAGGCAGACCCAACGGCGCTTGAGCCACAGGGGCTCACGATAAGCTTGCACGGGCAGCCGACAAAACAGCCAGTCTATCGATTACCAACGCGGTTGTTAGTTTTCAATATCGCAAATGGTCGGTTTGCGGCTGAAGCACTTGACGCCGAAAAGCGACTAAAGCGGAAGCTCGACGCGACGAAACCCGACGATGCCAAATTGATTCGCAAACTTTTGCTGGAGCAGGATAAAGGTGAAACCGAGTCACTTAAGAAAGACCTTGCAAAAAATGGACAACTCGATCCAGGCATCATAACTGCGGACGGCGCAGTGATTAATGCCAATCGCCGCTTGGCTATTTTGCAGCTTCTCCACGAAGAGACAGACGACGACAAATACGAATTCATCCGGGTGGCTCGGCTGCCTGCCGGGGTTGATGAAAAGGATCAGTGGAAAATCGAAGCAAAACTTCAATTCGGCAGAGACTTTCGTCTCGAATATGGCGCCATCAACGAACTCTTGAAGATTCGGGCCGGTCGCGAGAGCGGGTTGACCGAAAAGCAAATTTCTGAAGCCCTCAACCATCGCTACTCGGCAAAACAAGTAGGCGAGAAGCTAAGGATTTTAAATCTAATTGACACATATCTCGATCTGCTTGGTAAACCGGGTGAATACAAGATTGTCCAAGTTGACCTTCGTGCAGTTGAAAAATTCATTAGCTTGCAGTCCAGCGTTGTAACGCCACTTGAAAAAGCGAAAGGCAAAACTGCCGAAGTGTCGAAACTCATCGAAGTCGGATTTGCGATGATTTCACGTGGCAAAGGAGAACACAGGCACTGGGATATTCGCAAACTGAAAGAAATCGTTGAACTTAAGCCGGCACGCGAAGCACTTTGGAAAGCATTCGACGGTCAGAGCCGACTGAATAAAAACGGGGAAAAAGTAAGCCAAGCATTTCGTAACGCACAGACAATTCTAGAAGCTCAACAGGACAAGGATAAACCTGCCCAATTAGCATCGGATGCGCTGTCGGTATTACAACAAATTGATGTGCGACATCCGTCAGTTCGAGCAACGGAATTCCAGAGTCTTCTGGCCCAAATTGCTGAGGAAATCCAGCGCTTATCCACGAGCGCCAAAAGGAAGCCCAAAAATGCGGCGCGTTAGTTTAAAGCAAACTGGTGGAGATTTTGTCTTAAGCCCCATCGGCAAAAGCGATCCGTTTACGCCCACGGACTCTATACATTTCCGCACGCTGCATTCAGCAGAGTACAACATTGAAACCAATTCGTTTCTGTTCCGGCGAGATACTTTGGGTAGGCAAGGTGTTAGGTATCTTTTTGCATATTTGGAAGGGGAAGGTTTCAAACTTGAATTAGATTCCGGAGCTTCCCGGGCGTTGGCCATAATCCGTGGGGGCCGAGAGGTGCTTGATCAATCACGTCGTGCGGGATTAGGGCTGAAACAACATAAGAAGAAGGTTTTTAAAATCGGTGGCTTTAGGCGAAAACTTAAGTCCTTCCAAGTCCCGGCAACAGCGCACATGATTGAGGTGGCTCATCCGGCGAATTTTTCAGTGCCAGGGAGCGGAAAGACAACTATTGCTCTTGCTGCGTTTGCTCATCTGAAGAATGCAAATGCCGTAAATGTTTTAGTCGTGGTGGGACCACGTTCTTCGTTCGCACCGTGGGAAACAGAAACGAAGGTCTGTCTATCCAAAAACACCAGAATAGTTCGCGTTAGTGGCACCAAAGCCCAACGGCTTCAAGCGTGGCGCGATGCCGCCCGTGCTACAATTGTCATTTTGAATTACCAAGTTGCTACGAATGATTCAGAAAACTTAGAAGATTTGCTATCCAGTCGGCGAGCAATGTTGGTGGTCGATGAATCGCATTATATCAAAAGTATTGGCGACGGAAAATGGACCACAACGATGCGCTCGGTTGCACCTCTTGCTGCGAAACGTGTCATTCTTTCCGGGACGCCAGCGCCGAATAGCCTAACCGACCTATGGGCTCAGTTCACTTTCCTTTATCCAGGTGAAGAATTATTAGGAACAAAAGAGCAATTCAAACACAGAATTGAAAACGACGCCAATCCAGTGAGGAGCCTTAGAAAAGATTTGTCGCCGCTCTTTTGGAGAATTAGAAAACGGGAACTCGGATTGCCTCGTCCGAAAGTGACAAAACTTCGCGTCAAATTCGGGCCAATTCAAGCAGCAATCTACGATGCACTTGCCTTCAGAGTGTTGAATGATATCAAGTCTGCTCCCGCTGAGGCTGCCCGTTTGAAAGTTTGGCGACGCGCACGAATGATCCGCCTATTACAAGCTTCGTCAAACCCGTCCCTTTTGGCACAATATTCGGAGCAATTTAGGTTGCCTCCACTTTCTGCCTCTGGGTTGCCGATTAGTGGGCTAATCGAAAAATATTCTGAGTACGAAGTGCCAAGCAAAATTAAAGCGGCAGTTAAGCTGATTAATGAACTTACCGCCAAAGGCAGAAAGGTGATTCTTTGGACGGCGTTCATTCATAATATCAAAATGTTATTGCGTTTGTTGGCCGACCTGCGTCCGCTGCCGTTGTTCGGTGCAATCCCATTGAGCGAGGCCGAAGATGCTGAAATTAACAGGGAAAAAATCATCAATACATTTCGTAACGAACCTTCGGCGAGATTGCTGATTGCGAACCCGGCTGCATGCGCAGAGTCCATTTCGCTCCATAAGGTCTGCGGTGAGGCGGTGTACTTGGATCGAACATTTAACTGCGCCCATTTTCTCCAGTCGAAGGACCGTATTCATCGCGTCGGCTTGGATAGGACAGACAAGGTAAATTACTACTATTTTATATGCGATGGGAGCATTGATGAGGTCGTGGATCGCAGACTCGTCGATAAAGAAAGACGGATGCTTGAACTGCTCGAACAGGATTTGGGGACAGTAAATTTGGATTCTGATGAGGATGTCGTCAGCGAAGACAGTGATGAGGCCATCGACTTTGCGGCAACGTTAGCGCAGATCAAACAACGTGTGATTCATGGTGGATAATCTCAATGAACTCAACCGCTTGTTGGTTTCGTTACGTGAACTCAGCCCCAACAAACAGCGAGTTCCAGTTTCAGTTTTAACACGACACCTCCGAGCGCGCGTCTTTCTTGGAGTTAATCCCAAGTTTGAACCAATTATCGAATTTGCGGTCCAATTAGGATTGGCATCGTCAACGCGTAAAGGTGTTGCTCTGACGCAGATCGGGCGGGATTTGCTGGAGGAAAACCCAGAAGAATTTTACGAACTTCGTCCGCGGCAATGCGCGCTCCTGATGCGCAAGTGTTATCTCGATGGTACGTTGCGGAGCGAAATGAAGCGATTGGTTGCGAAATTTGAAAGCGAAAATGACCTTAAGCCAATCGCCTGGTCGGCACTGGATAGCGAGCCGCTGGGCGACACGGAATGGCTCGCGGAACACCTTTTGCAACTTGGCGTTCTCGCGCGGAAAGACGAATTACTCGTCGTTGCCGAAGAGTATCGAACGACATTTATGCAGTTTTGCGATGAAGGAGGCGATTTTACTGCAGAACAGCATGAACAGTATTTGAAAGAGAAGCGGCTTCTTGCCGATATAGCGGAGTCATTTGTTGTGAAATACGAACAAAACAGATTGCATAACGCTGGACATACAGCTGAAGCGGCGTGCATCAAGAAAATCAGCAAAACTCGTGTACACGCCGGTTATGATATCAACTCATTCGACGGCCAATCTAAAGGTTTGGCTCATGACCGATTTATTGAAGTAAAAGGCTCTGGCCAGGCAAACCTCCGATTCATTTGGAGTCCGAACGAGATGGAAAAAGCAAAAGAGCTGGGCAATAAATATTGGATTTATTTTGTTGGGCAAATCGACAAGAAATATAGTTTGGTCCATCGCGCACCGGTATTAATTCAGAATCCCCACGTGCGACTCCAAACAGACAGTCAGTTCAAGTCTCAGCCCCAAACGATGCTTGTCCAGGCAGTTTTGTCCGGCGCGGCCTTGAAACCGGCCGTGAAGATTCGAAATTACAAGAAATAAAAATATGTCAGCATTTGGATATTTTGGCTCAAAACTGAGAATAGCAGCAAAGCTTCGTGACGAATTGCCTCCTCATAACGCTTGGGTTGAGCTTTTTTGTGGCTCTGCTGCGATGACGCTGGCCAAAGATCCCGCTAAAATTGAGGTGATTAACGATATCAATAAGGACATCGTTAATTTTTATAGGCAATTGCGGAATAATGGAACACGTCTTCGGAGGCTGATAAGCCTTACTCCTTACGCAAGAGAAGAATTAGAAAATGCTCGCTTCTCTAACGGTAAAAAGATTTCAAAGATGGAGAGGGCACGGCGTTTTTTTGTTTCAGCAATGATGGCAATTAACGGCAGCTTCGGGGACGCGCCGGGGGGATTTTCGGTCAGCAACTCTTATGCGAGAAACAAGGTAGAGGCTCGGGTGAATCGCTGGAATGAGATGCATAAATATTTATCGGACGTTACGGCAAGACTGGCAATGGTTCGCGTCGAAAGGAAGGATGCGTTGGATTTGCTTGAAGATTTCAAAAATCGGCCTGCTACTCTGATGTATTTGGACCCGCCATATCTTGGAGATCGCATTCCAGGCTACGACCATGATGAGAACGGTAAAGAATTCCATGAAAAACTGCTAAAAGAGGTTGTTAAAGTGAAGTGCATGATTTTCATCAGTGGCTACGATAGAGCGCTCTACCGCAAATATCTGAACAAGGAAAACGGTTGGACAAGGCAAGTGATACGCGCACACACTAAAGGCAATAATGGAAAACCATTTGAGCGGAAAGAGATTATTTGGTTCAATGCGGCATATAAGAAGGCAAAACGTCTAAATCGAGTTCCTATCAGGTTAACAAAGAAAGAGAAAAAGGACGGAAAAATAAATCCGATTAGGCAACCGCGTTGAATCCACACACTAAACATCGCGCACCAAGTCACGCAACCGCACTTTGAGTGCCTTCGCCACACGAGCCAAGGCGTCAACCGAAATGGTTTTTTCCATGCGCTCCACCTCGCCGATATATTTCGGATTCAGGTCCGCCGCCTCGCCAAGCCGTTCCTGGGTCATTTTCGCCTTTTTCCGATAATGGCGAATGGCCTGGGCCAGTGATTTACGGTGCGAAATACGTTCTGCCACAGTGCGGCAGGGTAGCCGAATCCCATGCGCATAAAACCAGCTATAGCTGGTATTTTGTTCTTGCATTTTCTCCGCGCCTCGCCGATTATTGCGCCAAGATGAATATGCCAATTGAATTTCGCCGCAGAATCGGCCCCGATCCGCACGCTGGCGGCCTGTACACAATCGCGCTCCGGGGTTGCCCGGACATTTTTGAGCTCGAATCCGGCGATTTTGCCATTATCGGCATAGACATTACGGACGCCGCTGTCCCCAAACTGCCGGCGTCCGCCGGTTGCGGTCCCGATGAACGTATCGTGCTCGTCCCGCGCAGAACGCTGGTTCTCGCCAAGTCGGACATCCCTAACAAAATCTAACCCGGTTGCGCATCCCCGTTTTAGTTCGGTATAATACCGGGCAATGGGGACAAATTGGCTTGGGGAACATTGGTTCGATCTGCTTCAAACCACCGGCATCGTCGGCAGCCTTTTGCTGGCCGCCTATACGGCATGGAAAGACGACCGCGCCCGGAGAATCGGTAACTCAATCGCCATTAACGGCCAATACCGCACAATCTGGAAAGATGTTTATGAACACCCTGCCCTGGCGCGAGTGCTCGAAAAAGACGCGGACGTGGTGGAGACACCGATTTCTACTGGAGAGGAACTGTTCGTCACCACGATCATCGCGCATTTGAGCACCGTTTTTCGGGCAATGAAGCACGGTGAATTCGTGAAATTGGAGGGGGTGAAAAATGATGTGCGTGAATTTTTCACGTTGCCGATTCCGAAAGCCGTATGGGAAAAGCTAAAGCCGTTTCAAGACGCAAACTTCGCCAAGTTTGTGGAAACCGCGCTGAAATAACGGTTACGCCTCGGCGTCATCCGCAAGGATGCGCTGCTTTTGCACTTTTTGCTCCACGAAAAGTTCGCGGGCGGACTGGCGCTGGTATCCCCATGTCTTGGGCTGCTTCTCCGGGGCGAATGGCGTTCTCTCGGTCGCTGCGCGATAGTCAAGGGGGCGGATCCAAATTGCCCCGGTCGGGTCATGGGTCACTTCCTCAAACGTGGAAAGATACACCATCGTTAATATAGGTGGGGTGTTTTGAAGCAACCGCAAGGCGGTGTTATTTCGGCGCTCCGCGTTTTTGAACACCATGAGCACGCGAAACGGGAATTTTTCGAAATCATCGCGGGTTGCGCCGTTGCGTGCGGCAAAACCGCCACGCCGGTAATAATCGCGATAACAGCCGGCCTTGGCGACAAGCGTTTCCTGGACTTCGCTGGAACGATCCAACTCAAGAAAAAATGCGCGTTCAAACTTGCTGCCGCCGGTGTCCGTTTCGTGGATGCGGATGAAGCCATCTGGCTTCACAGTGATTTCCGCGCCGTTACTGCCGGGGCGATACGCCGTGAATTCATTCAAAAGCGGCCATGTGCTGAATTCGGCGATTGTGAATGACGGTGTTGCTTTGATCGCCGCATGGAACGCCGCCTTCACGTCCATGACTTCAAGCTCATGGCGAATCGTGAGGTCGCTTACGCGGGCGCGGCGGTCAAGCGTCGGCAAATCGAACGATGGATATTTGGCCAAAACACCTTTCTCCTGAAGAAGGATCAAGCCTTTACGGGTTAAAAAGAGGACTGACGGCTCAAAGATGCGCCGGGGGCGTTCGGTAATGAGGCCAGCGGCTTTGATTTTCTGTAACCGCTTTTTCGCCGCCTCGCCTTTGCCGTCGAAATAAAGAGCTGTGGCGTGATCGTTGGTCATCACGCGGGATTCAAACAGGCTTTTGAGCAAAATTACATCGCGTTCCTGTAAGCTAATTGAATCAACCAATATTTTCGCCCTGTGCATGTGGTGAGTATATCATTTAACGATGCACTCATGGATAATCTGTGCTTAGTATTTACTCGTCCGTTTTTTTTGAGAATTGGATGTTTCATTTACGAATGCGTGTGCCCAAGCAAGAAGCGAATCAACGTTCTCAAAAGTAGATTCCACCGCACAGTCAATCATTGGATTATTTCCAATAGGTAGTAAGCGACGCATATCTGTTTGGAGGGCGATACATTTTTTCCCTCTGGCGTAAGCGATGCCTAATTCAAAAGCAGCTCCTTCATCAACTGCTCTGCCGTCCAGAACGATCAGTAAAACATCAGCAGATTCAATCGCCTCAACATCGCAATTAAAAACTTTTTTAGCGGCACGATCGATTGCCATTCCATCCGCCACCATATTAGCGAAAAGCCCACCGTTTTCTTGTGGCAAGAATACGTCAAAATATAGCGCCAAATGCTTTTTGAGGTTACAGTTGAACTCTCGCTCTGCTTGCGAAAATAGAGGCCCTGCAAAATATAAACGCTTTTTTGTCATATCACATCATTCAGGCCGGCAGTGAATTAGGTTCTCCCCTTCTTTTTATTCGGCTTATAGGATTTTGTGTGTTGAACACCCTTCAACATTTCGTTCAAATTGCATGGTGTGTAATCTTCAAAATGGATAATTTCGGCCACTCTTTTTGTAACGTCACGAATGGACAAACCGCTTGTGTCGATGACACGAATGTTTTTCAATTGATATACAGCCTTCAGGTCCTCTTCCATTTTCTTTAGTTTTTCTGCTGTATATCCTCCGCGACCAGTTCCAAGCACTCGGGCAGCCAAATCTTTGTGATGTCCTGTAAGCAAAATGACTGTTCCTGAATTAACTACCCATCTTCCTTTTGGGCAAATCGTGCTAAGGATGCGCTTTGCTTTTGTCGGCCGTCTATCAGGTGTTTCAAAGACCAATGGATCCATCGGTGGACGGTCAATAATGAAAACGCCGATTTTTTCGCGCCTAATTTTATCGTTCTTAAGCTTAAATTGATTAATAATCCATTTATCACTCCTTGTTTTTTCCCCAGATGTGAGTGTGTCCCATGGTTTGCCTAGGATTTCTGGTCTTTCTTCTAACCATTCATCAAGTACAGTAAGATTGCGGAGTTGATTTATTGTCGTACTTTTACCAACGCCTAGAGGGCCCGTTAAATAAAAGCAATATTTTAGGGGGATTTCGATAACTTCGGCTTCGTCAGAAAGCTCGTTGTCATCAAAAACATCTGGATCGATAAGTTCACCGAGAGCTGCTATTTCGTTTTCTCTCAGAAAAAGTGTTATCAAATTGTAAACACAAAAATTTGCCTGACGAATGGCCTGTGTCTCTGCCCGACTAAGAGCTTTGCCTTTATTCAGATAATAAATGTAATAGTGAAAATTCCCAGGATTGGTTTGTGCACTTTGAACAAGCAGATTCCTTAACATTTCATCTTCTAAAGAGGAGCCAATTATAAGGCACGTATTCTTCGAGAGATGATTTAATAGACCGGAGAGTTCGCCTGATAAAGCGCCAAGAAACAGTTTGGCGAACGATGATTCAGAAAAGACAAATCTGTCAACAGGCACTTCCATTAATCCTTCGGGAACAGCTCCGTTAGGATGATAAACGACGCCTGTCTTCCTTCGGAATTGGGCCCATGGGTTTGTTACCATCTCGAAACCGCGACTCTTATCGTCGCTTCCCCTTTTAGCAGCCAAAGCTTTCTCTATAAAATCATCAAAATTATAGGTAACGGTCATCTGAGTATTCTTGATTATAGAAAGGTATTTCAAGAAGTATGGGTGCGATTTTAATGTTTTTTTAAAATCACTTGGAGCTTTTTTATACAGATGCTTTGCGCAAATCTTGAGCCATTTGGCAGACGTATCATTTTCAAATTCTAGCGTGCAGGGCTCTAGGGGGTTACCCGCCTGCCTCTCTCGAAAATGTTGGAATAAAAGTTCTGTCTTGTATGGTAGCGATGCTCGTTTTGAAAACTTTTCCAAAATTCTTTTTCCCTGTACCGATTTGTCCCGTGCAATTTTGCTAACGAGGTCGGCCCAATTGGGCAACCCAAATGATTTGCTTAGACCAGCTCCAAAAATAAGACCGAATCTTTGTAGCTGTAACTGCGTCCGCATGTGGACAATTGGTCTAGTAAAGCGACGAAGCAGATCCGTATGAGTCTTAGTCAACTTAGCCATATATACCCTCTCATTCTTTTTCAAAAAAGTGCAATTGCCCGTGTTCATGTCTTTCCCGCAATGCAGATGCCCAGCCCGCCGGCGCAATTGAATGTTGTGGTGGTGATTTTTGCCCTATTGTCCCATCCACATACGTTGCGAGGACATCAAGAAAACGATGATCATAGTCCAAGTCAACATAATTAACGTTCCAAAGGCCTGACTTGCGAATTGTTTCGTGTATGCTATTCAAGCCGAGCCAATTGCGGCTGGGCAGGTCGAGAGGACCAGTCGAACCGGAAAGAAGGCCAATCGAGTTCTGTTCAATAAAAGCTCGATCACTCATTGGTCCCGGTTCATCTGGAATTTCAATCCATAGAACTTGCATGTTTCCGATAAAACGAGACACGGCCTCTTCCAGTGATCGTTCCTTCTTGCGAACTTCAATCGGCGCATCTTGCTCCTTTCCCCAAGTTGTCAAAGATACAGGAAGGTCGCCGCGCGCAAGCATTGCGGCACCCACATGAAGGCGGAATATGGAAGAACGATGATTGCCACCCCAATCCGATGATCCTCGATGTGTTCGGAGACGAGTCCAAAGCGTGGATGTCGCATTACGACTTACTGCATGAGTTCCGACACGAACACAACGGAGGCAGGAACAATTGAATAAACGTTTCTCGCCCGGCTCAAAGAAGAAATACACCCCGCGTAACGGCAGTTTTGACGAGCCTTCTAATTTTGAGAGTGCGATTTGTCCCTGTGTGTCACGGAGGCGCTCCAAGATATCATAGAAGCGATTAAGGTGCTTCAAGCGATCCTGATGAAGCACAAGCAATTTTAACGTGTGTATTTGTTGTCCGAGCCCCAATCCTTCAAGTGGTGCGTTGCAAACATAACCCAAGGCTGTCAACTTAGGAATCAAGTCATCGCGATAATTATCTCCCGCCAAAAAAGTAATAGAGTCTCCGCGCTTAAGCTTTGCCCGTAATTTTTTAAGAACACCGGTTGCCCACTTTTTCTTTTGTCCGATATTTTGCCGATTAAGTGTTTCATTATAGGGAGCAATCTGCTTTTCTGGCTCTAACAAACCATGCAAGGCGCTCAGAATATACCACTTGTCATAATCACGCTCTGCGACTTTCCTAGCATATTGAAAAAGCGGGGAAATATAAATATCCTTAGCTTTAGCGTTGCATGGAAGCTTTGAACTGGCACAACTGACAAGGCAGATTCGTGACATATCCGGATTTTATCATGAATTCAGGGAAACTTGTACCCAAGCATGGTCATGAAGGATACAAGCATCGCACCGCCCACAAGGTCGGAGACCTTCTTCTGTCACTTCTGGTTTGTAGCAACTCCAAGTTTCGCCACGCGAGATTCCCAGACGTTTTGCCTCACGGGCAATGTCAGGTTTGGAGCGATGCAACAAAGGAGAAATAATTTTCGGCCCATTTGGGATTGCTGTAGAAATCATTGCCTGAAAAGAAGCGATGAATTCGGGTCGGCAATCTGGATAACCAGAGAAATCAACCGCATTAACCCCGATCCATACTTCAGAAATGGATTGTGCGGCCGCCTCAGCGCAGGCAAGGGCAAGAAAAAGGGCGTTGCGTCCGGGCAAAAAGGCCGGGGAGACAGCTTGGCGCATTTCCTCGATGGAACGGTTTATTGGGACAGTCAGATTTGGTTTGTTCCATGCAACTTTCAGCATAATCCGCTCTATGCCGTACTTCGCACATTGCACATTGGCATAATGCAATTCGACAATATGCTTTTGACCATAATCAATACCAAGACTGATCACCTGTGCTCCTGATTCGCGAGCCAATAAAAGACAGACAGTGGAATCCAACCCACCACTGTGCAAAACAAGGGTCTTTTTCATACGGGAGACAGGGTAAAATTCATTTCTTCCATAATCAAGTTCTGAAAATTGAGCCAAAAAGCCTCATAAATCAATGCATAGTTGCTGGACCAACGCGTTTATCATAAAATGTCGAAGTGAGCAACCCGCACAATCAACTGGCATTTGACTTAAAAAGGGAAATTGACCGGACGAACGTCAATCAATTGGCAGACTCACTTTCTGTGGATCGTTCATGCATATTTATTATTTTAGATGGTCCTCGCGTCAAAGGCGAATCCACTCTCGTTTCAAAAGTCAGAACACTTCTGCGTGAATTCAATTTGTTGGCGGAAAAAGAATTCGATGCTTCTGGTGAAAGGGGCCCATTTGGAGAATCTCAGGTATATTATGTATTTGCGATTCAATGCAAAGCTGTCGAGCGTTGCAGAGACCGATTGAAGGAAATCTGTTTTGGAATACACTTACAGACAGCCGCAACCGGAAAGCTGTTTAATCTTTCAGATTATTTGTCGTTTATTTCTCCTCCCAAGAAAAATCACGGAGAATTTGTGGAACATACTTTTGTTCATGGCGTAGGCAGGTTTTACAGATTCCTTTTCGATGCAAGAAAATTTTTGATAAATGCTGGTTTTCTGGATCGATTTTTAATGGGCTTACCTCAAAATTGTCCCAATCATTTGTTTTTGAGTGGCCCTAAAGCTTCCAAGGGTGATTGGGGATTTTCGGTTAGTTGTGAACCAATCAAGTGTTGTGATTTAACTGAGCTTGCGAAGAAAGGTAGCCAGCTAAAATTGATGAAGAGAGCCCATGAAAATATAGAGAGGTTCTTGATGCTGCATGACGTGAAAACGTTTGCCTGTGAAGTGCCAGTTTGGCTAGAGCCGTCTGATTTTCCTGATTACGAGGTTAGATTCAAAACGACTTGTTGCATAACCGGCCATATAGATATTTTGCGTTTGGAGGAAAATAATCAACTGGGTTTGTGGGATTACAAACCAAATGCCGCCAAAGAAAAGACTGCGGCACAACAAGTTTGGTTTTATATGGTGATGCTGTCCAAAAGAACTGGGATTCCAATTGGACAAATCAAAGGGGGATATTTTGATGAGTGCGATGCATTTTCAGTACATCAAACATGATTCTACTGAACTCGCCTCTTGGTCGCTACTGGCTCGGTGTCAGTGTCTTGCAATACTCCTCCGGTGATTTTATCCTGCCGGTCTTTGATCTGCCTGGCGGCCTCCGCGCTCCGCAAAGCAAATGGCAGTTTTTCATACAAACGGGTTAAAAAGGAATCGGTCATTTCCTTCGACGTGGGCATTTTGCTGACCATCGGCGTCACGATGTTGACGGGTGCGCGCATTCCAACCAGACGGGCCACGCCGTGACGTTGCTTTTGGTCGAACAGCGCGGCCATCGCCTTGAACAATTGCTCTTCAAGACTGCGATATTGAACACTCGACAATTCTTCGCCAAAAACCGGCTTGAGAAACGGCACGGTAGTTCTGCCCTTTGAGCCTCCCTTCATGCTGGTGCGCGACGTGCCGCTTGAAGCGGCGCCCGACTGGTTCCACAGACGGGCTTCCTGCTCGGCGCCGTCATATATCGCGCCACCCGCGCTTTCGGTATCCGTCTGGCCGGTGAATTCACCGACGCCTTCGCTCCAATTCTCGCTTTCGCTCTCAACCGTGCGGGTTTCCTCCGCGTAATCCATCACCTTCCTCGAATGCAGCTTCAGTTTGATTTCATCAGGGTTCAGCACGCCCATGAACAGGGAATAGGCCAATGGCTCCAAGTTCTCCTTGCCCTCAAGACTGAACACCACCTTGCTGCGGGCGTTCGCCATGACCGAATCGTACACCTGCTCTCCGTTGGCTCCGGCATGGAGAATCTGACGCGGGAATTGGTTGGCGAGCGTCAGGTGCAGGCCAAACCCGCGCGCCTGGTCGAGGTTTTTGGCAATGGTCGGGGTGACGAAATTCTGGAATTCGTCAATGTAAACGTAGAACGGCTTCACGTCGCCTTCCTCCGTCCCTTTGCCGCGCTCCTTGGCCGCCGTCCAAAGGTCGCTCAATAACAGGGTGGCAAACAGCGCCGCGTCTTCTTCTGACACGCGAGCGCCTTCGGTTGAGAGGTTTGCGATAATAATTTGCCCGTCGTCGAGTGCCTTGCCGAGATCAAGGGATGCTCCGCCTTGACCGAACATGAGGCGCAGTTTTTCAGTATCGAGAAAGTTGTAAAAGCGGTTGACGGTGCTGGAAAATTGGGTGTTGAAATCCTTGGGCGTGAGAATATTGGAAAATTCCCAGCCTCGCGTGGCAGAATCTTTTGACAGTCCTTCGGTGAGTTCGCTGCGGACACGCTTATTTACCGAGTCAATCAGGTATTTGACTTCATTAAGCGTCATTTGTTTCTCATACACCGGCCAGAGAACTTCTTTTGCCAGGCGTGCAAAGAGCGGCGTGCTTTGAGTTCCGTCCACGCCCCAAACATACGCCATCGCCTGCACGAAATTACTGATGACGACGGCGGGGTCGGCGATTGAGCGCGGCCGCATGACGTTGTATCCAATCGTCCAGTCGTTTTGCCGCAAATCAATCGGCACGATGGGAATGCCTTTCAGATATTTCTCGTTCCACGTGATCCAATTGATGAGGCTGTTGTAAAGAGAACCGTGGGGGTCAATGATGAGCGCGCCGCATTTGCTTTTGTGCCATTGTTTGATGTCCTGCCGGACGAGTGATTCCAGCATTTTCGATTTGCCGGTGCCGGTTGAGCCGCAGACGTACAAATGCGTCGAGCGCATTTGGGGCGTCATTTCAAGGGGTACGCCTTTCCCGTCCACGATGCCGAGCTCCAGTTTATTTCCAGGAATGCGACGCATACGAGACGAATGTATCCGAAAATAGTTTAGTTGGCGAAAAATTTTGAATTTCAGCGCTTTTCTCAAATAAGCACCTTCATATAAGCATGTTATGATTTTCTGATTGGCATATAACACATAAATTGTACTTGTGTCTGGGGGGGCTTTATGTGATAGAATATTCGTTAGGTTTAAACCTAATAACTCCCAAAAGACTAGCTGATGTCAAAAAAGCGCACCTGATTGGTGTTTTTATGAAGGCACATCGCAAAAGAAGGCAAGAGCGTCCGAAAGCAGAAATGAAAGAGCGTCTGACTGCAGAACAGATTGTGATAAAAATTCTCGTTTTGACACTTCTTATTATAGCTGCAATCAAGCTTGTGCTGATCGAGCTGCATTTTTAAGTAAAATTTGCAGTGAAGAGGGCGCCGGCTAGTGTATCCTAAAATAACCATTGATTCGGCTGATCACTCCGTAAAAATGCGATGATTTCTTTTGTGATGCGTCACTTTTTAGCCGCAGATTCTGCGACTTTGGGGTCGCGCTCCAAATCGCAGTAAATTTGATTGTCGGGGCCTATCCAGAGTTTCGCGCCGTCAATGTCGCACTTTTCCTTGTCCTTGTTTTCACGGGCTTTGACCAGCCTTTAGGGATTCGTAAAAGTATCTTCATGATTCATTAAATATATCATTTTTGCATGAATTTTGGTAGTGGTCGGAAGCGGCAATAAAGAGTTTTGCATCGGGAATTTTGAGGCCATTTCCTTCCCACCAGTATCGCTGTTTTGGGATGAAATCGGTTGCCAGATTGTGCGTCCTGCCGCGAACTGGCGTGCGGTAACGTGTTGACCTCTGGCTGTAACCGCCGCCGGTCATTTTCTTGCCCTTCGGGGAATACCACGTCTTTTTGGGAATCGTCCTGTGATTCGGGTCGAAATGGTAACTCACCACCGTCAATCCTTCGATCCAGTAATACACCCGGCCAAAATACGCGGCGTGAATCCATTTTTCCCAAAGACGCGGAGTGTACCGCCTGGCATCGAGTGCCGGCGTCCATTGCAGAAGCCACAGGACGTAAATCCCTTTCCGTGCGTATTCAATCGTCCGTTGCGTGATGGTTTCGAGGGGCAGCGAACTGATTTGAACCTCAATGGCAACCGGCACGCCATTGATGTACGCGCTCACGTCGGGACGGTTGGTTTCGAGCGGATGTTCCAACGCAACGTTGTGGACATTGGGTTCTTTTTGGAGCGCTTGGAAAATCTCCATTTTGCAGCGGCGGTGTTCTTCGCTTTCATTTTCTGCGTACCGGCACGCAAGGGGATTGACGTGGGCGAAGTGATTCACCGTGCGTTTGCCGGTCTTCAAAATGACTTCATCGCCGCAGATACCCGTTCAAACACGTGGGCGCGTTCACGCTCCCGCGCCAACCCGTTTAACCCGTCCTGTGTTAAACTGTTCAAAAGGACATCTGTCCTTTAACGGTATAAACCCGTCCGCGTGTGTACCCGTTTTTCGCGTGAGCGATGAGGGAGGTTTTGGGCGAGCACGGCCT
>Ga0182011_10001560_pt1 | contig 20038 bp, 16 predicted proteins | sample 711E1DmetaG_FD_120481 | JGI IMG/M metagenome (GOLD analysis project Ga0182011, IMG submission 120481) | Permafrost microbial communities from Stordalen Mire, Sweden - 711E1D metaG | ecosystem: Environmental > Terrestrial > Soil > Wetlands > Permafrost | place: Sweden: Stordalen | collected... | reverse complement strand
CTGGTGATGAAATATGCTTCAAGTATTCTTTTAGTAGTCAGAAACAATTATACAAGCAAGGAAATACTCAAAAGTGCCATAAACATTCTTAAAACGAACAAGTGTAATAATTATGATCTTATATATAATGATCTGAATTTACAAAAAAGCTCTTATAAACATTATAGCAACTATTATATCGACAAATAACTTATTTGATAATTTATAAACTCAACACAATAATGACCAAAGACATTTCTGTGATAAAAGAGACTATTAAAGAACATATATTGCAAGCTACTTTTGCTGATAAAGATAAAATTCAAAATGATTCTTTAATCTTTAAGGAGGGTTATTTTGATTCAATGGGATTTGTTGTTTTAATTACATTTCTGGAGGAAAGTTTTGGCATCACAACAACAGATGAAGATCTGATTGAGGAAAACTTCGAATCAATAGATGCAATTACTTCCTTTATAATACGGAAAACAGATAATCAGTAGTGCAAGTTTTATTTATCTAACACATCAAAAATGTGTGGAATTGTCGGGATTTACAATAGTACGGAACCCTTGCAAAGTCCTGAAAATCTTTTACAAAGGATGCTCGGACGTATTCAATATCGGGGACCTGATGAAAGTGGCATTTATATTAACAATCGGGTTGCAATGGGTAGTGTCAGGTTAAGCATTATTGATATTCAATCCGGACAGCAGCCATTATCCTCCAGTGATGGCAAATACTGGATAGTATTTAATGGAGAAATTTTCAATTATATTGAGCTTAAAACCGATTTAAAATGTCTCGGGTACTCCTTCAGGACTGAAAGTGACACAGAAGTTTTACTGAATGCATACATGGAGTATGGATCGGATTGCCTGAACAGGTTAAATGGGCAATTTGTTTTCGCAATTTGGAATAATGAAAAGAAGGAATTGTTTCTCGCCCGCGATCGGGTAGGCATAAGGCCTCTTTTTTATACACGGACGGAGAACAATACTTTTCTATTTGGATCGGAGATTAAAACACTTTTCGAACACCCTGGTGTCAAAGCTGAAATAGATTCTGTTTCAATGTCACAGATTTTCACATTCTGGTCTACTCTCACCCCCAGAACTGTTTTTAAAAAGATATTTGAGCTGGCTCCCGGGCACTTTATGAAAATTTCTGATGGACAATATGTGATTAAGCCTTTTTGGTCTCTCCGTTTCCCTGTCAATAAGGAATCCTGTTTTAAAGGATCAATAGATGATGCAGCTGCAGAGCTGGAAAATTTACTGACAGATGCTGTAAGGATAAGGCTCAGGGCCGATGTACAGGTTGCTGCATATTTGAGTGGGGGACTGGACTCAAGTGCTACCACAGCATTAATTAAAAAGATAATGCCTGAAACATTACAGACCTTTTCAATTGGTTTCGAAGACAATGAGTTTGATGAAACTCTTTTTCAACAGGAGGTTTCAAAATATCTTGGAACCAGGCACACCGCTTTTACATGTACCCGGCAGGATATTGGAAATTATTTTCCTCAGGTTGTGTGGCATTCAGAAATACCCATATTACGTACAGCACCTGTACCTATGTTTTGTCTATCAAAGAAGGTCAGGGAAAACAATATTAAAGTGGTAATTACAGGAGAGGGCGCAGATGAAATACTGGCCGGCTATGATATTTTTAAAGAAGGGATCATCAGGGAGTTCTGGTCGCGTGAACCTGATTCAAAATACAGACCCTTACTTCTGCAAAAATTATATCCCTACCTGGCTCAATTCCAGGGAAAGAACAAGAGGATGCTTAAGTTATTTTTCGGGTATCAGCTTCAGGACACTGATTCCCCATTTTATTCACACATATTGCGCTGGCGAAACACATCCAGTATCCAGAATTATTTCTCAGAGGATCTGAAATCCGAAGTAAATGGAATTGATCAATTTGAGGAAGTAGTTAAGATGTTGCCACCTGGGTTTAATCAGTATGACCGTTTAAGCAAATCTCAATGGCTTGAATCAGAAATATTTATGTCGAGTTACCTGTTGTCTTCTCAAGGTGATCGTGTTGGTATGGCCAATTCTGTTGAAGGACGTTATCCATTTCTTGATTACAGGGTGATAGAATTTGCTGCCAAACTACCACCCGATTTTAAGATGCATGGCCTCAATGAGAAGTTCATCCTTAAAAGAATGATGAATAACCGTCTGCCTGAGAGTGTCTTGAAACGTCCAAAACAGGCTTACAGGGCACCTATTGCAAGCAGTTTTCTATCATCTCCTGCCAGGGAATATGCCTTAGATCTGTTATCAGAACATGATATAAATCAAACAGGCATGTTTTCATACAATACTGTTCAAAAATTACTAACCAAAATATCAAAAGATACGTTGGTTACAGAAATGGAAAACATGTCTCTTGCCGGAATTCTTTCCTCCCAACTAATTTATCACCAATATATATTAAAAGATAATTTCAGACCCTCTGTTTCACGGTTAAATAATTGTCAGGTTATTCACGAAAGAAATCCAATCTATTCCTGATTAATACTTAGAGCGATTATGAAAAACAAAGATAAACGGCCTTTCAGCAAGGATATTCTGATCATTCATGATATTGATGCAGAATGCAACCGACTGATTACCAACATTCGGGAGGGTGTGCTGCATAAATTGAACCGGCTTGGCGGTGTGATTGGTATTTCAGGTGGTATTGATTCTTCTGTTTCCATGGCTCTGGCTGCCAAAGCACTGGGAACTGAAAATGTACTTGGTATTATGTTGCCTGAACAGGATTCAAGTTCAGAAAGTGCCCTTTTTGCACAAAAACTGGCTGATAGATTTGATGTCAAAGCAATTACTGAAAATATCACAGAAGCTCTTGAGGGTTTAGGATGTTACCAGCGACGTGATGAGGCAGTGAGAACAGTTTTCCCTGAGTATGATCCCTTACATTACAAAATGAAAATTGGTATCAGGAGTTCTGGTCTTTACACCAACCTGCCACCTCTTTTTTCAGTCACAATTGTTGACAGTAAAGGCAATGAACAGTCAAAGCACGTACCTGCACCTGAACTCAGGCAGATCGAAGCTGCTTCTAATTTCAAACAACGCTGCCGTATGTCTATGCTTTATTATCATGCCGAACGCCTCCACTATGCGGTTATAGGTACACCAAATAAACACGAAGTGGAACAAGGATTTTTTGTCAAACATGGTGATGGTGGTGCAGATGTTATGCCTATAGCCCACCTCTATAAAACCCAGGTATATCAACTGGCTCATTACCTGGGAATTCCAGAAGAAATAATTGATCGCACTCCAACTTCCGATACATATTCGGCTGAACAGACGCAGGAGGAATTTTTCTTCCAGTTGCCGTTTCAACAAATGGACTTGCTCTGGTATGCCTTTAAAAATAAATATGACCCGCAGGAAGTTGCAAGTGTTATGGAGAGAACCGCCGATGAGATAAATAAAGTCTTCGCAGGTTTTGAACGTAAAATCAAAACAACCGAATATCTTCGGATGACGCCTTTAACAAACTAATCTTCTATTCAGACCATGATTTCGATACCACAGCGTGTCCTTGGTGAGGCACTATTATTTTCTGCCCGAAAATGCCCTGCAAAAACAGCTATAATAATAAAAACGAAGGAATATTCTTATTCCAGCCTTAAAGAAAGTGCAGAAAATCTGGCCAGTCACCTGGTGATTACCGGAATTAAAAAAGGTGACAGGATCGCTGTTTATATGAATAATTCCTGGCAGAGCATCATTTCAATCTATGGGATTACTCTCTCTGGGGCTGTTTTTCTGGTTATTAATCCACAGACAAAAGCTGATAAATTACAGTACATTCTAAATGACAGCGGAGCTAAAATATTAATTTCCGAGAGCATCCTGAGCAGTGAAATCTCGCTTGCTTTAGAAAATAAAAAGGATATACATGAACTAATTCTTTCTGGTGATAAGAGCAGGTTGAAGAGCTTTCCTGAAATAAAAACAGAAGATTTTGAAAATATTCTTTCAACCGATTTCTCCGGAATTATATTACCACGGATTATTCCTAATGACCTTGCAGCACTTATCTATACTTCGGGGAGCACCGGTTTTCCAAAAGGGGTAATGATGACGCATCAATCAATGGTATTTACATCATGGAGCCTAATTGAATATCTGAGATTATCGGATGAAGACCGTATTTTACTTCTGCTTCCGCTTGCTTTCGATTATGGATTATACCAGCTGATCATGGCTATAACAGTTGGTGGTTCACTGATTGTTGAGCAATCGTTTACATTTCAGGCATCTGTCTATAAACAGATTGAACAGTTTAAGCCAACCGTTTTCCCTGGCGTGCCTACAATTTATGCTATGATGATTGCTACAAACAAAAAGACAGGTTTGTCATTTGATTGTATCAAAAAAGTCACAAATACTGCAGCTGCCTTACCAGCTGAATTTATTCCGGATCTAAAAAAAATATTCCCCGCTGCATTGATATTTAAAATGTACGGGCTGACGGAATGTAAAAGAGTTTGTTACCTGGAGCCGGAAATGATTGACATTAAACCAGACTCTGTGGGCAAGGCAATCCCGGGAACAGAAGTCTTTTTGCTATCACCGGATGGTAAACCGGTGCCTCCGGGTGAAAAGGGCATTTTACATATCCGCGGCCCGCATGTTATGCTTGGCTACTGGCACAAAGAAGAACTCACAAGGGAAATGCTTAAACAGGGCAGTTTACCATGGGAAAGGATCTTGTGTTCGAATGATTGGTTTAAAATGGATGATGAAGGATATCTGTATTTCCTCAGTAGAACAGATGATATAATAAAAACCAGGGGAGAAAAAGTTAGTCCTGCAGAAATTGAAAATGTTATCTATAAAATCGATGGGATAAGAGAGGTTGCTGTTATCGGCGTTCCCGATGAGATCATGGGAGAATCGATAATAGCATATGTGACAACCCATGGCGCCCCTAAAACAGGTGAGAAAGAGATACAAAAGGAATGCATGTCAAGACTTGAACTTTTTATGATGCCGCAACGGATCATTTTTCTTGAGGAAATGCCCAAAAGTTCCAATAGCAAGATTGATAAAAAAGAACTTAAGAAAATGTACCTCTCAAATGAATAAATCAAAACTATATAAAAGTATAAGTGACGATTTAAACAGTAAGCTTCATCTTCTTGAAGATAAACCTGAAGAGACAGTTGATACAACTTTGAAAGCCTTATGGTTAACAGCTGCAGGTTTGCCTGTTTCTGCTCATAGATCTAAAAATCTTTCAATTCCTGATCTTTCAGATAAGCAGGTAGAAACACTGTACAAATTAATTAACCTCAGGCTTAACAATACTCCACTGGCACATATAACTAAACGGCAAAACTTCATGGGAATTGAATTACTTTCCGATAAGAGAGCATTGATCCCTAGAAAAGAAACTGAAATTTTGGGTAAAAAAGCTCTGGAGATATCGAAAAAGATTTCTTCAGAGAAAGGTAATATTAAAGTTATTGACGTTTGCTGCGGATGCGGAAATCTTGGAGTTGCCATAGCCACCTATAATGCCGATTGCACTGTCTATTCAACAGATCTGTCCCACGAGGCTGTGGAACTGACACGCGACAACATTAACTTTCTGAACCTCAATAAACGCATACATGCCAAACAAGGCGATTTATTATCAGTTTTTGAAACTGATGAATTTTATGAAAAGACTGATCTGATTATCTGCAATCCTCCATATATTACAAGTTCCAAAGTTCAGAAAATGGATTCCGAAATTGCATCAAATGAACCGGTTTTAGCTTTTGATGGAGGGATGCTCGGAATAAAAATAATTCAAAAACTTGTTCATGAAGCACCCCGATTTCTAAAAGAGAATGGCTGGTTAGTTTTTGAAGTCGGTTCAGGTCAGGGGCAATTTATAGTTCAATTATGTGAAAGATCGGGAGCATTTAGCGAAATTGAAACAGATCCTGACGATTCTGGTATCATCAGGGTTATATCCGCCCGGAAATAATCATTCTGTCAGTGTGTTTAATAAAACAATTAGTGCCAGGGTTTGGCATTCTATTCGCTATCGCCAACCTTTTATCACTCCATAGAATTTCGGAGTATTCTTTTTCAAGAAATACCCAACTGAAATACACATAGGAATGGTTAGAAGCGGACAAATTATGAATATAAAAACCGATTTTGCTTCCCCATTCCCAACTAAAAAAAATAATCCTTTTTTAATAATAGTTATCAGAGGTTCATGTGAGACGAAAATAAAAAAAGAAAATGTAACGAATTTATAAATACTAGCTTTTGTCACGTCCACATTTTTAAACAAAAAATCATAAAGAAAATTGATTGCCAATATCCCCAATAAAATACTGATTTTATGCAATATGCCTAAGGCCAATTGATACTGCTCACCTAAAAAGAATAATCGGGTCCTAATTATAACAAATACAATCCATAGAAACCCAAAAATAAATGTTAGCCTTGAAGTTTTAGGAATTAAAAGCATTTCATTCCTTTTGCTAATTAATGCTCCAAGAATAAAAAACAGCAAAGACTGACTTCTGAATATGATAAAATCAAATTCGTAGAACCACACAAATAAGCAGAATGGTATTAACCATAACTTTATATGTTTTATTAGCAGGTATAAAAGTGGAGACAAAAGCGCAAATACTGTTAAATCCCTTTTATACCATAGTTGGTATGGAATCGGATTCAAGAATATAGTATTTAACAGATTTAGAATACTATAATCCCTTAATGGTACTTTGGTAAAAAAAACCGGGTCAATGGGAATGATTGTAAAACTAGGTATACTATAATTCCGAATTTATATTACAGGAGTCCTTATTGGCCTGAATATTACTAACAGGGAAACAATGCTTAAATATGACCACCTGGTATTTCTTTGTTAGCATTTCCAGTGTCGATTCTTCCATAAAGTCATTATTCCCGCCATTTTTTAACCAAATTTTATAATAATAATAAGGATAATTATGCCAGCCATAAGGAGAGCTTTTTGGAAAAGTCAATTCACAATGAAAATATTTTACCTGAAAATATATAATGACCAAATATCCTGAAGATCACTTAAAAGAATTTATTATCAGTATATCGAAAGCCAGGCTATTCCTCGAGGAGGGAGATGTATGTCTGATGTTTCCCCCTCGGGGATAGTATCAGATTTTCGACTATCTTAATATTTATTTCAATTATACCTTTGGTTTGCCTGTTGATCTCATCTCTAATACCTTCCATTTCTGATGATTTAAATTGTTCGCCAACAATTATCAGGAGATCAGCATTACCTTTCTCCTTTTGCAAAAGCTGATAGGTCATAATGTTTTTGAAAATCGGTTTATCCAGTTCACAAACCGTACTTGGTAAGAACTCATCATTAGCCCCCCGTAATCCTTTTATACTGCTTCTTTTTCCTTCAATTGAAAAATATTTATTCTCAGGAGTACAAATGTCATCGGTCTTATATCTGATAAATGGCATTATATAGTTTAAGAATCCTGTTCCAACAATTGAATACTTGTATTTCTCCAACTTGATTTGTTCCGTATAACCATAATAAGGATCAAATGAATATCTTGAAGGGATCATTTCCTGGGCAATAACACATCGTTCGCTATGACCGTAGAATGTAGTCGATTTTGCATTAAAAAACTTCTCAATAAAATCCCGTTGTTTAAAATCAATATTTTCGGAGGTGAGAAAAATGCCTTTTAGTTTGAAATCGAGGCTAATCTTGCATTCCTCCAGAAGTTTTGCAAAATACCAGATTGCTGAAAGGTAGCCGTTCAGATACTGGGGTTTATATTCATTGATTTTTCTTCCATAATGTTCAATTGTTAGCTTTGATAATTTAATGGGGAAAAAAATAATCTCATTGTGCATAGGATTGAATTTCCAAAGTTTGTCCCCAAATTCGACCTGCCTGAAAGTTGTAGTTTTATCATCAAACAGATATCCATTTTTTTTTCTGTAGTAATAAATAAATGCATTTTCTTTATAGACCGAGTCATAATCGAGAAGAAATTTTAATGGCAATCCAGTACTACCTCCAGTTGTAGCTGCATAATATCCATTTTTAATCTTCTTTGTTGAAATAAGTTTATCAAAATTGTTTCTGATGATTTCTCTGGTAAGAAAAGGAATATTCTTTATTTGATCAAAATCCGAGAATTGTATAGGGTCAAAGGATATTTTTTTGAATAAATCGCGATAGTAAGGTACATTTTTAGATGAGTGTATTAAGATACTTTTCAACTGGCTTAATTGATATTCTTTTATACTTTCCGGACTTAATAATTCTCTGTTCTCAAGGAGGTTATAATAGTGAAGGAACTCTTTATTCTTAATTAGTCTGTTGCGAATAAATGGAGATGCAATGTATTTCAGAGATTCCGGCATATTATCTCTTAACCTTTTCAGAAAATGCTTATTCATTTGATAACACCGATTTGTAAATTTCTTCTAATTCTTTTAGAACTGAATTTGGTAGATATTTTTGAACTTTCTGCTCCGAAACGACACCATATTCTTCAATTTTTTCTGGATTCTCAAGAAAAAAATTTAAAGACTGCTTTATTTGCTCCAAATCTCCAGGATTTATTAACAATCCATTCTCTTTATTTCTGACAATCTCAGGTATACCTCCAACTTTAGTTGATATAATTGCTTTGCCATAAGACATTGATTCCAAGATAGAGATAGGTAAACCTTCATTGTAGGATGGTAGTATATACACATCAGAATTATTCAGAATGCTACTCTTTTCATTGTTTGATATCCATCCTAGAAATTCTACAATATCCTCAATACGATGCTTGTAAATAAGATCTTTCATATGTTCAACCTCCCCATTTCCCGCAATTAATAATTTAATTCTACCTCTGTACAACTCTTTATTTCTGGCAATAACTTCTATCAAATCAAAAATACCTTTCGCCTTACATATCAAGCCAAAAAATAAGAAAGTTATCACATCCTTTTTAAGGTCGGTTTTTATTTTTACAGGATAATCAATAATATTAGGTAAAATTAATAACCTCTTTGTTTTAAAGTTTTGCCCAAAATATTCAATCCATGATTGAGATAAGCAAATAACAACATCAGCATTACTCAATAAGTTCTTCATCAGTCGTTTTGAAAGAATATTACTATTTTCAAAGAATACCTGAAACCCACCCCCATGAATATGATAAATGATTTTTTTTCTGAAAATGTACTTACCTATTACAAAAATAATAAACTTGCGATAGAAACTCCCATAAGATGCTCCATGAATATGAATTACTCTTATTTTTCTGTTAGAGAAGAGGGTAGAGAAAAGCTTAATCAAACTAATAACAAAAATATAACTTTTAAAAAATGAAGAACCATTTTTATGGCTTGCAATGAAATTAAAAACCTCATAATATCGACTATAGACATCGATAACAGCTCCCACACCACCACGATGATTTTGGTAATCCGGACCTATTGTAAGTATTTTTGATGATAAGTCTGATGATAGTCTGATCATTTGCTTCATTAAAAAAAAATTGTCTCTTAAAAGATTCTCATCAACATAAAAGCTGATAAACTATCTTATAAGTAATAATTATTGGTTCATAACATAAATTTCCAATAATTTTTCATTTCTCTTATTTAAAGTATAGTTTTAAGTAAAATGAGAATATGATTTTTTGCCAATCGCCTCGTTATCAAACTCACCTGAAAAAAGTTTATATACTGCATTATTCAGTCTATTTACATCTCGTATTTAATAATTTATTTAGTTGATTCTTATTAATTCACATTTTTCAATTCTTCGCTAGTGTTTGATATTTACCGGAGCTAAAATGTGTGTCTGGTAAAACCAGCGAAAAATTAAACTAAATATTTCTTGTTGTTTTAATCTCATCCATTTCTTCATATTGTCATCCTAGCTTAAAAAAGTCACTTTTACCTCCCATAGTGAATTTCCTATTACTTTGTGGAAGCCAACTGGTTTACCTATCTTTATTTAGTAAGAAGATCAGGTTATAAAACTTGATTAACTTTTCCTTTTCATAATCCCATGAGAGTTCGTTAAGTATTCTGTTATATGCGAAAGCACCCATTTTTGTTCTCAGTTCCGGATCATCGATCAATTGAATAATTTTATTGGAAAAGTCAATAGTATCACCACATTCGGCATAAAGTGATGCCTCCTGAGCCGAAAACCTACCCTCTTTTAAATCATACTGAACCACTGGCTTTCTAAGTGCCATATATTCCATTATTTTATTCATTGTGGATAGATTATTCATTTCTGTGGGTTTATCCGGATTTACACAGATATCGGCTGTATTCAATATAGCAATAAGTAAATCATCAGGGACCCTTCCATAAAAATCGATGTACTCATTAATTCCCATTTCAGTCGATAATTTTTTCATCTTCAGGAAACAGGTCCCATCTCCTACTATGGCAAACTGAATATCCTGCCTGATTGAAATAATATGTTTCGCGCTTTCAAGTAGAAGATCAATTCCTTCCTGTTCTCCTATTACACCAACATAACCTATAAGGTATTTTTTGCCTTTTAAGAATTGCTTATCGGGGGGAAGTAACTTTAATCGGTCCAATTTCGGCCCGCTTCTTATTACCTGGATTTTATCTTCAGCCATTTTCCCCCTCCTGATTGCGATTTCTCTATATGATTCATTTGTCGCAATACTGAAATTTGCGGTGGCAAAAGAGAGTCTTTCAAACAAAATCATCATTTTATATAAAAATCCCTTATTGTTAAACTTTGCAATATATAATTCAGGATTTATGTCATGATGATCAAATACATATTTAACTCCTAAAATCTTAAACCATAATGCCACTAAAAAAATAAGATCGGGAGGGTTACAGCCATGTATTACCTGAAACCTCTTCTTAAAATAGATTTTCCAGCTTAAGAAAAATTCCCAGAATAAAGCTACTCCATATTCCAGAAGGTATCCTAAAGCACCCCTTGCATCGAAGGGAAGAGAGTGCCTATAGATTTCTATACCGTTAATTATTTCATAGGAAGCCGTATAACCTTTCATCTTAGGACAGATTATACTTACCATAGCCCCGGATTCCTTAAGGGTATTTGCTTCCTGCCAGACCCTCCTGTCAAAAGGGACAGGAAGATTTTCAACTATAATTAAAATATGCTTATGCTGAAATGAAGGCATTGTTACCAATTAATTCCTACGTAATTCCTGTTTGAAAGAATAGAATCATCTATCCGTACAAAATCAATAATGATTTTATTCTCAATATCACTTACAAGGTTAAAAAATTCTGGTTCTCTTGTATTAATTACAATTATATCACATTCATTAATTAATTCCGCGGGGTCACTAACCATGAGATTAGATAAATGAGGGATTCTTGAATCAATGTACTCTTTGTTAGTTCCCGTTAACTTAGCCAGATTAATATTCTTGTCATAAATTACAATATTACACCCTTTATCCAGTAATGTTTCAATAATACTGACAGTCGGGCTGTTTCTAAGATCATCTGTTCCAGCTTTGAAGCTTAAGCCGAGGAAACCAAGTTTTTTGTCCCAATACTTATATATTAGCTTGATAGCACGCTGAATCTGAAGATCATTTGTTTTACTGATTCCATCAATAACAGGAACATCAATATATAAATCATGAGCTAAAGTCTGCAGGCCTTTTAAGTCTTTTGGCAGACATGAGCCACCATAGGCAAATCCGGGTTTGAAATAATATGGTGAAATATTTAACTGTTTATCTTTGCAGAAAATATCCATTACCTCGTGAGAATCTATTCCGAGCTCAGAACAGATATTTCCAATTTCGTTGCTGAATGAGATCTTAAGTGCATGATAAGTATTATTAATATACTTCATGATTTCTGCAATCTTCAGATCAGTGATTATTATCTCCGCCGGTAATTGCCTGTATAGTTCGGCCACCTTTTCTGCAGCTTTCACATTATCTGAACCGATAAGAGTAAGAGGGGGATTATAATAGTCCTTTACAGCTGTTCCCTCTCTCAAAAACTCAGGATTATCAACAAGAGCAAAGTCTTCATTCCTTTTTTTCCCAGAGTTATATTCAACAATTTCAGCAAATTTATCGCACGTACCTGGCATAATGGTCGAACGTATGGCAATAATATGGAAAGTGTTTTTATGTTTTAAAGCCTCACCTATGTTTTCCGCAACTTTAAAAATATATTGCAGATTCAAATGTCCCTTATCAGTACTGGGTGTACCGACAGCAATTATAGAAATGTCAGAACCTTTAACTGCCAGCATATTATCAGAAGTTGCACTTATGCGCCCTGCCATTCTTTGTTCAGCTATTATTTTATCCACATCCTTTTCTATGATGGTAGCTCTTCCTGAGTTAATCTGATCAACCTTTGCCTGGTTAGTATCCACACCTATAACGTGATGCCCGTTTTTTGCCAGGCAGCCCAGACTTACGCAGCCGACATATCCAAGACCAAAAATGCTAATCTTCATATTAAACTATTTTAATTACAAATTTAAAAGTTGAGGTACGTTCAATCTGTGCTTTGCAATAAATGACATTTGTGGCTTCCTTTTTCATAAATGAATCGGAATACCATCCCAGTATCTGAGGATTAGTTTGTCCTTTTATCACGACATGTTCCAATTTATCATCAACACAGAATTCTATTTTTCGGCCTGGATATCTTGAAATCTGATATGAATTAGTTGATAAATTGAAGATATTCGCTTCGGGATGAATATGAAACGGAATTTCAACCCATATTTTTCTGGTTTTAAGTACATTTATGGTATCCTGTATTTGAAATTCATTTTCCAATCTGTAAAATATAACCTCACGGATATGCTCGATTCCCTCTTTAATATATCCATTATGGGTAGCTATTACGCGCTCAATATCATCACTTATATGCAGATCAATAATGCTGGTTTTATAATGTTTTATCCATAATGTTGGACCACCACTCACAGCCTGGTCTTTTTCGTTAATCCGGATTGTATTATGTGCCAGAGTGCCTTTAAAATAATTTCGCCATAGGGGTTCTGTGTGATAAGTATAGGTTCCAGGGTCCACGAAGACTGCTCGTCCATCAAGATGTAAAATAAAAGAAAGAGCGTCAGCGTGTCCATGAGCTGCAATAGAGAGGAATCCAAGAGGAGCAGCATCAAAATGCAATAATATTTCTTTATCATTTTCTTTTTTTCGAAAAAAAAAGTGACCCTCCTCTTTGTAGAATTTGGAACTTTCATTCATACTTATAACAGGAATAGAATCATAGATCACTTTCCCCTGATCACCGAACAAAAACTGATTCTTAACATCAAAGCCATTGCATTTGGATTTAAGAACCGGATCACCGTAAATGATAGCTCCAGAAGTCAGCAATGATTTGAAATTATTAAACTTTTCATCAGTATCAATCATGAAACATTTTCCGTCATCTTCATCACCATATTTCGGGAAATTTCCGTTGCAGTCAAGGAGATCATAAATATAATAGAAGATCTTGAGCAGACGTTGCTTGAATCGGTCCGAAAATGGTCTATTTGTTTTTTCACCAACAATAAATGACAGGAGGAAAAAATCAGTAATGAACTGAATATATTCAGCGGCTTCTTCTTTGTTTATACCCTCTTTCGAATGCTGATTAATTATTTCCTTCTCAAGACCTTCCTGCGAATATCTGAGCCATTTCCCTGAGTCTTTGAATTCCCATTTTGAAGATGCAATAAACAGGCCTGCATACTCTGAGATCAGATGGTTATTGGCTGAAGAATACTTTGAGGGATTTTCAAAGGAATAGATGCAATGCATCTTTATCATAGGTATCCAGTCTTTTTCTACAAATTCCTTAAAATTAAAATCCTCCAGGATAAGATTATCCGCATCCAATATTTCCCAGCAAAGAAACCAGGTTATTAATCTTAGATTTATTTCAATATTGCTATACCAATTTATACCTGAGAGGAAAGGATTTTGAAGTGACCAGGATTTATTTAATTGTATAAAAAGATCCAGCTCGTCCTTGCTTCCCGTTGTATTATAGTTGATACAAATATTTACCAGAAACTGAAGCCGGTTAATTTCCCAGACACATTTTGCACATAATCTGGGATTTTCCCTAATATTGATTTTCCTGTAAAAAGCCGGATGGAAAACTTCTCCTGATAAAAAGTCTTTTTGCCAATTTATTTCCTGTGGTTTACTGTAATTAAATTCGGTACCAAATACTTTTAAATTCTTTGGATGCACACTTGCATTTTCAATATTAAATTCAAATATGTTTTTTTTAAAAACAAATTCCTCCTGCAATAACTCAATCTTATATTCAAATTTTTCTTTTAGGTAATCCGTTAAAGATTGTTTAAACCTGAAGAGTATTTCAGCCAATGACATGGTCATTAGCCTATTAAGATACCATTTATTCATCGACAATTTAATAAGATCTGTTTTTAGTCCTAACCTCTTTCATTTTCTTTACCTTTACACAAATAACCGGATAAAGCAATTGTTTGTGAATCATCTGGAAATAAACATTAAGTCCGTGTTTTAAAATGTCAACCCAGTCTTAATAATTAGAATCAATGATTATCCATTTATAAATGGTTAAAAAACCAAAATAAAAAAGGCTGCCCCTTTTGATACAGCCTCATTTTAATAAACCGATTTCTATAATCTGTTATCTTTTTTGCGCCAATATTGTAATTGTCACCGGATAGTCTTGATCATAAAAATATTAGAAAACTAAAGATAGTTCAAGAAAACTGAATTTTAGTATAATTCCAACTATCTTGAGCTTACTATCAGCTTATTAGTGCCTTTACTTAACCCGAATTTTGACTTTAACATTTTATTAATTTAGGGAACTGATATTAATTTATTTCCCAACGACTTAGTATATCATCCTTAAGCTTTGAAATGGAGTATCTGGATACATTAATCTCCTTTATTTCCAATTTAAAAGCTCTGTGCATTAAGGTTACAAAATGCTCTAGATTTCGTTCTTTTTCGACGAAACCATTTTCCCCTTCATGAATAATTTCCCTGGCGGCACCAAAATCTGTCACACAGCAGGGAATACCACATGCAACCGCTTCCACTAAGGAAGTGGGCCATCCCTCCATATATGACGCCATAACGAATAAATCTGAGGCATTTAAATAAAGTGAAATCTCAGATGGAATTTTTTTGCCAACCAAAAAAACGCTCTGAGCTATTCCATGCATTTCTATATATTCATTAATCTTCTCCAGGTCTTCGCCTTCTCCGACAAAAAACAATACACTTTCAGGTACATTACTTTTAAACAATATAAAAGCATCAATAATAAATTTCCACCCCTTTAACCAGGTTAAACGACCTATAGTAGAAATTATGACTGAATTTACCGGAATAGATAATTTTTCACGTGATTCAATTTTATTTATCGGCCTGAAAATATCAGTATCTATCCTTGTCGGAAACTTGAAAATTGATTGCAACAGTATTTTTCCTTCACTCCTAGCTATAAGGTCTTGAATAGCCTTTTCATCAGCTGATACTAAAACTAAATTGACATTTTTGAAACTTGAGAATAAAAGTCTTTCGAATAGATTCACAAAGTATTTTCCGTACCAATATTTCGAAATTTTCAAAGGGTTCTCTACTCCCGGAAATCTATAACAAATATTTTCATACTCATATTTTTTTATCGCCGGAAGTATTTCTGGTCTCTGCACGAACACATTATTATATTTTTTTTCAAGTATTTTAGATCTGTATACCCTTAATAATAAAAAACACATTATCCTATCAGGAATTATATACTTGGTCTTTGAAATAGAATATCTGGCTAATGCAAAAAAATCATAATTGATTCCATTAATATTTTTTATAGTCCATTTCCCTACAGGATCATTTTCATCCGTTGTTATCCCAATTAAAGCCAATTGATTGCCAAAAGCAATAAGTAGATTTTTAACAAAGGTTAAATGACCTCCTATTTGATAATCAGTATAATTACAAAAATCAATAACCAATATTTTCTTCACTCAATAATAATTATTAAAAATATCCAGAAAGTCTATAAGTTATTTGATAATTTCTCTAACAGTTCAAATATTATTAAAGCAATCCCTTAATCATCCTCATAATCATTTATCGTTATCTGCAATAATCTTTTGAAGAATAAAGAGCATCCAAATAAAATTACCATAATCTCTCTTCCCTTCTTGATTTAATTGAAAAATTTCTGATATGGTGCTGATATTCAATTTAGGAATTATTCGGTTAAGAGTCTCTAGCTTTCCTACGAAAGAATTTTCTTTAAACCATTCTCTTAAAGGTACACCAAATCCTCGTTTTGAAGCCAAAAGTATTGATTTTGGCAGCCTCCTACCAATTGTTTTACGTAGTATTGTTTTCCGCTCAAAATGATTCATTTTTATGTCTTTATGAACATGGGTCAGAAAATCAATTAACCGATAATCAAGAAAAGGAGTTCTGGCCTCAAGTGAATATGCCATACTCATCCGGTCTACTTTTACTAACATATCATCTGGCAGCGAAAGTTTCAGATTAAAATACATCAATTTGTAAAATGGATCTTGGTATTTACAATTAAGTTCATAATCAAACAAAAAATCCTTAATTGGGTAAACTATCAACCCTTTTGTAATCCTTTTTATGTAAGACTCATCAATAAATGTGGCTTTAGTCAGGTATCTATCAATGAAGTTTAATTTGGAGGAGTGGCAAACATCATTTACACGGTTTAATTTGTAACGAATTGGCCCAGTAAAAGGACCTGATATAAATGATACAAAATTGGGTATTTCCTCTTTTAAGTATCCTGGCAATCTTTGATATAGTTGAGAAAACTTTTCTCCCTGGTAGGCAGTATATCCAGATAAGACTTCATCTCCTCCATCACCTGTTAGAACCATTTTAACTTTCGATGAAGCAAATTTTGCGACAAGCCCAGTTGGAATGGCAGAAGAATCCCCAAATGGTTCATCATAATGATGAGCTATTCTATTTAATGAATCATAAAAGGTTGTCGGCTCAACGATTAGTTCGTGATGGCTCGTATGGAACTTATTTGCTATCTGCCTTGCCAAATGCCGTTCATCAAAATGCCTCTCTTTGAATCCGATCGTAAATGACTCAACTGGAAATGAGCTGATTTCAGACATTAAGGCTACAACTGAAGATGAATCAAGTCCACCACTTAAAAAAGCTCCATATGGGACATCACTTCTCATCCGAATTTTGACAGAGTTAGTAAAAAGGCTCTCAAACTGTTCGTATATCTCATTCCTATTACAAGCCATGTTATTCTCATCAATCTCTGGTAAATCCCAATACTTGAACTCTTTTACATTACTACCACAAATAATAAGGCAATGACCAGCCCTCAATTTAAAGACATTTTTAAAGAATGTATAAGGCGCAGGTATATAACTTAGGGACAAGAATATTTCAAGAAGCTCAAGATTTGGAATTCGAGGGACACCATAAGCGCCGATACTTTTTATTTCGGAGCCAAAAACTATCGTATTTTCATAAATCGAATAATGCAAAGGTTTTTCACCAATTCTATCACGCGACAATAATAATTGATTATTATTTGCATCCCACAAGGCAAATGCCCACATGCCATTAAACTTATTTTGACAATCTATTCCCCATTGCTGATATGCTTTAATAATTACTTCAGTATCTGAGTTTGTCCGGAAAGTATGACCATATTTTATTAATTCCAGTTTTATTTCAATATAATTATATATTTCACCATTGAACACCAGAACAATAGTTTTGTCATCACTAAACATTGGTTGATCTCCAGTATTAAGATCAATTATAGAAAGTCTACGGTGACCTAGTGCCAAGTTATTATGAATGTAATAACCCTCACTATCTGGTCCACGATATGAAATTATATCTGTCATCTTTTTGATAACACCTGAATTACTTAATTTTTCCACATCGAAGTGCAAATAACCTGTAATACCACACATATTGAATTCCTTGATTTAAATTGGACCTATTTCACTAATAATGCTTTATTTTTCATCTAATTTGTTCATTGAAGTGTCTTACTTTATGCCTTTTCACAATTTACCAATATATAAGAAATGCCTCTTTTCACAAACGCTCTAAATTCATTTTCTTTAAAATATTCCCTAATAAATTCAAGAGATTCATTATAAACTTGATCTGAATCTTTCGATGATAAAGATTTACCACTTGAATGGTTAGAAAAATTCAAAAAAGAAAATTCTGTAAAAGGAATTCCAAATCCTATAAATTTAGCTTTCAATCAATTAAGTTAATAACTAAGACTGACTCTGTTAAGGCTTGATTCAGTATTGCTGTTGGTTTCAGTTATAAAATTTGCCAGCTTTCCCCAAGCAGCAAATGTATATTTAGAATTAAATCCTATAATTGTATTCGGCATTTGCTGAAATACTTCAGTTATTAGATCATCACCAAAGAACGAGTTAAACTTATCAGGTTGAGATTGAGAATAAAATGGAGTCAGATTGCTTTTTCCAAATACTGGCATTAAAAGAGTACCTTCTGTCCCAATAACCATTTTTAAAAAATAGATCAAATCCTCAGGTTGGAAATCATTAAGTTTAATGTTCTGCAGAGAGGTATGAACCATCACAACATCATAAATTAATCATTTGTTTAGTTGGAAGATAGGCCCAATTTTCAAATTCACCACTTCCATTTCCATGAATTTCGTAATCTAACGTAAAAATCAGGCCAATTTTTAATTCATTTTTTTGATGCATTATCATAAATATTTCGATACATAAAATGAAACTCCCTTTTGCAAGCAGACGGGGTATCTCAGAGGAATTAATTCTTAATTACGCTGCAAGCAGCGGGGAACTAACCCCAAAAGAGATTAGAGAAAACCTAAAAAGAATATTTCTACAATTTAACCTTTTAAAGGGAGAAGGAGTGCAATTTATTTTCTTATACTTGATTATTTTTTATGGTGATACACTCATTTTGTCAAACGAGCAAAAACAGACGTATTTTAAAACTGATATGATCAATATTAAATCTATTCTTTTGGTACATCCCATCGTTTCTTAATAACAATTTTACAAGGATTCCCAATTGCAATTGAATTTTCAGGGATGCTAGTGATTACCACACTGTTAGCGCCAATTACAGAATTTTTACCAATTGTAATACCCTTTAGTATCATACAATTGGTTCCGATAAAAACATTATCTTCTATTATTATTCGCCTTGCAGGAATATCTTCGTTCACATACCTTTTCCTTGGATCCGAGTGATGAAAATCGTTATCTATAATCATTGTATGAGAACCAATCAGGACATTATTCCCTACAATGATTTTTGTGGCAGCAATCACCATAATTCCTGATCCACCGGAATTATTTCCAAAAACAATTTCAGAATTTTTTATTAGAGTAACTAACGTGCATCGGTCATGCAAACCTACTTTAACAGAATTCCTTGCAGAGTTAAATGTACAGTTGTCCCCGATAGTGATTTTCGAGTTTGCATACCGTCGGATTACAGGAAATCCATTGAAGTTTACTTTCCTTCCGATTCGTACTCCTTTAATGAAACATATCAGGCGAATTGGATATTTCCAAAGAAGAATGTTGCATTTATTATGGTATCTGAATATCCTTTCAAGAAACCAGGCAATTGGATCAAAATCATTTTTCATGATTCTCGATATTTAGATGATTTGTTAAAATATTTTTCTTTAATTATCAACCAGATAAATTCCGGATTTCCTAAGATGTATCTTCGCCACATACGACGAGGTTCTTCTATCAACCGGAAAAACCATTCCATACCTATGGCTATTACCAATTCAGGTGCACTTTTAACAGTTCCGGCATAAAAATCAAAGACTGCTCCAATACAACATATATGTTTAACATTTATGTCTGACAAATTATTTGCTGCCCACTTTTCCTGTTTTGGAGCAGTCATCCCTATAAACAGAACATCGGGTTTGAATGCATTGATTTTATCTGCCTTTTTTTT
>Ga0182011_10001559_pt1 | contig 20051 bp, 21 predicted proteins | sample 711E1DmetaG_FD_120481 | JGI IMG/M metagenome (GOLD analysis project Ga0182011, IMG submission 120481) | Permafrost microbial communities from Stordalen Mire, Sweden - 711E1D metaG | ecosystem: Environmental > Terrestrial > Soil > Wetlands > Permafrost | place: Sweden: Stordalen | collected... | reverse complement strand
CTTACACGGTGTTGGTGACCAACCTATTTGGTTCGGTTCTGAGTTCCAATGCAGTGTTGACGGTGAATGGCATCCCTCCCTTCATTACTACTCAGCCGACGAATCAAACGGTGACGGTGGGTGGCACGGCGAGTTTCAGTGTGACGGCCGGCGGCACACCGTCGTTGAGCTATCAGTGGTATTTCAACTCCACCCCACTGACAGGCGCAACCAACACAACGCTGACTCTAACGAACGTCAAGCTGTGGGACGCGGGAATATACACGGTCACGGTGAGCAACATCGTTGGCAGCGTCAGCAGTTTCTATGCTGTGTTAAGAGTTTGGGTTCCATCCAGCATCGTGGTTTGGGGTGACAACTCTTACGGCCAGACCAATGTTCCCTCGGGCCTGACGAACGCAGTGGCGATTGCCGGGGGTGATGAGCATATCTTGGCGCTCAAGAGCGACGGCACGGTAGCGGCTTGGGGTTGGGATGCCTACGGAGAATGCGATGTTCCCTCCGGCTTGACAAATGTGGTGGCGGTTGCGGCCGGAGTAGCGGCGGACCATAGTCTGGCGCTCAAGGGTGACGGCACAGTGGTGGCGTGGGGCTTGGACTTTGCAGGTCAGGCTGATGTGCCCTCCGGTCTGACGAACGCAGTGGCGATTGCCGCTGGTTGGTACCACAGTATGGCGCTCAAAGGAGACGGCACGGTGGTGGCCTGGGGTGGAAACCCTTACGGTCAGATGAATATTCCCTCCAGCTTGGCGAGTGTGATGGCGATTGCCGCAGGTTATGCACATTGTTTGGCGCTCAATGGCAACGGCACGGTGGTGGCCTGGGGTGAGAATAATTTCGGCCAATGCAATGTTCCTTCCGGCTTGACGAACGTGGTGGCGGTTGCCGCCGGTTGGTATCACAGTCTGGCGCTCAAGAGAGACGGCACGGTGGTGGCGTGGGGTTGGAACGGTTATGGCCAATGCAATGTTCCCTCGGGACTGACGAATGTGGTGGCGATTGCCGGAGGTGGTGGACATTCGTTGGCGCTTAAGGGCGATGGCACCATGGTGATTTGGGGAGTGAACGGCAAGCTTGACGCTGGGCAAAGCATTGTTCCCACCAGTCTGACGAACGTGGTGGCGATTTCTGGAGGCACGTATGACAGTATGGCGCTCAGCTACGCGCCGCCCGCAGTGCCACGGATGATCATCACACAGCAGCCGTTAAGTCAGGAAGTTCTCGAAGGCAATACGATGACGGGAACGAGCAACACGTTCCGACTCAGTTGGAATGCAGTGACCGGGCTTGTTTATCAAGTGCAATACAAAACCAATTTACTTCAGCCCAACTGGATTAATTTGGGCGTGGCCATCACGGCGACCAACGCAATCACGACCGCCGTTCCTGATGTCATAGGAACTGACCCGCAACGATTTTATCGCATCCAGCAGGTACCTGCTTATTGAAACGTCGGGGAATCCGCCAAATCAGGATCGTGTAACCACGCTGCCAAACTTCATTTGGCCATCACGACATCGGCATCTTCAGGGACGGTTGTGGATTCGTTTCCCTTGTGAAATTTCATGCTGACGATTTTGCTGACGCCGTGTTCTTCCATCGTCACGCCGTAAAGCACGTCGGCCATGCTGATGGTGCGCTTGTTGTGCGTGATGATGACGAACTGCGAATGCTCGAGGAACCGCTGCAAAAGGCGGACGAAACGGTTGATGTTCGGTTCGTCCAGCGCCGCGTCCAATTCGTCCAGCACGCAGAATGGACTCGGCTTGACCTGATAAATCGAAAACAGCAGCGCCACCGCCACCATCGTCTGTTCGCCGCCGGACAGCAGTGAGATGCTTTGCAATTGTTTGCCCGGCGGACGCGCGACGATGTCAATGCCGCTTTCCAGCACGTCGCCTTCTTCCGATAAAATCAGGTCCGCCTTGCCGCCGCCGAAAACCTCGACGAACATCACGCGGAAATTATCGCGGATTTTTTCGAACGTCTCGCTGAACATCTGCCGCGTCTGGACGTTGATGCGGTTGATGATCTCCAGCAACTGCGCCTTGGCTGAAACCAAATCATCGTGCTGCTTGCTAAGAAATTGATAACGTTGCTCGGTCTCCTCGTATTCCTCGATCGATAAAAGGGTCAGTCCTAGAAAAACGACATTTTTTGAATGGTTAACAAACCATACTTAAAAAGCGTGCCAAGTTCGTGCCAGAGGCAAATGTTCCGACCGAACTGGAACAACGCGGCGCTGGTTGGCTCTCAAACCGCTGCTATCACTTTGGTCAGCTTTTCGTGGCCCCAGCGCAATATCCGTTCGGTGGTTTCCCAGCTGATGCAAGAGTCCGTCAACGACACGCCGTAACGCAAGTCCGCTAGATTTTCAGGAATCGGCTGGTTGCCTTCGTTGATGTTGCTCTCCACCATCATGCCAATCAACGAGCGCGTGCCTTCGACGCGCTGCTGAATCACGCTGCGCCACACGTCTTCCTGTCGCGCGTGTTGTTTGCCGGAATTCGCGTGACTGCAGTCCACCATCAGCACCGGCTGCAATTTTTCCGATTTCAATTTTTTCTCCGCCGCGCGAATGCTCTTGGCGTCGTAATTTGTCTGCGTGCGTCCGCCGCGCAATACGATGTGCGTGTGCGGATTGCCCGTCGTGCGCACGATGGCGGTGACGCCGTCCTCGTTGATGCCCAGAAAACTGTGCGGATGCCGGGCGGCGCCCATCGCGTCAATCGCCGATTGCAGGCTGCCGTCGGTGTTGTTCTTCAGAGCGACCGGCATGGAAAGGCCGCTGGCCATTTCGCGGTGCGTCTGCGATTCCGTCGTGCGCGCGCCAATCGCCGCCCACGTCACGAGGTCGGCGATGTATTGCGGCACAATCGGATCGAGAAATTCAGTCGCCGCCGGCAGACCCATGCGCGCGATTTCGAGCAGCAATCGGCGCGCGATTTTCAAACCCGTCTCGATGTCCTGTGAACCGTCAAGACCCGGGTCGTTAATCAAGCCTTTCCAGCCGATGGTTGTGCGCGGTTTCTCGAAATAGACGCGCATGACGATTTCCATGCGGTCGGAAAATTCCCCGCGCAGCGCGTTGAGCCGCGTCGCATAATCCAACGCGCCTTTTTCGTCGTGAATCGAGCACGGCCCGATGACAACGAGCAGGCGCGGGTCTTCCTGCTGCAAAATGCGGATGACCCGTTCGCGGCTGCGCGCCACGGTGGCGTTGGCCGCGTCGGTTGCCGGCAACTGCGCTTTCAACTCACGTGGCGTGAGCAGCCGGACGATTTCTTTGACGTGCAAATCCTGCGTCCGAAACATGCTGACGAATATACCGCATTGGCGCGGCTCGGAAAGTTGAAACGCGCAAAGGCTCATTAACTCGGAGGGGCGAGTTCCATGAGCCCCTGACTCTTGATTAAGCCGGGTTTTGGACTCGTGTAACTCGTCCCTCCGAAATTGTGAATTCGTGTGCATTCGTGTCCATTCGTGGTTAAAATTTCCCATGCGCATCACCGGTGGCAAAGCGGCACGGCGGATTTTGAAAACGCCGAAAGGTTTGGAAGTTCGTCCGACGCCCGACCTCGTCAAACAGGCGATCTTCAACAGCCTCGGCGCGCGGGTCGTCGGCGCGCGTGTGTTGGAATTGTTCGCCGGCACCGGCGCATTGAGCCTCGAATGTTTGAGCCGGGGCGCGGCATCGGCGCTGTGCATCGAGAAATCGCACAAGCACGCGGCGTTCATCCAGCAAAATGCGGCGGTATTGCCGGACGCAAATTTGCAGTTGCGAATACTGGACGTTTTCACCGCACTAGCGCAATTCGCGGAAACCGGACGGCAATTTGATTTGATTCTGGCCGACCCGCCTTATGGCGAAAAAAACATCGGTCGCCGTTCGACTTCATTTGCACAGCAACTGCTCGATAACGCGAACCTGCCGAAGCTGCTCGTGCCTGGCGGGCGGCTCGTTCTCGGCCATACCAAGCGCGACACGCTGGAAATTGTTGCGCCGTGGACGGAAGTGAAGCTGCTCAAGCACGGTGACAGTCTGATGCGGTTTTTAGAATTGTAATTGGTAGGGCGAGAGTCTCTCGAGCCCAAATCAATTTCTAACTGCGTGGTCATGGCTCGACGGAGTCTCGCCCCACCAAACAATCATGACGAGGCTTCCTCCACCGCTTCGCGAATGATTTTCCTGAATTTCTCGATGCCTTGGTCAAATGCGGCGGAAATGGGCAGCGGTAAAACTTTCCGAATTTTCTTTTTGAACTGTTTTAAATTTTTTCCGGCGACCGGCTCGTCCATTTTGTTCGCCACGACGAGGCGCGGCCTGTCGAGCAGTGCCGGATCATAAAACTTCAGTTCGTTCAGCAATTGTTTGTAATCGTCCCACGGCGCGCGGTTGTCCGTGCCCGCCATGTCGAGCAGCAGCACGAGAATTTTGCAGCGTTCGATGTGACGCAGAAATTTATGGCCGAGACCGACGTTTTTGTGCGCGCCTTCAATCAACCCCGGCACGTCGCAAACCGTGAGCCGGTGGAAGTCGGCATACTCGACGATGCCAATTTGCGGGTGCAACGTGGTGAACGGATACGGCGCGATTTTCGGGCGTGCCTTGGAAATCGCCGTGAGCAGCGTGGACTTGCCCGCGTTCGGATAGCCGACCAGCCCGACCTCGGCCATGATGCGCAACTCGAAAAGGAAATCGCCCTCCTCGCCCGGCTCGCCCGGCTGCGCGAAACGCGGCGTCTGGCGCGCGGCGGTCGCAAAGTTCCGGTTGCCCAACCCGCCGCGACCGCCTTTGCAAAGCACGAATTGTTGGCCGTTTTCAGTGAGATCGGCGACGAGTTCGCCTTTGGCGTGCGCATCGGGAGTAGCATCCGTGTCTTCCTTGGACAAATCAATTTCGAGAGCCAGTTCATTTCCAGCACGGCGCAACAACGGTCGTTTGCTTGCGCTGGTTTTGAAAATGGTCTTTTCGTCCTCGTCCTCGTCCTCGATTTTCCCCTTTTCGACTGGCCGCCCGCCGCCCGCGCTTTGCCATACCAGCGTGCCGCAGGGAACCTTGATGGCGAGGTCTTTGCCGGCATGGCCGTCCATGCCTTTGCCCAAGCCGGGCTTGCCAACCTCCGCGATGAGGCGTGGTTGGTAATACTGCGCGATAAGGTTGTTGAGGTCGTGGTCGGCCTGCAAAATCACGCTGCCCCCGCGTCCGCCGTTGCCGCCGCTGGGGCCGCCTTTGGCGATGTAAGCCTCGCGATGGAACGCGATACAGCCTTTGCCGCCGTGCCCCGCCCGCGCATAAATTTTTATTTCGTCTATGAACATGGAAAGATTCTATAAGGAAGGCATGAATTCAGGAATTATTTATTCCTCTGTTCCTGCTTTCTTTATTCCTAAAACAAAAAAAGGCGAGGCAGAAGCCCCGCCTGGAATTCATTCACGCCGCTTAATTCTTCGCGGCGGGTCCGGCCTTCACATTCACGCGCCGGCCGTTTTTGTCGAAGGCAATTTTGCCGTCCACCAGCGCGAAGAGCGTCCAATCGCGGCCCGTGCCGACGTTCTGGCCCGCTTCGAACTTTGAGCCGCGCTGCCGGATAATGATGCTGCCGGCGATGACGGATTCGCCGCCAAACGTTTTCACGCCGAGCCGTTTGCTGGCGCTGTCACGACCGTTGCGGACGCTGCCTTGACCTTTCTTGTGTGCCATAAATTGTTATTTGTTTTCTTGGTAGGGACACCGCGCTCGCCTCGGCGAAGCCTGGGCTGCGGCGTCCGGACAGCGCAGCGCGCTGTCCCTACCGGTTTACACTTTGATTTCGCTGATTTTGACCACCGTCAATTCCTGACGATGACCGATCGTTTTGTGATAGCCTTTGCGGCGTTTCATCTTGAAAGTGAGCTTTTTTTCGCCGCGAATGTGTTTCACCACGTCGGCCACGACAGTTGCGCCCGGCACCGTCGGCGCGCCCACGGCGACCTTGCCATCGCTGTTCACCAGCAATACCCGGTCAAACGTGACCAGTTTGCCGGCCTCGATGGCCAGACGTTCGATTTCCAGCGTGTCGCCTGCGACGACGCGATATTGTTTGCCGCCTGTTTCCAAAACTGCGTACATAAAATTTCCCACGAAAAGGGGCGCGATAAAACCAGAAACGCGCCTGCCTGTCAACGCCGGATTTCAGAAAACGGGGTTATGCGAATTCAAGTGACACGTACCAGCCCCGGATTTAGCGGGGGAACATAGGAGTTTTTTGGCGACAATGGTGCGGTAAATCAGGCAAACGGCACCAAATATTTCTTGCATTTCCGCTGGATTCCTTTCTCTTGTCAAAGCTCGACTCTTTTTATGGCAAGTGAACAGCCCATCGAACTGGAAGGAACGGTTTTCTCCGTTCTGCCCGGCACCATGTTTCGCGTCCGGCTGGATAACCAGCATGAAGTGCTGGCCCACATGTCCGGCAAGATGCGCAAACATTTCGTGCGGCTGACCGTCGGCGACCGCGTGCGATTGGAAATGTCGCCCTACGACTTGTCAAAAGCGCGCATCACCTACCGGCTGCGCTGAAAAAGGTAGGGACATCTCGCCGGCACGGTGCCAGGACATAGGTAACAGTTCAGTGCCAAGACATGGGTTACAGTTTTTGAAGGGTAGCTTGCCGCTGCATGTGTGCCAGTCGCATGCCGCCGGGATCAAGCTGATGCAAGACGCAAACCAAATTCAATTCTCCGCGCGCGCCACCAAAATGGAGACTTTCCCGCTGTCATCCACCTGAATCACCAGCGGCTCGCCGAAAGTGACCACGAAGGTGGAATTCAATCCCACCGACATTTGCGAATAGGTCGAGGCCATTCCCATTGCCGAGCCATTGTTGATGGTACTCGTCACATAAGGCACCGTTCGTCCCAAGAACAACTGAAGCCGGCCTTTTTGCGCATTAATCGCGGTCAGCGTGCCGCTCAACTTGAGTGTTGTCGGAATCTCGGAATTATTGATCTTCACCGTACTTTTCTGGAGTGTGTCCAGTTCAAAGGAGCCTTCAGTTGTCGTGACCTGAAGCGAACTGGCTGTTCCCTCGGCGGTCTTCCATTCCACCTTGATGACATAATTGACGGCCTCTTTGATGACCGCTGGTGACGGCGATCCTGGCACCGGCTGAATGGATGGTTGCGCTGAAACAATCAAACCAACGGCCAAGAGTACGGCGACGGCAAAAAGACGGGGAATTTTCATAATGAAAGCAGCTTTCATCTGCACCGCAGAATCGTCAAGAAGAAACGGGAAATCGCTGTAAACACTTGGGATGTGAAACGACTCATCCGAAAATCATCTCCTTAAAGCCCGAGTGCTCTAGCCGCCTCCGCCATGTTCTTGCAAGTGACCACCTGTGGCTGATGCCGGTAATGGAAGAGCGAAAGGATATTCAGTCCGATGTCCTTGTTCGAATCGGGAATCACGCGCACCACCATGCCCACGCCGCCTCGGTCAAGCAATTCCATGATCCGGCCGATCTCCGTTGTGCAGGCGGGATCCGTGGACTCCAACCGGTCCAAGTCCACCAGCAGGCGGAAGCCCGGCGGCAAATCAGCCAACAACGTTTTGATGTCCTCCCGGCCGCGCTTAAGCTCCTCCGGTTTTATGTGCTGGATGTAACTCAAGTGCAGCAACCGTTTTGCTTTGTTCGACGTGGCCAGAAACATGAAGATGATCCTAGCTGATCCTCAATGAGAATTCGAGCGAATTACCACCAAGACGCGGAGGCAAAACTTTGTTACCCGGAGATTTCACGGATTTTCGCAGATAAACAGGAATTTTTGACCACAAAGGCACAAAGGTTTTTCGTTTTAAAAGGCAGGACTTGCTGTCCCCAGCGAGCCGCAGCGCGCATGACCTGCCGGCTGCGCTGCATCGCGCAAATTTTGACAGGATGAACGGGATGAACAGGATTCGGGAAAACACATCCTGCAAATCCTGTCAAAAAAAAACACGGTAGATGCCAATGCGCTCGACAATCCAGACCCCGGCGTTAAAAATGACCAGCCACGAGCACGAGCATGACCATACAATTTATAGAACTCTGCTGGTTGATCTTCGGTCTTTTTTGGATTATTTCAGCCTTTTCAGTCAAACCCGCCAAAGAACGCCCGCACCGCGGCAGCCACTTGGCCGTGATTTGCCTCTCGATAATATTTTTTTTATTTCTTGCCGGCATCAGCTCGTTCAAGCCTGGCTGGATCAGGCTGAACACACGCTTTTGGCCGAATACACTCGCGCTTCGCATAATAAGCGATGTCATGGTGTTGATTGGGTTGATCATCGCTCTCTGGGCGCGGACCGTTTTAGGAGGCAATTGGAGCGGGCTCCCCACCTTCAGGGAAAACCACGAGCTGATTGAACGCGGGCCGTATCGTTTCGTGCGTCACCCAATCTACACGGGCATCCTCCTTATGATACTCGGCACGGCAATCATCAGCGGCCGGGGCTGGGCGTTTCTGACCCTGATAATTTGCTTCCTTATTTACTGGCAAAGACTGCGGCAGGAAGAAGCCCTGCTCACCAAGCATTTTCCTGAAACCTATCCCGCTTACAAAGCACGCACCAAAGCCCTCATCCCATTTCTGTTTTAACCGGCATTAGTTGTCCGAACTTTGAACGCATATCTTTTTCTAAAAATTCTTCTTTGCGTCCTTCGTTACTTTGTTGTTCAAATCTCCTCTTTTCATTTCTTTTCTTCGGAGTTCGCCTTCGCGCCGCTTGATTTCGGCGCACAGAAGTTCTTCCGCTGACCAACCGTTGTGCTGCGCCAGTTCCGCCAGTTCAAAAAGTTCCCTGGCCAGAGCTGGTTTCGTCAGTCGCCGTTTTGGACGGTGCCCGTCCGCAAAGATTTTTTTAGCTTTTTTGACGAGTTTTTCGGCGCGGAGCAGTGCGGGCAGATGTTTCGGGATGCCGTCGAATGCGGAAGGCCGGGCATGCTTCGTTCCATGTTTTTCGGCATGCTTGATTTTTTCCCAGTTCGCCCAGACTTCATCCACGTTTTTGACTTTTGTTTTGCCGAAGACATGCGGATGGCGGCGCACCAGCTTTTCCACAATCAACCGGCAGACTTTTTCGAAGTCGAACGAGCCGCGTTCATTCGCCAGCTGGCAATGGAAAACGACTTGCAGGAGCAAATCACCAAGTTCCTCGGCCATTTCGTGGTCGTCGCCGGCTTCGATGGCGTCAATCAATTCATAGACCTCCTCGATGGCGTGGCGGCGCAGTGTCAGGTGACTTTGCTCGCGGTCCCACGGACAGCCGCGCGGCGAACGCAGCCGGGCCATGACCTTTAACAAATCATTAATTGCAGCTTTGCGTTTCATTTCCATCTTGGTGGGGCGAGACTCCGTCGAGCCCATTATTAAGTCAGGGCTCGAGAGGACTCTCGCCCCACCGTTCACAATATTACCAGATCGTCGCGATGCACCACTTCGACGCGCGCCAGTTTCCTGCCGCGCACTTCGGCGGCGTTGAACTTCGCAATACCGCGCGCAAATTCCGTTCCGTCGAAATCGCAGATTCGCACGACGTCGCCGGCGTCAAATTCGCCTTCACAACGCGCAATGCCGGGTGGCAGCAAACTTTTGCCCGATTCGCGCAGCGCCTTTTTCGCGCCATCATCCACGAACAGCGCACCCTTGGGATGATGAAAGAACGCAATCCAGCGTTTGCGTCCCTGCAATTTTGCCGGATGCGCCACGAACAGCGTGCCTTCATCCTCGCCCGCGAGCACGCGCGCGAGGACGTTTTTCTTTCTGCCGGACGCGATGACGAGCGGGATGCCGGAGCGCACGACGATTTTAGCGGCCTGGATTTTTGAGGCCATGCCGCCGACGGCGAGTTCGCTGTCCGTGCCGCCCGCGAGTTTTTCAATCGTCGAATCAATTTGTTCGATGACGGAAATGGTTTTGGGGTTCGCCTTGCCGAAATTTTCGATGACGCCGTCCACGGTCGTGAGGATGACGAGCAAATCGGCGGGCAGAAGCGACGCGACGAGCGCGGACAATTTGTCATTATCGCCGAACTTGATTTCGGTGAACGACACGGCGTCGTTTTCGTTGATGATGGGTGTGACGCCGCGGTCGAGCAGGGTGACCAGCGTGTTGCGCGCGTTGAGATGGCGTTCGTGATGTTCGAGGTCGTCATGCGTGAGGAGCACCTGCGCGACGCGCAAATCATGCGCGGCAAAAAGTTTTTCATAAATTGTCATGAGGCGCGACTGGCCGACGGCGGCGCAGGCCTGCAACTCGGCGAGGTCGGCTGGCCGTTTTTCATAACCGAGCGCGCCCATACCCGCGCCGACGGCGCCGGACGTGACGAGCACGATTTCCCTGCCGGCTTTTCGCAGCGCGGCGACCTGCGCGGCGAGTTGCTCCAATTGCGCATGGTCGGGCTGTTTGCGGCTGTCGGTGAGCACGCCGGTGCCGAGTTTTACGACAACGCGGACGGCTGCTTTGATGGATTCACGATGCATGCGGCGAGGTTAGGAAAAATTTCGCCCGCAGAAAATGTAAAAATGCCGCGCCGGAACATCCGGATAATCCGGGGGAACGCCGCGCAGTTATGGAGAATTTGTGCTTATATTGTGCCCAGGCGGGCTGACTGGCAGGCCGACTGTGTGGCCGCCGCGCAGCCAGATGAGCGCACCCAGACCAGCCAGATCGGCGGGCGATTTCACGTTTTTGATAATTTGATTTTCCAGACTAATGTCCACCCAGCGGTTCAAATTCTGGTCTTTCAAGTCAATCAATCTTGCCTTGCCGATGGAAATGTTCATCAAATCAACGCCTGTGAATTTAAAACCGGTCAGCCACGTGACAGAGTTGGTGTTTGCGCTGGCACCGGGTTGTTTGGCGCGCACCAACCCCAGGATGGAAAAAACATTGGTCCGCCCGGCTTGATTTTTAACCACATCAATTTCCTCGAGATTCAAACGGAGAAGGGTGAGATGCAGTTCGTGTTTCCGGAGCGCCTTGAGATCGTATTCGGCGTGCAGTTCCGAGATGTTCAAAAATGGCGTGCCTCCAAAATCCGGTGGGCTGTAAAGTTTGAAATCGCCAAGGGTCACGGTGGGCGTCAGCAGACCGAAGGACAGCTTTCCAATCTCCGCGTCCATGCCGGTTGCATCGCGAATGCGTTTTTCAGTCACCGCCTTGAGCACCGTATTCAACGCCAGTATCGCGATGATAATCGCCACGACGATGAGAAAGACGAGCCACCTGAAAATTTTGAAGACCCATTTCACGCGGCAATCATACACCCCGTGGCAATAGGGGACAAGCTTGCAAAAGCGTTCAATGATTGGGCGGGTTTAACGGTTCAAACCGCCACGTCCTCGGGACGGACTTCGAGACATTCGTCCTGATCCTCCCAGATGGCAGCGGGATAAAATTGCAGCAGCTTCGGCGCGAGTTCACGTCCCGCGCGCGCGAGCAAACGCTCGGCCTCTTCCGCCGCGTTTTCATAGGCCCGGTCATAATCACCTGCACTGCGGCGCTGGCGGTCGTCCCAATGCGCGACGGCGTGGACGGGTTCGTATTGTTGAGCCCACTCCTCGAGTCCGGCGCGAAGCTCGGCGGGAATTTCATCGAACGGCACGAGCGTCTCGTTGCAATGCTGGCAGATGAGGCCGGACTCGCGCACGTCGCGCGTGAACAGCGGCAGGAACGGCGCGCGACAGCACGGCGATTCCGCGTAAGCGGCGGGCGGCGTGGCCAGCCGTTTGAACCAGATTTGCCGGTCATGCGCGAGTTGCGCGGCGAGCCGGTAGGCGCCGACGAGCGGATGGGAGAGCCGCCACGCCCTGCCTTCGAGCTGGCCGAGTGTCTGCGCCAGCCAGCGCGCGAGCGTGAGGTCGTCCCAATCCCGGAATGCCCGGCCATATTCCTGCCAGAGACTGTCGAGCGGCGCGTCCGATTCAAATGCCATCGCGGCAGAATGGCGCGGAGAAAATGTTTTGTCGAGCGGTGTTGCCGAATTCATCTGGAAAAGATAGAATTGCCAGAATCGTGAAGCCGATTCGACTGACCAAACACGCCCGCGAACAGTGTGCGGAACGCGGTGCGACGGAGACTGAAGTTGTCGAAGCCATTCGCAAAGGCGTGCGCGAACCGGCAAAACACGGACGCGAATTTTGCCGCTTTAATTTCAGCCTTGGGAAAAAGTGGCAGCGCAACCTTTACGCCATCAAACAAGTCGCGCCCGTCATCAAGGAGGAAACCAACGAAATAGTTGTCATTACCGTCTATACGTTCTACTTTTAGGAAGGTTCGATATGAAGATCAGCTACGATTCAGAAATTGACGCCGTGTATATCCGCCTCATCGAGGGTAAACACGAATGCCGCACCGTGCGCCTCAACGACGAGGTGGCGCTCAACATTGGTGCGGACGAAAAGCTGGTTGGCATCGAAATTCTCGACGCCAAAGAAGTTCTGGCGGCGGGCAAAATGCCAAATCTCTCCGTCGAAAATCTGCCGCTGGTGGCGGCTTAAAACTTATTGCGCTTGAGGAGCAATTCCCGGCTGTGCAGAAGGTGGCTCTGTATCCGAAGGAACAACCGTTGCCGGTGCGACATCACCGGGTTGAACTTTATTGTTATGCTTCGCGGCTCTTTTGAGACGAATTTTGGGCGGTCCAATTTGCTGTTGAACTTCAGGTGTAAATAAAGAATGGATGGCTCCAACTAATTCTTCCGCGTCTATCAACAATCCCTCGCGCCGCCGGATTTCTCTCCGAATAAAAAGCACAACGTCTTCTGCGAAAATTGCTTTTCCAATGGACTCTGCGCTCAAGGCTGCGTGCTGTTTCCAATAATCTTCATGTAATCCTGCTTTTACAGAATTGCGATGCAGTAATCCTAAAATTTCTGCCACCCTTTCAATCGGAACAACTTTCGAATCCACAGACATTGCCTTTAGGTCAACTGAAAACACCCGTTCATACTCAATTCCTTCATCAAAGGTCAGATGGTATAAATTCCACGTGACGCCATTGGTCAGCAAAACCCATTGGACATTTCCTTCGGCTGCATATCGCTCGCCCTGCTCGATATGGCGGTCACGCAAAACCGTGGCAGCAGATTTGCCCTCTACAAAAAATTTTATCGCGCCATCAATCTTGATCGTCAGATCAACATACTTGCTTTTGATTTCCATCTCCCGCGTTATCTCCGAAAGCGCGTCATAGCCTAGAACATCCTCAAAAACTTTGACCATGTGTTGAACGGTATCGGCCTCGTTCAAATTGTCTTCTTGGGCTTTCAGAAGATGCGGCAAATATTTTTTAAGTTGATGTGTAATGTTGACTTTCATGGAACGCCTTTTGTTTCGATTGTGCCGAATTATGCGATGGCCAACGATTGGCGCAACACTTTTTAATCAAGTCACGGAAAGGAATCATAAATTTACAGATTTTATGTTAATTGCCGCCACCTTAACAGCCGCAGCGCGTTGCCAATCACAATCAAGTCGGACATGCCCATTGCCGCTGCGCACAGAATCGGGCTGATAAAACCCATTGCGGCCAGCGGCACGCCGAGCGCGTTGTAGAAGAACGCCCAGAACAGGTTTTGTTTGATGGTGCGCAACGTCGCTCGCGCCAGGCCCAGCGCCTCCGGCACGGCCTCAATTTCCGAGTTGAGCAGGATGATGTCCGCCGCCTCGCGTGCGAGGTCGCTGGCGCGGCTGACGGCGATGCCGAGGTCGGCCTGCTCCAGCGCCGGTGCGTCGTTGATGCCGTCGCCAACAAAGGCCACGCGCTCGTTCTGTTTCTGGAGTTTTTTCATGAACTCCGCCTTCTGCTCCGGTCGCACTTCGGCGGCGACATTTCCCGCCGCGATACCGACCTGTTTCGCGATGCCCGCTGCGGTCAGCGCATTGTCGCCAGTCACCAGGAAAATCTTCAATCCCTGCCGTTGAAGCCGGTTGATCACTTTTGCCGCATTCGGTTTCACTGTATCGCGCACGGCGAACAGGCCGAGCAACGTTTGGTCGGAGGCCAGGCCGACAATCGTTGCGCCCTGATGCGACCATTCGGCGATGAATTTCTCGCCTGCCGCCAAATCCACGCCCGATTCCTTAAGCCAGCGCAATGAACCGAGTTGAACAGTTGAAAGTTGGAGGTTGAAGGTTGAGGGTTGAATTTGTGCTTCTACGCCTGCGCCGCGAATTTCCTTCCAATTACTGATGTCTCGGAGGGGCGAGCTCTGCGAGCCCTTAATATCATCTGGATCAAGGCGTCGCGGAGCTCCGCCATCCGATTTTAATTTTGCAATTGCCTGGCTGATGGGATGTGTCGAGTGGCGAGCGAGCGAAGCGGCAAGAAATTGCGGATTGCGGACCCTGGCTTCGCCGAGGCGAGTTGCGGATTGCGGATTTTCCCAAATTTGTGCCACCGCTGGCTTGCCTGCTGTCAACGTGCCAGTTTTATCAAAGACGACGGCAGAAATTGTTCCTGCTTTTTCGAGTGCCACGCCGTCGCGGATCAAAATACCGCGGCGCGCGGCGGCGTTCGCGCCGGCCATGATGGCGGCGGGCGTTGCCAGACCCATCGCGCACGGACAGGCGACGATCAAAACTGCCGCGGCGATGATGAAACCCGCCGCCGCGCCGATTGGCGGATGGACGGTCCAGAGGAATTGCGCGAGCCAATCATGAATTTTGTTCGCTGATTCCGGCGCGAGACCCCACCAAAGCGCTGCGGCGATGGCGACGGTAACAACGACGGGCACAAACACGTTGCTGACGCGGTCGCCGAGGCGCTGGATGTCGGCGCGGCTGGTCTGGGCGCGTTGCACGGCGGCGATGACGTGCGCGAGTGCGGTGCTTTCGCCGGTAGCCGTCACGCGCATCACGAGCCGTCCGTTCAGATTCACCGTGCCGGCAAAAAGTTCGCTGCGCGCAGATTTGTCCACGGGGATGGATTCGCCGGTGAGCATCGCCTCGTCCACGGCGGAATCGCCTTCGACCACCGCGCCGTCCACCGGCACGCGGTCGCCGGGGCGCAGCGCGACCAGATCGCCGATTTTCAGTTCGGCAACGGGGACCTCCGTTTCAATTGCGAATTGCGAATTGCGAATTGCGGAATTGGGAAAAGACAGCGTCTTGAGATTCAAGAACTGGCCTTCTGGCTTCTGGCTACTGACTTCTGACTTCTGAATTCTTCTTGCAGTTTGCGGGGCAAGATTCAGCAGCGATTTCAACGCGCCGGACGCGCGGTCGCTCACGCGGGTCTCCAGCCAGTGGCCGAGGCTGATGAGCGTGATGATGGCGGCGGCCTCCATGAAATAAAGGTGGCCGGGTGCTTTGGCCAACAATGCCCATGCGCTGTAACCGAACGCCGTCGTCGAGCCGAGCGCGACGAGTGTGTCCATGTTCGAGCCGCCGATTTTGAGTTGCGCCCATGCGCCGCGATAAAATTTTGCCCCGGCAAAAATTTGAACCGCGCCCGCCAGCACGAATGAAAGCCATTGAAACCAGCGCGCCGTGCCGAGGCCGAGAATCCACTCGCCGGCCATCAGCGCAACAGTGACGGTGACGCCGAGCCAGAGATTGGGTTGCCAGCTTGTGTGTTTGGTTTCGCAGCAGGCGGAAGTGTCAGCCTGGATTGCCTTTGCCTCGTAGCCGGCTTTTTGGACGGCCTTGATGACGGCGGGAACATTCTGTGCCGTGCCGGGGTTCCAGCGCACGGTTGCGCGCCCCGCTTCAAGCAGCACCGATGCGCTGCGCACGCCGGGGACACTTTGAATGGCTTCGGTGACGTGCCGCGCACAGTTTGGGCAGGTCATGCCTTTGACAAGCAATTCGGTGGCGATGGTTTGATGCGATTTCATTTTGTCCGCATGCACATTGTATCGCGTGCAGGGGATTTCGTCGAATTACGTTTGGGAAAGCCGGGGTGGCCAAGATTTAGCTGGCTTGCCGAGCCGCCGCTCGCAGTGCTCACTTTTTGGCCTCTGTTTCTGGCCCGCTTACGCTATCGCTTCAGCGCGGCAACCCCGCTCTTGCCTCGCCTCGAACGAAGGCTGGCGGAAGGGGTCCTTTCTGAACCCTTTTTGCCACTTGGTGATCATGGCCATAAGACCATGATTCGCCACCTCTGGAAAGTATTACGCGGGCTCCAGCACAATCTTGATCTTGCGTCCCAAGGCTCGTGCGGCCTTGCCGAGCGTATTCAAGGTGACCGAAGGATTGGACGCATCCAACAATCGATCCACCGCCGCCCGGCTGGTTTTCATCCGTGCGGCCATTTGCGCCTTTGTGACCGCCTTTTCTTTCAACAGGTGATCGAACTGGAGGCTCACCGCCTGTTTTAACGCGCGAGCTTCGACTTCTCCAAGAATTCCCTCTTCCTTGAGAAAATCCCTGAAGTCACTTCCACGATGATTTTTTTTGCTCATAATTCCAAGTATTGTTTTTTACGTTTCTTCGCCAACTCAAGTTCATCAGGCGGCGTTCTTCGCTGCTTCTTGATGAAGCCGTGAAGCAGGACAATTTCCTGATCCACGATGGCAAACAACGTCCGCGCGATACGGTTGCTCAACCGCGAACGGACTTCCCAAAGCCCGTCACCCAAATTGTCAACCAACGGCTTTCCGACCGGCCACGCATATTGCACCGTCAGAATGTCCGCGTCGACGGTCTTGCGATCCTCCCTTGGCAAGCCTTTAAGCCATTCCCGTACAGGCTCATTGCCCGCATCAGTTTTGAAGAACACGACACGGAGCGGACGTTCAGTTGTCATCTGCAGTTCAATGTATCAAAATTGATACATCTGTCAACCGCAAATCGCGGCATTGAGCAAACATGGAGGTAATTAAAACTAACTAATATCATTAGTTTGGCGGAAGGGGTGGGATTCGAACCCACGGTAGGGTTGCCCCTACGCCTGATTTCGAGTCAGGTGCCTTTAACCACTCAGCCACCCTTCCACGCGCGAATGCAGGCTGTTACGAACCGTATTTTGCCCGGGGTGGCGGCGTGGGCAAGTTCATTCGGCGGTTGCAAGTTGAGTTGGACGTGCATTTCGCGCTTTTTTCGCCTTCAGCCATTGTTTAAAGTGAGGGCATGCTTTTTCCGCGCCATTGTTTTTTGATTTTGCTCGTGCTGGCTTTGGGCGGGGAACGGGTTCCGGGCGCCAGCACGCGTGAGGGGCGCGATTTTGCCGCCGCCGCAAACGCCTTTCAGGATGGAATGTGGAGCCGCGCGGAAGTGGAGTTCGCGCAATTCGCCGGGAAATATCCGGAATCCGGCCGCGTCGCCGAAGCGCTGCTGCTGCAATCGGAAGCGGACTTGAAGCAGGGAAAATTCTTACAAGCCATTGCGCTGCTTACAGCGCGGGAATCGCAGGCCGGCGATCTTGCGGACCAGTATGTTTACTGGCTCGGCGAGGCACAGTTTCAAAACACGGATTATGCCGCGGCCGCCGAAACATTTTCGCGACTCGTCCGCGAGTTTCAAAATTCAAACTGGCGGCTGGACGCGGCGGTGAATGAAGCAGCGGCGCGCGCCAAGCTCGGTCAATGGCCGCAGGTGAGCGCATTGTTGCTGGAGCCAGCGGGAACATTTCAGCAGGCGGCGAAAGCCAATCCTGCTGACGACCGGGTCATGCACGGTCAACTGCTGCTGGCGGAGGCGTTGCTTAAACAAGACAAACTGAACGATGCCGCGGCGGTATTGCATTCGCTTGATTCACAGCAGCTCAAGCCGGAATTAGGCTGGCAGCAGATGCATTTGCTCTGCCGCGTTCAGCTTGCGAGCGGGGATGCAAACGCGGCGCTGGCTTCGACGACGAATTTGGTCCGGCTGGCGGATTCGACGGGGCAGGCCGGTCTGCAGGCCGAAAGTGTGGTTGAACAGGCCGGTGTTCTGGAACGCCTGGGACGGGTCGATGAAGCGATGGTTGTGTATCAGGGAAATCTTTCCACAAACGCGCCTGTTGAACGGCAACGGCAGGCGATTTTAAAAATCGCGGAATTGGCGGCCGCGCAGGAGAAATTTCCAGAGGCCGAGCAATCGCTGCAGAAATTTCTCGCGCAATTTCCAGATTCACCCTCGGCGGACGTTGCGCAGTTGACACTGGGAGAGTTGCATTTGAAAGATTATGTGGCACGGCCGGCGGTGGTGACGAATGGTTTACAGGAGGCGCAGGCCCGGTTCAGCCAATTTCTTGGCGCATTTGGAAATAGCACGCTGATAGGCAGGGCGTATTTGGATCGGGGCTGGTGTTTCTGGGTTGCAGGGAAGATCCCCGAAAGCCTGGACGCCTTCAAGGCTGCAGCGCGCAATCTCCCGCCGTCGGTGGATTTGGCGGTGGCGCGATTCAAAATGGGGGATGCGCTGTTCAAACAAAGGAAATACACGGACGCCCGGGAAAATTACCGGGCGGTGGTGAATGACTTCACGAATTTCCCCGCCGTTGGCGAAACTCTCTGCCCGCAGGCGCTTTATCAAATGTTGCGCGCATGCCTGGAGTTGAACGACGTGGCGGGCGCAAGCAACTCGCTGGCGCGGATTTTGAAAATTTATCCAACAAGCAATCTGGCCGATAAAAGCGTATTACTCGTCGGTGAAAGTTTTACAGACATGCAACAGTCGGCCTCGGCGCGCGCGCTATTTGAAAAATTCAAGCAGCGTTTTCCCAATTCACCATTGCGACCGGAAGTGGAACTGGCGCTCGCCCGCACTTATGAGCAGGAGAACGATTGGCCCATGGCCATTGGCGTGTATGACGCCTGGGTGAAGGATTTTACAACCAACACGCTCCTGTTGCCGCAGGTGGAATACGCCCGCGCATGGGCAAATTTTCAGGCCGGACGCGAAACAAACGCTTTTCTGCTGTTTACCAATTTCATTGCGCAGTTTCCATCAAACGGCCTCGCGCCCGTTGCGCAATGGTGGGTGGGCGACCATTTTTTCAACGAAGGCGATTTCGTGAATGCGGAAAGGAATTATAAATATGTCTTTCAAAACTGGCCCGAGTCCAGTCTCGCGTATCCGGCAAAGATGAATGCCGGGCGCGCGGCGATGGGCCGGTTTGGTTACTCGGACGCGATTGATTATTTTATGAGTTTAACGAGCGACACGAATTGCCCGCCGGATCTCGATGCGCAGGCATTGTTTGCTTACGGCGGCGCACTGATGCAGAAGGAGTCAGACACAAACAGCCCGCTGGCAAATTTTGACCAGGCCATTCTCGTCTTTAAAGCCATCTGCCAGTTGTATCCGGAATCCGAACAGGCCGCGCTCGCATGGGGCGAAATCGGCGATTGTTATTTGCAATTGACCAATTATGACGCCGCGACCGGCGCTTACACGCAGGTTACCAATTCACCGGTGGCGAGCGTGGTGGCGCGAAGCCAGGCGCAGGTGGGCATCGGCCTCGTGTTTGAAAAACGCGCCGCACAGGCAACGGGTCAGGAGCAGACAGAGTTGCTTCAACGTGCATTACAAAATTACCTCGATGTGCTTTACGGGGAAAATCTGCGTGACGGAGAACAGGCAAATTCGTTTTGGATGGAAAAGGCTGGCCTGCAGGCGGCTGGCGTGACCGAGGCATTGGGCGAATGGTCGCAGGCGATGAATGTGTATCGGCGCCTGGAGGAATTATTGCCGCCTTTGCGCGGTTCACTCGAAAAGAAAATTGCCAATGCGCAGGAACATCTGCCACCGGGAAAGAATTGATTTGCCGTTTGACACGCGCTCCGGGCGGGGTCAGCTTCATTGGGAAGCTTGAGCGGACGCGATCAACCCGCGCAGGCCTGACAATGCCGTTCCGTGTGATGCGGAACGGCTTTTTATTTGTTGGCAATGGCATCAAACCCACGATTTGCGGATCAGCCATGTTTTGATGAGTTGCGTCAGGCCAACATAGCAAAGCAAGGTCGCCAGCAGGATCAGCCAGTAAAGCGGCGGCAACGGCACGAACCCCAGCGGAGTTGCGAGCGGCGAATACGGCAGATACGCGCCGATGGCCATGATGAGGATCGTGGTCATGCTCAACTGCCAGCTCGACCGTGATTG
>Ga0182011_10001556_pt1 | contig 20060 bp, 16 predicted proteins | sample 711E1DmetaG_FD_120481 | JGI IMG/M metagenome (GOLD analysis project Ga0182011, IMG submission 120481) | Permafrost microbial communities from Stordalen Mire, Sweden - 711E1D metaG | ecosystem: Environmental > Terrestrial > Soil > Wetlands > Permafrost | place: Sweden: Stordalen | collected... | reverse complement strand
GGACGATCAGGGTCTGCGAATCAATACAAACGCTCCAAAGTCGATGGGGGAATGCGGGGGGGGGATGGTCATGCCGACCGGAGTTGCGGCCTGTCGTTCGACCATAGGGATCACGAGGGGTCCACCCTTATAAGTCCCGCCCGTGACTTCAGCTCCGCAGTAGTTCTCCCCGTCCAGAAGCGTGTAGCGGTCCCCCCCGTGCAGGACTGACGACACGTCAGCCTGTACCGAGCTCCGCCGGTCCCAGTTAAGGACGACAATGTTCGCGCGGCCGGGTTCATAGTAGTTGTCGCGCACGAAGACCTGCACCCCCGCCGGTTTATTGTCGTACCACGTGTTTGTCGGATAGCGGTCGGGGCTGATACCACTGAGTGATGACACCAGGATCACATTGTTTTCGATCCTTGAGTTATTCACACTCTTGAAACTCAGACTTCCGCCAATGATGTAGTTCCCCGTCACCGTCGCATTTTCCGCCCCCCTGCCGAACTCGCTGTAGCCCAGGTTGAACACATTCCCACCGCCCGGCTCATACAGGAAGTTGCTTTTGAACACCGTATTCATCGCCGTTCGCCCCCCGCCGATAAGCACGTTCCGTTCCCCCGCCTGGGAGACAATATTCCCCTCCAGATCGAAGTTGTCGATATACGCCGACGCGGAACCAAAAATCTGGATATTGTGGCTGAAGGCGTGCATGATGATATTCTCGGCAAAGCGCTTCGTCCCGGTCTCATTCTGCGCGTACACATTGTGGCCGTGAGGTCTGTCGGGAGCGAGCCAGCCGTTGTTGAAGATGACGCACCCGTAGACCTCGGGATCGGTCGCCGTGGACCACGCGTTAAAGCCCAGCTTGCCGTCATGAAGTACGAGGTTGATGAACTTGCACCCCGCGACATCGAATTCCTGATCGATCGTCACGCATTCCCCCCGGGGGACATCCTTTGGATACGAGCCGGCCTCCCGGGACACGCGCACGGTGTCCGAGCTCATGATCTCCAATCCCCAGAACCATGTGAAGGAGCGCTGGACAGTCAGAATCGACCCGCTCAAACTGCCCCCGTCAATCACCGCCCGCTCCCCCGGATAGCACCGCACGATGACGGGCTTCCCGGATGTCCCCGTCAACCTGCTCACGAAATGCCCGCGATATACTCCGCCGTGCACCCAGACCGTATCTCCCGGATGGATGGTCGTGGGAGGGCGCAACGCCGACTCAAGCCGCCAGGGATGCCGACGGCTCCCATCGCCATTTTCGCCGGCGTTCACGGAGACATGAAACTGGTGTCCCCATGCGATCTGGAGGGGGACGACAACCATCGCGATGAAGAGTCCCCACCCGCTCATCGGTGTGCCCGGCTGGATGCAGCGAGCAGATGAACGAGCTCTCTGGCGGCAACATCACGACCCGCTTTGTTCAGGTGTGCGCCGTCATCCGTGAACCCGCTGATCAGCGTGTACACCGGCTTTCCTTGAGCGGAGAAGTACTCGCGCGCTCCATCGGGATACGTCGATTCGATGGCGGCAAGGTCGAACACCGGCTCACTCCCGTATTGCTGTCGAAGCATCTCGTTGAACTCATTTCGTTTTGCATTTTCGATGTCTGACGCCTCCTCCCTGCCGAGCACCCTCTTCAGGATTTTCTTCCACCCGGCCGTTCTGACAGTCAGGGGGACGGTGACGTGCACAAATGTGACATGCGGCGCCTTCTTCCGGAGGGAGTCTACCATCGATCGGTAGATGGCAAGCACGGCAGGTACATCGGTGCCTTTCTTGAAATCGACATAGCAGAATTTCATCAATGCGATGTCCAGTGAATCCGGGGCCAGCTCTGCGACATGTTTACCGAACGCGTCACATTTCGTGCCGGGCTTCCCGTTCTTTCCCACGAGAGATTCCGCGAAATATGGCCCCGAAGGAACCGTCCGGTCGCCAAGGCTGACAATGTCCAGGCGCACGTCGGAGCGACCACCCTGCAGATCCCGGATGCCGTCCAGGATATTTGCCCCTACAGACTGGTGGCCGAAGTAGATCTTCATTCCGCCAATTTCTTTCAGATCATGCGCGATTAACTCATCATTCATTTTTGCATCCTCAATTTTGTGCGTATCGGTGCAAGCGGCAAGGAACATCGCCGCAATGACAAGCGGCACAATTCGCAATGCGTTACGCAAATAAGCCTCCATGAATATGACCAGGGGAGGAGAATGGCCATCGTGAAGTAGCCCGCCATCATCCGGCACCACCGGGAGCAGCCCGGCCGGAGCAGATCCGGAAGGGTTCGCTTCCATTTGTCTCGCCGATTTTCTATATTTCCGCATGATCAAGAAAGACCTTCAAAGGGCATATGATCTCACCAGAGGGAGCACTCTGGCGCGGGTTATAGAGCTCTACCGCACCCCCGGCGTGCACGCGGTGATCATATTCAGGTTCGGGGCGTGGCTTTTCACGCAATCCCTGGTGGTGAGACTGTTCCTGACTCCCCTGTACCTGTTGCTGGACCACAGAATTCGTGCAAAATGGGGGATTCAAATTCAGCGCCGTGTCCGCATCGGCGCGGGATTTTACATCGGGCACTACGGCGGCATATTTGTCTCCGACCTTGCGACGATCGGCGAGAACTGTAATATCTCCCAGGATGTCACGATCGGCGTTGCCGGCGACGGCGCGCGCAGGGGGGCACCCGAGATAGGGAACAACGTCTACATGGGACCCGGCGCGAAAGTCAACGGAAAAATCCGGATCGGCGACAATGTCAATATCGGCCCCAATGCCGTTGTCACCCACAACATCCCCGCTGACGCACTTGTGCACGTCCGGCCCATGCAAGTCATGATATTTCCGGGCCGGTCCAAAGCGAAAAACCCTCCTCCTGCGTCGGCATAGCACCGCCCTTTATACCCTGACGCAACGCGCGTGCCGCACAAACGCCCGCAACGCGGAGGAGCCTCAGCCGATCCGGCTATCCGGATCGCTTGATCTTTCCCCCCTGCGTCTTGGGAAGAGAGCTGACAAACTCGACCGCCTGGGGAACCTTGAAATCCTCGAGAAACCGTCGACAATGGGCTTTCACTTCCTGGGGCGTGAGCGTGCGCCCTTCCTTCAGGACGATCTCGGCTCTGATAGCCTGACCGAGAATGGGATCGGGGACGCCGATAACGCGCACCTCGTTCACCGCGTCGATCGTGTAGATCACATCTTCGACCTCGATCGGACTCACTTTCTCCCCTCTGCTCTTGATCAACTCGTCGGAGCGCGCGACAAAATGGAAATAGCCGTCCTCGTCCATCCTGAAGAGATCCCGCGTCCGCAGGACCTTCTCCCAGGGAAGGGGACCCGGGATCAGCGCCTTTGCGGTCCCTTCAGGATCGTTCCAGTATCCCGCCATCAGCGTCGAACCCCTGACGATCATTTCGCCCACATGACCCGGGCCGAGCCGCTGGCCGTCCGCATCTTCGATCCACAGCTCGATGTTCCGCATCCCCCGGCCGACCGAGGTGGCCCGCGTCTCAAGTTCATCGGGGGGGAGAAACGTCGTGCGGAGGCATTCCGTCAGCCCGTGCATGAGGAAGATCTTTGTGGTCGGGAACACTTTGCGGAGCCTCGGGACGAAGCTCGCAGGCATCGCCGCCGCGGCGTTCGTGATGTACCGGAGAGAGGAGAAGTCCTCCTTCTCCAGCCCTTCGAGACGGAGGATGATCGCCCAGATCGTGGGGGCGCCGGCGAGTCCGGTGACTTTCTCTTCTTTCATCCGTTTGATGATCTCGTACGGGTAGCCGAATCCCTTCTCCAGCACGACCCGCCCCCCCGTCCAGAACGTCACAAGCACCTGGAGCAATCCGTAACTGGAGGAGAGAGGCAAGACTCCGAGTATCACGTCGTCTGCGTTGTTCTCGAGGTACTCTGCGATGCACTCCACCGCGGTGTTGAGGTTCCGGTGGAGCAGCGTCACTCCCTTCGGCTTCCCTGTGGACCCCGATGTGTAGATGATCGCCGCCAGATCGTTGTCGACCAGACGGATGTCCGGGGAAGGGCGTGCTTCGGTCCGGATACGGGAAAAACTCACCCCCTCCTCCCCTTCTTCGCCGGCACCGGTCCAGATCGTGATCGGCCGGACCGAGCAGGACGCCACTGCCTGTTGCACCTGGGCCCGCTTCTCAACGCCGCAGACCAGGCTCATGGCGTTGCAATTTTCCAGGATGTATCCCAGGCGCTCGGCCTGGGTCGCCGGATTGATCACGACGAGGCACCCGCCCGCCTGGAGCACGCCGAAGATCGCGATGACGGTCTCCGGACTGCTGTCGATGTAGACCGCCACCCGGTCCCCTTTGCGCAGTCCCTGTCCGACAAGGAATCCGGCAAACGAACCGGCGGCGGCGGCCAGATCCCCGTACGTCGATCGTACCTGCCCGCACACCAACGCCACTTTGTCCGGCGTCAACCGCGCGGACCTCGTTAGGTATTCATGCAGCAACATGGTCTCAGACCTTTTCCCGGCTAAGTTTTGCCATAATGAACGCGGCGATCTTGTCGATGCTGTCGAAGTTGTCGGCAACAAGCTCGCTGTCTTCGAACTTGACCCGGCACGTCTCTTCCAGGAAGGCAATCAGCTCGAGTATGCCTGTGGAATCGACGACACCCGAACCGAGCAGGGACTGATCGTCCGCCAGCGGGGTCTTTTCGTCAAAGAGAAAATTCTTCCGGATGAACTGATGGACTTTTGCGCGTACCTCATCCTGTGTCATGCTGTGCCCTGAAGTTGTTGAAACTGAACCCGGTCGATGAGTGTCTTGTACTCGATTTTTCCACCCGGCGCGGAGCCGTCCCCGCGGATGAACTCGCGGTGCAGAAGCTGGGTCGAGAGGAGACCCACCAACCCCATGTTGTCCGTATTGCTGAACACCAACTCGTTCCCGGCGTCGCCCGCGCGTTTCCGGCATTTTTCATACAGCCCCCGTGCAGCGCCGACATCGAAGAGGCCGGCATCGCGGAGTGCGCCCTCTGACAGGACCTCCTCCACATATGCCGGGGCCCCCTTTTCCGCAAAGCTGACAGCATCCGGTGCCCTGTACGGCTGCTTGGGACGGTGAATGATGCTCTCCGGGACGCGCCCTTTCGAGGCGCGCTTGAGGATGAATTTCTCGTTGAGCCCGGCCAGCTTGTACAGGGGGGGAAGTCCGTTGCAGAACTCCATGACGTCCGAATCAAGGAACGGGAAGCGCCCCTCGACCGAATGCGCCATGAGCATCCTGTCCCCCTGCGAGGAGATCAGGTAGCCCGAGAGGAGCGTGACGACCTCGAGGTACTGCGCACGGGCGAGCGAATCCCACCGGGAGAAATCCGGAGGGAGCGCCGAAAGCACGTCGGCCGAAGGATGCGACTCCAGCGCCCCGCGGAGATCCGCGGAGAAGAACCGCTTGAGCTGCGAGGTCGTCCTCCACCGGGGGTCATGGGAGAACCCCGGCGCTCCTGCGCGTTCGATCCCCTGCCGCCAGAACTCCAGCGCCATTCCTTTCGCCTGCCCGGGAGAGCGGGCGAGGTACGGATAGAGCCGATCGAAAAGTTTCGGGCGCGACGCGGACGCCGGCTGACGCGACCAGAACTGCCTGATTTCGGCTTCGCGAAAAATATCATACCCGGCCAGCATCTCATCCGCCCCCTCGCCGGTGAGCACGGCCTTGATGCCGGAATCACGGACGAGCTTCGACAAGAGGTAGAGCGGGGCGGGGGCGGTTCGGAGGATGGGACGCTCCGTGTGCCTGATGACCTCCGGGAACGCGCGCGCGATATCACCGCGCGTGACCACCAGCTCCTGGTGATCGCTGTCGATGGTGGCCGCCATCGCGCGCTGGAACTCCGTCTCATCGTACTCCGCATCCTGGAAGCGGATGGAGTAGGTCCGGAAAACCCCCTCCTTCGCCTTCCGGCCCATCCATGCGGTGATCGAACTGTCGAGGCCCCCCGAGAGATAGCTGCCGACAGGGACATCCGCCCGGAGGATCCTGAGGCGCGTGGCCAGCTCGAGTTTCTCCGCGAGGGCTTCCGTCGCCTCGTCCAGCGTGAGGGGATAGTCGTCCGGGGAATTCACCGGGTAGGAAGGACGCCAGAACACCGTGTCATGCTTTCCGCCTTCGCCGTCGTACACGCGGACAGAACCCGGGGGGAGCTCCTCTATCCCCCTGAAAAGCGAGGTCGGTGCAAGAGGGGTCCAGTACGTAAACGTCTGGTCGAGTCCCGCGGGATCAATTTCACGCGGAACCGTCGTGTCGGCGAATATCGCCTTCACTTCGCTTGCGAACCAGACGCGTCCACCGTGCTCGCGGACGTACAGGGGCCTGACGCCGATGCGGTCGCGGGAGAGGGTCAGGCGGTGCGAACGGTTGTCCCACAGTGCCACCGCCCACTGGCCGTTGAACCGCGGGAAGCACCCGTTTCCCCACTCCTCGTACGCATGGACAATGACCTCCGTGTCGGAGTGCGTCCTGAACCTGTGTCCGGCCGCCTCCAGGTCTCTGCGGAGCTCGACATAGTTGAAGATCTCGCCGTTGAAAACAATCCAGAGGGTCTCGTCTTCGTTGGCAAGGGGCTGCTGACCTGTGGTCAGGTCGATCAGCGACAGACGCGCATGGACAAGTCCCGCACGCCGGTCGCGGTAGAGGCCGTACTCATCCGGCCCGCGATGTCTTATCGCCCGCACCATCGAGGTGAGAAGGTCCATGGAAGGGGGCTCATGCCGGTCCCCGGTATTCACTATCCCCGCTATTCCGCACATACCATCTCGCACATGTCTGGGATTAGTCCGCCCGTCCTGAGCGCAGGGACGCCGGCGTTGTTGCGTTCAGCCGATGACGGCCTTCTTCATCTCCGAGATTTCGCTGACATCCTTCACCAGGAGCGCGGGGAGATGAAGAGGGCGTGTCGTCCGGCGCTTGACATCGATGTCCCTGTACACGCGCTCCACCTGCTCGGGGGTCAGCCCGATGACAGGGGCGACCTCCGCGGCCGGCACGCTGTGGTTGTGGCCGTACAGGCAGAGGTCCATTTTCGCGTACGGCAGTGCAAAATAGAACTCCTCCTGAGTCTGCGGGAGGGAGAATGTGTCGGTGGTCGGCGTCCTGTCACAGATCTCGCCCGGGACTCCGAGTGCGCGCGCCAGCTGGAACACCTGGGTTTTGTACAGGTGCGCAATGGGCTTGAAATCGGCCAGGCCGTCCCCCCCCTTGACGAAGAACCCCTGATCGTATTCAAGACGGTTGGGTGTCCCGCAGACCGCATAGTTCAGGCGATCGGCCTGGAAGTAGTCGAGCATTTTCCTCGTCCGCTGCTTGAAATTGGTGGCAGCAACAAGTTGAAGGTATGCCTGCGCGGACATCCGCTCGCTGCGGAACTCACCGGTCGGAGTCCGGGCCGTCAGCCTCGAGACGTTCAGCCTGTCCCCCTCGATGATAGACGGGAGCGTGATCTTGAACTTCCACCCCTCCCCGTATTCGGCGAATACCATCCTCACCGCCTCAAGCTGGTACCTGTAGCACCCCGAAGCCTCGAGAATGGGCGCAATGTCCTCGGTGTGGGAGGGCATGCCCAGCTTCCCGGCAAGCAACCGGCCGAGCCGGAGGGAGTCCGGAGAGGAGTCCCGCTCAGGCGAGAAGAGCGCCAGGACGTTTTCTCCGCCCAGGGCATGTGCGCAGAGCGCCGCGCACACAGCACTGTCAATTCCCCCTGACACAGAAACGACTGCTCCCTTTCTGCGAAGGGTTTTCAATATGGTGTCGCGAATGCCGGCCTTGATGGCAGCAATTTCCGCCTCAGGGTCAAGGCGCAGGATGTCTTTGTGGAAATTCATGTCGGTCCGGGACCAGGTGTGCGGATCAGTTTGAGAGGGTAATGTACGTGAATTCACACACAATGCAACGTGACGCACATCATCGCGTCGCTCCGGGTATCGGCGGTCACATCTGGTTCGGCGCGGATATCCCCAGTATCTCAAACCCGTTCCGGAGTACGGACCGTGTGGCGTGGCTGAGAGCCAGGCGCGAGCGGGTCAGGGGTGCATCGTCCGTCACGACGCGGCATTCGTGGTAAAATCTGTGAAACTGTGTCGCAACGCCCTGCAGGAAGTCCGCAAGCCGATGCGGCTCATAGGCCAGGGCACAGGACTCGACAGTCTCCGGAAAAAGGAGGAGCGTTTTGATGAGATCAGTCTCCGCGCCCGAAGAGAGAAGAGCCGGGTCGAATCCGGGGGCCGCTCCGGTGGATTCTTCGCCGGCGTATCGGAGAATACTGCAAATCCTCGCGTATGCGTACTGGAGATAGTAGACAGGGTTCTCGTCCGATTGCTTCTTGGCAAGCCCCAGATCGAAGTTCAAGTGGCTCGAGATCGTCCGCATGAGGAAGAAGTACCGGACGACGTCCGCGCCCACCTCGTCCATGAGCTCATCGAGCGTTATAAAATTCGCCTTGCGCGTCGACATCTTCACGACTTCCCCGTCCTGGAGTATCGTGACAAACTGGTGGATCAGGACCGTGACGCGGCGCTCATCCAGCCCGAGCGCCTTCAGCGCGGCCAGCACGTCGGGAAAGGTCGCGATGTGATCCGCACCGAACACATCGATCATCAGGTCGTACCCACGGCGGAACTTCTCCCGGTGGTAGGCGATATCGGGAAGCCGGTATGTCGGTTCCCCCGTGCTTTTCACGATCACCTTGTCTTTTTCCAGCCCCAGAGCGGATGTCCTGAACCAGACGGCCCCCTCGCTGTCGTAGGCGAGCCCCTTCGCACGAAGCTCGGCGACGACTTCCGCAATCTTCCCCTGCTCGTACAGCCAGTTCTCGTTGTAGAAGGACCGGAAGACGATCCCGAGCGCACCGAGAGTCTTCTTTATGTCAGCGAATATCTCGGTCTCCGCCTGCTCCTTGAACTTCCCTTCCGCTGGCTCGGCGCGCAGACGGTCCCCGTCCGATTCCACGAGGTGGCGCGCGATGTCCCGTATATATTCCCCCTGGTAATAGTCATCCGGGAACTCCACCTTATCCCCCAGGAGCTCGAGGTACCGGTGGCGGACCGAATCTCCCAGGATCCGCATCTGCCGCCCCGCGTTGTTGAAATAATACTCGCGCTCGACCTCGTGTCCCGTCCATTCCAGCATCCGGGCGATCGTATCCCCGAAGACCGCCCCCCGCCCGTGCCCGACAGTAAGGGGACCCGTGGGATTGGCGCTTACGAACTCGACCTGCACCTTCCGCCCTTTCCCGAGCGCGGACCTCCCGTAGGAATCCCCGGTCCGCACGAGCTCTTCGAGCTGGCGGAGATAGTAATTCCCCGTAAACGAAAAATTGATGAAGCCCGGCCCCGCGACCTCGACGGCCGCCACAAGCGAAGGATCCGGATCGAGCCGTGCGACGATCTCCGCGGCGAGCTCGCGGCTCTTCCTCCCTGTCTGTTTCGCGAGGAGCATCGCGATGTTCGTCGTCAGGTCGCCGTGCCCCGCCTGACGGGGCTTCTCGAATGACACGGGAGAGGCAGGCGTAATTCCCGTCGCGGCAAGGGCCGCGGTGATTTTTTCCCTCAGGTACGCTTTCATGCCCTGGCTTTTGTCCTCGTCGGCTTCGGCGTCTTCGCCTTCGCACGCGGAGAGCGAGGGGTCGTGCGGGCCGGCGTCTTGCGTGCGGGAGCGTCGGTCACCCGGCGGATTTTGGCATCGCCCCAGAGCTTCTCGAGGTTGTAGAAGGTCCGGGTGCTCCTGTGGAATATGTGCACGACCACGTCCACGAAATCCAGCAGGACCCAGTTCGAGCTGCCGGACTCCTTGTGCCACGCCGCCTCGCCCTTCTTCTGCATCCCCTCATCCACCGCCGCGGCGATGGCGCGGATCTGCACATCGGAATCTGCGGAACAGACCACGAAATAATCCGTCATCGTCGTGAGTCCCCGCAGGTCCAGGATCACAATGTCCCCGGCTTTCTTTGACAGAGCCAGCTGTGCGACAGCCTGTGCCAGTAGCTGTGATTTCAATGCGCGCTTCCCCTAGTGTGATGGTTTGAGCGTCGGATAGTCGCGGCCTATGAGTACCGAGACATCGACGTAGTAGTCCTCGTTGATCTGCTGTATGATGTTCCCCTTCCTGATACCGAGCGCGTACGCGACCTTTTCCGCATTCTCCCGGTTCCCGGCCCTGTCGATCACGAGTGATTCCCGGACATCGAAGCTTCTGTAGTTCCTGTACTCCACGACATCGAATCCCCGGGCCCGGAGGTACGCGGTGGCCGAGGTCCCCGCCCCCGGGGCGCCGCAACCGTTCAGCACGTCGAGCTGTATGGTCCCCGGCGTCCCCGAGCCGGAGCGAACCGGATCAACGGGGGGGCGGAAGAGTATCCTGCTGGCGAACGAATAGGCGAGGACCAGTACGAGGAGTCCGAGTGCTCCGATGATGACATCAAGGACAAGAGTGCGGGGGTCTTTCGGTGTGGAAACTGTCCGGCCGGGAACGACCGTTCTGGCGCGCGCCGCCTTCATCGGGTCTGCGTAACGGCGACAAAGCCGGGACCGGCCCCTTCGACGGGGCACTCCCGGCTTTCACGATACTGCGCCACGGTGCATATGTGAGGCTGATGCGGAATTCTTCTGATCAGAACCCGTTCTCCCGGAACATCGGGTGATAAAAGGGGGAATAGTACGATCCGTACGGGAGCTGGCTGTACTGGAGCTGTACCTGGAAGTTCTCCCATGGACGGTAGCTGAGCTGTGCGTCCCTCAGGTAGATGCCGCTGAAATTGTTCGACCCTTTCGCACCGAAGGAAGAGAAGGAATTCGATGGAGAGAAACTCATGCTGACGTCCGCCCGGGCATTCAGGTTCTCCGCGAACTGGTACATCATCGTATTGGTGTACGTCCCGAGCGACATCCCCTGGCCTGCAAACGACTGGTAGGAGAACTCGACGCTGTGGTGCATCTCGAACTTGCTCGGGTCGAACCAGCCGAACATCACCTCGGACGGCGGCTGCGTGATGAGACCGCCCGATGACTCCGAAGGATGTGCCGCATCGGGCTTAAACTGGGCCCTCGCGCCTGCCGTGGCCAGCAACATCAGGCACACGATGACCGCACACGACAGAGATTTCATTTCCTCCTCCTCTCCGCTGTCAGAATGATACAGAAAACAGGTCTGATTGTCAACTCCCTCTTTCCGAGAGTATCCTGCGCGCCTCGTCGAGCTGCGCGGGAGTATTGATCCCCCCCACCTCCAGGGGGTCATCTGCAATTACGGCCGACACTGGGAGTTTGTTGCGCCAGAAATAGCGGAAGACGTCCGTCAGGTAGTACTCGTGCTGCGCGTTATCCGTGGTGATGTGGCGGAGCCCTTCAAACAGGGACACTGCGTCGAATACGTAGATGCCGGAATTGATCTCTCGTATCGCGCGCTGTTCCGGCGTCGCGTCTTTTTGCTCGACGATCCCGGAGACGCTTCCCCCCTGCTCGCGGACGATCCTCCCGTAGCCGGTCGCGTCGTCGAGAATTGCAGTCAGGACCGTCGCGGCCGCGCCGGAGGCGCGATGGTTGTCGATCAGCGAGCGCGCAGTCCTGTAGGTCAGCATGGGCACATCCCCCGAGAGAACGAGAACGTCCCCGGCATACCCGTGAAGCTCCTTCTCCGTCTGCATCACTGCGTGCCCGGTCCCGAGCTGCGGACTCTGCTCGACGCAGCGCACGGAGGGGTGGGTGACGGCCATATGCGCGATCACCGTCTCCTTCTGCCACCCCACCACGACCACCGTGCGGCAGGAATCGAGCCTCGCCGCCAGATCGACCACCCACTCGATGAGCGGGCGGTCGTTGATCGTGTACATCACTTTTGCCACCGAGGGGTTGTTCATCCGCGTCCCCTTCCCCGCGGCCATCACCACGACAGCAAGTCTCGCATCCATTGATGAGCTATAGTCTAATGTGTATGTTGTCGATAAGCCGGGTCGCCCCGAACCTCGCCGCAAGAGAAACAAGCACCGGTGTACCCGGGGAGAGGGTCGGGAGGGGATCGAGAGATTCGGCTTCGGCGACGGACACGTAGTCGATGACTGCCGAGGAGTGGGCGGTGATCTCCGCGGTCACTCGGGCGACGACCGCTTCCGCCGAACGCTCACCGGCACGTATCATGTCCTCCCCCTTCCTGAGAGAGCGGTACAGGACCGGCGCTTCGCCCCTTTGCGACGGAGTGAGGTAGGCGTTGCGCGAGCTCATGGCGAGTCCGTCCTGCTCGCGCACGGTAGGGACGACGATGATTTCAATGCCGAGATCAAGGTCCCGGACCATCCGCCGAAGCACGACGACCTGCTGGGCATCTTTCTGCCCGAAGACCGCACAGTGTGGTCTTGCAATGTTGAAGAGCTTCGTGACGACGGTCGTCACTCCCCGGAAATGTCCGGGGCGGGCGGCCCCCTCAAGGCGGCGCGAGAGCGTTTCGACGTCGACGAACGTCTGGTAGCCCGGGGGGTACATCGATGTCGTCTCCGGCGCGAACAGGATGTCCCCGCCGGCGTCCGAAACCCGGAGAACATCCCGGTCAATGTCCCGCGGATAGCGGCCAAAATCCTCCCCCTCGCCGAACTGCGTCGGGTTGACGAAAAGCGTCACCACCACCACGTCGCCCCGGGTGCGGGCCTCGCGGATGAGGGCGGCGTGGCCGCCGTGAAGCGCTCCCATCGTGGGGACAAGTGCGATCCGCTTTCCTGCGGAGCGGAGTTCATCCGCCTCCCGTTGCATCAGATGCGGCTCGTGGATCGTCTTCATCTCTTATGCGCGCGGACGTGTGACGGGAGTCTTCAGGTGCCGATGTATGTCAGGAGCTGCGCGAGGGTCTGCCGGATGTCCTTCCTGTGAACGACCATATCGACGAATCCGTGCTCGAGGAGGAATTCCGCGCGCTGGAACCCGGCGGGGAGGTCTTTGCCGATCGTCTGCTTGATGACGCGGGGCCCAGCGAACCCGACCAGGGCGCCCGGCTCCGCGATAATGACATCACCGAGCATTGCATAGCTGGCGGTCACACCCCCTGTCGTCGGATCGGTGAGCAGGGAGATGTAGCCGACCCCCGCCTCGGAGAGCCGGGCAAGTTTTGCGCTGGTTTTGGCCATCTGCATCAGTGAGAGCGCCCCCTCCATCATTCTCGCCCCGCCGCTCGCCGATATCACAAGCAGCGGTGTCTTCGATTTCCATGCGCGGTCGATGGCCCTGCCGATCTTTTCGCCGACGACCGAGCCCATGCTCCCCCCGATGAAGGAAAAGTCCATCGCCGCCACGACGAGAGGATGCTTGTTGACGGTCCCCGTTCCCCACCGCACGGCATCGTGGAGCCTGGTTTTCTTGATCGCTTCGGGGATCCTGTCCCTGTACCGTTTCGTGTCCACGAACTTCAGCGGGTCACCGGAACGCATCCTCCCGTCGTGCTCTTTGAACGATGCCTCGTCCAGGAGAATGGCAATGTACTCCTTGCTCCCGATCCGGAAATGCGCGTTGCACTTCGCGCAGGTGAAGAAATTCTTCTCGAGCTCCATCTTGTGTATGATCTCACCGCACTGTTCGCACTTCGTCCAGAGACCGTCGGGGACGTCCTTTTTCTGGGTCTCCGAGGCTATATTTTCCTTGGACCGCTTGAACCACGACATGGGGTCTCCGTCTTTGCCTGTTAACGTGTCTTGAAGAAGAATTCCTTTATGTAGCGCGGTTCCAGCGAAGACGGGTCGTCCGTCTTCCCCGCGAGCAGCAGTTTCTCGCCGAGGCGCGCCACGGTCCCGGCACTGCAGCGCAACGCATCATCGGGGACCAGGCGCAGTGCCGGGGGCGCACCGGGCCACGCGAGCACCTTGGCCGCCCCCTCTCCGGTGACGGCGGTCGCCGGCCCGTGCATCTCTTCCATCAGAGCAGCGAGCGTCATATCGCGCGCCTCCCAGAGGGGCACCGGCCCGCTGCCCGTCATATCGAACAACTGGCAGTATACCTCGTCGCGGCGCGCGTCAAGCGCGGCCAGCAGGCGCGATCCGGCTTCCAGGTGACCGGCCTCCCCGGCGTGCAGCGCCAGGGCCTCGAGCGTCGGCACTCCCACCAGCGGAATGTTCCTGGCAAATGCAATCCCCTTTGCAACGCTCACCCCGATCCGGAGTCCGGTGAACGAGCCGGGGCCGATCGATACCGCGACCCCGCCGAGCGATTCCACGCCGTCAGGACCCAGGACCGCGGCAATCTGCCCCATCAGCTTTTCCGCATGGACCCTGCCGGCATCGAGGAGCGATTCTGCGACGACTCTCCCCTCCCGGACCAGGGCCGCGGCGCACACGGTGGTGGCGGTTTCGATCCCGAGGACGTTCACTCCGCGGGCTCCCGCGGTCCCTCGATCTGTATCGTCCTCTCGGATTCCGAGCCGCCGTGCGCAAACGAGACATGAAAGCGGGCCGGAGGGAGCATGTCGAGCACCGTCTCCGCCCATTCGATGAGGCAGATACACCGGCTGTTGAAATATTCCTCGAGACCGAGATCCGCCACTTCTTTCATGCCATTGATCCGGTACATGTCGATGTGCGCCACCACACCGAACTCCGCGGGGTACTCATTGATAAGCGTGAACGTGGGGCTGGTGACATGCCCGCGGACACCCAGTCCCCCGCAGACGCCCGCAACGAATCTCGTCTTGCCGCTCCCCAGGGTCCCGGTCAGCGCCACCACATCCCCCGGCCGCAGGCTTCCGGCGAATCCCCGTCCAGCGGCTTCGGTCTCCTCCGCCGAAAGGGAAACGATCCGTCTCATCCCCTCGGTTCCATGCGGACGACGGGGAGGATCATCTCCTCCATCGAGGCCCCGCCGTGCTGGAAGCTGTCCCGGTACTGGTTGAGGTACCGGTGGTATTCCGTCGGGTAGACGAAATAGTAATCTTCCTTTGCGATGATGTAGTTCGTGGCGACACCCCGCCGGGGGAGCTTGAAATCCTCCGGGTTCTTCACGAATATCGCCGCCTTTTCTTCGGCCTTCAGGTTCCTGCCGTACTTGTAGCGGAGATTGGTCGAGGCTTCCCGGTCTCCCAGAACCTTCGACCCCCGGAGGCTCCGGATGCTCCCGTGATCCGTCGTGAGAACGACGACGACGTTCGGATTCCGCGAAAGCGTCTTCAGCATCCCCAGGAGGGATGAGTGAAGGAACCATGACCGCGTGAGGGAACGGTACGCGGACTCGTCGGGGGCGATCTCCTTTAGCAGCGACGAATCGGATCTCCCGTGCGCGAGCATGTCGACAAAATTCACGACGACAGAGGTCAGTTTCGACTGGGTGTACGAATTGATCGTGTTCTCGACGTTCCTCCCGAACTCCGCGTCGAGGATCTTGATGTACTTGGGCTCGGGCTTGAGGACGACCTTGCGCCTCTCGAGAAGCTTGTCCAGGAACTGCCTCTCGTACCGGTTGCGGCTGTTCTCGTCGTCCTCGCTCTTTTCCCAGAGCTCCGGGAACCGCAGCTCGATGTCGCTCGGGAACGACCCGCTGAAAATGGCGTTGCGCGAATAGGGAGTCGCCGTCGGCAGGATGCTGAAATAGTATTCCTTTGCGATCGTGAAATACTCCTGGAGAACCTGTTCCATCACAAGCCATTGGTCGAGACGGAGGCAGTCGATGACAAAGAAGAAAACGGACTTCCCGGACTGGAACTCGGGGATCACATACCTGTCGACGACCTCGGTCGAGAGGGCCGGCCGGTGGCTCGTCCGTTCCACCCAGTCCCGGTAACTCCTCTCGACGTATTTGCTGAACGCCAGATTGCACTCGCGCGTCTGGTCGATCAGCGTCTGTTTCAGTCCCAGCTCCGGATGCTCGTCGAGCTCCAGCCCCCAGCCGGTGAGGCGGATGTAGAGGTCGATCCACTGCTTGTGCGTCAGGTCCCCCATCAGTGCGCGGGAGATGTCGTTGAATTCCTGGATGTAGTCCTTCGAGACCGCCGCTCCGGTGATCTTACGCCCCTCCAGGAACTTCTTGCACGCCATAAGGACCTGGCTGGGGTTGACGGGCTTGGTCAGGTAGTCGCTGATCTTCTGGCCGATCGCCTCTTCCATCAGAGACTCTTCCTCGTTTTTCGTGATCATAATGACAGGAAGACTGGGGCGGAGATCCTTGATCTCCGCGAGCGTACGGAGCCCCCCCATGCCCGGCATCATCTCGTCGAGGAAGACGAGGTCATATTCCTTTTCCTTCACCATGGCGATCGCGTCCTCACCGTTGGTGACGGTGTCGACTGCGTACCCCTTCTCGTCGAGATACCTCACGTGGGCGCGCAGGAGTTCGATCTCGTCATCGACCCAGAGGACCTTCCCCTTTTCTTCTTCCATATTTTTTCAGTTTCCCTTCGTTGAGAGAATAGCATTTTGCGGAGCGATATGCAATTCCCGCCGAAAAGCGGCGGGGCTCAGCATCACTGGATGGCGATGTGTATGTCAAGGCCTGCCTCGTTCTCCGTTGTCCCGGGGATCCGCGAGCCGGCGAAATCGGGCTCCACCCTCGTGTAGCGGTAATAGACCGACGCCGTCACGCGCTGGCTCAGGACGTACTTGATGCGCGGCTCTATCTGGGTGCGGGTCGAGCCCTCCAGCGGGACCCCCGTCACATTCACATCGAGCTGGGAGACATCGTACGTGTTCCGCGAGTTCTTCGAGATGGAATACGTGAGGCTCACGTCGACATCGTTGCTCAGGGAGAGTCCGAAGAACGGGATCTCAAACCCCTTCCTGGAATAGGAGGCGGTGAATGCGATCTCCTGCGTGAGTGTCTCGACGATGTTCCTCGAAGAGACGGAAAGATCGTATGACGTGCTCGTGTTGTACCGGAGATTGGCGCCGAAACTTCCTTTGAGGAGCTCCTTGAACGTGAAATTGGCACCCACCAGCGGCGCGAACCCGTACGCCACACGCTCCCCGTCCGTCCTTTCACCATCTCCCCCCGGCGTGTTTTCGAATTGCCTGCTGAAATTCGAGTTGTAGGAGTGATCCAGCGAGAGCCTGCTGACGAATCCGGTGAATAGCGGGAGCTTTTCCAGTCCGTCCCACCTGAAGCTCCAGTTTACTCTCGGGTAATACTGGCCGAAGATCTTTTTCAAGAACGGAAGCGCTTCGAACCCCTTCTCGAACGCGGTCGTGAGGTTCTTCTCGTCATTCGCCCCCCCCGTCGTGTCCGCGGACTTGAGCGCGGCATACTGCTTGCTTACCTCCTTCAGAGAGGTCTTGAACATGCCGAGGAACAGGACGTCAGGAAACGTCAGGAAGGACCGGTCGACGCTCCCGGTAACCGTCTGGTTGACGAGCGTCGGTATCGACTGCAGAGAATCCGTTGACAGGTTCTGTGTCCTGCTGTAGGACCATCCGACATTCCAGTTCAGGTCGATGCGGGCCCCTTCCCAGAGATCACGGGTCGTCTTGAACGCCAGCCTATTGGTCTGCCTGAACGAATTCACGATCGCGCCGCCGTCGACCATCGCACGGGGCCCGGGCTCGACATCCCAGCCGAAGAACGGGAAATAGGGCCGGGGCCCGAAGTTGGTCAGCTTGCCGTCCGGGTCGGATATGAGCCCGAGCTGATAGAGGCGCGAGGGGCCGTATTTCGGGTCAGGATCCTGAAAGAACGGAACCCTCCCCCAGAAATTGACGAACCCGGTGCTCCCTACGACGCCGCTGTTCTGCACCTGGTTGGACTGCGTGAACGTGACGTTGATGTTGTCATAATCGAGAAGCGGGATCTTCAGGAACATTTTTGCGAGGTTTTTGAGCTGCGAGATGGTCTTGTCCACTCCCGCCAGTTTCGGCTTCGCCGCCGTGTCGGCCACTGCGGCGGTGTCTCTGCCGGCCGTGCCCGGCTCTTCACTCCCCCGCCTCCCGCGCGGAAGCGGGGAAGGGGAAAGGGAAGGAGCGGCGCCCGCCGGCTTTTCGTCGAAAAGAGGATCGAACAGTTGTTTGAGCTTGAGGTTCATCTGCAGGTTGATGTTGTTCGACCACCCCGCGGATTTCCCGAGATCCCCCCCCGAAAGCGTGTTCTGCCAGTTGTAATCGACAGTGTAGCCTCCCGAGACGTCAAAGAATTTCTTGATGTTGAATATGTTCGGGATGTTGGGTTTCGTGTTCAACCCGTTATGCTGGGCGTACCGGGTGTCGTCCCCGAAGTTGATGAGATGGTCGCTCAAAAAGATGCTGCTGAGAATGTTCGAGAACGGGCGCTGGCCCCCGAATTGATCGAGCTCGAATCCCAGGAGGCTGGATTCGACAGCCAGGCTGTAGTCGCCGGAGAGGTTCAGTATCCCCCCTTCCGTCAGCTTCCAGGAGAATCCCATGGAGCGGGACATGGTGAACTGGCGGGAAACGATCTCGGTCGCCCCGTCCACGCGCTGGAGCGAGTTGGCCCGGGAGCGGTTTGCGGAAAGGGCCCAGTTGAAGCTCGCCACGGGGAAGAAGATCTTCAGGTTTTTGTATTCATCGAGGAACCAGACGCCGTCAAAGAGGTTCTTGAACGGCATGACAAAGTAGTCGGGGGGGAGCGACACGGCATAGCTGATGTGTGCGGTCCAGGCCCATGAGAGGCTGTACACCACCGACGGGTTTTGATCCGTGGATTTCGTGTAGTTGAATCCGAAGTTCAGCTTGTTGAACGTGTCCCTGATATACCAGGCTTGCGACGGGAGCGAAATGTGGAACCCGGGCGCCGCGTACGTGTCGGATGTGCGCCTGCTCTGCGACACGTTGACGAGAGAATCGTAACTGGCCTGCGCCTGCGCAGCTGAGCCTCCATTTTTCTGGACCAACTCCCGGAGGTCGCTGGCCGCCGCGTTGACATCGATGTCCGAGTTCGAGAGATATTTCGGGCTTATCGTCGACACCGAATGCGAATACGAAAGAGGAATCGTCGTCCCCGCCCAATCCTCGGGGAAGAACTTATCCAGGGCCAGGTTCGCGCTCAGGCCCCAGTTCGCCGTCAGCGCCCGGGACCCGAACCTCGCTTCCAGAGTGTGGAAATAGGGATCGACGCGCGAGTAGTTGAACGCGACGGAGCCGAGGTCGGCCAGTTTGAGCTGCGTGTCCATGCGCCACGCCACACCCGGAGTGTTGTCCACGTCGATAAGGCGGAGCTCGTCGAACCAGACCTCCCCGTACAGGGGCCTCGGCGCCCCTTTCCCGAGCTGGTTCTCCACGCCGATCGAGAGATACACGATATTCGTCAGCGACGGGTTCCCGAGGACACGGTAATACGACCCGGGCGGTCCGAAGGGGACCGGTTTTGGCTTTGACAGGACGTTTGCGGAGTCGCGCACCTGTTTTATCGACGTGATGTCCGCAAAATGAATGACGACTTCGTTGTAAGGATCCCATCCCTGATGTATCGGCTCGCTGTACTCGTAGTAATTGAGGCTGTCGAGGCCGAACCGGAAAAACATCCGGGCGTCATAGTTCGCTGTATCGATATACCTGAAACCCGGATCCCCGTGGACGAACATCTTCATCGTCCTGTAATCGAACAGGTCGAGCGCTTTGTACGTGTAAAACTTCACCGCCTGCCGCGACTGACCGGGGGGGACCCCCTTGAGTATGACGTCGAGCGACTGCTCGTTTGCCCTGACCACATAGTCGGTCTGTGTTTTGTCCCTTTCGCCGATGACGCCGGGAGGAGAATTGTACGCCGGGTTCTGTTCGACGCCCACCACGCTCACGTCGAACAGGCTGTCGCCGGTCACCGCCTGCTGCTTCTGCCACTGGTTGCCGACAAGATTGAAATCAGCGATCCGGACGTGGACAGAGTCCGCCGCGTTCCGGAAATAGCAGCGGACGAATTCAATATTCTCCGGCGTCGGACTTCCGACCTTTGTTTTGTAATCTCCAATCGGGATCCGGAACTGGTACCAGAGAACCGGGGCCCCGTTGTTCGGATTGATCCCCCCTCCGCCGACTATCTGCGGATTGCGAAGCGCCACCGTGTCGAGCGAGAGCTTGTACTCGAAGTACGAATTCGCCTGATCGAGGTTTCCGTTGTGATTGATGTCCTCCGTGTCGGGATAACG
>Ga0182011_10001554_pt1 | contig 20075 bp, 19 predicted proteins | sample 711E1DmetaG_FD_120481 | JGI IMG/M metagenome (GOLD analysis project Ga0182011, IMG submission 120481) | Permafrost microbial communities from Stordalen Mire, Sweden - 711E1D metaG | ecosystem: Environmental > Terrestrial > Soil > Wetlands > Permafrost | place: Sweden: Stordalen | collected... | reverse complement strand
CGATCGTTGGATCGTCCTCGGTGGCCTGCAGCTCGCCCAGCACCTCGAGCGCGCTTCGCGCCAGCTCGGGCCCGAACAGAAGCGTCTGCAGGCAGGTGATGATGGTGTCGCGGCCGAAGACAGTCATGAACCAAGGCATGCCGGCGGCGGGAAGACGAGCGATACCGCTGTTGCCGCCGTGCAGTCGCAACGCGGCCAGGTCGGAGATCGACTGATCTGCCGCGAGCTGAAGCTGATCCCAGCTCGCGCGCAGCTGTGGCACGTTCAGCTTCCAGGCCGAGAGGGCGTTCGCTACACGCTGGCGCTCCTCGCCGAAGTGGCGCTCGACCAGCCGCGGCGGAACGACCTCACCCTCGAGCGACGGCACGACATCGATGCGCACCTCCCAGCGTGCCCGCGCCGCCAGCTCGAGCCGGTAGGTAACGCGAGAGCTCTCGTATTCGCCCGCCTGCGAGAAGATGACCTGGGTGCGAGTGTCCTCGTTACCCTCGCCGCTGTCCGAGAAGACGTACTCCTTCTGATCCGCGTCGATGCGGCAGGCCGCAAGCGGAGGAAACGGCGGAGCATCCTCGGGGTGACCGAGCGTGGCGTCGTGCTCCTTGACGCTCATGATGTCCGCGAAATCGGTGCCGAGCTCGATCGCCAGCTCAAAGGAAAGCGGGCTGCGGGTCTCGTTCTCGACCACGATCGTCTCCTGCATGTTCTCTCCGACGAAGCGGTGGCGAGCGATGGTGAGCGAGTCCTGGGGCAGGCCTCCCGCCAGCGGGTTACGCAGGTAGAAGGCGGCCGAGAAGTAGTCGACGCGGCCCGAGGAGAGGTGGAGCGGGCGCTCACCGTTCACGCTCAGCCGCAGCAGCGAGAGGAAGCGCGTGTCCCTGGCGAAGAAGCCGCTGGTGCTGCCCGCGATGTCTCCGTCGTCGTCGGAGATGCAGAAGGTCGAGCCGTCCAAGATGGTCGTCGTCATCAGCGCTTCCTTCCCGCCGCGTGCGCGAAGACAACCGCGAGTCGAGATCCAGCAAGAGCCAGCGCCAGCATCGTGCTCGGAGCTTAGAGACTATTTCGACGGGAATGCGCGGCCGAACCGATCGAGCAAGACGAGCGGCACCCTCGCGCAGGAAATCTCTCAGCGAGGTTCGAGCGGTTTCTTACGAGGAGACGCGGCGCCGAGCTTGAGTGTGTGCCCAGCGTTGGAGACATGCTCGACCTGAAGCGTCGTGTGATCGATGCCGAAGCGCTCGCTCAGCGCCTTTGCCAGGCGCGCCCTGGCGGCGTGGCAGTCAGACTCCTGCTGGACGAGAACGTGCGCCGAGAGGGCGGGGAAGCCGCTTGTCACCGTCCACACGTGCAGGTCGTGCACTTCGACGACCTCGGCGTCGGAGGCAAGCATCTGCCCGACGGCAGCGGGATCGATGTCGCCCGGGGAGCCTTCGAGCACGATGCGCAAAGACTCCCTGGTGAGCGAGAAGGCCGAGATGAAGCAGAGCAGCGCGACGCCGAGGCTGGCGATGGGGTCGAAGCGATTCCAGCCGGTGAGAAGAATGAGAGCGCCCGCGAGCGCCGTGCCGATGAACCCGGCCAGATCGGTGGCGACGTGCAGAAAGGCGCCGCGAACGTTGATGCTCTCCGACTGCCCGCGAGCGAGCACCGCGGCGGCCGCGATGTTCGCGAGCGCTCCGAATACGGCCACCACCAGCACGATCCCGCCCCGCACCTCGGGCGGCGAGATCAAGCGCCGAACGGCCGAGTAGGTGATCCAGGTTCCGATCAGGAGCAGCGAAATGCCGTTCACCTGTGCCGAAAGCACCTCGACGCGACCGAGCCCGTAGGTCCAGCGTTTACTTGCCGGCCGCGCGGCGATACCGATGGCAGCGACCGCCAGAGCAAGCGCGAAGACGTCGGTGAGCATGTGACCAGCGTCGGCCAGTAGCGCGAGCGAGCTGGCGATGAGACCGAATACCAGCTCGACCGCCATCACGCCGACGAGGAGCGCCAGGGCCAAGACGAGCGAGCGCTGGTCGTCGCGGTGCCGTTCGGCGCCGCGCGCGAGGTGTTGGTGGCCGTGTGCTTCGTGCATCTTCGTGCGCCGGTTATGCGAGATTAGCCTAGGTATCGGCAGCAGCTCGTCGTTCCAATCGGCAATAGATTCCTCCATTCCATCTTGCCGATACGAGATAGTTACGGCACCGATATCGCCGCGCTCGAGGAGAAGCGCGCCCAAACACTAGGAGGAAGCGGATGGAGAAGCGCGGGCTAGGAATCATGAGCTTGCTTGCATTAGCGGCAGTGCTCGTTCTCTGCAGCTGTGGCGGAGGCGGTAGCAAGCGCCTGACCAAGTAGCAGTCCGCAGCCAAGGCCAACGCACTCTGTGCTTCCTTCAACAAAGCGGAGAAGGCAGCCGGAAGCCCGACGAGCCTGGCCGACGAGTCACCTATTTCGAGAAGCTGACACCGCTATACGAGAAGAGCATCAACGGTCTCGACAAGCTCAAGCCGCCGGCCGACGAAGAGGCGACCGTGAACAAGATCGTGGCGCTCGAGAAGAACGAGGCCGATCTGGCGAAACAGTTGCTTGCGGTGCTGAAGAAGAACGACACGAGCAAGGCGAACCAGCTGGTCGCAAGCGGCAACGCCAATAGCACGAAGGCCAAGGCCCTCTACAAGCAGTTGGGCCTGACGGAGTGCTCGAAGAGCAGCTAGAACCATCCGCATACGAGAATGCGAGCGAGGCCTCGACTCGAGCTACGAGGCCTCTCTCCTCTCTACCCGCGAATCGGAGGAGAAGCGTGAAGCAGACTCGTTGGACGGTCATAGGAGTAGCTGATCGCCGACTTCAGGAGGCTCAAGCCGCCGGCTGGTGAGCAGACCGACGTTGGCCGGATACTCGCGATCTCAGAAGAGCATTTCGGCGTGATCGATCGGGTGATCGCCGCTGGGAAGAAGAACGATACGGCGTCGGTCACGAAGCTCGTCAAGAAAGCTAACGCGATGGACACGAAGAGGAAACGCATTTTCTACAAGCTGGGTGCCACGAGCTGCGGGTAGTCGGGCGGAGCTCTATCCCCTCGGTAACTAAACTCGCAGCGTGCTCGCGCTCGAGATCATCTTCTGGATTTCGTTAGGCCTGATCGTCTGGACGCACGTCGGCTACCCGCTCTTCATGGGCCTGCTCGCTCGGCTGCGGCCGCGCCCGATCGCCAAGGCTCAGGTAGAGCCGAGCGTCGTCCTGATCGTCGCCGCGCACGACGAGGAGGACGTGATCGGGCGGCGGCTCGAGAACCTGCTCGCGCTCGACTACCCGGCCGAGAAGCTCGAGATCGTCGTCGCCTCGGACGGCTCCAGCGACCGCAGCAACGAGATCGTCGCGGAAGTCGCCGCGCGCGAGCCGCGCGTTCACCTGCTCGCCTGCGAGCGGGGCGGCAAGACACTGGCCCAGAATCGCGCCGTGCGCGAGACGGAAAGCGAGCTGCTCGCCTTCACCGACGCCAATACCGAGTGGGCGCCCGACGCCCTGCGCAAGCTGGTCGCCAACTTCGCCGACGAGGACGTGGCCTATGTCTCGGGCGAGCTCCAGCTGACGGCCTCCGACGGCACCAACCGCGAGGGCCTCTACTGGCGCTACGAGCTCTGGCTGCGCTCGAACGAATCGAAGACCGGTTCGATCACGGCCGGGAACGGCGCGATCTACGCCGTGCGCCGCAGCGACTACCTCGAAGGCGCCTCGATCACCGGGCACGACTTCGGCCTGCCCTTCAGGATGGTGCAGCGAGGGCGGCGAGCCGTGTTCGAGCCGCAAGCTGTGGCGTTGGAGAAGGAATCGCGCGACCTGGAGGACGAGTTCGGGCGCAAGGTGAGGATGGTCAGCCGCGCGCTGCGCCACGTCTATTCGCGCAACATGCTGCACCCGGTTCCGCCCGTCTACGCGCTGGAGCTGTTCTCGCACCGCCTGCTTCGCTACGAGACCGGGATCGTTCACCTCGTCCTGCTGGGGACGAACGTGGCGCTCGTCGTCGGCCCTACGGGCCGCGGGCTCTTCTACCAGATCGCGCTCGGGCTACAGCTCGCCTGGCTGCTTCTGGCCGCTTTCGGGCGCCTGCGGATACGAATTCCGGGGGCCGGAATCGCCTACTACTACCTGCTCGTGACCTTGGCGACGCTGGTCGGTAACTATCGCTTTCTGCGTTCCGGCACGCCGACCATGTGGGAGAAGGCGGAGGGAACGCGGTGAACGTCGGGAAGCGGATGATGGACGTGATCGTGGCGGGCTTCGGGCTGATCGTCTCGAGCCCAGTGCTGGCGCTCGCGGCGCTGGCGATCAAGCTGGAGGATCGCGGGCCCGTGCTCTACCGGCAGCAACGTGTCGGTAAGGACGGCGCCGACTTCGAGCTGCTCAAGCTGCGCACGATGGTCGTCGGGGCCGAGAAGATGGGCGCCGGCCTGGCGGTCAACCGCGGTGACTCGCGTATCACCCGCTCGGGGCGAGCGCTGCGCCGTCTCTCGCTGGACGAGCTGCCCCAACTCTGGAACATCCTTCGCGGCGAGATGAGCGTTGTCGGGCCGCGCCCGACGCTGCGCCATCAGGTCGACGCCTACACGCCCCATCAGCGCCGCCGACTCGAGGTCAAGCCGGGGCTGACCGGTTGGGCCCAGGTGAACGGGCGAGCCTCGCTGCCCTGGGGCAAGCGCATCGAGCTCGACGTCTGGTACGTAGAGCACCGCTCGATCTGGCTCGATCTGCGCATCCTCGCCCGCACGCCCTTCGCCCTCTTCCACGGCACCTACAAGGGCGAGAGCGGCGGCTGGCACCCGGACGGCACGAACAGCGGCGGTTAGACCGACTTCGCCTCTCCGCGAGCCCGTCCGCCCCGGATACGTCCTCGCGCCGGGCCCCGGAACGGGGCGCGGCGCGAGTCAAACGCAGAGCAGCAAAGCCGCCGTCCGCAGAAGCCGCCTCAGCAGCGCAGTATCTTCACCGCCCATCGCTATGCGCGTACCGGTACCCTCTTCCGTCGTGACAGTCGTCCTTTTCACCTGCGCAGGCCAGCGCGTCGACATGATCGACGCCTTCAACGAAGCCGGCGCCACGACGATCGCCACCGACACCAGCATCCTCGCGCCGACTCTCCACCGCGCCAGTAGCCACGCGCTCGTTCCCGGCTTCACCGAGCCCGACTACATCCCGGCTCTGGCCGAGCTCGTGCGTGAGCGCGGCGTCGACGTCATCGTTCCCATCACCGACTTCGACCACCGCGTCCTCTCCGAACCCGCGTCGCGGGAAGCGCTCGCGCCGGCGCTGGTGCTGCTACCCGACCGTGATGTGATCGAGAACACGGCCGACAAGTACAACGCGCACGTCTTCTTCTGCAAGCACGGAATCGCCTCGCCGGAGACCTGGCTGCCCGAGGACATGCCGCAAGAGATCGACTGCTACCCAGTGCTCGTCAAGGCTCGCGAGGGCTTCAGCGGCAATCACATCTATCGCGCTCGCAACCGTGAGGAGCTGGATTTCTTTCTCCGCTACACCGCGGTTTCCTCGATGGTGCAGAAGCAGTGCCAGGGCACGGAGTTCTCGGTCGACCTCTTCTGCGACCTGGACAATCGCTGCCTGAATGCGATCCCGCGCTCGATGATCCACTCCAAGGGCGGCGAGTCGATCAAGGGCATGACCGTCCGCGACCCGCAGCTGATCGAACTGGGCCGCCGGGTCGGCGAGACGATGCGCCTGCGCGGTCCGGCAACCGTTCAGTGTTTCCGCGAGGCAGGAGGTCGACTCGAGATCACCGACGTCAACCCGCGCTTCGGCGGAGCCTTCGCGCTACCGCTGGCGGCCGGCTCCCACTACCCCGAGCTGATCATGGCTCTAGCGGCCGGCGAGCATCCCGAGCCGCACCTGGGCGAGTTCGAGGAGGGCGTCGTGATGATGCGCTACTACTCCCAGGTCGTGATGAAGATGGGAGACGACGGCAAGCTCGTTCCACTCGAGCGGCCGCTCGCGACCGAGAGCCAGTCGTAGGGCTCCGCACTCCTCCGCCACCTTTGGAGGCGAGGCTCCGCTAGGATGGCCGCGCGATGAGTCCCGCTAAGCGCGCCGAGAAGAACACCGAGCTAGAGCTCGAACAGGAAGTCGATTTTGGCCGCTACCTGGCTGCGTTGGGGCACGGCTGGTGGCTGCTCGTCGGCGGGCTCGTTCTCGGCGCCGTGATCGGCGTGGCGCTGTCGCTCGGTAGCGGCAATCTCTTCAAGGCGAAAGCGACCATTTATCTCGGGCAGCCGTTGGCGATCAACTCCTCCGCTCAGATCCAGGGCGTCAACACCAACCCGAGCTCGGTGAGCCAGCTCGCCCACTCCGAGGAAGTCCTCGCGCAGGTCTCGAAGCTCTCCGGATTGCCGCTGGAGAGGTTGCGCTCCGGCGTGTCGACGGCGAGCGTATCGGGCAATCTCTCCAAGCTCGGCCAGACGCCGCTGGTCACCATCTCCGTGCAGGCGAAGGGCAAGCGCAAGCCCGTCCAGGACGCCGCGAACGATCTCGCACAGATCGTGGTCACCCGTCTTTCCAAGTACGCGACCACGAAAATCGCCATTCTCAAGGCGCAGATCGCTTCGGACACGAAACAGATCGCGGCGATCGACAAGAGCCTGAATTCGATCGCGGCTAGTGACGCAGCCATGGCGGCGCTTTCCGAGCAGCGCAGCGGCACCTTGAGCGACGAGGCGCAGACCGACCAGCTTCTGCTCGTTCAGGCCAAGACGGTCGAGCAGGGAAGCGTCTTGACCAAGGCCACGGCGACGAAGACGACCGGCCGCAACCGAAGAAGCTCGCTCGTAGTCGGCGCGGCGCTCGGGCTGCTGATCGGCGCTCTCGTGGCGCTCATGCGGTCGGGCTCTCGGCGCTCGCGCGCTAGCTAGCAACGACCGACCGCGCCATGGCGCGCCTGCTCCCGATTGCGCTCGTCACCGCGCTCCTGCTCGGGCTCGCGACCGCGAGCGGATCGGCAGCGAACAGCCGGAAAGCTCGCCTCGCGGGCGCTCGCTCCTTCGCCTTCGCAATCGGCGACGGCACGCTCAGGGGAGACCTGAGCAAGCGTTACGCCCGCTTCGATCTCGTGCTGGTGGACGGGGAAAGCGCCGGGGCTAGAGCGGTCAGCGCCATCCGGCGAAAGAGCAACGGGCTCGTACTGGCCTACCTCGACGTCGGCACGATCGAGAGCTATCGCGGTTGGTACAGCGCCGCCAAGCCGTACCGGCTCGACTACTGGGGCGATTGGGGCGAGTGGTACGCGAACGTGAACGCCTCGGGCTTTCGCTCGCTGATGCTGAAGCGCGTCGCGCCCGCGATGCTGGCCAAGGGCTTCGACGGGCTGTTCCTCGACAACACCGACATGACCGAGACTCACCCGGCGCAGAAGCGCGGAATGCGAACGCTCGTCGCCGACCTCTCGCGCCTGGTGCGGGCGCGCGGGAAGCTGCTCATGGCGCAGAACGGCGCCGACGTGAACTGGCCGCTCAGACACTTCTACAACGGCATCAACTTCGAAGACGTCAGCTTCAGCTACGACTTCGACCGGCATGCCTACTTCCGCCAGAGCGCGCGCGACGTCGCCCGAGCGCAGCGTGAGATCCGGCGCTACCTGAGCGCCGGGCTGAAGCTGACGACCACCGACTACGTCGCCGCCGGAAAGACGAATCAAGCCCGAATCGCCGTGCGAAACGCCTGCTCGGCCGGTGCTCTCCCCTACGTCTCGGACATCAACTTGACGCGGGTGCCGGCGCAGCCGTTCCTCTGCGGCTAGCCGCTCGCGTGCGCGACCTGGATATGATCTCGGCGTGCCAACCGCCGTCGTAACCGGCGGAGCCGGGTTTCTCGGCTCCCATCTGTGCGAAGCGCTCCTCGCCAAGGAGTTGCGCGTCATCTGCGTCGACAACCTCGACACCGGCAACCTGCAGAACATCGAGCACATCCGCGACGACAGCTTCGTCTTCCTCAATCACGACGTGACCCACCACATCGAGCTCGACGAGGACATCGATTTCGTCTTCCACCTGGCCAGCCCGGCCAGCCCGATCGACTATGCGCGACTGCCCTTGCACACGCTCAGGGTCGGGTCGTACGGAACTCACAACGCGCTCGGCCTGGCCAAGTTCAAGCGGGCGCGCTTCCTGCTCGCCTCGACCAGCGAGGTCTACGGCGATCCGCTGATCCATCCGCAGCCGGAGAGCTACTGGGGCAACGTCAACCCGATCGGACCGCGCGGCGTCTACGACGAGGCCAAGCGCTACTCCGAGGCCCTGACGATGGCCTATCACCGCCAGCAGGGCGTCGATACCCGCATCGTCCGCATCTTCAACACCTACGGTCCGCGCATGCGTCCCTTCGACGGGCGCGCGGTTCCGACCTTCGTGCGCCAGGCGCTCGCGAACAAGCCGTTGACCGTCTTCGGCGACGGCTCGCAGACACGCTCCTTCTGTTACGTGGACGACCTCGTGCGCGGCCTGATCCTGCTCGCGGAAAGCGGCGAGCACAAGCCTGTCAACATCGGCAACCCAACCGAGATGACCCTGCTCGAGCTGGCCCGTGCGGTCGTGAAGGTAACCGGCTCATCCAGCGAGATCGTGTTCGAGGCTTTGCCGGTGGACGATCCGCAGGTGCGCAAGCCGGACATCACGCGCGCGCGCGAGCTCCTCGGCTGGGAGCCGCAGGTGGGGCTGGAAGAGGGGCTCGGGCGCCTGCTCGAGTCGATCAAGCGCTAGCCGGCGCCCAACTCGACCTCAATCGGCTCGCTCGGCTCGAGTCGCAGCCGCAGCGCCGCGCGACCTGCGCCGATGCTGACGAGAAGCGTGTCGTAGACTGCGACCATGCGCTATACCGGAGAGAGGACTTGAGTGCGCCGTGCCCGGCGCTCGCCACCGGCATAGGCGATCAAAGCGGCTCCTGCCGGAGCGAGCTATGACGTCTCGGCTTCGAGTAGCCGGCGCACTCGCTCATCTTTACCGAACCGGCCCGGGTGGCCAGCAGCACGTCCACAGCGGCGCATTCAAGGACGGCGGGCCTGTGACTGCGCGCACCCTGAACGAGATGCTGGCCCGAAGCGTCGAGCGCAGCGGCGACAGGGCGGCGTTCATCTTCAAGGACCAGGAGATGAGCTACGTCGAGCTCGCCGAGACGATCGAGCGCTGTGCCGCAGGCCTGTCCGAGCTCGGCATCGGCAAGGGCGACACCTTCGGCATCGTGATGCGCAACTGCCCCGAGTTCGTCATCCTCTCCTTCGCGCTCTCGCGGCTCGGCGCGGTCGCGGTGCCGGTCAACTCGCTCGAGAAAGCCGAGCGAATCGCCTACATCTTCAACGACGCCGAGGTCAAGGGCTGCCTCACTTCGAAGACCTTCCTGCGCACGATTCACGATGTTCAGGAGATGGTGCCGACGCTGAGGCACATCTTCGTACGCGAGACGGGCGGCGACGAGCCGGCGCTGGAGTCGATCTACCGTCATCCACTGGCCGAGACAGCCGGGCCCGAGGTTACCGCCGACGACCTCGTGCTGTTGATCTACACCGCCGGTACGACCGGACTTCCCAAGGGCGTGATGCTGACTCAGCACAACCTGCTCTCCTGCGTCGAGTCCTGCCAGCTCGCCTTCGATTTGAGCGAGAAGGACAGGGTCATGTGCGTGCTGCCGATGTTCCACTCCTTCGCCTGGTCGACGAACGTGATCCTGCCGCTGCGCCTCGGAGCGACAACGGTCGTGATCGAAAGCCTGCTTCCCATCCAGCCGGCCCTGAAGCAGCTCTGGAAACACAAAGTGACGCTGGTCTGCTGTGTCCCGCAGGTTTATTCCGCGCTCGTCCAACACGTCCATGGGCCCAGGGCGCTGCTGCTGCGCCTGCTCAATCCGGTCAAGCTCGCCGTATCGGGCGCCGCTCCTCTTCCCGGCCCGGTACAGGTGAAGTTCGAAAAGACCTTCGGCACGGCGCTGATCGAAGGTTACGGGCTCACCGAGGCGGCACCGGTCGTCTCGGTCAACCCGCGTTACGGGACGCACAAGCCCGGCACCGTCGGCCTACCGCTCCCGGGCATCGACGTCAAGATCACCGACGATGACGAGCAGGAGCTCGAGACCTACGAGATCGGTGAGGTCTGCGCGCGCGGCGCCAACATCATGGTCGGCTACTACAAGCAGCCCGAGGCGACCGCCGAGACCTTCACCGCCGACGGCTGGCTCAAGACGGGCGACCTCGGCTTTCTCGATTCCGACGGATACCTGACCCTGGTCGACCGCAAGAAGGATCTGATCATCTCCAAGGGCCTGAACATCTACCCGCAGGAGGTAGAGGCGGCGCTGATCACCCACCCGGCGGTGGCGGAGGTGGCCGTGGTGGGCATCCTCGACGAGAGCGGCGACGAGAGCGTGCGCGCTTTCGTCGTGCTCGAGCCCGACACGAGCGTCAAGCCACGAGAGCTGATCGCGCACGCTCGCCCCAGTCTGGCCAGCTACAAGGTGCCGCGCGACGTCGTGTTCCTGGAGGAACTGCCGAAGAACGCGCTGGGCAAAGTGCTGAAGAAGGATCTGCGCGACGCGGCGGCCAATTCCTAGCCGGATGAGCGCGCGAGGCGAGAGTCGCTGACGCTCCTCCCCCGCTGACCCTTCGCTTGAGCTAACGTCGTGGGTATGGAGTCCCTTCAACTCGAGCGTGTGCAGAACCACTGCGTCGAGCCGCCGCAGAGGGGCTGGATCATTCGGACTTCTCGGAGGTAGTACACGTATGACCACACGCTCTTGTCCAGATTGGCCGACCTTGATGGAGCTCGATCCGGAGCTTCAGTTCAAGCACTACACGGCTGCCGAGGCGAGACTCGCGGCCGAGGTGCTAATGAAAGTGCCGGACCTCACCCTGCCGAACATCGAGATCTGCTGCGATCTGGATCACCACGTCTTCTATAGCGAGCACACCTATCCCGAGCTCGCGGTGGCGCTCAGCGGCGGCGACTGGCTCGAGATTCGGGAGTGGGCGCAGCGGAAGAGAGCGCAGTCGCAGGGATCGTGACCGGTCCAGACTCCGAGCCCTCCTCCGGTCAGGAGCCGCCTCCCCCAGAAGAGTTCTCGTCCGGGATCACACTGGCGCGCGACTTTTTCGACGAGATCATCAAGCCCCTTCTGGCCGAGAAAACACCGGGCATCCCCTACGCCGCCGCCTTGATCGGCCCCGGCTCCGATGTGCTCGGGTTCGACACGCCAATCTCACGTGACCACGATTGGGGCCCGCGCCTCCAGCTCTTCCTACCCGAGCGCGAGCTGCCCGAGCGCTCCGGCCTGCTCGATCGGGTGCTGGCGAGCGAGCTGCCGAGCGAGTTTCAGGGCTTTCCGACCTCCTTTACGGCGGCGGACGCAAACGGATACAGGCATCCGCAGCCGGACGCCGGCCCGCCGATCGGCCACCTCGTCGAGATCGCCTCGGTCGGTCGCTACAGCCGCAAGCTGCTCGGCTTCGACCCACTGGCCGGGATGAGCGCCAGGCAGTGGCTGCTCGCGCCGCAGGAGCGCCTGCTCGAGCTGACCGCCGGCGAGGTTTTCGCAGATTCGGTCGGTGAGCTCACGAACCTGCGCGAGCGCCTCGGCTACTACCCGAAGCAGGTCTGGATCTACTTGATGGCGGCGCAGTGGCAGCGGATCGCCCGGCGCGAGGAGATCGTGGCCCGGACCGGCGTCGGCGGCGACGATCTTGGCTCCCGTATAGTCCTCGCGGCATTGGTGCGCGAGATCGCGCGGCTCGCCTTCCTGCTCGAGCGCCAGTACGCGCCCTGGGATCAGTGGCTGGCCCGCGGTCTGGCCGGACTCCGCCATGCCTCACGCCTGACGCCCCTGCTCTCGCGCGCCCTGGCGGCCTACGACTGGACGCAGCGAGAGTCGAGGCTGGTCGATGCCTACGCGATCCTGGCCGCGCTGCACAACAGCCTCGGCTTGACGGCGCCGCTCGAGACGATGAGTGAGCGGGGGACAAGGGACTTCCTGACCATCCACGCCGAGCGTTTCGCCGCCGCACTGGCCGAGAAGATCGTGGATGAAGAACTTAAACCGCTTCTACCGACCCTTACCGGCGGAATCGACCAGCTCGTCTCGAGCGACGAGGTTCTGCTCGATCCGCGCCTGATCGACCGCTTGAGCGGGTTTTTCGAGACCGTTCGTACAGCTAAATCGCCTGCTAATTCCAGGTAATTGGTTTCTGCGGCGCGCGAGGCGACTCAAAGCGGGGAGGGCAGCCACTGGAGAGCGGGCATGATTCCCGAGCCCGCGCCGTCGAATACCCGGCCGAAGATAGAAAAAAGAGTTCGAATACGCGACGAAGAGCTGAAATTGCCGGCCCACCGAAGGCGTGTAACGCGCCGGCTGCTCGTTTTCGAGGCGTATTCCGGCTCTATGGCGACCGCAAGGCCTCGCCGGGGAGGTTGGGGGACCGTTCTCGGTGGGGCTTGCGGTTTTTCTACCGCGGAAAGTCCGCCGGCTGGGCCGGCGAAAACTTTTCGCGGCGGAAATCTGCGTACGAGTCAGCGCGCCTTCGGCGCGAGTGCCTCGTCTGCTTCTAGACGCGTGCTCGGCTCACCAGAGTCGTGAGCAGTGTTCGTTGTGTCCGGTGTCGGGGGATGGCGTTGCGTGAGCCGCGCCCGCCGTGTCGGTCGCGGCGGCAGGAACTGCAAGGACTTCCGTCTTGAGCTTCGACTAACGCAATTTGCGGATCTCGCCCGGGGCACCCCAGCCCACCACCCGGTTTCAGCGTATTCAGGCGCTACGCACCAATGTGTAACGGAATCGAGCCGAATCTCGAAAATGCCCGTCGATCTGTCGCCGTCGCAGAGGTGGCCCGTGCGCAATCAAAGCGATGAGGATCGCCAGACTTTTCCCGGCTACTAGGCGATCAACGACTGGCGTATTGCCGTGGCGACGGCTTCGGTACGCGTGTCGGCGTCCAGCTTGGCCATTGCCTTGCGCACGTGGGTGCGCACGGTCTCGGGCGAGATGAAGAGGGCTTTGCCGATCTCTTCGTTGGAATGACCGTCGGAGAGCATGCGCAGAACATCGCGCTCGCGCTGGGTGAGTTGGGTGATCTTCGCCGTGGCGGCCGGGCTGGAGATGACGCCGGCGAGTACCGGATCGACGTAGGTTCGCCCGTCGGCGACCAACTGAACCGCCCGCACGATCTCGGCCAGCGGCGCCTCTTTGGAGACAAAGCCGCGAGCCCCCGCGTCGAGCGCCTCGGTCAAAAGCGCCTGCTCGCTGTAGGCCGTGTACAGGATCACGTAAGTCTCGGGAGTGCTACGAGCACAGCGACGCGCGACCTCGATTCCGCTCAGGCGCGGCATGCGCAGGTCGAGCAGGGCAACGCGCGGCTGCTTCTCCTGAATCGCAGCCAACGCCTCCTCGCCGTCGCGCGACTGCGCGATGACGTCGACCCCGCCCGCGATCAGCACCTCGGACACCGCCTGCACGACGGCCGGGTGGTCATCTGCCACTAGACAAGTGATCGCCATTGGTTCTGATGCTACTGCGTGTAGAGCGGACATATCGTTCCCGCTCTATTCATCGTCGTTTTAACCGAAAACGTTTACTACAGATTCCACAATAGTCCGGGCACTTGACGTAGTGTGCCCCGGAATGACCCCGAAAGGCAAGCGATGGACGCGATGCAGCCTCCCGAAGAGCAACTAATCAGAGGCGGTCGAATGGTCGCCATCGGCCGGCTGACACCGGCCCTCATCCACGAACTGAACAACTCACTGCTCGTCCTGCTGGGAACGGCCGACCTCGAGCTCGCGATGCTGCCCGAGGGCAGCAAGGAGCGCGAGCGGATGGAAACGGTGCGCGATGCCGGCGGCGAGATCCGCGACGCCGTCTCGCAGCTCGCCGGCTTTACTCGCGCGCCGCTCGAGGGTGAAGAGCAGCTCTCGCTGGTCGAGGTGGGCCAAGCGGCGGCGGCCTTGACGCGGCGCCTGCGCCTGCAGCGCGACATCGACTTCGAAGACAAGTACTGCGACGAGGATCTGATGCTGCGCGGTAACGAGGGGCAGCTGATCCAAGCCCTTCTGCACATGCTCACAAACGGCTTCCTGGCATCGACCAGCGGCGGCACGGTCAGGCTCGAGCTGGTGCGGGAAGGCAACGAGGCCGTTGCATTGGTCAGCGACGAGGGCGCCGGAATACCGCCCGAGCAGGCCGAGCAAGTCTTCGAGCTGTTCGAGACGACGAGGCTTGGCCAGCACGGAAGCGGCATCGGACTTGCCGCTGCACAGGCGATCGCACGCCGCCACGGCGGCGCGCTCGAGTTGCGCCCGGCGGCGGCGGGAACCGTCTTCGCGCTGCGTTTACCGCTGGCCTAATAACCGACGCCGTCCTAGGGGCCGTTTGGGACCTCAAATAGGCCTTGGATACCGCTCTCCGACCCACGAAAGGCGCATTTCTCCTCTTACGGGGGATGTGCCCTACCGGTCGTCTGGACGATGCTTAATGCGAGGGCTTGGGGAGCCGTGCAATGTCAGCTGGAAAAGCTACTGAAGTAACAGCCGAAAAGGGTTTCGGCACCGGATTGCGGGCGCAGCTCGCAGCTCGGCGGCCGGCCGACGAGGCGCCCGGCGCCGGGCTACCCGGCGCGCTCTCCGAGACGCTCGCCCAGCTCGAGGGGCAGAACGTCGATTCGGCCGTGGTCGAGCAGTTACGCGCAGAGCTCGAGGCGTCCTTCGCGCGCGAGCAGGCGCTGCAAACCGCGCTGGCCAAGCTCGAGCCGAGCCCCGGCCAAGACGCCGCCGCGAGCAGCAACGACTTACGAGCTATCGAGCTTGCTCTGGAGGAACGCGAGCGCGAGCTCGCCCAGGAGCGTGAGCAGATGGCCGAGGAACGGGCGACGCTGGGCAACCTCGAGGCCGAGCTGACGCAAGCCAAGGTGCGCTCCGACGAGCTCGAGAAGCAGATCGAGACGAAAGTGACGCAGCTCAAGGAGGCCGACAACGATCGCAAGCGGCTCGAGCGCGAGCTGCGCGTGCGCGAAGCCGATATCGCCGCCGGCGACAAGGGCCTGGCCGCCCAGAAGCAGGAGCTCGAGAAGCGCGAACTAGCATTGGAGAAGGAAGCCACTCGACTTAACGCACGCGAGCAGGCACTGGATACTCACAGCATCGAGCTGGCGGCTCAGGAGCGTGCGCTGACGCTGGCGATCGACCAGATCGCCGAGAAGAACGACAGCCTGCGCGACCTGGAGATCGCGCTCGACACACGCAGCGAGGAGCTCGACGAGTCACGGGCGACCGTCCAGAACGACATCAAGCGAATCGAGAAGGCGACCGGCGGCGATCTCGAGAGACTGTCCGAGCTGACCGCGGCGTTGGACACGCTGAAGGAGCGCGAGAGCGCCGTTGACGAGCGCGAAGCCGAGATCGCCAAACAGTCCGATCGAACCCGCCGCAAACTGGCCGACGCCGAACAGCGCGCCGACGCGGCGACCAGGCTGGAAGCTGCGCTCAAACGCCGCGAGCACGACCTCGATGAGCGCGAGCACGACGTCGAAGGAACCAACAAGGTGATCGAGGAGCGGCTGCGCCGGATCGAGCGCAAGGAGCGCCGAGTCGAGCAGATCGAAGCCAGCTACGCGGAAAGGGTCGCCGATCTCGAACAGCGCGAAGCCGAAGCCGACGCGAGAGAGCGCCGAGCAGCCTCGATCGAAGCGGAGTCTGAGCTGCACGAGCAACGCCTCGAGCGGCGCGAGCACCTGGCGGAAGAGGCCGAAAAGCGGCTGACCCAGAAAGAGCAGGACCTGCAGGGCTGGGTTGGTCAGCTTCAGAGCGATCTGGGTGATCGCGAGGGCGACTGGTGGGCGAAGCAACTAGGCCAGACAGGCCAGACGAGTGAGAAGAAGGCGTCGAAGCAGTCGGCGATCGGAAAGCTGCGGGCCATCAAATAAAAACGCAGTGGGGGGAGAACGATGGACGCGTGGAGTGACGAAGGTAAGGTCTATTTCCTGGACAGCGAGCCGGGCCCGGCTCTGGGCGTGAGGCTGGAGCAAGAGGCAGCGCCAGAACGAGCCGAGCTGGACGGAAGGGCGGTGCTGATCGACGCCGTCTCGATCTTGCTCGAGCGAAGCCGTTTCGAGGCCGCTACGGTTCTGAACTATTGCCAACTCGGGCTGGAGGTCACCAACGCTTCCGCCTACGCCGATGCTCCGGTCTGGGTCGTTCTGAAGGCACCGGCTGACCTGGTGTTCACACTCGGGAATTTCGATCGAGACGTCGCCTGGTTCGTGCGCGAGGCGATCTCCGAGGCTCTGCCGAGCGGCTACCAGGCCTCGGAGTTCTACGTGCAGGCCCTGCTCAACCCGACACCGTACGGCGACCAGGGGCTGGCGGCCGCCTAGGCCGCTCGGCTTTTCGCTCAGCTTTGAAGTCCCGCTCGGGGCGCATCCTAGAGCGCACTCGACGAGCCTGCACCCGTTCGAGCTGAACCCTTTGCGCGCGCGGCTACTACTACAGTGCCGCTTAACGGCGCGATCAAGGTCAGGAACAGCAAATGAGTCTCCGGCTCGACGACTACTGGATCTGGGATTTCTGGTTCGCGCAGGACGAGCCCGATACTCACGTGTTCTTCCTGCACGCGCCGCGGGTTCTTGGCGATCCCGAGTTGCGTCACCGCGCGGCGCGCATCGGGCACGCCGTCTCGCGCGACCTCCTGGAGTGGACGACGCTCGCCCCTCCGTTCGACGTGGGCCCGCCGGGCAGTCACGACGATCTAGCAACCTGGACCGGCAGCGCGCTACGGCACGACGGACTGTGGCACATGTTCTACACCGGTATCTCGAGCCGAGAGCGAGGCGCCGTCCAGCGCGTCCTCCACGCGACCTCGCCGGACTTGCACAGCTGGGAGAAGACGGCCGATGTCGTCGAGGCGGATCCGCGCTGGTACGAAAGCGCAACCCAAACTGAAGGCGACGTCGCCTGGCGCGATCCGTGGGTGTTTTTCGACGAGCAGAGCGGCTCGTTTCAGATGCTGATCACTGCGCGAGCAAACGCCGGGCCGTCCGACGAACGGGGCGTCATCGGTCATGCGGTCTCGGACGACCTGAGCCACTGGCGTGTCGAGGCGCCGCTTTCGGAGCCGGGCGATTTCATCTTCCTCGAAGTGCCCCAGCTGATCCGGATCGGTGGAACGTGGCGCGTGCTCTTCAGCGTCCCGCCGGGCGGGCAGAGCGCCGGCCGGCGCGCAAGAAGCGATACGGGCGCCCACGGCGGTACGCACTATCTCGTCGGGCAGGAAAAGCTCGGGCCGTACTCGCTCGTCGACGAGCCGTTTTTCTTTGGCGACGCCAGGGCCAGCCTGTTCGCCGGGCGCATGCTCGAGCGGAACGGCCAACTGCTCTTCTTCGCCTCACGCAACTACGACGAGCGCGGCCGTTTCCAGGGCGAGCTGACCGATCCGATGCCGGTCACGATCGCGGCGGACGGAAAGCTCGCGCTCGACGCGTAGCGCGAAGACCGGGCAGGCTAATGGGCGCGGCTACAGTGCCGACGATGCACACGCAGCGAGAGGGCGATCAGAAGGCCGCGAGCAGCGGCTACTTCGACGCCGTTGCCGATCGTTACGAGACTAATTGGCGCTGGCGCCGCATTCTGCGCCAGCAGTCACTGACATTCGCCGCGCTCGAGTTACGGGCCGACGACCGCCTGCTCGACATCGGCTGCGGAACCGGGGCGGCTCTGCGCGAGACGGCGCCGCTCGTCGCCCGAGCGGTCGGCCTCGACCTGTCGCCGGGCATGATCGACGAGGCGCGGCGGCTGGCAACAGATCTTCCCAACGTCGAGTTCGCGGTCGGCGACGCCGAGCGCCTTCCTTTCGCCGACGGCGAGTTCACGGCCGTCCTCTGCAGCTCCTCGATCCACCACTATCCACAACCGGGCAAGGCCGTGCCCGAGATGGCGCGCGTGCTCGCCCCGGGCGGACGCATCGCCATCGGCGACGCCAACCCCGAGCAGCTGATCGTGCGCCTGGTCGACCGTCACCTCAAGCGCACCGAGCCCGGGCATCTCGGCTTCGTCCACGCGAACGAGCTCGTCCGCCTTCTGGGCGAGGCCGGCTTCGAACAGATCAGCCTGCGCCGGCTACACCGGCAAGGCTTCGTGATCGCGCTGGCGCGGAAGAGCTAGCGCGCAGAGTTGCCCCAGAGCCGACGCTCGAGCGGGCGCCAGCCAAAGGCCGACTCGTTGGGGGAGAAGAGAACGTGTCCGTCTTGCCCGACCTTGACCGCCGGGAGCACGCCGAGGAAGTCCCGGTTGGAGGCGCCTTTCCAGAGTGGCCGCCCCATCCGATCCCAGCGCTTCGAGCCGTTCCTGCAAGCGAACTCGAACTTCGCGCGCTCGAACCGGATCGGGCAGGGGAACTTCGAGGGCATGGACATCGCCAGCCCACCGAGGCCGTAGAAACCGTGCGGCGCCCTGATAAGGAACCTGTTCGCGCTCAAACGTCCGACGTAGCCGACCGGGTAGCTGTCCTTCTTCTTCAATACTCGAAAGCCGTGACCCGTTCGCTGACCGGTGCGGAGCGACCGGAAGCGGAGCGAGGAGACGATGCGCCAGATCGCAGTGCGGTCGGATCGGCCGGCCTGCGGACCGAAGTAGACGTCGGCAACGAAATTCCAGCCGTTGGCCGAGAACGGGTGCTCGCGCCAAGATGCGCCCGCCGGAAGATTCACGCGGTGAAGGGGCGCAAAGCTCGAAGCTCTCAGTGGGAAGCGCGCCTCTTGCTCGTCCGGCGACGGTATTGGCCCACCCTCCCAGTGCTGGATCAAGAGCAGCACCGAACGCGGCGGCAGCTTGCTCAAGTCGGGGGCATTGGCGTCGACGAAGTCACGCCCGACAGCCTCGTTGGTAACCACGGCTCCCTTGAACGAGACCATCGTGTAGTCGCGATGGAAGTCGTGCGCTCGGAGCCCGGCCGGATAGGAAAAGTGAAAGCCGAAATCGCTACTTCGATAGACGCGGTTCGCCGTGCCCGCGCTCGACTTCGGCTCGGCACCGCTTCCTCCGCCTGCGCACGAGCTTAGGAGCAACGCGGCGGCGAGCAGGATTCCGGGCGCGAAAAGGCAGCGCGCCAGGCGCTCGGAAAACATCTTGCGTGGCCCAGGCATCACGATGTCTCGCAATCTATACGCCGCCGGGGCTTGCATACGTCACTCGCGTTCAGGCCGAAGAAGGCGCCTCGCCCCGGATCTCCTCCATGCTCCGGTCCGAGCGGACGGAGCGGTCATGCCCGGTCACGTCACCTGTCGAGGCGAAGTTGTCACGCTTCTTCAAGAGCAGCCAGGTCTTCTCGCCGGCGCGCTTGAAGCGCACGAGCGCGAACTCGCCCCTGAGCTTCCGGCCGGCGAGGATGAAGCTGAACTGCCCGCGCTCCAGCCCCGCTCGAAAAGCCTCCTGGCTCGCTTCCCGATCGGTCTGGTTGAGAGCGACGAACGTACCCTCGTCCCAGATCATCACCGTGCCGGCGCCGTAGCCCTCCGGCAGCACGCCCTCGAAGTTGCGGTAGTCGAGCGGATGGTCGTCGACCATCATCGCCAGGCGCTTGTCGCCCGGGTCGAGCGACGGCCCCTTGGGAATCGCCCAGCTTTTGAGCACGCCGTCCAGCTCGAGCCGGAAGTCGTAGTGCAGCTGCGAGGCCTGGTGCTTCTGGACGACGAAGCGCAGCGGCTCGCTCGCCAGCTCCTCGTAGGATTCTTGCTCGTCGGCTCGTTCGGCTCTGCTCATGATCTGACCCTACGAGATCGATTCCCGCCGCGTTCTCGGAACAAGCATCACGGCCGCCGCGACCGATCTGCGTGGGCGCGGCTCACTCAACGCTGTCCCCAACCGCTTCTCTCTCCGACGAAAGTCGTCATGCCGCCGAAGGCGGCGGACTTTCGTCGGTTAAAACGCCAAAATCTTCGACAACTGCAACATCGCCGGCCCGAGGATGACCACGAACATGGCCGGGAAGATGAAGAGCACGGTCGGGAAGAGCATCTTGATCGGAGCCTTGGCGGCCTTCTCCTCGGCGGCGGCCTGGCGCTTGAGCCGGCT
>Ga0182011_10001553_pt1 | contig 20075 bp, 13 predicted proteins | sample 711E1DmetaG_FD_120481 | JGI IMG/M metagenome (GOLD analysis project Ga0182011, IMG submission 120481) | Permafrost microbial communities from Stordalen Mire, Sweden - 711E1D metaG | ecosystem: Environmental > Terrestrial > Soil > Wetlands > Permafrost | place: Sweden: Stordalen | collected... | reverse complement strand
TCCCCGGCGGCGTCCTCGTCGAAGCCCCACTTGGGATACAGGCGAGACGCCTCCTTGGCCTCCATCCAGGTGGCAAATCCCTCGTTCAACCACAGGTCGTTCCACCACGTCGGAGTCACCAGATCGCCGAACCACAGGTGCGCCATCTCGTGCGCCACCGTCTCGGCGACCTCCTTCTTGGCCGACAGCGCCCCGTTGCGCTTGTCCACCAGCAGGTCCGTCTCGCGGAAGGTGATGCAGCCGTAGTTCTCCATCGCTCCGGCCTCGAAGTCTGGGATCGCCACCAGATCCAGCTTTGCCAGCGGATATTTAATGCCGAAGTACTTGTCGTAGTCGCGCAGCGTCTGCTTGGCCGAATCCAGCGCAAAATGCGTCAGCTTCACCTTGTCGGGCGTCGCGCAGGCGCGAATCGCAACCCCATCGGCCTTGCCCTTGGAGCATTTGAAATCTCCCACCAGCCACGCCACCAGATAAGTAGACATGCGCGGCGTCGTGGCAAACTGAATCGTGTGCTTCGCCACCTCCGGCCCCGCCACATCGGAGACGACCTTCATATTGGAGAACGCGGTATCGCCTGCATCAACCACCAACGTCACGTCGAAGGTCGCCTTCATCGCAGGCTCGTCGAAGCTGGGGAAGGCCCGCCGCGCGTCGGTCGATTCGAACTGCGTCACCCCATATCGACGCGTCTTGGTCTTCGACAAGTAGAAGCCGCGCAGCTTGTCGTTCAAAATCCCCTTATACTCAATTGCCAACCGCACCGGCCCTGCGGGCAGCTCGTGCGCAAAGCGGAACGTCGCCTGCTCCTTGGCCTTATCCAGCTCCACCGTCGCATCCACTGCATCCGTCGCATCCACTGCACCCGTTGCCAACTGTTCCGCTGCATTTTGTTTGTTGTCATTCCCGTTTTTTTTGTCATTCCCGAAGGGAATCTGCTGTAGCACTTGCTGTTGCTTGTCCCCAATAGCTCCCGCCGTCTCCACCACCGCCTGCACCGAGACAAAATCTATCTCCGCAGCATTGAGCGTAATGGCCTTCGACGGCGCATCGAGAACTACGTCAATCGTCTCTCGCCCCGCAAAGGTTGCCGTCTTCAGGTCCGGCGCAATCGTCAGCGAGTAGTGCGTTGGTCGAACCCCGTCGGGCAGTCGTTGCGCCTCTATACGTTCGGCAGCCACGCCCACCAGCAACAAGCCCAACAACAACCCACGCCAAATCCTCATTGCGTCAATCCTTTGTCAATCCGAAAAAACACTCTCACCAGACTAAATCCACAGATCACGATTAGCATTCGACTTGCGAAATCACCTTAGAAGCTGTCTAAAAGCTGTCCTGCCGGACGGGCCCGCACGCGCGGAGCGGGCGTTCACGCGCCTTTTTATCGCTTCGCTTGGCCCTCCCGTTGGTCGGGGGATAGAGTTTGTACCAACTTGCGAGAGGATTGAGTGAGCTTTACAAAAAGTTGAAGGACGAGAGACCTCTCTCTCGTCCTTCAACTTTCCTATCGACCGCCTACGAACTCGCCGTTAGATTGAGTGGCTCAACACGCGGTTCAGCCGCTGCACAAAGGTTGCGGGCTCTGCCAGCGGCACACCCTCCATCAGCAACGCCTGATCGAACAGCATCCACGCGGCGTCCTCTGTCAGCGCGTCGTCTGCTCTTCCCAACAGCTTCTTCACAATCTCGTGGTCGGGATTGATCTCCAGCGTTGGCTTGGGTGCGGGAACGTCCTTCTGCCCCATGGCGCGCAGCATCTGTAGCATCTGCGGCGAAGGCTCTGCCTCGTCGAAGACGATGCACGAAGGACTGTCGGCCAGCCGCACCGAAGCTCGCACGTCCTTCACCTTATCGCCCAACGTCGCCTTCAGCTTGTCCAGCAGCGGCTTTAGTGAGTCCGTGTTCTCCGGCTCCTTGTCGTCCTTCAGGTCGTCGCTGGTCGAAGTTTTGTTGACCGCCTTCAAGTCGACATCGCCGTACTTATCGACCATCGAGAAGACCAGCTCATCGATGTCGCCGTCCAGAATCAGAACCTCGATGTCCTTCTTCTTGTAGATCTCCAGCAGTGGCGACGTGCGTAGCAACGCCTCCGTGCCGCCGACAATATAGTAGAGGCTCTTCTGCTCCGCGCCCATCCGCGTCTTTGCGTCGGCCAAGCTGGTCAGCCCCTCGACCTTGGTGCTCTTGAAGCGGACCAGGTCTAGCAGCAGCTCGCGATTCGCGAAGTCGCCGTACAGCCCCTCCTTTAGCGGGCGGTTGTACTCGGCGATGAACTCCAGATACTTATCCGGCTGGCTGGTTGCAACGTTCTTCAGCTCGGTCAGAATCTTTTTCACGCTGGCCGTGCGGATGCTGGCCAGCACGCGATTCTCCTGCAAAATTTCGCGGCTCACATTCAGCGGCAGGTCTTCGCTGTCGATAATCCCGCGCACGAATCGCAGATAAGGCGGCAGCAACTCCCGCGCATCGTCCATAATGAAGACGCGCTTCACATACAGCTTGACGCCGACCTTGTAGTCCGGCTGATACAGGTCCAGCGGAGCCTTCGACGGAATATAAAACAGCGTCGTGTAGTCCAGCGTCCCCTCGGCCCGGGTGTGGAACCAGAACAGCGGATCACTCGAATCGCCGGTGATCGACTTGTAGAGCTCCTTGTAGTCCTCGTCCGTCAGCTCGCTCTTCGACCGTCGCCACATCGCGCTCGCCGCATTGACCTGCTCGGTCGTCCGCTGCTTCTCGGACTTCTTCTCCTCGGCATTCCACTCGCTCTTGTCGTAGGTCAAAAAGATCGGGAACGCGATGTGGTTGGAGTACTTCTTGACCACCTCCTGTAGCCGCCAGCTATTGGCGTACAGTTTGCCCTCTTCGTTGAAGTGCAGCAGAATCGTCGTCCCCGCAACCTCGCGTTCTGCGGGCTCGATCTCGAATCCCGTCTTTCCGTCGCTGGTCCACCGCCAAGCCTTCTCCTCGCCGGCCTTGCGGCTGACCACCTCGATACTGTCGGCAACCATATAGGCGCTATAGAACCCAACGCCAAACTGCCCAATCAGGTTTGAGTCCTTCTTCGCATCTCCAGAGAGCTGTGACAGAAAGTTCTTCGTCCCCGAGCGCGCAATCGTTCCGAGGTTTGAGACCAGCTCCTCCTCATTCATGCCAATGCCAGTGTCGGCGATGGTCAGCGTACTCTTCTCCTCGTCCAGCGTCAGGTCGATGCGTGGATCAAACGCCAGCGACTTGTATGCATCATCGATCAGCGTCAGATGGCGCAGCTTGTCCAGCGCGTCCGACGAGTTCGAGATCAGCTCGCGCAGAAAGATCTCCGGGTGCGAGTAGAGCGAATGAATGATGAGTTGTAGTAGTTGCGAAACTTCGGTTTGAAACTCACGTTTTGCCATGGCCCCATTATAGGAAACCCAGCCGCCCCATGCGAATGCCGCCGATTTTCCCTTCTCTCCACCAAACCACAACTGCTCGGGTGCCCCATCCATCGCTTATTTTTAGCGATGGATGGGGCACCGACAAAGCCCGCCTCCGAACCACCCAATAAATGCCCTCGTTGGTCCTTGTTGCTGACTAAGCGGGGCCAGCTTGCAGAAGGCGTAACCCTTCCGCAAACTGGCCCCACTCAACCGGCCTCGACCATGGTCTCAGTCAGTGTGCTTACTTCTTTGCATGAACGTGCTTCGTGTTGCTGTGCTTCTTGGACCCAGTAGCCTTCTCGTCCAGAAGGGTGATGGAATCCTGCGCATTGAACGGATACAGCTTCACGGATTTTTGTCCCGTCGTGGTCAGCGTAATATCAACCCGACGATTCTGGGCCAGAACGATCTTCTTCAGATTATTCAAGATCCTTTCCCGCTCGCTGTCGGTCAGATCGGGATTCTTCTGAATGAGGTCCTTGACCTCGTCTTGGCTAAGTTGCTGTTCCGCGCCAACGGCTTGCGTATCGATGTGGTCATCCGCAATACCCTGTTCGACGAGGAATTGCTTTGCGCTACTTACACGACGTTCCGTGAGCGCCTGATTGTACTCAACGGTTCCACGCACATCGGCATGGCCGGTGAGGACTAGATGAGCATCTGGCTTGATTGCCAGATAGCCCTTGAAATCCTCCGCCAGAGTCTTCAGAATCAGTTGCTGACTGGCGACCAAGCCGCCTTCGAGATGCTTTACCCTAGGCTGTGCGGTTGGGAAAAACACGCTGTGCAATGCCAGCCGAGCTTCCAACCTTACCTGCTCGGGCGATGGCTGCTCAGCCACAGGCGCTGCGATTGTGACGTTGGCGACTGCCGTTGCTGTGCTGCCCTTATCGTCTGACACGTTGCAGGTAATTGCCACCGGGCCTGCTGTTGCGCCCACAGAGGAAAAGACTGCGGTTGCGCCGCTGCCGCTGATAGTGCCAGATTGCGCCGTGTAGCTATAGGTCAGCGGCCTGTTCTGCGGGCTGACCCCACTGGCCGTAACCGTGCTGCTGTCATTCGGGTTGATGGCGCTGGGGCTAGCCGAGCAACTAATGGTCGGCGGATCAAACGCCTTTATCGTAAAGCTGGCTAAGCAATTTGCAACTTGCCCCGGCTTGAGGCCGATCTTATCGCCCTTGCCTTCGCTGACCTTGCCGCCAACCGAGTGGGTACCGGGCGCAAGCGTTGTCGTTGCGACAGTCGCCGTGGGTCCGTTGCCGGTCACTTCGTCACCCGACCAGGAATAAACCACCTGAAGCTTCGGGTCCAGATTGCTGGCGGTGGCCGTTACTGTGAGCGGGTCTCCGGGATAGATCGAATCCGGCGTGGCAGAGCAGGCCAGGGCTACCGGCACGGGTGGCGTAAAGGAGCCGATGCGAATCACCGCGCCAGCGCTCAAGCGAAGCATATTGAAATCATCGATATTATTCTGACGGTTGTACTGGTAATCCGCCTGAAGCAGGCGAAGCGCCAAATGGTGGTCAAACAATGGCGTGTTGTAGTCCAAGCCGCCGCCGCCCGTGGCCACTACGCCCCACTGATTCTTGTAGTAATAACTGCCCGCACTCTCTCCGCCAACCAAGGCATGAACAAATGGAGTGAAATGTGCGCCCGGGTAGCGCAGAATCAAGCCGCCAGATCCGCCCTCGAAGTCGGTGCTCGTCGGACGATTTTCGTTGTTGTCATTGTGATAGTCACCCTCGAACTGCAATCCTGCGTACTTATTGAAGTAGCGCGACACGCTGCCAATGGCGCCGTATCGGATGCCAGTACGGTCAAAGTTGTCAAACCCGTCGCTTGTGACCCTTGGCGATAGATAGCTGAAGCCAACAAAAACGTCCCACTTAGAAGCGGCATTGTTGGACGCGGCGCTGCTCGCGTAAGTTTTAACAGGTGGCTGGACTGCATCCTGAGCTGCCAACACAACGGGAGAAATCCCAATAAGCGCTAAGGCAAGGATGTGTTTCACTGATTTCAAATCTCTAAGGTTCATTGTCTGATACTCCATTCGCAATAATGTTCAACGACAAGTACATGAGGCTGTTTGCTGGCTATAGCGCAACTCGAACGAACGCATTATTGGTACTGTTCGTTCTCTATTGAAATCCGAGCAATCCTGAACGCCAACATGGATAAGGCTTTTCTGCTTCCTTCAGGTTTCTTGATTCATTCTGTGGGATGCAGCCGCGCGTCTTGTCGTTGCCCCTATAAAAAATCGAGCGCCTTATGCAAGTACTCGGGTCTTCTCGTCTTCCGTGTAGATTGGTCCACCTGAATCGAAGTGCCTGCATTGGTGTTCCGGTCGCTGGATCTCTTCCAGAACCGAGAGCGCTCGCACTCAGAGCTGAAACCCTCCTTTCTACCCCAAAATTGCTCGTGCCCAATTTGGTTCAACTTCGCGCACAATTATTTGTGCAGTAATCCTCCCTTCATCTGACTCGGCAAAAATGAGGTTGCAGGCAGTTCATGCAACGTCAGTTTTAGTAACGACGGAGGCACGACCATGAGCCAGACCGTTTCTTACCTGTGGCGCGAGCCGAAAGCCGCTGAGGGCTTCACCTTTGGCGTCTCGCTGCACAGCCACACCAGCATGTCGCGCGAGACGCTGGACTTCATCGCCGAGCTCTCCAACGACTGGGGGCTACTTCAGCCGCTCATGCGTTGGGCCGAGCAACGCTGCATGAGGACCAGCGGCATTCGTCCCGACTACTCGCACAGCTACTGGACGCCACCGTTGACCCCGCGTCTTGCCTTCGATCTGGAGCGTACGCAGATCGAGAACAAGCTCCAGTTGCCCGCGATGGTCTCCATCACCGACCACGACGACATTCGCGCGCCCATGCTGCTGCGCTCGATCTCCTCGGCGCGACAGATTCCCGTCTCGCTGGAGTGGACCGTTCCCTATGGCGCGACCAGCTTTCACCTCGGCATCCACAATCTACCCAGCGCAGCCGGGGCCGAGTGGATGCGCCGCATGGAAGCCTTCACCGCCATCCCGGTCGCCGAGCGACCCGCTAACCTACTGACCGAGCTACTCGCCGAGCTGGATGAACTCCCCGGTGTGCTGACGGTTGTCAACCATCCGCTGTGGGACCTCTACCGCATTGGCGATGAGCGGCATCGCTTCCTGTTGAATGAGTTTCTCGCCGTCAACGGGCAGTTCTGTCACGCACTGGAGCTAAACGGCCTGCGCCACTGGGTCGAGAATCGCGAAGTCACAGCCCTGGCCGCGCAGTGGAATCAGGCGCTGATCAGCGGCGGGGATCGTCACGGCGTCGAGCCCAACGCCAACCTCAACCTCACTCGCGCCACCAGCTTCACCGAGTTTGTCCACGAGCTGCGCCACGAACGTCACAGCCACATTCTCTTTATGCCGCAGTACGCCGAGCCGTGGAAGCACCGAATCCTCAACTCCACGCTCGACGCCATCCGCAACTACCCCGACTTTCCCGTGGGTTCGCGCCGCTGGGACCAGCGCGTCTTTCACCCCGACGCGGAGGGCAACATTCGCCCCCTTAGTGAGATTTGGAACGATGATCGCGCCCCGGTCTACCTCGAAGCCATTCTCTTCTTCGTCCGCCTGATGGGAACCAAGCCGGTCTCGAGCGGTCTGCGTTTGGCCTGGAACGACCGAAGCGCCATGCGCTCCGCCCTTGCCGAGCGCAAGGCCTAGCATTTCCACTATTGCTTATAGAGTAATTAGGTTTGTCATCCTGAACGAAGTGAAGGATCCCCGCATTTCGTTCGTACCGCAACGGTCTACACCATTTGAGAAAACGCTCTAAGGCGATAAATTGCCGACTCTGCTACAAGAAACGCCTACGACCAAGCATCGCGCGCCCAGCGATGCTGAGGCAATGCCCACGGAGGGTGAAGCGGAACGCAACGTAGCGAAAGCTGCGCCTCCGCTACGCATCGCCTACTTCCCCGACTCGTTCCACGAGGTCAACGGCGTCGCCCACACCAGCCGCAACTTTGTCGCCTACGCCGAGCGCCACTCTCTGCCGTTCCTCTGCGTCCGCGCCAGCGTCGGCGAGCGCGCGCCGCGCCAGTTGGCCACGCTAGCCTACGAGTTGCGAACTCTCGACCTGCGGCGCAGTCCGCTATCTGTGCGCATGGAGAAAGACCTCCAGTTTGACCCGCTCTTCTGGCGTCACGCCGACGAGATGTCGCGCCAACTGCGCGCCTTCCGTCCCGACATCATCCACATCACCGGACCCAGTGAGCTGGGCATCTACGGCGCGTACTTCGCCTGGAAGCACGGCGTACGCCTCGCCGCCAGTTGGCACACCAATCTGCACGAGTACGCCGCTCGCCGCCTAACCTGGCTGACAAGCCGCCTGCCCCCCACCTCTGCCGCCAGCGTCGAGCGCACCGTAGAGCGCGGCGCACTAGCGGCGATCCTCCGCTTCTACAGCCTCGCCAAAGTCCTCTACGCGCCGAATGAAGAGCTCTGCACCATGCTCGCGCGCGCCACAGGCAAGCCCTGCCACCTGATGCAGCGCGGCGTGGACACGGAGCTATTTACACCCGCTCGCAGGACGCGCAGCATCGACGAAAAGCCCTTCGTCTTAGGCTACGTCGGCCGTCTCTCCATCGAAAAAAACGTCGCACTCCTCATCCGTATCGAGCGAGAGCTTGCGGCTCTTGGCGTCTCCGGCATCCGCTTCCAGATCGTCGGCCACGGCGACGAGCAGGAGTCTCTGCGCCGCCATCTGCACAACGCCCACTTCGCCGGGGTGCTGCGCGGAGAGCCGCTCGCCACCGCCTACGCCGATATGGACGCTCTCGTCTTCCCCTCGCACACCGACACCTTCGGCAACGTCGTCTTGGAGGCCCTCGCCAGCGGCGTTCCCGCCATCGTCACCCCGGACGGCGGGCCCAAGTTCATCGTGCGCGACGGCGAAACCGGCTTCGTCGTCCCCGACGACGGCTTCGCCCAGGCCATTGCCATCCTCGCCAGCGACCGCGCGCTTCTGTGCAGAATGCAGCAAGCAGCGCGCACCTACGCAGCCGGATGCAGTTGGGACGCAGTCTTCGCCCGCGTCTACCAAGGCTACGAAGGAAGCGCCCGTAGATGAAGCATGAAGCAGAGACAGAACTTCAGGAAACCTCTACACAAGTCCTCGTTTTGAAAGGGTGAGACTTTAATCGCACTACATGCAGTCGGCCTCGCCATTACCGTTAGAGCGGCTTCGAAATTTCTATTGACCAATTTGTTTGTCATTCCGCAGCCTTCTTGTTTGTCATTCCGTCGCGAAGCGGAATCTGCTTTTTGTCGTTCGACTACGGCATACACCATTATGGGAACCGCTCTGATGCGGCTACAGAACTTTCTCCACTTGCTTCAAATCGGTCTCATCGGTGTAGATCGGTGTTCAGTATTTCACGCGGCGTGTTTGGCTGGTTACTGACGATCTCTTTGCCACCACTTTTTGCGATGACGTAGACCGCACCGGGCAGCGCGGGCAGCGGGCTGGGCTGGTTGGCGAGATCCTGCCAAAGGAAGATGCGCTGCGGGCCAGACCACTGCTGCGCCAAGCTCTGCGGAGTCTCGAAGATCGCGGGCGCGTCCGCGAAGTAGCTGCCGTACCAGAGATTCGAGCTGCGTCCATAATCGACGACGCCGTTGTACGCGGGATCGGTAAGGATGTGGATCGGATTGATCGCAACGGGCTTTCCATCTTGCTGCGTGTAGCTGGGGCTGCGGAGGTAGAAGCCCAGTGTGCTGGCGAACTCGTACTCCTGATGTACGACGATGAGGTCTTGCGGCTGAATCTGCGACGCGATGGCGGCGGCAAGCTGCTGCGAGCTGAGAACCGGCGCAAAGGTTTGCAGCCCAAGGTGTGCGGCAAGCAGAAACCCAAAGCCTCCAGCGGCCAGCGCGAGCGTTGCGGCGTGAGCCTGGTTGCATCTGCGCAGGATGTAGGAAGCAAGCGGACCGAGCAGCAGCGCGACCGCAGCCAGCGCCAGCGGCACATGGAAGAGGTCGAGCGCAGCGGCGTTGAGGTCGAGAAAGTGGCCCATCGAAAGAGCGTAGTCGGCTGGATTCTGTTGCAGCAGCGCGGCGAGGTCAGCGCTGGGCATAGGAGCGTGAGTGCGAATCAGGAAGACCAGCGCGGCAGCGGCAAAGATTGCGCCAAATGCCACCAGTACAGACGTTGCGCGCAGGTTTGCTCGGCGAATTCTTTTTGCCGACAGAGTGACCGGTTGTCCACAGCGATCCTGCGCCAGCCAGCCTGCGATGAGAATCGCAAGCGCGGGCAGAGCGGGCAGGACGTAGTACTCCTGACGCGTGGAGAGGCTGAAGAAGAGCAGCGGAACCAGCGCCCAGAGGACGAGAAAACGCTGCACCTTCGCCCGTCGTTCTGGAGTGTTGAGAGCATTTTCGCTAAAGGGGTAGATCGCACCACGGCAAACGGAATGCGGAGATTCTTCTCTGCGCTCAGAATGACAACTTCTGGATGGTCTACCTCTACGAAAGAGATCCAGCAGCGCGCGACTCAGTGGATTTCTCGATCCAATGGCGCGGAAGAGGAAGGCGGACCACGGAACCAGCCAGAGCAGACACAGTCCCCAGAAGAGCCAAAGCGGCACAGTGTCGTAGTCGCGCGGAACACGAAGGTTTAGGTAGCGCAGAAGTTGCTCGTTGACGAAGTAGAACCACAGCCAGCCGTGGACGTTGCCCTGCGACGGTAGGGATACCAGCCAGTGGCGATGGGCGAAAACGAGCGCGCCGGGATGCCCTTCAGTCGGGTTCGCTAGAGCAATGAAGACGTGCCACGGCGCGGCGATGGCGAGGAAGACGGCGAAGCTCGTGAGCGGATGGAGCTGCCCGATACGCGCAACAGCCGCTCTCCACCCGCTCGTCAGCAACAAGTAGAGCCCAACGATTGCGAGCGGGAAAACAGCACCGATTAGGCCCTTAGTGAGGACGCCGAGAGCGCAGAAGGCGGCAAAAACGTAGCAGAGAAGACGCAGGCGCAGAGACGGTGTTAGGAGAAGAAAGGTTCGGGCGGTTGTGGTTGAGCGAGTTTCGTCGGGGTCCTTCGACTCGCTGCGCTCGCTCAGGATGACAACTTCGTTTGCGCGTGGAATTGCCGCGTCTTCGGTCATCCAGAAGGCGAGCAGGGCGAGCGTGAGCCAGAGGCAGACGATTGCGTCGGGCAGTAGGATGCGGGTAAACAGGAAGAGGCCCGGACTGGAGAGCAGAACCAGTGCGGCGTAGAACCCTGCGCGGGCGTTGCAGAAGGCGCGTCGGGCGAAGGTTTCAACAGCGAAGGCAAGGGCTAGAACGGTGAGGGCCAACGGGAGACGCGCGGCGGCAGCCGAGACGCCGAAGAACCGGAAGCTGGCGGCCATCGACCAGTAGAGCAGCGGGGCCTTCTCCAGATAGCGGATGCCGTTGGCGTACAGCGTGACCCAGTCGTGGCGCAGCAACATCTCACGCGCGACCTCGGCGTGGACCGAGTCGGCGTCGTCAAGCAAGGCGGGAGCCAGCAGCGCGAAGCTGGCGTAGAAAATCATCCACAGCGCGACGAGCAGGAGCGTGTTGGCGAGCCGGCGCTTCGGAATGAATGCAGTTACGGGCGGCATGGGCGGAGCGCGATTAGTGAGTCGGATTGTCGTTGTCGAGTATGAGCTGGTCAACGCAGATGTAGAGGGCGCCGCCGAGCTTTCTAAAGTCGGCTCTGCACTTGGCAGAGTAGTGTTCCCGATCGGTGTTGCGCAGAATATCGTTCCAGATGTTCTGCGCCTGCCAGAGGTTGACATCGAACGGCATAGTGCGCAGTGCAACCGCAATGGCCAGAGCCATGGCGAGGTTCTCATCAATGTCTTTGTCGGCCTCGGAGGCGAGTTCAAGCTGGACCATGGCCTGCTTGATGCGCTCGGCGCAGGCGAAGCTGAGGGCTGTGGTGTCGACCGTGACCTGATCGGTGGTGGCGCGGATGAAGAGGTCTTCAATCTCGGACGGGTCGAAAGGCTCGGCCTCGATGGCGCGACGCAGACTGGCGTTGATGGCAAAGTTGGCGGCCAAGGCCAGCGCGGGCGGAGCGGCTACGCCCGACTCGGTGAGGAAGTGCAGCAGAGAGGCGTGGTCCTCGTAGATCTTGCGCAGCGCGTCTTCCATCTCGGAGAGCGTGCTATTGAGAATGGTGTGCAGAATACTGTGCTGCTCGTCGGCGAAGAGGCTGGTCAACGAGTAGGCAATGGCACCGAAGAAGCGGTCAATCAGGCGAATGACCTCGGGCAGGTTGGCGCGCCGCATGGCGGTGCGAATCTCGCCGGAGAAGGCTTTGAATGCAGCACCATTCTCCTGTCCATCGGACGAGTAGCGGCGAACGGCGGCCGAGAGGTTCTGATCGCCCAAATGGAGGACGGCGAAGCAGATCTCCTCGGACTCCTCGGTAATGTGCGAGCTCAGGGTGGCGCGACCGATGGCCAACTTGCCGCGGCCCGAGGTGAAGGCCTCATGCGAGATGCGGTGCAGGTCGAAGCAGAAGAGCTGGCTGTCGTCCGGGTAGCTGTGAAAGATGGAGCTAATGGCGTAGTGCGCGCCAACTTGCTCAAGGCCGATGCGCAGCCCGGTGACGAAACGGCGATAGATCATGGCGCCGTCGCCGAACTCGGGGAGGTTGGATTTTGCCTGCGAAAGAATCTGTAGAAAGTGGTCTTCGAGAGCCGCACCGGCAGGGCCGAAGAGCTTGGAGGCAAGCTGTAGGACGCGGCCCGCGTAGGCGATGATCTGAATGGTCTCGATGCCGCTGATGTCGTCGAAGAACCAGCCGCAGCTGGTGTACATCAGTTGCGTGTGGCGTTCAAGTTCAAACAGCTCAAGGACCGAGACGCGCTCGTCGGGCGTGAGCGGACGCTTGGCGTGATGATCAAGGAAGCGGGCGATAGAGGCCGACGAGCGGTCGAGGACAATCTCGATGTAGGCGTCGCGCGCGCTCCACAGATCAGTCAGCAACGGTGCGGCAAACTCTTCGGCCAGAGGTGCAGTAGCGTCGCGCAGGTAGTCGAGAGCCTGGCGCAGGGGTCCGCGCCACCTCTGGTTAAAGCCAGCCTTGCCACCGTTGCAACCGCAGTCGGAAAGCCAACGCTCGATGCCGTGGGAGCAGCTCCAGGAGGTGTTCTCGACCACCTCGGCCTCCCACTCCGGCGGAAACTTCTCCAGAAACTCGCCGTAGTTGGTGAGCTTGGCGTGCCCCTCCTCCTCGATCCAGCGCATGGCATAGGAGAGAGCCATCTCGCCGTACTTGTGGTGGTGGCCATAGCTCTCGCCATCGGTGGCAACGTGCGAGAGCTGCGGCTTGTCAGTCCCGTCGGCAGTGGCCGGAAGAAAGTCAGCGATCAGGCGGCTCCCGAAGGACTCGCCGCTGTTCAACAGACCCTCGAAGGCGATGGCGCGCGAGGCGGGTCCGTCATAGAAGAAGACCGCAATGCTGCGTCCTTCATCCAGCTTGACGAGGTAGGGATGCGTCGTATCGACGGTGGCGTTAGAGGTGAAAACCCAGGTTGACGGATTGTCGTTTGCCAATGGTTGGCTGTTGGGTGCTGGTGGCGGATTGTCGGTTGAGCGCGGTTTGCTTGCGAGAGTCCGGACGCGCGCGCACTGATGGGGCGCCAAAATAGTGAACTTGATTCCTTCGACGGCCATCAGGTCCAGCGCCTTGCGGTTGACGGCGGTCTCGGCCAGCCACATGCCCTCGGGCCTACGACCATAGCGGTGGACGAAGTCGGCGATGCCCCAGCGAATCTGCGTAATCGCGTCGCGGTGGCTGGCCAGCGGCAGAATGATGTGATTGTAGACCTGCGCGATGGCCGAGCCGTGCCCGCTGTAGTGCTCGGCGCTAGCCTTGTCCGCATCAAGGATGGCGCGGTAGTTTCGCGGCGTCTTGTCAGCCATCCACTTGAGCAGCGTCGGCCCGAAGTTGAAGCTCATCCGCGCATAGTTGTTGACAATGCGCACGATCTCGCCCTTGCTGTTGGTGATGCGCGAGGCTCCGTTGGGCGCGTAGCACTCGGCCGCGATGCGTTCGTTCCAGTCGTGATACGGCGCAGCCGAGTCCTGCATCTCGACCGTCTCCAGCCAGGGATTCTCGCGCGGTGGCTGGTAGAAGTGGCCGTGGATGCATACGTACCGCTCAGTCGGCGTTGAAGCGGAAAGTTTGACGGGCTTCGGGGTGGAGGACGTTTTCGGCATGGGCCTTCTATCAGGGTAACGCGCCGCGCACATCACTGGCGAGCGATTGTTAGTTAGATGCATAGGGATTCAAACCTAGCCTTTTCCCCGTTGCAAAAAAAATTCAAGGATTGTCATTCTGAGCGTAGCGAAGAATCCCCGCATTTCGCTCGTGCCGCAACACTTAACGTCATAGGACAATATGTTCTGACGCTACAGCTTGCCTGCGGCCAGATCGCAGGCGCGCCACAGATACCAGCTCGCCACCGAGCGCCACGGACGCCAGCGCTCGCCCCGCGCCTCCATCTCGGCGGGCTTGGGCAGATCGGCGGGCGTGACTTTATCCAACGGCTTCAGCTTGCCAAAGGTCAGCGCAAAGCCCTTGCGCACTCCGTAATCGCTGGTAGGCAGAACGTCCGGGCGACCGAGGCGAAAGATCAGCAGCATCTCGACCGTCCATCGCCCAACGCCGCGCACCTGCGTTAGATGCTCAACAATCGCTTCGTCGGACATGCGCCGAATCCGCGCCAGCGTCGGCACCGTGCCGTCGAGGGTCTTCGCGGCCAAGTCGCGCAAGGCGAGGCTCTTGTTGTGCGAGATGCCTGCGGCGCGCAGTTGTTCGTTCGGGCAGTCGACCAGATGCTGGGCGGAAAAGTGCAGCACCTCACCCTTCGCATCCATGCCGCAGATTGGCGCGAAGCCCTCCAGCAGACGGCGATGAATCGTCGCGGCGGCCTTGCCGTTGAGCTGCTGGTAAACGATGCTCTCCACCAGCGCCTCGAAGGGAGACTGCGCGCTGGCCAAGCGCAGCGTAAATGGCCCCGCGCGAGCGATCAGCCGAGCGAGCTTTGGATCGGCAGCGCCCAACTCGCGGCAGGCAAGCGCGGAGTCATAGCGTGGAGGGCGCGAACTTTGACGGGAACGCGGCATCTCTCGACGGTACCCCAGAAGTCGGCTGCGTGTCTTGTCGATTGGTGCAGTCGGCCATCGACTAGTACCGCGACCGTGTGATGATGTAACCGCGTACTCTTTTAGTTTGTCATCCCGTAGGGATCTGCTGTTGCTTTCCTGACGACCTTTTCATGCGGTCGCAGTACTAGGTCATATCCCCTATCGTTCAGCCGTAAGTTTTGAATGATAATAACGACCTGTCATCCTTCGGCTGCGCCTCCCGCGATGAAACTGCAGGAGGCGCAGCCGAAGGACCCCGAAGCCGTTCGTAGTGCCACGATCTTCGGTCCATTTTCAACCGACAACTTTGACATTCTGAGCCGTCTATAGGTCGATACTGCCTAGTCTTTCCGTTGTACAGCCCGACTGCTTACCAGTCCGTCATGCTGCCGTCCAGTTTGCGCGCAATGGGCAGATACGCTCGCTGGTAGGGATACTTTGCCGCGAGTTTTTCGTCGATCTCGACGCCCAGCCCAGGCGCGTCGCCGGGATGCATGTAGCCCGCCTCGAAGCGGTAATGATGCGGGAAGACCTCGTTGGCCAGCGCCGTGTGCGGCATGTGTTCCTGAATGCCGAAGTTGTGGATGGCGGTGCCAAAGTGCAGCGCAGCAGCCATCGTAATCGGCGACAGGTCGGTAGCTCCGTGGAAGCCCGTGCGAACGTGGTACAGCGCGGCAAAATCCGCAACCTTCTTCGCATGTGTAATGCCGCCGCCATGCACAATCGTCATGCGCGTGTAGTCGATCAGCTGGTGGCGGATCAGGTCGTGCACGTCCCAGATCGAGTTGAGGACCTCGCCGGTAGCGATGGGCGTCGTCGTATGCTTGCGAATCAGCTCAAAGCCCTCTTGCAGCTCAGCGGGGCAGGGGTCTTCCATCCAGAACAGGTGGTATGGCTCCAGCGATTTGCCCAAGCGGGCCGCCTCAATCGGTGTCAGGCGATGGTGAATGTCGTGCAGCAGATGCACGTCCTCGCCGACCTCAAGCCGCAACTGTTCAAACAGCGTGGGGGCAAAGTTGAGGTAGCGTTCGGTGGACCAGAGGCTCTCGGAGGGTAGCCCACGCTCGGCTGGCTCGTAAGGCTTGCCCGCCTTGGGAACGCCGTAGCTGGCGGCCACCCCGGGGACTCCGGCCTGCGCCCGCACCGCAAGGTAGCCCTTCTCCATCTGCTGGCGCACCGAGTCGATAGCCTCGGGGATGTCGCGCCCGTTGGCATGGGTGTAGACCATGCAACCCTCGCGACTCTTTCCCCCCAGCAGGTTGTAGACGGGCGTGTTCAGCGCCTTACCCTTGATGTCCCACAGCGCCACGTCGACGGCGGCAATCGCCGTCATCGTCACCGGCCCGCGCCGCCAGTACGGCCCGCGATAGAGGTACTGCCAGATGTCCTCGGTCTGGAACGGGTCGCGCCCGATCAGGCAGGGCAACACATGCTCGGTCAGATAGCTTGCGACGGCCATCTCGCGACCGTTCAGCGTTGCGTCACCCAGCCCGTAGACGCCCTCGTCAGTATCGATGCGCAAGGTAACGAAGTTGCGGTCGGGCGAGCAGAGGATGAGACGGGCCTGTGTGATCTTCATTTTTATAGATTGACTCCGCTGGCCAAAAATCCGCCGTCAACTGCAAGAATCTGTCCCGTGGTAAAGCCGCTCTCGTCCGAGGCCAAGTAGACCGCAGCGCCGATCAGTTCCTCCACCTTGCCAAAGCGAGCCATGGGCGTTCTTGTCAACAGCTCGTGCCCACGCGGCGAATCCAGCAGCGACCGGTTGAGGTCAGTGGGAAAGACGCCCGGCGCAATCGCATTGACGCAGACCCCATCGCGCGACCACTCGACGGCCAGCGACCGCGTCAGCGACCCAACTGCAGCCTTGCTAGCGCAGTAGGCCGCAACCTCCTGAAAGGCGACAAACGTAGAGAGCGACGCGATATTGATGATGCGTCCCTTCTGCTGCTTCAGCATGGTCTTGCCGAAGACCTGGCACGCCCGAAGCGTCCCAGTCAGATTCACATCCAGAATGTTGTTCCATAGCTCATCCGTGCAGTCGAGCGTCGGCACGCGCTTGGTAATTCCCGCAGCGTTCACCAGAATGTCGACGTGCCCAAAGCTGGCAAGGACCGCATCGTGCAACTGCTGTAGCGACTCGCGGCTCTTCGCGTCGGACGCAATGCGTAGCGTTCTGCGCCCGCTCGCCTCGATCTGATCCGCCGTCTCATTCACCCCGTCCATGGTCCGCGAGGAAGCAACAACATCCGCTCCGGCCGAGGCCAGTCCCAACGCGATGGCCTGTCCAATGCCGCTGGTCCCACCAACAACCACGGCGCATTTTCCTGATAGATCAAACATTATTTATTACTACCCCCTTAACGATCATTGCGCGTAAGTGGTCTTGCGCGCAACCCATGCCATCAAAACCAGCAATTCTCTATGAAACAGAGCTGACCACGAATCAACACGGATCTTCACGGATAAAAGCAAGACTGTTCCGTCTTTAATCCGTGTTCATCCGCGTTCATCCGTGGTCGGCTCTTGTTTTTCGTACTATTTTCAGTGCGCTGGCTCCAGCAAAAAATTCCCCTTGCATCGCGGACCAATATGGTCGTACACTAAATACGACCAACGCGGTCGGATTGCTTGTGCAGCCCCGCCGAGCAGTTTGGCAAATTTAGAAACAGGCTGGCAACTTCGCAACGAGAGAGAGAACCAAGATGCTGCGATTGACCAAAAAAGCCGATTACGCGCTGATGGCCCTCAAATTTCTGGCCGAGCAACCCGGTGCCAGCGCAAAGACGCCCGCAGAGCGCAGCGCCAGTGCCCAGAGCGCCAAAGACATTGCACAGGCCTACCACATTCCGTCGCCGTTGCTGGCGAAGATCCTGCAGACGCTAGCCAAGGACGGGCTACTGATCTCGCACGCCGGGACCAACGGAGGCTACGCGCTGGCCCGTCCCGCCTCGACTATCTCGGCCTTCGAGGTCATCCGTGCCATCGACGGCCCTCTATTCATCACCAGTTGCATCACGATTCACGGATCGTGCGATCTGTCCGGCCACTGCACCATCAAGGAGCCGCTGCGCAAGGTCAACGACTCAATCAAGGATCTACTCAGCAACATAACCATCAGCGATCTGGTCGAGCCGACAGAGGGCAAGGGCAAAAAAGTTAGCATCGCGGTGGGCGACGGGCTAGTATCGCTGTCGGTTTGACCAAAGTAAGGGTCCAGCGGCAAGGCATTCGCAACACGGAGGAGCGAAGCAATGAGCATTGAGAATGGCAACGGTCATAACGGAAACGGCATCAGTCACAATGGAAACGGAAACGGTCACAACGGCGTAGTCGTCACGCACTCATCCGTGCCGTTGCCCGAGGGTGTGCATCTTCCCCTCTATATGGACAACCACGCCACCACGCAGCTCGATCCGCGTGTGCTGGACGCCATGATGCCATACCTGACCGGCAAGTTCGGCAACGCCGCCAGCCGCAATCACCAATTCGGCTGGGAGGCGGAAAAGGGCGTCGAGATCGCCCGCGAGCAGATCGCCAAGCTCATCGGAGCCAGCGCCAAGGAGATCATCTTCACCTCTGGCGCGACCGAGAGCGACAACCTCGCCCTCAAGGGCGTCGCCGAGATGTACCACGAGCGCGGCAACCATATCATCACCCAAGTCACCGAGCACAAGGCCATCCTCGACACCGGTAAAAAGCTGGAGAAGCAGGGCTTTCGCGTCACCTACCTGCCCGTGCAGGACGACGGCCTTATCAGCCTCGAAGAGCTTGAGCGCGCCATCGTTCCCGATGGCCCCGGCAAGACCATCCTCATCAGCATCATGTTCGCCAATAACGAGATTGGCGTCGTCCAGCCCATCGCAGAGATCGGCAAGCTCTGCCACGAGCGCGGCATCCTCTTCCACACCGACGCGGTGCAGGCCGTCGGGCATATCCCGGTCGATGTGCAGGCTATGAACATCGACCTGATGAGCCTCTCCGGCCACAAGCTCTACGGGCCAAAGGGTGTTGGCGCGCTCTACGTTCGCCGCCGCAACCCGCGCGTCCAGATCACCGAACAGATCAACGGCGGAGGCCACGAGCGCGGCATGAGGAGCGGCACGCTCAACGTCCCCGGCATCGTCGGCCTAGGTGCCGCCGCCGAGATCGCGGGCGAAGAGATGTCCGCCGAGATCACGCGCCTCACCGGCTTGCGCAACTACCTTCGCGGTCGGCTTGAAGCCGCGCTGGACTACGTCCACGTCAACGGCAACATGGAGCACCACCTTCCCGGCAACCTTAACATGAGCTTCCTCTACGTCGAGGGCGAGAGCCTGCTGATGGGCATCAACGACATCGCCGTCAGCTCCGGCTCGGCCTGCACCTCGGCCACGCTCGAACCCAGCTATGTCCTCAAGGCCCTCGGCCTCGGCGACGATGTAGCTCATAGTTCGATCCGCTTCGGCTTGGGCCGCTTCAACACCAAAGCTGAAGTCGATTACGTCGCCAACAAGGTCATCGACGTAGTCAAGAAGCTACGCGAACTCAGCCCCCTCTACGAGATGGCCCAAGACGGCGTCGACCTCGCCAAAGTCGAGTGGGCCGCCCACTAAGTTTGGAGCAAGAAGGAGCCTTTAGCCCCAAGCAGAGCAGGTCTTTTCGGAGGGAGCAGGGGCCTTTAGGCCCCTGACATAAGGCGAACGAAAGGGGCTTTAGCCCCGGAAGGCTCGGAATCAATCGTTCCATGGCAGCATCAAATTAGGCAACGAGCAACAAGGAGAATCGATATGGCATACAGCGACAAGGTAGTAGACCACTACGAGAATCCCCGCAACGTAGGTACGCTGGACAAGTCGTCCGAGGCAGTTGGAACGGGTCTGGTCGGCGCGCCGGAGTGTGGCGACGTCATGCGCCTGCAGATTCGCGTGAATCCGCAGACGCAGGTGATCGAAGAGGCGAAGTTCAAGACCTTCGGCTGCGGCTCGGCCATTGCCAGCTCGTCGCTCGCGACTGAGTGGGTCAAAGGCCGCACCATCACCGACGCGCTCACCATCTCCAACACCGACATCGTTAAGGAGCTAGCCCTTCCGCCGGTCAAGATTCACTGTTCGGTGCTGGCCGAAGACGCCATCCGCGCAGCCATCGGCGACTGGAAGAAGAAGAACGGCGTCGCCGATGAAGTCACCGCCGAAGTCGCACTCGCAAGCTAGAGCGTTTAGGGTTTGTTGTAAAAAATCGTTTGTTATTCCGCAGTCTTTTTGTTTGTATTGCGCATTATTTGTTTGTCATTCCGCAGCGCAGCGGAGGAATCTGCTTTTACTCGCGCCACGACGATCAACACCAATACCGAGAACGCTCTAATCCGCAACGCCCAAGGGCCAACAGGGAGAAACAATGGCAATGGTAGGACTACAAATCAAGACACCCACAGGGCTGCAAGCGCCGCCGCCCGCCGCGCCTGCGCCGACTCCGCCTGCGATCTCGGCCACCGGACAGTC
>Ga0182011_10001551_pt1 | contig 20084 bp, 18 predicted proteins | sample 711E1DmetaG_FD_120481 | JGI IMG/M metagenome (GOLD analysis project Ga0182011, IMG submission 120481) | Permafrost microbial communities from Stordalen Mire, Sweden - 711E1D metaG | ecosystem: Environmental > Terrestrial > Soil > Wetlands > Permafrost | place: Sweden: Stordalen | collected... | reverse complement strand
GTGGTCGCCGCGATTGAAGTCATGGAGGACTCGCCGCTCTTCAACGCCGGCCACGGCGCCGTCATGAATGCGGAGGGCGCCTGCGAGCTGGACGCCTCGATCATGGACGGTCGCACGCTGGACGCTGGCGCGGTCGCCGGTCTCCAGCACATCCGCAATCCGATCGTCCTGGCGCGGGACGTTCTCGAACGCACCCCGCACGTCATGTTGATCGGCGGAGGCGCCGAAGCCTTCGCCTGGCAGCTCGGCTACGAATTCGTGCCCAACCAGTATTTCCAAACCGACCGGCGCCGCCGGCAGCTGGCCCTGGCGCGCGAACTTGAACACCGTACGGCCGGCGACACCCCACGGCGTCCGGAGCGGGTCACCTTTGCCACGGTCGACGACAACAAATACGGTACTGTCGGTTGCGCGGCGCTCGACCGCGAAGGCAATCTGGCGGCCGGAACCTCCACCGGCGGGATGACGAACAAGCAGTACGGCCGCGTCGGGGACTCGCCGATCATCGGCGCCGGCACGTACGCAAAAAACACGACGTGCGCGCTCTCAGCCACCGGCCATGGCGAGTTCTTCATCCGTTCAGTTTTCGGCCACAACGTCTCCGCGCTCATGGAATACAAGGGTCTGTCCCTTCGCGACGCCGCGACCGAGGCCATCCGGCAGATGGCGGAACTCGGCGGCACCGGCGGTCTCGTGGCGATCGACCGGCAGGGGAATATCGCGATGCCATTCAACACGCCTGGGATGTACCGCGGCAGCCGCGTAGCCGGCGGAACCACGGAGGTCGCGGTCTTCGGACCGGCGGAGTGATGCGGGATCATGGAGTGGAATCTGTAGGGCGGGGTCGCCTGACCCCGCCATTCCTCCGAAGACGAGGCGGGGTCAGGCGACCCCGCCCTACACCATTCGATGTCGGCACGATCATTCAATAGGCAAGTCCAACTGGATGAGTGGGGCTGAGAACTGGAAGGCTGGAACCGGAAGAAAGTTTCGCGATTTCTCGATTTCCCGCTTTCCCGATTTCGTCAGATTGTCAGCAGCTTCCGGATCGTCTTGAGTTCTTTCAGCCGTTTCTCAGTCACTTGCGGATAGCTCATCTTCAGGTTCCCGAGTTGCTCAATCAGGACCTGTGACATGATCAGCCGGGCATTCTCCTTGTCATCCGCCGGGACCATATACCACGGCGCGACGTCTGAACTCGTCGCCCGGAGGCAGTCCTCGTAGGCGTCCTGATAATCGGCCCAGCGCTTCCGTTCGGCCATGTCAGCCATGCTGAACTTCCAGTTCTTGCCCGGATCATCGATCCGCGCGAGAAAGCGCCGGCGTTGCTCCTGCTTGGAAAGGTGGAGAAAGAACTTGATGACCCTCGTTCCATTGCGGTGGAGATGCTGCTCGAAATCCGTGATGGACCGGTAGCGACCCGGCCAAAAATCCTTTTTCCCCATCAATTCGCCGGGCAGCCGCTGGCCGGCGAGCACCTCCGGATGCACCCGGGCAATCAGAACCTCTTCGTAATACGAGCGATTGAAGATGCCGAAGTGTCCGCGCTCCGGCAACCGGCAGGTGGTCCGCCAGAGGAAATCATGGGCCAGTTCCTCGGAACTCGGTTGTTTGAAGCTGTAGACCTGGCAGCCTTGAGGGTTGAGGCCCGACATCACGTGCGCGACGGCGCCGTCCTTGCCCGCCGCGTCCATGCCCTGGAAGATTACGAGCACGGAGTACCGGCCGTGAGCGTACATCAGCGCATGCAGCCGGGCCAGTTCATGCACGTGTTGGGCCAACAACTGTTGGTAGTGTCGCTTCGACTTATAGAACGGAGCGACGCGTGTCGGCCACCTCTCCAGTTTGACGCTCTCGCCGGGCTTGATCCGAAAGTGCTTGGGATGGTTTTTCATGTTCGCATTGCGGGGCCGTCCGAGATCGAACGAGAACCCGGTTTTTGCAGTGTACCATGAGCGCAAACCCGCCCCAGTGCAAAATTGCTCTTGGCAAACCGTCGATAGTGCCCTTATTTCGGCCGCTTTGGTTCGGTAGGATACTCAAGTGGCCAACGAGGTCAGACTGTAAATCTGATGGCTTAACGCCTTCGATGGTTCGAATCCATCTCCTACCACCAGCTTGTGGGGTCTACACCAAATTTCTTCAACAGGCTGTCGATCTCCCAGGCGTCGTCGCCGATGTTGTATTCGCCGAATACGTTGCTGCGAAACTCGCCCTCGCGCAGGCCGGGCGCCAAGCTGCGGAGTCTCCCGTCCTGCTGCCGCTCCATCTGCTCGGCGGCGAGGCTGAATTCCTGATTCTGGGCGGCGAATACCGCGTGCAACGCCTGCTGTATTAGCCGGCCCCGGCGGGCGCACGATCCTACTCTCCCCGCGGAGTCGGCGGGGAAAAGCCAAATTTGGCGAACACTGCCTGTGCTTCCGGCGCGGCGAGAAAGGCCGCGAACGCCTTCGCCGCCTCGGGTGCTTTTGTGTCGCGCACCACGGCCACCGGGTACGTGATCTTCGGTCCCTCTGCGAGCGGCACGAGCACGGCGACACGCACTTTCTTCGAGATAAGCGCATCGGTCCGGTACACGAATCCGGCTTCGGCGTTGCCCGCCTCAACTGCGGCGAGCACCGCGCGGGCATTGTCGAGCGGCACGGATTTTCCACTCACCTGTGTCCACAGCCCAAGTTTCCCGAGGAACTCCTTGGTGTAGGTGCCCACCGGCACGGTCGCTGGCTCACCGATCGCGATCCGCCGCACGCCTGGTTTCGTCAGGTCGGCCACCGTCGCGACCGGCGCGCCGTTTTCCGCGGCGACGATGACGACCAGCTGGTTGGCCAGGATCGTCCGGCGCGTTTCCGGCAGGAGCAGCCCGGCCTTTTCAAGCTGATCGACGCGCAATTCGTCAGCCGAAACAATGAGGTCGGCGGGCGCGCCCTCCTTGATCTGGCGGGCCAGCGCACCGGAAGCGCCGAAGTTAAAACGCAGCGTGTCGCCCGTGGCCTTGGTGTAGGCCGGGGCGATTTCCTTGAGCGCGTCGGAGAGGCTGGCCGCAGCGAAAACGGTCAGTTCGGCCGCGGAGGCGGCGACCGCGAGCAGCGCGCCGAGCACGGTGAAGAGAAACCGGCAGGACTTCACGTTGATTGGGGTCGAGGATTCGCCGGATCTGTTCGGTTGATATTGTAGGGCGGCGTCGCCGCACCCCGCCTCGCCTCTGGAAGAGTGGCGGGATGCAACGACCCCGCGCCACACGATCAGGCCTCGGAAATCGCGACCGAGGCTCCGTCATGCCGGCTTGGCGCGCAGTTCACTCCACGCCGATGAGCACGGACGAAGCCTTGATCACGGCGCAGGCCGCTTTGCCTTTTTTGACCGCAATGATTTTTCCGGCGAGAATGTTGCGAGCACTTATTTTCATAGGGAGGTGTAATTAGTTCATGATCCTTTCGCTGCTGGTGTTCAATAATGATGAGGGCCAAATCCACGACGGACGGCGAAATCTCGACAATCTCGTCGGGAAAAAAGGGTTCCAGTGTCGGCGAGTTCGAAACGGCCCTTGCGCAGGGCGAGCGCGCCGGTAAAGGCGCCTTTCTCGTGGCCGAAAAGCTCGCTCTCAATGATGCTCTCGGGCCGCGCAGCGCAGTTGACCCGGACAAACGGCCGGCTGGAGCGCACGCCGCCCTGGTAGATGGCCTGGGCCAGCTGGGCGTAGAGGGCGGACATCGCGGCACTGAAGTCGCCGCCCGACATTGCCTACTTCACCGCAGCCGCGGCATTGATGAGTTCCAGGAACGAGCGGGCCTCAAGCGAAGCGCCGCCAATCAGGCCGCCATCAATGTCTGTCTGCGCGAGCAACTCGGGGGCGTTGGCCGGCTTCATCGAGCCGCCGTAGAGAATGCGGATTTTCTGCGCGATCGCCTCCCCGAACAGATTTGTCAACAGACCGCGGATGAAGGCATGCACCTCCTGCGCCTGGGCGGTCGTGGCCACCTTGCCGGTCCCAATGGCCCACACGGGCTCGTAGGCGACCACCGCGCTGGTGGCAATGTCCCGCGCCACGCCCTGCAGTCCCCGCTCGACCTGGGTCTGGATGACCTTGAGCGTCACCCCGGCTTCGCGTTCCTGCAGCGTCTCACCGACGCACAGGATGGGCTTGAGCTGGCTCTTGAATGCCGCGAGGACTTTCTGGTTGATGAACGCGTCGGTCTCCTTGAAATACATGCGCCGTTCGCTGTGCCCGAGAATGACGTAGCTGGCAAACAGCGCGCGCAGCATGGCCGCAGAGATCTCACCCGTGTAGGCGCCACTCGGCTCCGGATGCATGTTCTGGGCGCCCAGCTTCACCGCCGAACCCTCCAGCGCGCGGGCAACGCTCTCCAGCGCCGTGAACGGCGGGCAGATCACGACCTCGACGTTCTGGTCCTTGGGCGAAGCCGCGTCGATGTCCTTCACCAACAGGACCGCGTCCGCGGAGGTTTTGTTCATCTTCCAGTTGCCGGCGATGAGCTTCTTGCGCATCGGGATGGAAGTCATGGTTTGGAACGGAGTGGCAGTCATGGGGTGATGGGAATCAGGTAGTGGGTGGGCGTAGGAGGCAGGCTTCCAAGCGATTACTTAGGGGCGGCAGCTTGCGCCGCCCTCGGGCGCAGCGAGACTGCGCCCCTCCAACCTCGCGAGCAAGCTCGCTCCGATAAACGCATTGGACGACGGAAGTGGGGAGATCAGGCCGGGTCGAGCGCCGCCACGCCAGGGAGCACCTTGCCCTCAAGGAATTCGAGGCTGGCGCCGCCGCCGGTGGAACAGTGCGTGACCTGGTCAACGACCTTGAATTTCTTGGCCGCCGTGGCGGTGTCGCCGCCGCCGACCACGGTGATCGCACCGGAGGCGGTGGCCTTGGCGATCGCCTCGGCCATGGCCTTGGTCGAACCAGCGAACTTATCGAACTCGAACACCCCGGACGGGCCGTTCCAGACGATGGTCCGGGCCCGGCCGATCACCTCGGTGAAAAGGTCGATCGACTTCGGGCCGGCATCGAGGCCCATCCAGCCGGCGGGAATGCCCTGGTGGTCGGTGACCAGCATGGAGTGCGCCCCCACATCAAACGTCTTCGCAGCGGCTTTCGCGGCGGCGTCCTTGGGGAAAACCACCGCGGCCAGCTGCGCATCCGCGCAAAGGAAGTCGACCGGCAGCGTGATCCTGACGTCCCGGACCGCGGCCTTGGCAAACAGTTCCTTCGCAATCTTGGCTCCCTCGGGATCATACAGACTGTCGCCGATCGACATGCCCTGCAGTTCCTTCTTGAAGGTAAAGGACATCCCGCCGCCAATGATGATCTCGTCGGCCTTCTCGAGGAGGCTGTTGATGAGCGGAATCTTGTCGGCGATCTTCGCGCCGCCGAGGATGGCGAGCAGCGGGCGCTTCGGGTGTTCCATCACCGTCATGAACGCTTGGAGTTCCGCCTCCATCAGGAAGCCGGCCACTTTTTGCGGAAGCTTCACGCCGACCATCGACGAATGCGCCCGATGCGCGGTGCCGAAAGCGTCGTTGACGAAGACGTCGCCGAGCCGCGTGAGGCTGGCGCGGAAGGCCTCGACCGCCTTGGGATCCGCTTTCACCGAGGTGCCGTCCTCGTGCTTGACCTTTCCCTCCTCCTCAATGTGAAAGCGGAGGTTTTCGAGGAGCACCACGTCGCCCGGTTTCAAGGCGCCGGGCGCGCAGGCTTTCTCCACCTCCGGGCCGGTGCAATCCGGCAGGAACTTCACCGGGCGGCCCAGCAACTCCTGAAGTTTCGTGGCGACGGGTTGGAGGCTGAACTTGGCGATCACCTTGCCATCGGGCCGGCCGAGGTGGGACATGAGCACCACGGACGCGCCGTGGTCGAGCGCATACTGGATGGTCGGCAGGGCGGCCACGATGCGCTGGGGATTGGTGATGGCACCGGTCGTTTTGTCCTGCGGGACGTTAAAGTCGACGCGGATGAGGACGCGTTTACCGGCAACATCGATATCGCGGATGGTCTTGTAGGCGGGCATGGGAACGAGGATGAAAGATGAAAGACGAAAGATTGAAGACTGCAGCCTGATAGATAAAAACCAAAAAGGCTGAAACCGGGCAAGCGCGGGCGCTCTTCCGTTTTCAGCCTTTCAGTTTTTCAGTCTTTCAGCCCCTTTATTACAGCGCGCCGGCGATCTTCTTGGTGAGATCAACCACGCGGTTGCTATAGCCCCATTCGTTGTCGTACCAGCTGATGAGCTTGAAGAAGTTCTTGTTCAGCTCGATCGAAGAGCCGGCATCAAAGATCGACGAAGACTTGCAGTGGATGAAGTCGCTGGAAACCACTTCGTCCTCCGTATATTCGAGAATGCCCTTTAGGTAGGTTTCGCTGGCCTTCTTGAGGGCCGCCTTGATCTCCGCAAGCGAGGTTTCCTTGACGGTCTTGAAGGTCAGATCGACCACGGAAACGGTCGGGACGGGAACGCGCAGGGACATGCCGGTCAGCTTGCCCTTGACCTCGGGGATCACCAGGCCGACGGCCTTGGCGGCGCCCGTGGACGACGGGATGATGTTCTGGGCCGCGGTGCGCCCGCCCTTCCAGTCTTTCTTCGAGGGGCCGTCGACGGTCTTCTGGGTGGCCGTGTAGGCATGCACCGTGGTCATGAGTCCCTCGCTGAGGCCGAAACCTTCCTTCAGCATGACGTGCACGAGCGGCGCCAGGCAGTTCGTGGTGCAGGAGGCATTGGAGATGATGTTGTGTTTGGCGGGATCGTATTTCCCGTCGTTGACGCCCATCACCACCGTGAGGTCCTCGTTCTTCGCCGGGGCGGAGATGATGACCTTTTTCGCGCCGGCCACGATGTGACCATACGAGGACTTCGGGTTGTCCTTGGCGGCCTCGGTAAAGAGACCCGTTGACTCGATGACAATCTGCACGCCCAGCTTGGCCCACGGCAACTCCGCCGGAGTCTTGGCGCTGACCACCAGGATCTCCTTGCCGTTGACGATCAGGATATCGTCCTCCGGCTTGTCGGCCGCCGACTTCTTGGAGCCGACGGTGCCGTTGAAACGACCCTGGGTGGAGTCGTACTTGAGCAAATAAGCGAGGTTGTCGGCCGGCACGATATCACCGACGGCGACCACATCGAAAGTCGTGCCGAGGAGACCTTGCTCCACGAGGGCGCGAAAGACGAGACGGCCGATGCGGCCGAAACCGTTGATTGCGACTTTAACTGCCATGGTTTTCTCCGTTTCTGATGGTTGATGTAGTGTGCTGATTCAGGTGACTATGCGGCCCGCAGCCGCCAAGCTGGACAAATCAAGAGAAGCGTTTCGGCTTTGGCAAGAGCGATGCGTAAGTCCGGAGGCCGGCAGGACCTGCCAGCACCCGGACCTATTCCGCCATCCACAAGCCGCACCCAAGCGCCGGAACGAACAATGCTTCCTCGACCGGCCGCGCTGGTTCACGATCACCGGTCTTGAAAAAACGCTCGTGGTCAGCCAGTTGCCGCCAATCGACCCGCGCGACGTCCCCGATTGAAATCTCCACCTCTTGCAGCGTTGGGTTGACCGCAAAAAGCAATCGCAGCCCGCCCTGGCTGCCATCCGCATTATAGAGCGTGATCGCCGCGGTTGAATCCACGGCAAACCAGAACCGAAAGAAACCATCACTCGGCCGGGAATACTGCCGGAAGAGTCGCCCGCGCTCGCTGCTCCGGAAAGCGATCCAATCGGCAAAATAGGCATAGGTGCCGGGAAATCGGTACAATCTCCGGTAGTCGAGGGCGTTCAGGTCGCCACGCTGGTAGGTGTTTTTCACCCCTTGCTTGGAGCGCAGGAAATCCTGTCCGGCCGCCAGCATCGGCACGCCGATCGAGCTCAGGAGGATGGCGCACATGAGATGGGTGCGGCGGCAGTCGTTCAGCGTGGGCTGCAGCCCGCTGCCATCGGCGTTCTCGGTGATCACGTCGATCCACGTCTTATCGTCATGCGACTCGGTGTAATTGACCGTTTGCGCCGGCCACGCCGCAAAGAAACCCGGGGAACCTTTGACGAAATACTCGTATTTTTCCGGCGCGCCGCTCCCGCGCACATAGTCGCGAAGGAAGTCGCGATAGCCGTCGTTCCAGGAAGCAAAGCCGGTGGACCGCAGTTCCTGCGCGATATGTCCGCGGAAGCTCCAGGGTTCCGCAATCAGCACCACGTCGGGTTTCACCCGTTTCAGTGCCAGCTCGATGTCGCGCAGCACCTCCACCCCGAGCAGTTCACCAAGGTCAAACCGGAATCCGTCCACTCCGTAAACCTCGATCAAGTGGGTGAGGCTGTCGATGATCAGACGTCGGGCCATGGCAGCGCGCGCCCGCAGATCGTTGCCGCAACCGCTCCAGTTGGCCAGAGCACCCCCGCTGTCCTGCTCGAAATAGTAAAGCTTGTCGATCTGCGCCAGGTGCCCCGGTACGCCGACATGATTGTAGACAACATCGAGCAGCACCGCCAGGCCGCGCTGATGAAACGCCGCCACGAGGTCCTGCAATTCCCGGATTTGCGAGGCCCGTTCGGGCGCCAGCGCATAATTGCTGGCCGGCGCAAACCAGTTCACCGGCATATAGCCCCAGTGGTATTCCTCGGGCGTCGCATTGTCGAATTCCTGCACCGGCTGGAGTTCGACGGCATTGACGCCCAGGCGCGCGAGATGGAATTCCGGACTCTCCACCCATTTGCGCAGGCCGGTGAAGCCCCGGCGTTCGTCTGTCCGCAGCTTCAGTGGCGCCAACGCCGTGAGGTCGCGCACATGGGCCTCCGCGATCACCAGGTCCTGCCAGGCTGGCGGGCGGAAGCTGCGGTCAGGCCGGGCAATCTCCGCACGATCGATGACAATGCCCGGGCCTTCGCGGCTGACCGTCGCCAACGCATAGGGATCGAGAATGCGCTGGTCCGGATCGAACAAACCAAAGACGTTTTTCGGACCATCAAGGGTGTACCAATAATACCAACCATGCAGGTTGCCATCAAGGCGCGCCTCCCAGGCCCCGTCACTCCGCCGGTCCATGTCGTAAGCCACGGCGGCTTCGGCCCCCTTGAGGTTGGAGCTCAGATGAAGGCGCACGTGACGAGCCCGCGGCGCGAACAGCCGGAAGGTGGTCTCGCCGCCCCCGACGATCGCACCCATCGGTACATGGCTCTTCAGCTGGAAAAAGAATCCTCCGGGGCGCAGCGGCACCTGCTCGGCGCCCCCACCGTCCGTCCAGGTCACCGCCAACGCCTCGGTCAGGTCGACTGGCGCCGGGGTCGTAAAACGGAACAAATGCCTGCCCGTGCGCGCGGGGTCGATCGCGTAATTGTAGTTGCCCAGATCGTCGCGCACCGCGTTCACCGCCTGCGCCGGCACGGCCAGCCAGTGGTGTTCGCCGGTGACGAACTTGAACCGCTGGGGCGGCTGCGAGAAAAAGCGCTCGGCCGCCGCGGCGAAGAGCAGGACCCTCTCGCCGTCCAGCGACGCCGGCAGCAATCGCCATTCGGGGTTCCCGACCGCTTCCTGCCAGTCGTTGAAATCTCCCGCCAGGTACACGGCCGTCTTCACCGGATCGATGTCCGGATGATGGGCGATTTGGAGGAAGAAAAAGATTTCGTGAAACGCGTTCACAAAGAACCCGCTCTCGCAGCCAAACGTGTGGTCGGCCACGCGTGTCAGCCGCGCGAAGGCCGGCCCGCCCGGGCCCAGGGAAAGCGGCGGCAGCGCGGCGTCCGTCCAATCGCGGGTCAGTTCAATGATACCGCTATCCGGTGCTTCCAGCCACGCTTGGGCGATCCGCTGTTCGTGCATGCTCATGCGGGATCCCGAACATCAGCGGCCCGGCCACCAGACGCCAAGCACGAAGTGGGCGGTGCCCTCCGCCCGACCACGGTCTTTTGTTTTGGAACGAGTCTTGTCTGACATGGGCGGGACGCCCATGCCACGTGGCAAGGGCGCCCCGCCCGTGGGATCGCGCGACGGCTCCTCAAGACAAAACACCATGTCTGCCCGACGGGACGGTTCTCGCCCGCATCGCACCGGTGCTTCCACCTTTCCCCCCAGTCCGGATGCTTCCTAACACCTCGGCTGCTGCGCCAAGGCCAAGCGCCATAGCATGAATAATTAACAAAACAACCGCGCAATTTGCCGAAGGGAACCCGTCATTCGCGGTGTTATACGTTAAGCATGAATATGCCTACCCTGAGCACTCGCGCGACCCCAGCAATGATTGCGGCGCTAATCGCGCTCTTGGCGGGTTGCGCCAGCACGCCGACATCTTCCCCGGTCGCCGGTGACCGTTCGGCGGCCAATTCGACGATGAACGCCCCTGGTGACCCGGAATCCGCCCTCCAAAAGGGGATGACCGCCGAGGCCGTAAAAGCCATCATGGGGGAACCCAGCGAAATTAAGCCCATGAAATCGCCCGCCGGCCTGGCCGAGATCTGGATTTATCATCGGAAGATTCAAGGCAAGGTGCAACAGGTCATGGTTGGCATGAAATCAACCCCGATTACCTCGATAAGTTCCACCGGGCAGACCTCGATAATTCAGTCGATCGACGAACCTATCCTCCGACAGCAGACCGAGATCATCGAAGAAACGGTTAACCTGCTGATCTTCGAAGGCAAATACATCGAACAAACTCGGTCTGTCCAAAAGCATCTGGAATTCGAGTGACGAAGTGAGCCGCGGGTGACTCGAGTGTTTCCGTTGCAGCCGGCGCGGAATCCGGCTTTCTTCGGCCTCTTCCGCATGCGAATTCTAGTCGCCATGTCCGGCGGCGTCGACAGCAGCGTCGCCGCGCTTCTCCTCCAGCAGCAGGGTTGCGACATCGTTGGTGCCTACATGAAGAACTGGATCAACGAGGACAACCTCCCCGGCGACTGTCCCTGGATGAACGATATCAATGATGCGCGCGCCGTGGCGGAGCGGATCGGCATCGAGTTTCGCGTCGTCAACCTGATGAGGGATTACCGCCGCCTCGTCGTCGATTACCTGCTCGACGGCTACGCGCGGGGGCTCACGCCCAATCCGGATGTCATGTGCAACCGCGAGATCAAGTTCGGGGTGTTTCGCGCCTATGCGAAGTCAGAGGGATTCGCCGCCGTGGCGACCGGCCACTACGCGCGCCGGGTGGAAGCGGCGACCACCATCACCGGCGAGGTTTCTTCGGCGGGGTCGGCAGACTCCGTCCAGCGTTCTCCGAATTCGCCCGCCTGCGCCTTGCTGGAGGGCGTCGACAAGAACAAGGACCAGTCCTACTTCCTGGCGCTATTGTCCCAAGACCAGCTCCGCGACGCGCGCTTTCCGATCGGTGATCTGCGCAAGCCCGAGTTGCGCACCATCGCCGCCGACCACGGACTGGTCACAGCGCAAAAAAAGGACAGTCAGGGGATTTGCTTCATCGGTGAGGTGAAGATGCAGGATTTTCTTCGCGCCTATGTGCCGGATGTCCCCGGGCCGATTGTGCGGGCAACGGATGGAAAGGAAATCGGCCGGCATCGCGGCCTGCACTATTACACTATTGGACAGCGCAAGGGGATCGGCATTCCGTCCAACACCGACTTCAAAGCCTACGTCGTGGTCGGCAAACGGATCGCCGACCATTCCCTGCTGGTCGCGTTTGACACGCCGGATGCCCCCGGTCTTTTCGTCTCGGAGGTCCGGGTCCAGGCCCTGAGCTGGATCGGCGGACCGATGAGGGATGCGCGCGCGCTGGAGGGCCGGGTGCGCTACCGGGACCCGCGCATTCCGCTCGAGTTCTTTCCCGAGGTCGACGGCACCGCCACGATCCGTTTTCGCACGCCACAACGCGCCCTTGCTTCCGGGCAGATCCTCGCGCTTTACGAGGGGGAACAATTGCTCGGCGGCGGCGTTTACATGTAGGCCGCCGGCGCGCCGGCGAGCTATCGCGCCGTAGCCAGTGCCAGGCGCACGCCCAGGCCGAGCAGGATCACGCCCATGACGCGTTCGAACCAATGCCCGGACCGGAGAAACGCCGCGCGCACGCGGTCGTGCGAGAAGAAGAGCGACACGAGAGTGAACCAGCCCATGGTGACGACCGCCATCCAGACGCCATAGACGCTCTGGACGAGCACGGGCGTGCGGGGATTGATGACCACCGAAAAGAGGGCCACGAAGAACAGCGTAGCCTTCGGATTGAGAGCGTTGGTGAGAAAGCCCGTGACAAATGCCGCCCGGCGATCAGGCACCGCCGGCGTTTTGGCTGCCGTCCCAGGGGCGGCGGATCCGTTTGCAAACGGTCGCGCGCGGAGGGCTTTCAGGCCGATCCAGGCGAGATAGATCGCCCCGAGCCATTTCAAGATGTTGAACGCGAGGACCGAACTCCGTACGAGCAACCCGATCCCGAGGAGCGAATACGCCACATGCAGAAAAATGCCGGTGCCAATGCCGAGGCTCGTCCAAATCGCGGGCCGCCGGCCAAACGTCACGCTCTGCCGGAGCACCATCGCGAAATCCGGTCCCGGACTCGCGACCGCCACGAAATGCGCCAGGGCAACGAGGAGGAATTCAGACCAGTAGTTGGCCATGGCAGATCCGCCCTGCGGCCGAGCTACAGATCAGGCGGCACCGTCGCCAGCGCCTCCTCGAACGTCGTGATGCCGTCTTTCACCTTCAGCATGCTGTCCTGGTGCAGCGTCTTCATGCTGTGGCGGATCGCAATGCGCTTCAGTTCGGCGGTCTCGATCTTCCGGTTGATGCCTTCGACTAGTTCCTCGTTGATCTCCATGAGCTCGTGGATGCCCACCCGGCCCTTGTATCCACTCCGATTGCACCGCGGGCAGCCATCGGACTTGTGCTTGAAGATCGGGCCGCTCCAGCCGATCGCCTTCTCGATCAACTCTTTTTCGCGGCCCTCCGGCTCCACCGTTTGCCGGCAGTTCTTGCACACCCGCCGCATCAGGCGTTGAGCGCAAACGCACAACAGCGAAGCGGAAATCATGAACGGCTCGACGCCCATGTCGGTCATCCGGGCCACGGCGCTGGGCGCATCGTTGGTGTGCATCGTGCTCAACAGCAAATGGCCGGTCAAAGCGGCTTCGACCGCGATCTCTGCCGTCTCCCGGTCGCGAATTTCGCCCACAAGAATCACATCCGGGTCCTGCCGCAAAAACGAGCGCAACGCCGTGGCAAACGTCAGTCCGATCTGGCGGTGCATCTGCATCTGGTTGATGCCCGATAGTGTGTATTCGATTGGATCCTCCGCCGTCCGGATGACGATATCCGACGCATTGATCTCGTTGAGCGCGGAGTAGAGCGTCATCGATTTGCCCGAACCGGTCGGCCCGCAATGCAGGATCATGCCGTACGGTTGGCGGATGAGGCGTCGGTAAATTGCCAGATTCCCTTCCGTGAAGCCGAGCATCTGCAGGGGAAGCGTGCTCTTCTGCTTGTCGAGAATACGCAGGACCATGCCCTCCCCGTGATTCAGCGGCGCCGTGGACACCCGCAGGTCGATGTCGATGCTCTTTTTGGTAAATTGCTTGAAAATGATGCGGCCGTCCTGTGGCAGGCGGCGTTCCGCGATGTCCAGGTTGCTCATGATCTTGAAGCGCGCCACCAACGCGCCCGCCACCTTGCCGGGCAGGCGCAGTTTTTCCTGGCACACGCCATCAATCCGATAACGTACGATCAGCTCCTTCTCCCATGGCTCGACATGGATATCGCTGGTCCCCGCGAAATAAGCGTCTTCGATGATGCGGCTGGCCAGGTCAATGATCGGCCCGGACTCTTCACTGGCGAGATCCTCTTCCTTGATCTCCTCGTTGAGGCCGAATTCGGTTCCAAGTTGCTCGACCACATCGGTGAACTGGGCCTCGACCTGCTGGTTTTTGCTTAACTTGTCGCGCAGTTCCTTCTCCCGGCCCAACAGACGGACAACCTTCTTCCCGGTCATCTCGTGAATCTTCGTCGCCACCGTCACCTCGAACGGGTTGGCGAACGCCACCAGCAGGTATTCGCCCACCTGGCCCACCGGGAGCACGAGGTTCTGCTGGCAAAAGTCCTCTGGAATGCGCTCGAACGTGGTCGGACCGATCTGATAGCGCTGCACGTTGTAGGGCGCCAGGCCGTGGGCCCGCGCCCGGGCCACGAGCAATTGGAAATCCGTGATCCGATATTCCTCCTGCAGGAGCTTGTCCAACGCGTTGCCGTTGAGATCGGTCGGCGTGGCGAGAATCGTCTCCTGCTGCTCGGGAGAGAGACGGTTCATCTCCTCGAGCTTGGCTAGGATTTGCTGCTGGACCTTGCCGATTGCCATGGGGATCAGGCGCTTTTCGCCAGCGGGACGGGCAAGCCGGACTTGCCGGACGCGGCATCCTTGGCGGTCACGGCTCCGATTTTTTCCAGAAAATCCGAGACCACCTCGAGTGTCGTGGCGTACCAGAGGATGTTTCCGCCCAGCTGTTTCTCCCAATGGGACCGCACCGCCGCACTCATATAATAGGCGCTCGCCACGAAATAAAAGTCCTCCTCTTTGTCAAACGGCACCGTCCACGTGGCCCAGCACGAACCAAGATCGACATTCTTCCGGAACTCCTCGGGCACATCGTAGTTCCGCAGGTCGATCAGACCGATTCCGTCGGTTTCCAGCAGGTGGTGCAGCAAGTCACCCTCCCCCAGCACCTTCTTTTCATACATCAACACGCCCAACAAAGTGGCCTGGTGCTCCGCATCACTCTGGAGCAATTCGAGCAGCCGCTCGTTTGCCGCCATCAAATCGTCGATCTTCACCAAGTTCGTCTCCACCAACGCGGCGCCGAGCGTCCGATTGGCGCGCATGAGCAATGACCGGTGTTCCGACATGGGGCGGTAGCTTGTTCAAATCGCCGGCGAAGGCGATTCCTTTTCTCGGGCACGCTGGGCGCGCACGCGTTTTGACAATTCCCTTTTCAGCTGCGGAATCCCGGCGCCCGTCTCGCACGACAACTCGAGAACCCTGGCCCGGCAACGGCGCTTGAACCGGGCGAGATTCGCGGCCGCACCGGCCAGATCCATCTTGTTGGCGACGATCACCCGCGGCTTCTTGGCCAATGCCGGATCATAGAGCGCCAGCTCGCGCAGCAACGTCGCATAATCGTCTTCCGGTTTGCGGCCATCGCAACCCGCCATGTCGAGCAGCACCACGAGCAGGCGGCAGCGCTCGATATGGCGCAAGAACCGGTGCCCCAACCCGCGATCCTCGCTCGCCCCGGCCACCAGCCCCGGGATATCCGCGATCTGGAGCCGATGCGGCCGCCGGGGATCGTCGCTGGTTTCGCAGACCCCGATCTGCGGATGCAACGTGGTGAAGGGATAGGACGCCGTCCGCGGCCGCGCGTTCGTCAACCGGGCAATCAGTGAAGATTTTCCCGCATTGGGAAACCCGACGAGACCGACATCGGCGATACTCTTCAGCACCAGTCGATACGCCCCGTTCTCGCCTGGCTGGCCCGGGTTGGCATTCCGGGGGGCGCGATTCGTCGACGACTTGAAGCGGGTATTCCCCCACCCGCCATTGCCTCCTTTGCTCAAGATGACGTTCTGCCCGTCCGTGATAATCTCCGCGACCGTCAGCCCCGTCTCCTTGTTGATGACCACGGTGCCAAGGGGCAGTTTGAGCACGACGGATTTGCCATCGCGGCCGTGGCAGTCCTTGCCCTGCCCACGCTCGCCATGCCCCGCCTTCCACTGCGGGCGGAATCTGAAATCGATGAGATTGTTGGTGTTGTCGTCCCCCACCAGGACCACATCGCCTCCCCGGCCGCCGTCGCCGCCGTTGGGCCCGCCCCACGGCTCGAATTTCGCCCGGCGGAAGCTGGCGCAGCCGCGCCCGCCGTCGCCCGCCTGCACCTTAATGACACACTCGTCGACAAACATCCCGGCGATTGTGCAGAAAGCCCGCTCCTTGCCAATCCCCGGTTGACACCTCTTCCGGCCGCGCCTTAGCTCGCCCTCTTTCGCCCATGATTTCCTGGATCCAACGCTCCTTCCAGCACCACTTTCGCGTCGTCTTCGGTGTGCTGCTGGCTGTCACCATCATCTCCTTCATCTTCACGATCGGTGCCGGCCCCGGCATTGGCCGTGCCGGAACCAGGACTTACTCCCAGTTGTTCTTCGGCCACGATCTCAGCAAGCAGGGCACCAGCGAGATCCTCTTTGGCGATGCCGCGCTGAGCATTCAGCTCCAGGTCGGTTATCTGGGCGGCGACAGTTCCCAGATCCAGGAGTATGGCCTGCAACGCACGGCCGCCCTTGCCCTGGCGGACCAGCTTAAGCTCCCGGCTCCGACTCGCGACGAGCTCGCCAATCATATCCGCGGCTTGCGCGCCTTCGCGGGCGCCGACGGACAGTTCGATGCGAATCGTTACGCCTCTTACCGTGACAGCATCAAGGCGAATCCGCGTATTTCCGAAGCCGACGTCTCCCGCGTCCTGAGTGACGACGTCCGTTTCGACCAGTTGCGAAAGCTCCTCGGCGGCCCGGGTTACGTGCTGCCCGGTGAAATCAAGGAGCAGTTGGTCCGCGCCGATTCCACCTGGACCATCGCCGTCGCCACGACCGACTATGCCGATTTCAAGCCGGAGATTCCCGTCGCCGAGGACGCCCTCAAGCACTACTACGAAGAAAACTCCTTCCGCTATACCGTCCCGCCGCGCGTGGGAGTCGACTACGTGGAGTATCGCACCAGCGACTATCTCAAGGCGGTCACCCTGACACCGGCCGAAGTCCGCGCGTACTACGACGAAAGCCCAACCCGTTTCCCCAAACCGCCGGAACCCAAGGCGGAAGGAGACAAGAAGGGAGCCCAGCCGGCCAATCCTGACGCCGACTTTGCCGCCGTCAGCGCCCAGGTCGAACAAACGCTCAAGACGGAACGCGCCGCGCGCCTGGCCGCGAGAGCCGCCGCCGATCTCACCGTCGCGATCTACGAGCAGAAGCTCCGGCCGCACACACCGGCGTTTGACGATTTCATTGCCCAGAGCAAACTCACACTGAAGTCAGTTCCTCCGTTCCAGACCGAGGAGGTTCCTTCCGGCCTTGGTTGGAATCCGCAGATCATCGAGCAGGCGCAGAAGCTCACGTCGGATCGTCGGGTCTCCGATGCGCTGGCCGATGCAAATGGCAGTCTGGTGCTGTTCTGGCGCGAAACGCTGTCGTCGTATCAGCCGGAACTCGCCCCGGTGCGCGACCGGGTCGCCGCCGATTACCGGGAGAATGAACGCCGCAACAGTTTCGTCGCCCTGGGTCGCACGGTTCGCGCCCAGCTGGAAGCGCGCCTCAAGGCCGGCGATTCGTTTGAGAAAGCCGCCGCCGCGACCGGGCAGGTCAAGCTCTCCGTGAAGGAGTATCCTGCCTTCGTCCGCCGCCAGCCGCCCAAGGAACTCGAACAATCGCCCGCGCTGGCGGTGCTGGAACGCCTGGATCAAGGGCAGGTCTCCGATCTGATCCCGACTGCTGACAAAGGTTTCTTCGTGTACATCCGCGAAAAGAAGAATCCCGACCTGGCCGAGACCACCCCAATTTTCACTGGCATGCAAGCCGCCCTGGCCCAGCAGTCATCCAATCTTGCCAGCACCCTCCTCCTGCGTGAAATCGTCGCAGAAGAGCTGAAAAGAAACACGCCGGCGACAGACCGTTGACCGGTTAGACCGCCGGGCGCCGGTCGGAACCGTTGATCCCTCCCCGCGGCCGCCAGTCCAAAAACCTTCAACACGGCGCGGGGGGCAGGCAGACTCGATCGCGTGATGGCTGCGTTACTCCCTTCCCCTCCTTCTGCCTTTCTTTCCGCCATGTCGAACCGCCTCCGCTCTTCCCTTGCCGCTGCCAGTCTGCTCGCCGGCCTCTGCCTGCCAGTCAGCGCCCAAGACGCTCTTCCGCCCGCCAATCCGACCGCGGCGGTCGTCGCCCCCGACGCTCCCGCAGGCGCTCCCCTGCTGTTGGAGGAATGTGTCCAGCGGGCGCTGCAGCACGGCTTCGACATCGAAATCCAGCGGTACAATCCGTCCATGGCGAAGGATTCGGTCGATATCGCCCGGGGCGGCTTCGATCCAACGTTCTCCCTGAACGGCACGCAAAATCACGCCAATACCGGGCCGGTGACAGGCAACCTCGGCATCAAGAACGATGCCCGCGATGCCCGCCTCTCCGTTGATGAACTGCTCCAGACCGGCACGACCGTCAACCTCAGCACTGAGCTCAGTCGCTCCGCGACCAATCCCTTCTCCCCGTTGGTTAATGGTTTCTACAATCCGATCTACAACTCGGATCTCACGGTGACGGTCACCCAGCCGCTCCTGCGCGGCGCCGGCACAGCCGTGACAACGGCGGTGCTAAACCGGGCCAAGATCGGCCTGACCCGCGCCGGCTTCGACTTTCGGGCCCAGGTGCTCAACATTGTGCAACAGACGGAGATCGACTACTACAGCCTGGTCTACGCTCGGGAACAGCTCCGCGTCTACCGGGTTTCGCTCGTCCTGGCCAACCGGTTGCTCGAAGAGGCGCAGGCGAAGAAGACGGTTGGCACCGCGACCGACGTCGACGTCCTGCAGGCCCAGGTCGGCGTGGCGAATGCACGCAGCAATGTACTCTCCGCCGAAAAATCGGTCAAAGACACTTCCGATGCCCTGCTCGCTCTCATCGGTCGGTTCGAACTCGACACGGCGTTGGGCGCCACGAATTTTGAAGACTTCAACGGCCAGTTGCCCCTGGTCGATTCATCCTACCAGCTCGCGCTGCACCATCAGCCCAATTATATCTCCGCCCAGATGCAGCTCGACCAGATGCGGCTCGACCTTGCGGTCGCCAAGAACGCTCTCAAGCCGACCGTCAACGTCGACGGCATCCTTGGCTTCAATGCCGCCCGCGGCAGCAGCTCTGACGCGTTCAACAGCATGGCGGGGCGCGACGACAATTCATGGCAGGTCGACCTCACAGTGAGCTATCCGTGGGGACGCGTCAGCGACAAGGCTCGCTACCGCCAAAGTCTATCCGTCCTTAATCAGCAAACGTTGACGGTCCGCCAGCTGGAACAAAGTATTCTGGTGCAGGTTCGTTCCGCCGTAAGTGCCGTCGAAACCAACAGCGAGAAGGTGAAGATCGCCGCACTGGCGGCTGAATTCAGCATCCGGGAGTATGATTTGGAAAACGCCCGCTTCTCCGCCGGACTCGTCACCAGCCGGGATGTTCTGCAGACGCAGTCGGATCTGGAGAACGCCCGCGTCGCTGAATTGCAGGCGCGAATCAATCTCCAGAATTCAATTTCGGCTCTGCACCGTCTGGAAGGCAGCTCGCTCGAACGCTTCCATATCACGATGCCCGAATAGTCTTAGGGGCTCCCCGGTTTCCCTCCGTGACTCCCAGCCTATGTTGATCCGTCTCGTTCTCTGGACGTGGTTCCTGGCCGCGCTCATCGTCGGCCGCCTTGGCCTGCTGCGAAACGTGCCGGGCGCGGTTTTGTCGGGCCTCCTGGTTGGGCTGACCGGCCTCCTCCTCGCCACGTGCTTTGGATTTCCCGCAATCCGTGCCTGGGTAAAGACGATCGACCTCCGGGTGCTGGTGCTGCTGCACGTCTCACGTCTGATCGGTTTTGTTTTTCTGGTCCTTTACCAGCGGGGCCAGCTGCCCTACGCTCTGGCCGCGCCCGGCGGCTGGGGTGAAATCGTTGTGGCTGTGCTCGCCCTCGGACTGGTTTTTCTCCCGCTGCGCGCATCGCTTCGCCGGCGCGCCTGCATCATCTGGAACACCTTCGGGCTCGTGGAAATCCTGTTGCTCGTGGCCACCGCAGTCCGCCTCGGCTTCACCCAGCCCTGGCAACTCCTGGCCGTGCGGCTCCTGCCCTGCAGCATGCTGCCAACCTTCCTCGTGCCGTTGATCATCGCGACGCACGTCATCATCTACGTGCGTCTGAGCGCTCCAACCGAAACCTCGAATTCCCCCGCCGATGCGCCGGCGGATGCGTGAAGGCGCCTTAGCCAAAAGCTGAGGTAGTCCAGTCAAGGATTTTTTAGGTGATTTGGAGGGCGGTTGCAAGCGGTGAGCCATGGCGGTGGAGGGCGGCGAGGTAGTGCTGTTCGTCGTAAGGTTTTTG
>Ga0182011_10001550_pt1 | contig 20113 bp, 18 predicted proteins | sample 711E1DmetaG_FD_120481 | JGI IMG/M metagenome (GOLD analysis project Ga0182011, IMG submission 120481) | Permafrost microbial communities from Stordalen Mire, Sweden - 711E1D metaG | ecosystem: Environmental > Terrestrial > Soil > Wetlands > Permafrost | place: Sweden: Stordalen | collected... | reverse complement strand
GGACCTGAAGGTCGGCATTTGCATCCCTTCAGCTCGTCGAGGTCTGGGACCTCTCCGGACCTGAAGGTCGGCATTTGCATCCCTTCAGCTCGTCGAGGTCTGGGACCTCTCCGGACCTGAAGGGGTCGGCTTTCAATAAAGAAAAAAAGGGTCTATTCTTCCGGGAGGGGTTCCCACCGTGCCGCCAGTTCCTTCTCCACCGCAGGGAGGGTCGTATACTCCATCTCTTCAAGCGAGAGCCGGTGGGGCTCGAACGGTCCCTGGGCACGGATCATATCGGCAAGCTCGTTGCACCGGTTCCTGATCCGGTCGAACGCCGGGTCATCGAACATGTCAGCAGGTCCTACCAGTTTCCCGTTGCAGACCTGGAACCCGAAACAGATAACCCGCGGAGGGCCGTCAAACCGGGTGCAGTTCGCGTCGCAGAGCCCGACCGGCATCAGCGGGCCATGGTGGGAGCCCCGCATCCAGCCGGCCACCAGTACCGGCGTGCAAAAGGGTTCAAGCACTTCACCTACGGCAGGAAAACCGCTCTGGGACCGGACGATCATGACCGGGTCGTCCTTACCTACATACTTCCCCGCTATCAGGCTCAGGCGCTGGGTACTGCTGGCAGCCGCGATCTCGCCGTCCCGCCTGAACACGTGCTTGATCACGTACCGCGACGGGGCGCCGATATAGGCGAGCAGGTTGTAGCTCTCTTCCGGGCAGGTGAATGTGATCTTCCGTTTCTTGAAGAGGTCATGCACCTCAAAGGTGAACCCCTTGTGCAGGGAAGGGTCGATGACAAGCCCGGCCGTGTTGAACGGGTCGGCGAAGATCTTGTACAGGAAGAAATTCCATGCACCGGGCTCGGTCTTGTCCGCCATGAACACCAGCACCGGGTCGGACGCCCGCTCCTCAAACTCCATCTCGGCAACACCGGGGCCCATGCCCTTCACATTGCCGGAGAATGCGGTGGCAAGCATGTCCTGCCCGGCCCCATAGAGTTTCAGGCTTTTTGCGATCTTCGTGCACTCCATGAAAACGTCCCACGCAAGCTTGTGGACCTTCCCGTTATCCACGCCATGGGTATGGGTCATGATCAGTTCGAGGTCATCGCCGCAGTGCGTGACGAACGAATCGATCAAAAGTTTGCCCTCCTCGTCCCTGAGCATCTTTTGTGCTTTTTCAAGGAGTTTCGGGTGGGTGCGGGAGTGTCCGGGGAAACTGCCCACATCCGCCTTAATCACAGAAATGGTGGTCTTGGGCATACAGTCTCACAGTATGAGATAGCCCTGCGATACTAAAAGATTACGGTGTTTTTCTGCCCGCACTTTTTTTGACGAGCGATGCGGACCCGAAAGCACCGAACGCCCGGAAAAAGACCAGGCTTTCCGCATAGGCCCGTGCCCGTATGGCACGGTTTGTTTCCTCATCAACGGAATAGATGTCCTTAAAGAATTCCTTTATTGCAAACTTGCAGTTGCCGTCAAAGACCTGGCGGTCTTTTTTACCGGGGTTCAGGGGACGGTACTTCTCGAGCGTCCATTCCTGGATGTTCCTGTACAGGGCGGGTTCATAGACTTTCAGGATCTCGAACACCACGTCCTGCCAGAAGGTACCGACATTCCCCTTGATGATGTCCCCCTTCGGGAAATGGAGGTTGATCAGATCCCGGGGGGTGCCGGTAATACCATGCTGGGCAATGCCAACGTCCAGGTGGTTGTCCCGGAGCGCCTTTGCAATCGCCTGGGTCCGGGGGATATCGATCGAGAGCTGCTCGACCACGTTCCCGTTCGCATCGTAGGTATGCCCGTGGGTGCTGCCGTTTGCTATGGCAAGGACATTCGGGAATACCCCGTTCTCGTTGAGTGCCCTGATGAACTCAACGGCTTCTGCGGGTTTTGTGAGAATGAGACCAGTACCATCTTTCCGCCCGATCTCTCCTACTTCCACTTCGAGCCCGAAGTCCTTGTCCTTCATCCGGCTCTTGATATGGCGTGCAAGGTCGGTGGTAACCCGGATATTCTCGGAGAGTTCCTCGCGGACGTTCTTCCCCTCGAAGTTGAAGAGGTGGGAGGCATCGATGGCAAAGGAGGTGTAGCTGGCACCGGCCTGTGCATCGATCAGCTGTTTTGTCCCGTCGATCTCTGCCGCATCCCCCTTCTTGATCGTGATATGGTCGGCATGCAGCGCCCAGGTGCCGAACTTCACCTCCGCTGCCGCTTGTTGCATCTTTGCCGAGAAATCCGAAGGCGTCATGCCGGTATACCCGCCTTTCAGGTCGCACTCGGACCGGGCCAGCTCCATGAAAACCGCCGAGTCCGTATCTTTCGCTGCCTGGAATATACCCTGTGCCACCGTGGCAATCCGGACATTGGCTGCCATGACGATAGTGTTGTGGCCGGCAACTCCTTTCAGGATAGTCGAGCCGGCAATTGGACCATATGTTTTCTCTTTCATTCCATCATCACTCTTCGATCCTTCATACTCACCCTTCACGCATAAATTTTTCAATCAGGGCGATCTCGTTTTTCCCGCCAATATAAATGGGCGTTACCTGGTCGATCGCTACCGGCTGGATATCGAGGATATTGCCTTTCCCGTTACTGATCGCACCGCCGGCTTCGTGAATGAGTTTTCCCATCGGGTTCGCTTCGTAGAGGAGGCGCAGTTTTCCCTTCTCCTTTCCTTTGATTCCGGGATACGTGAACACGCCACCCTTATGCAGGATCTGGTGTACGTCGGCAACAAAACAGCCGCTGAAGCGGAGCTTGTACCCGGCCTGTTCGAGTTGTCCGATCCAGCGTGCATGGGCCGGAAGGTAGTCCTTTCTGAGTGCGCCGGGTGCATAGACCTTCCCGTCCGGAATCCGCAGGTCCTGGTGCCGCAGGACAAATTCTCCCATATCATCAAGGACAAATTCATGAACTCCCTTACCGGTGGTAAAAGTCAGGGTTGTCAGGGGCCCGTACAGGATATAAAGCGCGGCGATAAGATGCGAACCTTTGTCGAGGACGTGCCCGGGATAGATGCCGATTATGGTCCCGACGCAGAGGTTCACATCGATGAGGGAGGAGCCGTCCAGCGGGTCGATCACGACGCCGAAATTGTTCTTCGGTTTCGCGATCTCGATAACCTGTTCCTGCTCCTCCGTTGCAATGTACCTGACAAGCCGTGTCTTCTTGAGGGCTTCAATAAACACCCCGTCGGCAAACTTGTCAAGCGGCATCTGCTCTTCGCCATACACGTTCCGGGTCTTTTTTCCGTCCGGTGATCTTCCTGAAGTACCAAGAAACCCTTTTCTCACCACTTGGGCCTGGTTTCCCAGAAAAAGGATCAATTCGGCCAGGTTCTTTTCTGTTCCCGCACTGATTAGGAAATCCGCAAGTCTCATGTTCTCCCCCCAACTTCTGCCGGAAACGGGCAGGCAACCATCAGCTATCCGGCCGGACACCCTCAGGTGAGTAGTCGTTTGATGGCGATCTTTATCAGGATTTTTATCCTGATTTGATGAGAAACGAGAGATGGCGTCCCTTGGTAAACCGACTCTGTTTACGGGGAAAAAAGGAATTGCCGGATGAATTTTCCACAACATAAGGCCTTTTCTGACAGGTCCCTAAGACCCGTGAACGTGACTTCGAGCACGCCGTTTTTCAGGGTTTTCTGCATCGATGCGGTATCGACCGGCGGAAGTGCTGCCGATGTGTGGTAGTAATGGTCCGCATCACCGGCATCGATGACGAGCGTGTTCCCTTTTACGACAAGCCGGAGTTCCTCCCCGGTTATACCGGGAAGATCTGCGATCACCTTCACTTCATTGCCGATGCGGTGGACTTCCGGCACCGGTTCACCGGTTGTACGGGACAGCGGGGCTCCGTCATCCGGCACCTCTTGTATTTCCCGCGGGTCTCCCCCGTTCCGGATCATGACACGGTACCCGTATCCCTGCGGGGAGCCGGTCCCGAATTCCCGGTCCATCCGTGAGAAGAGACGGGCGAACATCTCGTCCATCTCCTCAAACATGTCCATGGGATCTCCATGCATGGTATTTCGCCTCCTGTGTCCTGTTACTCCTTGTCCAGTTTCTTCTCAAGTGTCCCGGCCAGCTTTTCGATCCCGGCAAAGTCCTTTTTCCGGGCAAAGGTCATTGCACGAAGCTCTTTAACCGCTTTCTCATCAGCTTTCTTGCGTCCCGTGCCGGCGCTGGTCACGAGCATCGCAGCCCTGGACAGGATCTCCCGCTGCTCCTGGTTGTAGAGCATCTCCCAGGACTGCCGCTCGGACTTCTCGATCGCATCATCATCGAGCGATCCCTTCACCCTGAAGACTGCAGCATCGAAGTGTGCTTTTGTCAGCATCACGTTCTTGGTTGCATCCTTGCGCTCCTGTTCCGACTTCCCGCCCATCTGGATGATGAAGTCCCGCATAGCAGCCATTTTCGCCTCGCGGACGAGCGCTTCGATGTCGGCACCTACGTATCCTTCGGTCTTTTTAACCAGTGCACCGATATCGACATCCTTTGCCAGGATCTCGCCGGTCCCGCCGCCAAGATAGACCTCGAAGATTTTCCTCCTGCTCTCTTCATCGGGAGCAGGAACATAGATATGCCGTTCAAGCCGGCCCGGGCGGAGCAGGGCATCGTCCAGCATATCCGGGCGGTTGGTTGCGGCAAGGATGGTGACATTCCTGAGTTCCTCCATACCGTCCAGTTCCGTGAGGATCTGCGAGACAACGCTTTCAGTCACATGGGAAGATCCGGCATAGGTGCCCCGCTTGGGCACTAGTGCATCGATCTCGTCGAAGAAGATGATCGAAGGGGACGCCTGCCGTGCCTTGCGGAAGATTTCCCGCACGCCTTTTTCCGATTCCCCGACCCATTTCGAGAGCAGTTCCGGCCCCTTCACGGCAATGAAGTTGCATTCGCTCTCGTTTGCCACTGCTTTGGCAAGCAGGGTCTTCCCCGTGCCCGGTGGACCGAAGAGGAGGATCCCTTTCGGGGCCTTGGTCTGGAGCCGCTCAAATACATCGGGGTACTTTATCGGCCACTCAACTGCCTCTTTCAGTTCCTGTTTCACGTCCTCAAGGCCGCCGACCTGCTTCCACGTGACATCCGGCACTTCAACCAGCACCTCGCGCATTGCGGACGGCTCAACGTGCTTGCGGGCCTCGGCAAAGTCCTCGTTGGTCACTTTCAGCTGGTCGAGCACCTCGTTGGGGATGTCCTCGTCGATCTTGATCTGCGGGATCACCTTGCGGAGCGCGTGCATTGCCGCTTCCTTGACGAGCAGCGAGATATCGGCCCCGACAAACCCATGGGTCGAGTTGGCAAACTCTTCGATCTTCACGTCGTCCGCCAGCGGCACGCCGCGGGTGTGGACCTGGAAGATCTCGAGCCTGCCTTTCTTGTCGGGAATGCCGATCTCGATCTCGCGGTCGAACCGCCCGCCGCGCCGGAGCGCCGGGTCGATCGAGTCCGGCAGGTTGGTCGCCGCGATCACGATGACCTGCCCCCGTCCCTTGAGGCCGTCCATGAGGGAGAGGAGCTGGGCAACGATACGCCGTTCCACTTCGCCTTTCGTCTCTTCGCGCTTGGGAGCAATGGAGTCGATCTCATCGATAAAGATAATAGCCGGGGCGTTCTGCTCGGCTTCCTCGAACTTCTCCCGGAGCCCTTTCTCGCTCTCGCCGTAATACTTGCTCATGATCTCCGGGCCGGAGAGCGAGATGAAGTGGGCGTCCACCTCGTTTGCAACCGCCTTTGCGATCAGCGTCTTGCCGGTGCCGGGCGGGCCATAGAGCAGGACGCCCTTGGGGGGCTGGATGCCGAGGCGCTCGAAGATCTCCGGGTGCCGCAGCGGCAGCTCGATCATCTCCCGGACGAGCTGGAGCTCGCGGCCAAGGCCTCCGATGTCCTCGTAATGGATATCGGACATCTCCTGCTTGCCTTCCTCGGGCTTGTAGGGCTCCTCCTTGAGCTCGATCTCCGTATCGTCCGTGACGATGGCAATACCTTTTGGCACAACTTTCGCTATGACCAGGGTGATCGAATTCCCGATTACATCAACGCGGACGGTCTGGCCTTCGATCACGGACCGCCCGCGCAGGACTCTCGAAAGGTACTGCTCACCCCCGACAAGACGGATCGGCTGCGTCGGCTGGATCACCACCCTTTTTGCATACTCGGCTTCCGATTTCCGTATCTTTGCCTTCTCATCGATACCGGTGCCGGCGTTCCCGCGGATGTTCCCGTCAATGCGGAGTATGGCGGCGCCGGTGTCCTGCGCAAAACCGGGCCAGACGATTGCTGCTGCCTTTTTCTTGCCCTGGATCTCGATCACGTCGCCGGATACCAGCCCGAGCTTTTTCATCACTTCGATGCTCACCCGCGCGATGCCGCGGCCGGCATCGTCGTGGGCTGCTTCCTTTACCGTTACTTCGAAAAATTCCTGTTCAGTCAAGAGTAATTCACCTCGTTTCATTCAAGGTTTACCATAAGTTAGCGTGCATATCTATATAAATGTTAGTCTGCATCCCTTCATCATTTTTCTCTCGTGAATCAAAGAGAATGGTCCGGTATCCGGTCACTGAAGCGGATTATCGGGACTCAAAAAATAATGTGTTATCCCAAATCAACTTTACTTGTTTTCAGGACAAGCCAGATTTCGTCCAGAATCAGGAAAACAAGCCTTTATCTGGTCTTTGCCGCAACGGGTATGGTATGAGTATTGTCGCAGATGCCAAGCGGGGCATCGTTACTGAAGAGATGAAAATTGTCGCAGCGCAGGAAGGCGTGACCGAAGACTTTGTCCGGCGCAGTGTTGCCGGCGGGCATATTGTTATTCCGGTCTCTCCCTACCGCAAAGTGAAGATCTGCGGTATTGGCGAAGGCCTCCGGACCAAGGTGAACGCGTCCATTGGTACCTCCACGGATATTGTCAATATCCCTGAGGAGATCGAGAAGGCAAAGCAGGCCGAACTTGCCGGAGCCGACACCCTGATGGAGTTGTCAACCGGTGGCGATTTTGTCGAAATAAGGAAACAGATAATTGCAAATACCAGCCTTTCCGTTGGCTGTGTCCCCCTGTACCAGGCATTCATCGAAGCCGCTATCAAGGACGGGGCAGTTGTCAACATGAAGGAGGACGACCTCTTCCGCATCACCGCCGAGCAGGCGAAACTCGGCACCAACTTCATGGCGATCCACACCGGCATCAACTGGGAGACCATCAAGCGCCTGAGGAACCAGGGCCGTCACGCCGGGCTCGTCTCCCGGGGCGGTGCCTTCATGACTGCCTGGATGCTCCACAACGAGAAGGAAAACCCTCTCTATGCCGAGTTCGATTACCTGCTCGAGATCATGAAGGAGCACGAGGTCACCCTCTCCATGGGCAATGGCATGCGCGCCGGCGCTATCCATGATGCCACCGACCGGGCCGGTATCCAGGAGCTCCTCATCAACGCTGAGCTTGCCGACAAGGCGCACAAGGAGAACGTGCAGGTGATTGTCGAAGGTCCCGGTCACGTCCCCATTGACGAGATCGCGACCAACGTCCAGCTCATGAAGCGGGTGACCAACAACAAGCCGTTCTACATGCTCGGCCCCATTGTCACGGACATTGCTCCGGGCTACGATGACCGGGTCGCGGCCATCGGGGCAGCCATCTCCTCGTCCCTGGGCGCGGACTTCATCTGCTATGTCACCCCCGCAGAACACCTTGCCCTCCCGACTCCGGCTGAGGTGTACGAAGGGGTCATGAGTTCCCGCATTGCTGCCCATGTCGGCGACATGATCAAGCTGAAGAAGACCCGGGACCTCGACCTCGAGATGGGCCATGCCCGCCGCGACCTTGACTGGGCCCGCCAGTTCGCCGTTGCCATGAACCCCGCCCGCGCCCAGGCAATCCGGAACGAGCGGATGCCTGCCGACACGGACGGGTGCACGATGTGCGGCGACTATTGCGCCATCAAGATCGTCAACCGCCACTTCAAATTCTGACCAATACTCCTTTTTTGCCTGCATTCTCCTTCCGGGAAATCAGGACTCTGCCTTCCGGTGAACAGGATAGACGGATGGGTTTCATTATTACAGAAAACGGGATTTGTTCCTGCCGTGGCCCGCCCCTTATCTGACCGGTTTTTTTGTTCAGGTGCAACTCAATACAATCAAATAACCACGACAATAAAATACTCCGGCACGGTGATCTGGCATCAAAATGAATTTCGGGGGTTTTGTCCCGCTCTCAACGGTTGACTGGCGGGGCCGGTCGGTATGCACGGTCTTTTTCCGGGGCTGCCCGGTCCGGTGCACGTACTGCCAGAACTCCTCGATCCTGGACGGGAAAGATGAGCGGGACCTCGATGAGATCGCCGGCCTGATCAAAGGATCCCTTCTGGTCATCAGCGGTGTCGTATTTTCCGGAGGGGAGCCCACGATGCAGAAGGATGCGCTGATTGCGCTTGCACGGGCTGCAAAACAGATGGGCCTTGCCGTGGGCGTCCAGACAAACGGTGTTTTTCCGGATACGCTCGATACGCTCATCAGTGAGCGCATGGTGGACAAGGTTGCGCTGGATATCAAGGCGCGGTGGGCGCGGTATAATAACCTCCTCAAGGGAAATTATGTTAAGGCTGTGCAGAGATCCCTGGCCTTGTGCCGGGAGGCACACAAGTCGGGCCAGCTGCCGGAATTCGAGGTCGTCATCACGCTCTTCCGGGGATATGATGACGAAGTATCCATTATCGCGGGCGAAGTCGGTGACACCGATCTCGTGCTGCAGCAGGGAGTGACGGAAAACGTCAGCCCGTTCTCTGAAGACGAGATGAAAAAAATTGCCGATACCCTGGCACGGAGTGTCAGGATCCGGACGCGTGAAGGAGGTGAGATTGTCTATGAAGGTGATAGGAGTCGTCGGGCTTCCCGCAAGCGGCAAAGGTGAGTTCTCGAAGATCGCAGCAGGGATGGGCATTCCGGTCATCGTCATGGGCGACATGATCCGGAAAGCGGTGAGCGAAGCCGGGCTTGAGCCCAGCGACACCAATTTTGGTGCAATGGCAAACAGGCTCCGGGCAGAGGGGGGCATGGACGCCATTGCCCGGCTCTGCATCCCGGAGATACAGAAGCAGTCCGCCCCCATTGTCCTCGTCGATGGTATCCGGGGCGATATGGAAGTTGAACTCTTCCGCCACCATTTTTCCGGTTTTGTGCTCGTCAGCATTGACTCGTTGTTCGAAAACCGGCTCGCCCGGATTGCCGCCCGCGCCCGCTCCGATGATTTCACCTCCGCCGATGCCCTCAGGAACCGGGATGAACGGGAGATGAAATGGGGCCTTTTTGATGCCCTGAAAAGTGCCGACCTGCATATCAGCAATGAGGGAACGCTCGATGATTTTGCAAGAGCAGTCCGTGCACTCCTCGAATATATAGGACGTGATCCATGAGCATCAGGCCGTTCTTCTCATCGTCCGCAAAGGTCTGGGACGATATCTCCTGGGTATACGGCATAGAAGAGGCCGGGTATGTCGGGTGGGAAATTGTCGGTGACGGCAACTACCGGCTCGACAACCCGGCATCCTTCAGGAAGATCGAAGAGGTCATCGCCAGTACAAACCTGGGTATTACCGTCCATGCACCCTACGGCGACCTGAACCTCGCAACCCTCAATGACCCGATCTGGCGCGAATCGATCCGGCAGATCTGTACCTGCATTGAACATGCATCGGCGATTACCGACCGGGTCACCATCCACCCGGGCTACATCTCACCGGTCGGCAAGCTCATGCCCCAGAAGGTCTGGGAACTCCAGAAAGAGGCCCTCCGGCAGATCGGCAAGGTTGCCGCTGAACATTCGGTGCTTGCCTGCCTGGAAAACATGATAGGCATAAAGGAATTCCTCTGCCGTCGGCCGGAAGAACTTATCGGCATGACGGAAGGCATCGGGGGGATCGGGATGACCTTTGACTTCGGCCACGCAAACACCCTGGGGATGGTGAATGATTTCCTCCCGTTCGTCCACCGTGCGCACCATATCCATATCCATGACAACCACGGCATGTCAGACGAACACCTCGCACTCGGGGCTGGCACCATCAACTGGGATGTCGCAGGAAAAACGATTGCGGAGAACTATTCCGGCGTCGTGGTCATTGAAGGTCGATCGACAGAAGAAGCCCGGACAAGTCTTGCAGTATTTAGGAGGTGCTTCGTATGATGAGTCCGCGAAGCGGACGATTCCAGCAGAACCCGGGGAGGTTTTGTGTGATGAGTCCGCGTAGCGGACGAATAGAGCAAAATCACGGGGGATTTTGCGTGAGATGTGAGCAGAGCGAACCTCTGCAGCAAAATCCGGGGGGGTTTTGCGTGGTGAGTCCGCGAAGTAAAGGAGTCCGGGAAAACCGCGGGAGTGATTTTTTCGTGATGAGTACGCGAAGCGGACGAATACAGCAAAACCCATCGGGGTTTTGCGTGAGCGGTGAATGGATACGAACCGCTGAAGCGGAATACCGGGAGGTTCTGGCGTGAGCGGCGAGACCCTGCAGGTCTATTTCCTCGGGACCGCCGGGGCGCTGCCGACCACCCAGCGCAACCCGCCCTGCATCATGATCCGGCGCGGTTCGGACACCCTCCTTTTCGACTGCGGCGAGGGGGCGCAGCAGCAGATGATGCGGGCCCGGTGCGGATTCACGGTCAACGCCATCTTCGTCACCCACTGGCATGCAGACCATTTCCTCGGGATTTTCGGGCTTGTCCAGACCCTGTCCTTCAACGGGAGGACCGAACCCCTTACGATATATGGCCCGGACTGGGTCCACGAATTCGTGAACATCCTGAAGACCGTTGCACGCTTCAATCTCAAGTTCCCGCTGGAATCCGTTGAACTGGCACACGGGTCATGGGTTCGGTTCGACGGGTACACCATCACCGCCTTCGCCGTCAGCCACGGGCTCCCCTCGCTCGGCTATGTCCTGGAAGAAGATCCCCGCCCGGGCCGGTTCAACCGCGAACAGGCCATCGCCCTCGGCGTCCCCCCGGGTCCCCTGTTCGGCAGGCTCCAGCGGGGAGAGACGATACGGATCGGGAACGGTACGGAGTGCCGGGACGTGCAGCCCGGGCAGGTAATGGGACAGGGCCGGCCCGGCCGCAAGATCGTGTATACCGGCGACACCCGGGCTGTACACGATCGCATCCGGGATATTGCACACGATGCCGATCTCCTGATCCATGATGCGACCTACGATGAATCTGAAGCCGACCGGGGGGCAGAGTTTTACCATGCCACGGCCCGGCAGGCCGGCGAGGCTGCGTCCGCCCTCAATGCAGGGACACTCGTCCTGATCCACACCAGCTCGCGGTATACCGGTGCAGAGGCACACATCAATGACGCGAAATCTGCATTTGCCGGTCCGGTTATCGCCCCCGATGATCTGGATATGATCGAAGTGCCGTTCAGGGACTGATCCTCCCGGGCCTCCACGGACGCGGCCGGTATATATAACAAGTATATTTTACCTTCAGGCGCCCATTGATGATCATACAGCGCAGTACCAATAACGCGTAGCGTTGACGATACCAATACCATATCGCAACAATATGCCCGGACGCTTGTGTGTGGAGAAAAGAAAATGCAGAATAATGACGTCAATGATGTGCTGGTCTACCGGCTGGGTACAGGATGCGATCTTGCCGATGTCGAGGAAGGAAATATCTACCAGGGCAAGGTCCAGGGATTTGCCAATTTCGGTATGTTCGTCCAGCTGAATGACCGGATCAAAGGCCTCGTGCACAAATCCAATATGAAAGGCGACCATAAGGAGCGGGATTCCATCCTTGTCCGGGTCCGCCAGATCCGCCCGAACGGCAATATCGATCTCGAGGAAGTGACGGTCCAGGTGTACCAGGTCCAGAACGTTGAGCGGAAATCAACGACCGTCAGGATTACGGAACTCCCGGGTAAAGTCGGGAAAACTGTTGCCATTGAAGGCGAGATCGCCCAGATCAAGCAGACCAGCGGTCCCACCATCTTCACCATTGTGGATGAGACCGGGACCCAGAACGCGGCTGCCTTTATTGAAGCCGGCGTGAGGGCGTACCCCGAAGCTGAACTCGGCGATATTGTCAAAGTCATCGGCGAAGTGATGATGCGGAACAACCAGCTCCAGATCGAAGCCGATATGCTCACGGTCCTTTCCGAAGACGAGGCCGGGGCCGTCAGGCTGAGGATCGAAAAAGCGCTGGATATCCGGTCGGAACCGGAAGACATCCCCCTCCTTGTTAAAAGCGATGTGATGGAACTGCTCCGTCCCGAGATGAAGAAGGTTGCCAAGATTATCCGGAAAGCAGTGTTCACTTCAACGCCGATCATCCTGCGCCACCATGCAGATGCCGACGGGATCTGCTCCGCGGTTGCCATCGAACAGGCCGTTGTCGCATTGATCCGCGAGAGCGGCGGGGACTTTGACGCGGATTATTTCCTTTTCAAGCGTGCACCGTCAAAAGCACCCTTCTATGAAATTGAGGACATCACGAGGGACCTCGACTTTTCGTTAAAGGACCATAGCCGGTACGGGCAGAAAATGCCGCTCGTGCTCCTTACCGATAACGGTTCGACCGAAGAGGACGAGCCGGCCTACAAGATTGCGAGCGTGTACGATATCCCGTTCGTGGTCATCGACCACCACCACCCGGATGCTACCATCGACAAGTACCTGCAGGCCCATGTCAACCCCTACCATGTCGGGGGAGATTTCGGCATCACGGCCGGTATGCTGGGCACGGAAGTTGCACGGCTGATCAACCCGAAGGTAGAACCGCTCATCCGCCATCTTCCGGCCGTTGCCGGTGTCGGCGACCGCAGCGAGGCGCCGGAGCGGGCGCTCTTCCTCGCCCTGGTAAAAGACCAGTACCCGGAGGATGCCTGCAAGGACATCGCCCTTGCCCTCGACTACGAACAGTTCTGGCTCCGGTTCAATGACGGCCGGGAGATTGTCAAGGACATCCTGAACATCCCCGGGAACACCATGCGGCATAAGAAGCTTATCGGCCTCCTTGTCGACGGGGCGAACACCATGATCGAGGACCAGATGAGCGCCTGCATGCCCCATGTGGTCCCCCGGCTCCTGAAAAACGAGGCCCACCTGTTCCTCATCGATGTCGAGATCCATGCCCACAAGTTCACCTTCCCCCCGCCGGGAAAAACCTCGGGGGAAGTGCACGACCGCCTCTGCAGACAGAACGCAGGCAAGCCCGTTGTCACTATAGGCTTTGGTCCCGACTTTGCCGTGCTCCGATCCCGGGGCGTGCTCATGAACATCCCCCGCATGGTCCGTGAACTGAGGAACGAGATCCCGGGAGGCGGCATCAGCGGGGGCGGGCACCTGGTTGTCGGGAGCATAAAATTCGTGGAAGGTATGCGCGATATGGTTCTGGAGGCATTGATCCAAAAGATAGCAGATGCCGATGTCCAGAAAATCTGAAATTCATCTCCCGTTTGGGAAAAGAGCTAGAAATTCAGCCTGAAAACCCATTAGCGGGGATCCGGTAAAGCACATCCGGCAATAAACAACCGGGACGTCAGATATATGCTTTCCGGTCGAAATTGCGGTCAGGACAAAGAAAAAAGACCGTATTTTTGCCCCCACCTTCAGTTATATATATATAGCAGTTGATCTATATGAGTTTTTAAGCGCTGAGGCACACCATGTCAGCAACCAAAAGATTACGCGAGACCTACAACGAGACCCAGCACAAAATTGTCCAGTACCTCTCCTCAGGTATAACCAAGGGAAAGCACTATTTCAAATCAAAATACATTGCAAAAGACCTTGGATTATCTCCCAAAGAGGTAGGGACAAATATGGCGATCCTTGCCGACAGCTGCAGGGAACTTGCCATTATCCGGTGGAGCTATTCGAACAGCACAACGTGGATGGTTACGCCACGTGCAATCTGATCTTCATTTTTTCTTTTCTTTATCATGGATAAAATTCTCCAGATCGAATCAGCCATCGAATTCGTGGCGGATATCAATGACAAAAAGGACTGCCTTATGTCACAGGATCCGACACAGGACGATCCAGGCGCACTCTGGTTCAATATTGATATCCCGAAAGGACATCTCCTCAAAGCCGGTGACCGCATCCGGATCACGATAGAAAAAGTATAATCCTTCGTTATCAGGATCGTCGGTTACTTTCCCGGAGTACCGGACGGTTGTACAATACCGGATGGCTGTATAATCTGTATAGTAATGGATGGCAGTGCAGTACCAGATGGTTGTACCGTACCAGATGGTTGTACCGTACCAGATGGTTGTACCGTACCAGATGGTTGTACCGTACCAGATGGCTGTACACCGAACTGCTCGTAGTACTGCCGGGATGTCTGCATGTCGATGCGATACCCTTCGATATCCGTGGTGCTGATAATCAGGTAGAGCGGCGTGTTCGAGGTCTGGATCTTTTTATAAGAGGTTCCCGGGTGGATCAGTTCAGCGCCATCGATAACGGTACCATTCGCTGCATAACACAATGCCATCCGGAAACTGGCAATATTCGGCGTTACATTGTCAAACACCTGAATGTCCATTGCCCAGACCGGGTAGGGGATCGAGAATACCCGGGTCAGCCCGCCCCGTGAATCCGCAACATACGCAAACGTGACCGTGTCCTGGCCCGAGCGCTGTATATCCGATTCCCCGTATATATCGAGATTATCCGGGAGCCTGACGACAGGATACGAGAATGGTTTATCCGTATACGAAATCCTGTACGGGGGTGCCGGGGTTTGCGGGGGCAACGGAGTTGTTGCAGTTGTGGTGGTTATGGTGGTTGCCGAAAGGGGCGTTGTTACGGTTGCTGGCGGAAGCGGCGTCCGCGTGGGAGCAGGGGTTCCCCCGAACGGGGCCTGCAGCCCTGAAAGGTACTGGGGATTCGTAATCAGCGCTAACACAAGGACGATAAAAAGCCCGCCTGCAACAGTAAGGATATCCCCGGTCTCCACAAACAATACTGGATCACAGCGGATTAAAAGGATAATGTTCCGGCATGAAATCCCCGGACAGGAGCGACCGCTGACTTCCCGGTAATGGTATTTTCCAAAGGAGCTGCCTGGTTGCGTTAAAAAGCCGGGTATTTAATATACCACACATAAATAACGTTGTGTATGGAGTTACCCGGCCTGCGGACCTGGATCGTTTTTTACCTGATCTCCTTTGTTGTCCTGTTATGGGCTGCGTTCCTGTCAGCGCAGGGGGTTATGCTCTGGGTAAGCCTCCTTCTCGTCATCATTATCGTCGGGTTAAATTTTTACACGGTGTACCAGCAGATAACCCTGCATGCTTCACGCGAAGAACTCCAGCGTAAACTGACGGAAGGATTCGATCGGAGACCCAAAGAAGAAGAGCAGTAAAACCAAAAAAAAGAGAGAGCGTTTAGTCCTTCCTGACAAAAACCTTCTGGGATGAATTTTTCGCCGTGAACAGGTGTTCGACCTGGCGTCCCAGGTACTCGGTTTTCCCCATGATGTAGTACCCGTCGGTGACCAGCGCGCCGTGGAATAACCGGGCAAGGTCATCTTTCTGGGCTTCCGTAAAATAAATGGTGACATTACGGCAGGTTATCAGGTCGAGCCAGCGTGCGACCGGGACACCACTCATCAGGTCGTGCGGGCGGAAGCGGATCAGTTCTTTCAGGTGCGGTCTGACCTGGTACGTGTCATCAGGAAGTTTGGTGAAATGGCGGTGAATCTGCGACGGGGAAAGCTTGACCATGGCTTTCTGCGAATAGGTCCCTTCCTGGGCTTTGGCAAGAACAATCTTGTCAATATCCGTTGCATAAATCTGGGCGGACAACTCCTTGTTCTGGGCAAGGAGATCCGACAGGATCATGGCTATCGAATAGGGTTCCTCCCCCGTTGAGCAGCCGGCACACCAGATGCGGATTCGTTTTCGCTGGCGGAACAGGTCCGGCAGGACCGTGCCCTTTAAAAATTCGTACACATCCCCGTCCCGGAAAAATTCTGTTACATTGATCGTCAGCGCCTTGCGCAGGACCTCCAGTTCGGGTTCGTTCGCTTTCAGATACTTCAGGTAGTCCGTGTAATTGGTCGTGTTGGTGGACCGCATCCGGGAAAGGAGCCGCCGCTTGATGTAATCTTCCTTATAATTCCCGCACTGGATTTTTAAGGTCTGTTCGATAAATCGTTTCAGGGCAGTAAAATCATCCATGGGTTTATCCTTTTTTAGGTCAGCACCATCCCGGACGGGATGACTTACGGTCTTTCAGGGGCAAAAAACCCGGAAGCCGGGTTTTATACCCGTTTTAATTCAGGCGGAACTCCTCCACCATCTTCCTGCTGCGTTCTGCCATTGCAGAGAGTTCTGCAGAAGCGCTTGCGATCTCCTGCGTGGATGCGCTGGTCTCCTCGGCAAGGGCGGCCATATCCTCCATCCGCTGCTGGTTTTCACGGGTCAGCTGCGTAACCGACTCTATCATCGACATCAGCTGGGTGCTTGCCTGTGCCTGGTCTTCGGTGGCTTTGGTAATCTCCTTGACACCCATCGACACTATCTTTGCTTCAGACACAATCAGGTTCAGGGATTCAACCGTCTTGTTGACACTGTCGATGCCTGTCTTGATCTCCTCGAAAGACTGTTTCATGGAATTTGCAGTCTGGTCGCTCTTGGTCTGGATCGCCTTGATAAGGGTTTCAATCTGCCCGCTCGCCTTTTTGGATTCCCCGGCAAGGTTTTTTACCTCGCCAGCTACGACCGCAAACCCGCGCCCGTGTTCACCGGCACGGGCAGCCTCGATGGCAGCATTGAGGGCCAGCAGATTTGTCTGACTGGCAATATCGGTAATGAGGCTGACAATCTTTGAGATCTGCCGCATCTGTTCATTCAGGGCGATGATATCATCCACGCTCTGTTTTGAGATCTGCTCGACCGTCAGCATTTTGCTGGTAGCAACCTTGCCGATAGCAGCGGCCTGCACACCTTCCTGCGAGGCCTTGTCCGCATGGGAAAGGATGTCATGGGTCGTGCTGGCGATCTCTTCTATTGAAGCGGAAATCTCCGACATCTCATTCGAGATCTTTTCAACACTGGTGAGCTGGGTCTTGGCATTGTCCGTGGCCTTCTGGCCGGAAACGGCAACCTGCCCCGTGGCGCGGGCAATCTCTTCCGTGCTCTTGATGGTATCGTTGACCGTGACGTCAAGGCGTTTGACCGCTGCCAGGAGATCGGACAGTACTTTGTGGATTGAATCAACGGCAGTGTTGAAATCCATCTTGAGCCGGACCAGGGGATCTGCTTCATCGATACTGACATGGAAGGTAAGATCTCCGGTGGCCATCTTTGTCATGCCTGACTGGAGTTCTGCGGCACTCTGGGAAAGCAGCTCGGCATTTGCGGTTGCTTCGTCCATCATCGTCTTGATCTTTGTTTCCTGTTCACGCTGGCTGGTGACGTCATTGTAGACCGTCAGGATGGTGGAGAGGTTTCCCTTTGCATCGGTTATCGGGATGCCGTACTGGTCAAGGACACGGATCCCCGTCGGGAACTCGATCTTTATCTCGCCGAAACTCCTTTTTTTCTCGGTGAGCACTTTTTTGAGGCCCTCCCCGGTCTGCTCCAGGATTTTGAAGTCCCGTGCATTCATTCCCACCAGCCGCTCTTTGGCAAGGCCGGTCAGCGAGGTGTACGCTTCATTCACCATAAGGATCTTGAACGAGGTGTCCATCAGCATGATCGGCATCGGGTTCTGCAGGACAATGATATCAGACCGCTGTTTTAAGCTGGCGGCCTCCTCCATCTTCTTGACGAGATCCAGGTGCTCCCCGCGCTGCAATGTGACATCGTTATACACGAACAGGAGGCTCGCTATCTCCTTTGTAGCGTCAAGTATCGGCACGACATATTGTTCAAGGATGTGCGTCCCGCTCGGGAGTTCAACGGTGACTTCCCCGAACGCGCGTTTTTTCTCCCTGACTGCGACTTTTGCCCCTTCACCTTTCTGCTCGAGGATTTTTATCTCGCGGACACTCGTCCCGACGATGCGGTCATGGGATATGCCGCTCATCGCTGCATACGCCGGGTTCGCCTCGATAACCACAAAGCCTGCATCGGTCATCAGCATCGGGATCGGGTTCTCTTTTACGATCGTTTCCGACCGGTACCGGAGCTGCTCGATCTCTTCGTTCTTCGTCTTTTGTGACGTGATATCGTTGTACACGAACATCAGTGAGCCGATCGTCCCGTCGTCATGTATCACCGGGATACAGAATTGTTCGAGGACATGGATGCCGGATGGCAGCTCGACCGTTACTTCACCAAAAGACCGCCGTTTTTCATGGAGCGCAACCTTGGCCCCTTCGCCGGTCTGGCTGATGATACGGAATTTTGTTAAGGAGGTATTGGTGAGTTCTTCTTTCCTGATGCCGCTCATCCGGACATAGGCTTCATTGGCTTCGGTAATGGAAAACGCGGGAGTGGTGATCAGCAGGGGGAACGGGTTCTTCTCCACCATCAGGTCGAGCCGGTGCCCGAGATCAGCAAGGGCCTGTTTATACCGCAGCACCTGCTCATCGCTGCTGCCAGGAGGTGTTATCGGGATACCTGAGGGGGCAGCCGTCTTTGCGTCCATGGTCGCCTGGTCGAGCCGCCGGTTGAGATCGGCAATCGTCTGCTCATAGAGTTGTGCCTGCCCGCTGCTGATCCCTGGCGGGACCTGTGGGGCGGCAGGGGCCGTATCCTGCTGGAAGCGGGCAAGGGTGGAATTCACCGCTGCAATGAGCAGGGAATATTCAATACCAAATTTTGCAGGGTCCAGTGCACCGGCAGGTTTCCCGGCGACAGCAGATGACAGGGCAGCTGCGATCTCGTCATTCAGTTGTCGTACATGAGCTGCTATCTCTTTTGACGGATCTCCTGCAGACGGCATACCCGGCAACGCCCCGGTAAACAGTGCCTTTCTTCCCGGTCGTTCAGTCATTTTTTTCCTCCCTCGATACTCCCTTAACCCTCGGTTCAGCCCTCATACCTGCTCCCCTCACTGCTGGTTCGCCAGATCTTTTAAGACCTTTAACATGTCGATCCATATGATCAGGCTTTTGTTCTTCTTGTTCGGGTCATCACTTTTGACCTTGATGATCCCTTTGACAAAGGAAGAAAATTCCGATGAAAACCCTTCTCCCATGTGATCGATGTCTGCTTCTGTGATCTGCAGAACACTGCTCACGTCGTCAACGATGATCCCGACATTGCTCCCACCGGCTGCATCCGGCACGAGCACGATGATCTTCTGGTTGTCCCGGATTTTCTGGTCGGGGAGCCCGAGGAGCGTGTTCAGGTTCATGATATTGGTGATCTCCCCCCGAAGGTTGATGACGCCGGAGATATACGCCGGCGAACGGGGGATGGGGGTGATAGGGATCATCTCGACAATCTCCCGTGCCAGCTGGATATCAAGGGCATACCGTTCCCCGCCCAGTTCGAACTCCACTACGTCGACGGTTGCAGCCATATCCTACCTCAGTTTGAACTGCTCCATCATCTTTTTCAGTTTTTCGGCCATTGCGGCAAGTTCAGCGGATGCACTGGCAATCTCTTCGGTGGATGCACTGGTCTCCTCGGCAAGTGCAGCCATGTCTTCCATCCGTTCCTGGTTCTCGCGGGTGATCGTGCGGGACAGTTCCATCCCCTCCATGACGCGGGTGGTGGCTTGTGCCTGGTCCTCCGTTGCCCTGGTGATCTCGGTCACGCCCTGGGCAACCACGTTCGATTCGGTGGTGATCCGGTTCAGGGCTTCGATGGTCTTGTTAACGCTCTCGATACCCGACTGGATCTCGTTATATGAACTCTTGATCGCGGTTGCGGTCTTGTTGCTGTTGTCCTGGATGGAGCTGATGAGCTCGCCTATCTGGTTCGTCGCGCTCTTGGACTCCCCGGCAAGGTTGCGCACTTCACCGGCAACCACGGCAAACCCGCGCCCGTGTTCGCCGGCACGGGCTGCCTCGATAGCCGCGTTGAGCGCGAGCAGGTTCGTCTGGCTGGAGATATCCGCGATCATCTTGACGATGTTGGAGATCTCTTTCATGCGCTCATTCAGTGCATTGATCTCGGTGCCGCGCCCCCCG
>Ga0182011_10001543_pt1 | contig 20163 bp, 17 predicted proteins | sample 711E1DmetaG_FD_120481 | JGI IMG/M metagenome (GOLD analysis project Ga0182011, IMG submission 120481) | Permafrost microbial communities from Stordalen Mire, Sweden - 711E1D metaG | ecosystem: Environmental > Terrestrial > Soil > Wetlands > Permafrost | place: Sweden: Stordalen | collected... | reverse complement strand
GTCCAACGGGGGCACGTCGGAGAACTTGACCGTGTTGTTCGGCTCCGTGAAGACCGCCTCGCCGAGGTCCTTGCCGACCTTGTTCTGGTCGACGTCGAACGCCGCTACGAATTTCACGTCCTTGATGTGATATGGGCCTACCATGACATGCATGATACCGGGGATGCTGTCCCCCTCAATCGCGCCACGGTAGTACTCGATCCCCTGTATCAGGGATGAAGCGCAGTTACCCACACCGACTATTGCGACCCTGACCTCTGCCATTTCCCGCTGCCTCCTTGCTTGCCCCCGCGGTAGCCCTAGGCGCCCGAAGCCGCCTGTACCTTCCTCTGTGGTTCTTCTTCTACTTCTATATCCTCGCCGCCGCCGGCGGCATCACGTTTGCGTATCGTCTCTCTCTCGTGGGCCATCAGTTTGTCCAGCCACCTGATGTCGCTACGTGCGAGCTCCACCTTGTGCCGCATCAGGCCCTTGCGGTAGTGGTCCTCGTCCCCGTTGCTCGACCGGTAGGCCTTGAACTTCGCCACCTGGTCCTCGAGCAGCCTGCGCCGCGTCTCCAGCAGCGCCAGGCGCGTCTCCGGCTCGAGATACTGGAAGAAGGCCATCCGCAGGTCGAACTTCTAGGTGTCGACGAGCGACGAGTCGGAGGTGTCTTCCGTCAGCAACCTCATGAATTCGGTTTCGCCCCGCACGGTTATCCTGAAGACGTTGCGGTTGCGCGTCTTCTCTTTCACCGAGTAGGCGCGCTCGATCGAGCCCGATTTCTCCAGCCTCTTCAACGCCGGATAAAGGGAGCCATAGCTTACTGTCCAGAAGTGCCCGAGCATGTAGGAGAGCCGCTTCTTCAGCTCGTACCCGTGCATCGGTCGTTCCTTCAGAAGGCCAAGAATGGCTACTTCAAGCAATTTTCCGCTGCCTTTCATCCGCAGTGGGGGAGCAAATATATCAAATCGATATATCGCTGGCAAGTATATATCGATTCGATATATATGTAAATAGTGCGGCCCGCCGAAGTCAGAACCTGTCGAGGTAGCCGTTGATGTAGGCGCGGATAGCGTCCGCTGGGCTGTAGATGCCGAAGTGGCCCTCGCAAAGGACGTCGGCGTCAAGCTCGAGCAGCTTCGCCATCGAGGAGCGCCAGGCCTCGATGTCCGAGCCGAAGTCGGGGTGGAACGGGCCGTGTATATCCTGCCCGAAGAGCACGCGAACGCCAGAGAAGTCGACGTAAGCGGCAACCGAGCCCGGGGTGTGCCCGGGAGTGGCGACCACGTTGAGCTCCAGGTCCCCGACCTGGAGGGTCGACTCGTCGTCGCGGATCACCAGGTCCAGCGGGAGCGGGTTGAGCCTGACCCCGTACATGAAGGCGGCCGTCATCAGCCGGTCGCCGGACTCGATGGCCTCGGCGTCCTGGTGGTGCGCGGCGATCTCGACGCCGTAATCCCGCCTGAAGAGCGCCGCCGCCCCGATGTGATCGATGTGGCAGTGGGTCAACAGCAGAGTGGTGAGCTCCTCGGGCTCGAAGCCGAGACGGATGATGTTCGAGACCAGTGTCTTGTAGCTGGGGCCGCAGCCGCAGTCGACGAGGGCAAGCGTGCCGCCACCGTCAAGCAGATACGAGCAGCAGTCGTTGCCGTCCGATATGTCCGGGCCGCCGACCTGGTAGACGCGCTCCGTCACTTTGACCGGAGCCTTGTAAGACTTCATTGCTTTCCCCCGTCTCGCCATCGCTCCAATGTTCTCACACTTCATTTTCTACGGGCAAAAGACGATTCATCCATCAGCAGCGCTGCTGCGCTTAATGTCGCGCGGAGCGCTCTTTGCTACAATGCTTTTACGCGGTTCAATCAAGAGGAAGGCACCCATGGAGCTGTCCGAAGCCCAGTCGAAGACGCGGGACATCGTCGACAATATAGAGAAGGTCATCAAGGGCAAGCGCAGCACCGTCGAGCTGGCCGTGATGGCGCTCGCGTGCGGCGGGCAGCTGCTGGTTGAAGATGTCCCCGGCGTGGGGAAGACCATGCTGGCCAAGGCGCTGGCGCGCTCCATCGAGGGGTCGTTCCAGCGCATACAGTTCACGCCGGACCTGCTCCCCTCGGACGTGACCGGTGTGTCCATCTTCAACCAGAAGACGGGGGAGTTCGAGTTCCTCCAGGGCCCGATATTCGCCAACGTCGTGCTCATCGACGAGATAAACCGCACCACGCCGCGCACCCAGTCGAGCCTGCTCGAGGCGATGGAGGAGCACCAGGTCAGCGTCGACGGCCAGGCCATGAAACTTCCCGAGCCGTTCTTCGTGATCGCGACCCAGAACCCGGTGGAGTTCTACGGCACCTACCCGCTGCCGGAGGGTCAGAGAGACCGCTTCCTCATCGCGATCGGCCTGGGTTATCCGTCCTTCGCCACGGAGAAGCAGATAGCCAACGACCAGATGATCACCCACCCGATAGAGTCGATAGGCCCGGTGGTGTCGGCGGCCGAGGTCAGCCAGATACAGGAGGCGGTGAGGCACGTCCACATCGAGGGCGACCTGATCGACTACATCGTCTCGATAGTCCACGCCACGCGCAACCACCCGGCGCTGCTGCTGGGCGCCAGCCCCAGGGGAAGCCTGGCCCTGGTAAGGACGTCGCAGGCTTCGGCCCTGCTCGACGGGCGCGACTACGTCATCCCGGACGACATCAAGGAGATGGCACGCTGGGTGCTGCCGCACAGGTTCGTGACGCGGGAGAGGTCGCGCAGTTACTTCCGCGAGTCGGCGGAGATCGTTTCCGAGATACTTGAACAGGTGCCCGTGCCCGTCGAGGCGGGCGGGCGCCGGGGCGAGGGGAGTTGAACCGAAGGACTCTCGTCTTCATCCTCGTCGGTGTGGCCCTGCTCCTCATCGGGGCCACCATCAAGTCCGGCTGGCTGTACCTCGTCGCAAGCTTCCTGTTCGGCATAGCCGTCGTCGGCATCCTGGCCGGCTGGATCGCGGTGCGCAAGATAACCATCACGCGGGACGCGCCCGCCGAAGCCTTCGAGGGCAAGCCGTTCAACGTCAGCCTGAGACTCAATAACGGAGGCAGGTTCACCCGCCGGCTCATCATGATCGACGACCTCCAGTTCCGCTCCGGCAGGAGGCAGGGCCCGCTGGCCAGGGCTCGCCAGCAGAAGGCCGAGTTCAGGGAGTTCATCCGCACCGGCAAGGCGCTGGACGCGACCGAGCGCGCCGGAGACGATGATCCGACTCTCATCGTCGTGGAGGAACTGCCGCCGGGAGAGCTCGAGGTGGATTACCAGATGTCGGCGCCGAAGCGAGGAGTCTATCCGCCTGCCCGGCTGAGGGTCGCCTCGGGAGGCGTGCTGGGCAGCGCCGAGATGCGGAAAGTGCGCAGCGCCACCCACGGGATGACCATCTTCCCGACGGTCTTCCCGCTCGACTCGTTCCGGTTCGACCCTCGCGCGGAGCTCGCCGCGACAGAGGCGATAGAGTCATCGCGCAAGGGCATCGGCAACGACTACTACGGCATCCGCGAGTACAGCCCCGGCGATTCCCTCAGGCACGTCCACTGGCGGTCCAGTGCCCGGATGGGCAAATTGATCGTCAAAGAGTACGAGCAGGAGCTGCGGCCTTCGGCAGCGATAGTCCTGGCCCTCTGCAGGCCGGAGTTCGGTAGCCCGAGCAGGAACAGCCTGGAGGACGGCCTGAGGGCCGCGGCTTCGATAATCAGCCTTCAGGAATCGCTGGGAAGCCTGCCGATGGTGGTGCATCCAGGCGGCGGCGGCTTCGAGGCGGCCGCGCCCCCGACCGCGTTCGGCTGCTACGAACTGCTGGCGCGCTACCAGGCCCCTGAAAGCCCCGCGGGCACAGGGCCCGCCGCGCTGAGCTCCTCGACGCTGGCGCGGGCTATCGCCGATGCGCTCGATGCGATAATCCCGGGGTCGGCCATGATCGTTGTGACCAACGCGCCGCCGCTGGAGGCTGCCGCCTCGCTGGAGATGTTCGGGGATATCCCGGCGGGCTCCATGGTGCTGGTGCTGGATGACTCCTACGGGCCGCGCTGGGAGGACAGCTGGCTCGACGAGGCCCCCTGGCTCGCGGCCTTCGCCGGGCTGAATATGAACCTGTACGCCGGTGTGGCGGGCCGGGAGATGCGTCGATGTTTGAGCGAACCGTTGAATACTATCGGCTGATAAACAAGCCGGGCGAGCCGGAGGGTTCCGTCGGATTCCGCTTCGCGGTGCTCCTGACGGTCCTGGTAAGCGTCGTTGCCGCAGTGGCCTACGGAGGGGCCGCGGCGCTGACCGGCTTCCTGGTCGCCATGGGAGTCATCGCGGGCTCGGCGTTCTCCTACTTCACGCGCAAGCGCCAGAACCTGCTGGTAAAGGCCGTGCTGAGCGTCCTGTTGATCGCCGTCTTCATCTTGTTCTGGGCGGAGCTGGGCGGCTCGATCCACGACCTCAGATACCCGCTCATCAGGCTGTTCCTCTGGCTGCAGGTACTTCACTCGTTCGACCTGCCGACTCGCCGTGACCTGGACTTCTCGCTGGTCAGCGCGGCCATACTGATGGCCTTCGCCGGCGCAATGAGCATATCCACCGATTTCCTGCTCCTTTTGCTGCCCTTCTTCGCCGCCGGCCTGGCGAGCCTCTACCTGGGGCACAGATCATCGCTCAGGTCCCGCGCCAGCGTCCTGGTCCCCTCGAAGCGCTCTCCAGGAAAAGGCCTCGTCCTTGCGTGCCTCGTCCTGGTGCCGGTGACGATGGGGATGTTCATGCTGCTGCCAAGGCTGCCCGGCTTCAGCGGCTACTACCTTCCCGTCTCGAGTTCGGCAGGTAAGATACCGACGGCTTTCGGCCCGCTCATCAACAACCCCGGGTTCGCGACCACGGACAAGCTTCCAGCGACCCCGCTCCCCTACAACCCCGGCGTCTACTTCGGCCTGAACAACTTCCTCGACCTGAGGGTCCGCGGGACGCCGAGCGAAGTGACTGTGATGAAAGTGCGCAGCAATTCGCCCGAGTACTGGCGGGCCACCGCTTTCGACAAGTATCTGGGGAACGGCTGGGAGAACACCGAGAAGAAGCGCGTGGAGATAGAGTCCAGCGACATGCCCCTGAGCATCTCTTACCCGGGGGAGAACCAGCGCCAGGGGACCTCCGACCTGGTGCAGACGTTCTTCATCGAGAAGAAGCTGCCCAACACCCTCTTCGCCGCATACATCCCGCGCGACGTCTACTTCCCGACCTCCCGCTTGAAGGTCGACTCCATGATGTCCGTGCTGACGCCCGGCGCGCTCGACCCCGGCCTTGTGTACACGGTGGTCTCGGAGTTGAGCGACGTCAGCCCGGAGATGCTGAGGGTCGGTTACGGGAACATCCCGGCGGCCGTGAGTGACAGGTACTGCCAGCTGCCGCCGATGTCCCCCGCGGTGGCGGACCTGACCACCAGGGTTGTGAGCGGGCAGAGGAACGAGTACGACTGCGTCCAGGCGATCAGCGAGTACCTGAAGAAGACCTACCCTTACGACCTCAACGTGGCAAGGCAGGGCAACAAGGAGAACACTGTCGAGTTCTTTCTGTTCAAGGCCAAGCGCGGCTTCTGCGAGCATTTCGCCTCCGCGATGGCGGTGATGTGCAGGACCATGGGTTTCCCCGCCAGGGTCGCGGTCGGCTACGACAGCGGGAAATACAACTCGCTCACCGGCTACTACGAGGTCAGCGCCAGCGACGCCCACGCCTGGGTGGAGGTCTACTTTCCGGCGTGGGGATGGATACCGTTCGACCCCACCCCCGGCTGGACCGACCCCAGCTCGACGGCTACCAGGAGCACGACCTGGACCGGGTTCAACCTCATGCAGAACATAGGGAACGCGCTGGGCAGGGTCTTCCCTTCCAGCTGGGGGCGAGGCCTGAAAGCCGCCGGGCTCGCGACGGGGCGTGCTTTCAAGGCCGCCGCCAGGGGAGTGGCCGGTTTCGTGGGTGTCGCGTGGCCAGCGATCATCGCGCTGCTCGTCCTGCTGCTGGCGGGCTTCGGGCTCTCAAGGCTGCGCCGCGCCCGCTCTCCGGCTCCATCGAGAGGCCCGCCGGACACCGGCCCGCGCCACGCCGCGGCGGTCGTGTTCGAGCGCATGACCAGAGCGCTTGCCAGAGCCGGAATCGTCTGGAGGCCAGCGCAGACCGCGTCTGAGTTCGGAGCCGCGGTGGACTCTTTCCTGGGCACGGACCTCGGAGCCCGTGCCGCGGAGCTGTTCAACGGCTTGCGCTACTCCGCGGAGCCGGCGCAGTCGGACCTCGAGCAGCTTCGCCAGGTCGTGGGCCGGATCGAGGACGCCGCCGGGGCAAAAGAAAACCCCGGGTCTCGCAGACGGAGACCCGGGGATATCGTCTGATGCTGTCTTCCTAGAGGCGCTCGACTATCATCGCCACGCCCTGTCCTCCGCCGATGCAGAGGGTCGCGCAACCGGTAGTCGCGTCCTGCTCGGCCAGGATCTCCAGTATCGTCGCGATCAGCCTTCCGCCCGTGGCACCGACCGGGTGTCCGTAAGCCACCGCGCCGCCCCAGAGGTTGGCGCGCTCGGGGTCCACTCCCAGCTCGCGCTCGCAGTACAGGTACTGGGCCGAGAAGGCCTCGTTGATCTCCCAGACGTCGATGTCCGAGACCGCCATCCCGGCGCGCTCGAGCGCCTTGCGGGAAGAGGGCACCGGGCCGTAGCCCATGTAGGCGGGGTCGACTCCGGCGACCGCGTAGGAGACGATGCGGCCGAGCGGCTTGATGCCCTCGTCCTTGGCGCGCGTCTCCGACATTATTATGATGGCCGCGGCCCCGTCGTTGATGCCGGAGGCGTTGCCCGCTGTGACCGTCCCGTCTTCCTTCACGAAAGCGGCCGGAAGCTTGCCCAGTGCCTCCAGTGTGGTGTCCTTGGGGTGCTCGTCCGTGTCGAAGACGACCGTGCCCTTGCGGCTCTTTATCTCCACGGGGACTATCTGTCGCTTGAGCTTGCCCTCGGCGATCGCCTTGAGGGCCTTCTGGTTCGAGCCCAGCGCATGCTTGTCCTGGTCCTCGCGGGTGATGCCATGCCGCTTGGCGATGTTCTCCGCCGTCTGCCCCATCATCAGGCCTGTTATCGGGTCCTTGAGTACCTCCCAGCAGCTGTCCACCAGGGCCGAGTCGCGCATGCGGAGGCCGAAGCGCGCGTCCTTGGCGAGATAGGGCGCCATGCTCATGTTCTCGACTCCGCCGGTGATGACGATCTCGTCCTCGCCCAGCATGATCTGGCGCGCGCCGGCGATGATCGACTCTATGCCCGAGCCGCAGCCGCGGATGACCGTGTGGCAGGGGACCTCGTGCGGGAGCCCGGCCGCGAGCCCGCCGCAGCGGGCGACCAGGTTGTTCTCGTCGGTCCTGGGGATCACGTGTCCGAAGACCGCTGAATCTATCTTGTCAGGCCCCAGGCCGGCCCTCTTCATCACTTCGCCGATGATGAGTGAAGTGAGCTGCACCGGGGGGACCGTCTTGAGCGAGCCCCCGAAAGTCCCGAACGCCGTCCTTGCCGCAGACACGATAACTACGTTCTCCAACTGAAGCCTCCTTTGGCCAGCGCCCGCGGTCGCGGACGCAATCAAATGCTAGAACCCGGAGTATTCTAACCTTGTGGATTGATGCCGGGCAAATAAAAAAGCGGCGCCGCGTGGGCGCCGCCGAAAAGGCCTGCTCAGCTGGCGAGCCAGTCGAAAAGCCCCTCATCCGTGTCGGGACGGGAGAGCTCGACCGTCTTGGTGATGATATCGGCGTAACTGTAAGACACGCGCTGGCTCGGCGAGGTCTTGGTCTCGACGCGAACGACGAACACGTGCGGGTAGGTTTCCTCGAGGACGGCCATGTTCTCTACGACGATCTTGCGGCCCTTGTTGGCGCGCACCTTGAGTTTTTCGCCCAGACATTCGTTGAGGTCGTCGCGGATTCTCTGCATGACGTTTACTTCCAAAGGTTCGGAATTCCTCAAGTCTTCCACCCTTTCAGTTCTGCGGACACAAGGCAGTTGTGTAATTATAGCTAAATTGGCAAAAAATGTCAACCACAAAGGTGTGCTTCACTGCAGATTAGTAATGCGCAAAGTTTTGGGGACAGGTACTTTCCACTTATTTTTCTACTTTCGAGGGTGCCATGATGACAGCAGTGGGTAAATTAGAAAAATAAGTGGAAAGTACCTGTCCCCACTTATACTCTGGAGCCGCAGTTCGTGCAGAAATGTTCCCCGCTCTTCAGCTTGCCGCCGCACTGCTCGCAGAACTTGTGGCCAGCCTGCTGCGGCTCCGGCCCGGGCGCGGGCAGCGCCACGGCCTCGACCGGCTTGCGGGTGTACACCAGGACGAGGAGCCCCGCGAACACGAGAAAGAGTAGAGCGAAGATGATCGAGAAAAGCACCTTCTGGTCGCTCCAGAACCCGTAGGCGGCCGTGGCCGCCGGCATGGTGTATGCGAGCGCCTTCTCGGTGGAGTCGTAATGGGCGTTGGACGCCGCGGCAGGGAGCGTTATCAGCGTCGTCGTCTTGAACGTCTGGTCCGTGAAGAGCGTGAACTCGCTGTTCACCGTCGACGTCTCCTCGAAGGTGAAATTGCCGCCCGAGTTCTGCTTGGGCTTCGAGGAGTACCCGTACAGCACAAAGTCGCCCTTGGTGGCGTAAGCCATCCCGGGCTTGTTGTAGGTGATGACCACCGAGTTGGAAGTGTCCATCATGTCGGTCTTGAAGTCGACGAGCTCGCCCGTGGTGTCCTCGTCGGTGTAGCGCCGGGTCAGGAAGCCCCTCTTCTTGCTCTGCACTTTCTTTACGGCCTGATAGTCGGTCTTGGAGTACTTGATCGTGTCGGTGACGTGGCCGTCGCCGACCGCGTTGACTGTGACCTTGTAGGTCTCAGTTATGGTCGGCTTGTCGGCGGCGTGCGTGAGGCCGGCGGCGAGCAGCACCGCCAGGAGGGCGGCCGCGGCTATGAGTGTAAAGCATCTCCTTGCCTTTACCATGACGGCATCACCCCCGCTTTCCACCAGTACTCCGGGTTGATGAAGACGATCGTTCCGTCGTCCTGTGCTTTCTCTATCTCTTTCTTGGCGAGGCTGATGCACTCGGAGGCCGTCACGTCCGGCGACACCGCGTCACCATGTTTTGCCAGGGCGTAGTCCTTGTCGAGGAACGTGGCCTCTATCGCGTAGGTGTCGCCGCTCTGGGGCGTCTCGATCATCGGGATGGCGTGGCCGGGTATGAGCGCGACGTAGGACTTGACCCCTACCGCCTCCATCATGGCGCTGAGGGTGATAGCCAGGTCCAGGCAGGTCCCGGAGTTGCGCTCGATGGTCTCCTTGGGGTACTGGACGTACTGAGAGAAACCGCCCGTCCAGAATCCCGACGGCTCCATGATGTATTTGACGCCATGCGACCGAAGAGCCTCGAAGGCGCTCTCGAAGGCGGCTATGGCATCGTCGTCGCTCGCCCGGGTCTCGAGGCCGCCGGCCGCCGCGTTCGCGAAGGCTTTCGTCGTCTCTTCGTTGGGCGTTATGAACGCCGCGATGAAGCGGTAGTTGTCGAAGGTGTCGGCGAAGGTCAGGCAGTCGGCTTCCTTGAGGCTGGTGAAGACAAAGTCGTTCTTGCCGAGGAGGAAGAGCTTTGCCGACTCCTCCTGGGCCTCCTTGAGGCCGTCGTACTCGTATCGCACTGTCAGCTCGACCGGCGTCTTGGTGGTTATCGCCTCGACTTTGGTGGGATCGAGAGGCGGCCAGCAGTAGTCCCGCACGGTCTGGCCGGGCCGGATCTCGGTGTACGTCTCACCTGAGTTCCAATCGGTCAGGTCGCCGACCTTGTACGATATCTTGAAGTTGCGGGCTGGCATCTTTCCGACGTTCTTGATGATGGTCTTGGCGACCCACATGTTCTGGTTGTTGTCGCCGTAGACCTTGTAGGCGCAGGTGAGGATCTCGTTCCTGGTGAGCAGCTTGACGTCGAGATTGACCTTGGAAGGGTCGTACGCCGCGCTCGGTCGAGTGGCCGAGAAGACGAACAGCGCGCCGGACGTGACCATCAGAATTGCCAGCACAACGATGAGTAATGTCTTGAGTCGCCTGCTCATCGCGGTAATCCTTTCGAGAAGCAGCCGCCATGGGCCGCCGGACAAGGGCGCTGGTGAGATGATGTTAGCACACTGGCAGCGAACGGATAAGACTGGCCCGTCAGGGCTTGTCCGCTCCCGGAGAAGAGACGTACGACTCCACCGCCTCGCGGATCGTATCCGCCGCGGGAGACACTCGCAGGTCCAGCCTTTCCTCAGCCAGCGCCGGGGTGTAATAGAGGCCGAGCTCGGCGAGCATGAGCGCGAGTGGGTCCTCGAGCACCTTCGACCTGCCCCGCGCATGCCTGGGCTTCTGCTGCCGTTGGGCTGCCGCCGCGCATTCCGCTCCCAGCTCTCTCATCACCTTGCAGATCTCTATCGACAGATCCCCCAGCGTGATGTTCTCCCCAGCGAGGATGAACGTCTCGCAGGGCCTTCCTCTTCCCAGCGCCTTGATGGCGGCCGAGGCCGCGTCGGTTGCCCGGACGATGTTGACGCCGCCGGCCCGGCCCGCGAGCCGGCCGCTCGATGCACCCAGGAGCAGCCACCCGCAGGTATCGGACGGCGCAGCACCGGTGTCCATCATAACGGTGGGATGGAGCGTTACCGACCGTAGCCGACCGTCGTCGCCGTACCGCTGCAGGAGGTCTTCGGTCGCGCGCATCGCCCGCAGGCAGGGAGCCGAGCCCGACTGCGATTTCGCGCTCTCGTCACCTGGTTCGGCTCTGCTGCCCGGCGCGAAGGTCATCGCCGACGATGCGTACACCATGTCCTGGACGCCCAGGCGCGTCATAGCCACCAGAAGGTTCCGGGTCCCTTCGACGTGCGCCCTGGCCGCCGGCTCGTCGAGGGGATGGGTGAGCAGTCTTTCCGATTCGAGGTGAAACACCGCGGTGGCGCCCGCGAGCGCCGCGAGGCAGGACTCGAGGTCGAGGGCGTTCGAGGACGACGCCTGGAACGGAATGCCTTCAGCCCGCGCGGTGGTGCCAGGCGCCGCTATCCCGCGGACGTCAAAACCGTTGAGCGTTAGCTCGCTTGCTACCGCTGAGCCGAACAGCGTGTCGACGCCGGTCAACAGGATGGTCAATTCTCTCGCGCCCCAGCCTGACTAGCCGTCAACCTAGCCGCGCCCCGCATTCTCCGCAGAATGCCGCACCCTGTTCGTCAACCGCCGCGCCACACGAAGGACACCTGGCTTCGTCCCCGGTCGCAGCGCTATCTGGCGGCGCGTCAGCCTCAGCCGCTGGTGCCTGCCCCGTGGCGGGTGGTGTAGGAGGAGGAGGGGTCACTTCCGGCGGAGGCGGAGGCGGCGCGGCCGTCGCAGGCGGAGGTGGCGCGGTCTGCGGGGGCGCCGGCCGAGGTGCAGTCGCGGCTTCGACTGGCTTGCCGCACTCTCCACAGAACCGGGTCCCGGGCGCGAGCGGGCTGCCGCAAGCCGGGCAGGCGAAGCCCGCCGGCGGAGGAGCCACCGCTTGCTGGGGCGCGCCACAGTTCGAGCAGAACCTCAGCCCTGGAGTCGATGGGGCCCCGCAGGAGGGGCACGAAGAACTGCCGGTAGCCGCAGGCATACCCACGGCCTTCATCTGCTGCGCCACTCCCTGCAGGCGTGTTATCTCCGCCTGGGTCTGCTCGATCTGAGCATCAAGGGCGCGGATCTGACCGCAGGCCTCCAGGAGCGTGGCGTCGCTCAGGCGTCCCTCCAGAAGAGCCTGGTAAGTGGCCAGCCCGAGACCGGGGAACGACTTGTCCTTGTCCTTCTGCAGCCGCTTCACCTGCATCTTCAGTTGGTTGATCTCTTTTTGCGGCTTGACGCCCGGATCAATAGCCATTCTCTGCACCTCCGCTCATTGGAGTGACTGCCCGAACAATTCTACCACGCTCGATTCTCATGAAAGCCTCCCGTAGCCGGGGACGAAACGCATCGCGTCGACCTGGCCCCGCGCTCGACCATATGGGTCTCCGCCCCGGGGCTGCTCGGTATCTCGACCCGCTTGCCGAAGACCTGGAACACAAGCATGTCCACCGGCCTGCAGGCCGCTGAGATGTCGATGCCGGTATAGGACTTGAGCGCGGCGAAATCGAACGGGCTCGCGGCGCCGTCGGGCCTGAATTCCGGTCTGCCGCCGTGGCGCTTCTCCTTGTCGAGGACCGTGACGCCGATGCCGTCCCTTGCGAGGATGATCGCGGCAGTGAGCCCGGACAGCCCGGCTCCAACGATTGTGGTCTCACGTTCAGGCATCCCGTCCCCCTGTCTCCACCATCACCGAAGGCGGCCGCCAACTATTCTACAGCGGGCGCGCACGGCGGCGCATCCAGCGACGGCTGGCGAGCCTGGAGGCGGGCCGGCGGGGGTGGGATAATCTTCCAAGAGAGGTGATGGCTTGTCCGCTCCGTGGCCGGACCCGCAGGCGCGGGAGAGATACATACGGTTTGTCGAGCTCGAGCTCGAGATCATGAAGTCCGCTTCCAGTGGCGCGCTGGACCCGGAGCTGCTCGCAGAGTTCAACGGACTCCTCACCCACTGGTTCCCGAAGACGAGAGCATTCATCGAATCCCGGATCGACCGCGACCCGGCCGGCGGGTTCTCAGACGAGGTAAGGACGGTAGCCTGGGTCGAGGCGCACTCGGTGCCTGCGAGCCCGGAAGGCTCGCATGTGCCCGGGAGCTGGACCGAGGACGAGATCGCCGCAAGCATCAACGAGTGTTTCGCGGAGGCCCGCCGCCGGGCCGGGATCTGAGCCCGCTTTCAACATCTGGCCTCGCCGGCTTGATATAATAAGACGAGGTCTGAGGTGGTGTCTTCTTGTCTGAAAAAACGGGTTCCAGGATCCTTGTCATAGACGATGACAGGGACATGCTCAAGATGCTCGAGGCGATGCTCGTGCTCGACGGGTTTTCGGTCAGCCTGTGCAGCGATCCCGACAAGGGCCTGGCGACGGCCGCTGAGGAGCTTCCCGACCTGATACTCCTCGACATGGTGATGCCTCGCAAGAGCGGCCTCGAGGTGATGATGGAGATCCGCAGCAGCCCCGCCACCAGCCGCATCCCGATCCTTTTTCTTTCGGCGGTGGGCGAAGAGGCCGTGGTCGTCAAGGCTCTGAAGGGAGCGGACGACTATGTCATCAAACCGTTCAAGACACTCGAGCTCGAGGCGCGCATTCTGAAGATTCTCGAGAGGACCGCGCACGGTGACGGTGTGCCGGCGGACAGGCCGGCAAAGCTGCAGCGCCTGCCGGTGCAGCGGGGCGACGAGACCTTGTTGATCCCGCTGCCCGAGATCTACTACTTCGAGGCCGCCGGCAAGTACTCATACGCCAACACCAGGGACAGGCGTTTTCTCACCAACTTCAGCTTGGGGCAGCTCGAGGAGAGGCTGCCGGAGGCCGGCTTCATCCGCACGCACCGATCGCACATCGTGAACGTCGACTGCGTCCGGAAGGTGACCAGGGACAAGACCAAGGGCACCTGTGTGGTGATGGCCGACGATGCCGAGACGCGGCTCAAGGTGAGCGACTCGCAGCTCCACCTGGTCAAGGAAAGGCTCGGGCTCTGAGGTCAAGTGCTCCGCGCCGTTCCATTATTACCGGGCTTCGTTCCGGCAGGAACGCCATTCGTTTCCTCGTCATCCCAAATGCTTATGCCGCCACTGTGGACGGCCGTTATAATCACCGAAGGTTCGTACCGGGCTGGGTGCGTGGTGCACTTGTCCCGGCAAAGTGGGAGAGAGGTTCTCCTTAACATGATAAATGATCGCCTCATCGCAACCTGGGACCGGGCGCCGGACACACAGACGGCGACGCACACCTATACTGCCACCCAGCCATAACCACGCTTATAGGTTTCGGGAGCAGGCGGCGAAGAGGTCTGGAAATCAAGGGGTGCAAGCCCCTTGATTTCATTTTGGGGTGACTTTTGCGCCGCGGGTCGCGGGTAAATCGACTTGTTCGGCCGCGCCACGCTTCTCCCTGGCGAAGTATTCCCGGTAACGAGCCTTCTTCTCTCCCAGCGGCACGACTGACACGGCCGCGATAAGGACTCCCGAGACCAGTAAGGCGATCGACACCCCGTGCACCACGTAGGTCAGCCCCGCCACGTGTATCGTCTTCGTTCCCACCAGCGTGGCTATCGCGCTGGAGAGGCCGGCGCCGACGACAAGGAAGATGCGCGACACGGCGTGGAAGGCCGCGAACGCCTTGCCCCGGTCACGGTCGTCGATGCGTTCCTGGACCATCGTTATCGCGACCAGGAACAGTATGCCGAAAGCGGCGCCGAAGAAGGCGGCCAGCAGATAGACCAGGGGAAGCCACTGGATGATGGACATGCTGATCATGATGCCCCCGGCCGTGAGGAGCGCCATTCGCAGCATCCAAGGTTTTTCTTCGCGCTTGACCAGCACCTGCAGCGCGACCATCCCGGCTATTATCCCGATCCCGAACAGAGCCATCAGGATCCCGAACGCCATGTCGCTCCTGGCGCCGAGGACCTGTTTCACGTACCCGAGGCCCACGGCGTACAAGCTGCCGCCTCCGATACACCCCACCGCAGCGCCCAGCATCAGCGATCTCGCGAACGGGTTGCGAAGCGCGAAGGTGATCGACTCGAAGAAGCCCGCTTGCTCCTCGTCGGCCTCGATGCGGTCGCGGGGGGAGCTCAGTCGCATCCGAACGTAGATGGTCACGGCCGCGAAGAAGCTCAACGAGTCCAGCAGGAACGCGATGGTCGTCGGGTGGTTCGCCAGGAAGCCGCCGTTCACGAACAGGCGGGTGAACGGAGACGGGATCGTCACGAAGGAGAAGAGAACCGCCGCGAGCGGGATCACGCCGTAGGTAGTCATCATCGCGAGCGAGTTGGCCATCGTGAGCTGGTCCGGCTCGACAAGGTTGGGGACGCTCGCGTCTCTGGCGGCGAGCCAGACTATCGACAGGCCCTCCAGGAAGAACACCAGGACGTACACACCCCAGAGGTGCGTGATGAATGGCGCCGCCAGGATGATCATCCCGCGGGAGATGTCGCAGCCTATCATCAGCCGCTTGCGGTCCAGCCTGTCGGTCACGAAGGCGGCCAGCGGTCCGCTGAAAAGCGCGGGGACGATGCGGAAAGCGAGCATGCCCCCTACCGCGAGGTAGGAGCCGGTCGTCCTCCAGACCAGCGACATCAGCGCGAAGGTAGCCAGCCAGTCGCCGGTGCAGGAGACGAGTTGACCCCAGAACAGTCGCATGAAGTTTTTGTTGCGGATGAGAACGCGGAACTCCTGCTTTACGTCGCCCATCTGCCCTGTGAGGTCACCGTTTCCCATACGGGCCCTTCTCACTATCGTACGTATCACTCACGGCCAATTGTAATGGATGTGAGCCTTGACGGCCTTGCGGAATCGCATCGATACTGATCTGGCAGGAACGTCACCGATCAGCGGAAATGAAGACGTCATATATATTTGAGCTTGTTCGCCTCTCTGATGGAGGTGGTGGCGGATGGTGGACCCGGAAAGATTGACCGTCAAGGCGCAGGAGGCGGTGGGGCAGGCCCAGTCCCTGGCGGCCTCGCTCGATCACCAGGAGGTCGATGTCGAGCACCTGCTGCTCGCGCTGGTGACGCAGCGGGACGGGCTGGTGATCCCGTTATTGCAGAGGTTGGGCGCGCGGCCGGAGGCGCTCGAGGAAGCCATCAGGAGCGACCTTGCATCACGCCCGAGGGTCAGCGGCTCGCAGAGGCAGTTCATCTCTCCCGCGCTGGACGGTGTGCTGGACGAGGCGCAGACGATCGCGCAGAACTTCAAAGACGAGTTCGTCAGCACCGAGCACCTGCTGCTGGCGATCATCGCCGGAGGCGGCAGGGCCGCCCAGCTCCTGGCGGAACACGGGGTCACCGCGGATGACCTGCTCAAGGCGCTCGCGGACATCAGAGGCTCGCAGCGCGTCACCGACCAGAGCCCCGAGGAGAAGTATCAGGCGCTCGAGCGGTTCGCGCGCGACCTGACCGCCGAGGCGCGCAAGGGAAAGCTGGACCCGGTCATCGGTCGCGACGACGAGATACGCCGCGTGATCCAGGTCCTCTCACGCCGGACCAAGAACAACCCGGTCCTCATCGGGGAGCCCGGCGTGGGGAAGACGGCCATCGCCGAGGGGCTTGCCCGGCGCATAGTCGACGGCGACGTGCCGGAGGGTCTCAAGGGGCGGAGGCTGCTGGCGCTCGACATCGGCTCGCTGGTGGCGGGCTCGAAGTACCGGGGCGAGTTCGAGGACCGGCTAAAGGCGGTGCTCAAGGAGATCGACCAGGCGGCGGGCGAGGTCATTCTGTTCATCGACGAGCTGCACACGATCGTCGGCGCAGGCGCCGCGGAGGGGGCGGTGGACGCCTCCAACATGCTCAAGCCGGCGCTGGCGCGCGGCGAGCTCCACGCGATCGGCGCCACCACCCTCGACGAGTACCGCAAGCACATCGAAAAAGACGCCGCCCTCGAGCGCAGGTTCCAGCCAATCCTGGTGCAGGAGCCGTCGGTCGAAGATACCGTGTCTATACTGCGCGGCCTGAAGGAGCGCTACGAGGTGCATCATGGCGTGCGCGTCCAGGACTCCGCGCTGGTGGCGGCCGCCATCCTCTCCGACCGCTACATCACCGATAGATTCCTTCCCGACAAAGCGATAGACCTCATCGACGAGGCGGCGAGCCGGCTACGGATCGAGATCGATAGCATGCCCACCGAGGTCGACGAGGTCGAGCGCAGGATGCGGCAGCTGGAGATAGAGCGCGAGGCGCTCAAGAAAGAGACCGACAAGGCGAGCACCGAGCGGCTGGAGAGGCTCGAGCAGGATCTTGCGAACCTGAAAGAGGAGAACGAAGAGCTGCTCGCGCACTGGCAGAACGAGAAGGAGGCCATCTCACGTCTGCGGGAGCTGGGCGAGCGGATCGAGGCGCTCAAGCAGGAAGAGCAGAACGCGGAGCGCGCCGGCGACCTTACCAAGGCGGCCGAGATACGCTACGGGACGTTGATCCAGGCGACCCGCGAGCTTGCCGAAGAGAACGCGAGACTGGCCGAGCTCCAGAAGGACCACAAGATGCTTAAGGAAGAGGTCGACGAGGAGGACGTCGCGGAGGTCGTGGCAAAGTGGACGGGCATCCCGGTGGCTCGCCTGATGGAGGGCGAGGTCGAGAAGCTCATGAAGATGGAGGACCGCCTGCGCGAGAGGGTGGTCGGTCAGGAGCCGGCGATAGTGGCCGTGTCGAACGCCATCAGGAGAGCCCGCGCGGGTCTGCAGGACCCCCACCGGCCGATAGGGTCGTTCATATTCCTCGGCCCCACCGGCGTGGGGAAGACCGAGCTCGCACGCTCGCTGGCCGAGTTCCTCTTTGACGATGAGCGGGCGATGGTCAGGCTGGACATGAGCGAGTACATGGAGAAGCACACGGTATCGAGGCTCATCGGAGCGCCGCCCGGATACGTCGGCTACGAGGAGGGCGGTCAGCTTACGGAAGCGGTGCGACGAAGGCCTTACACGGTCATCCTGCTCGACGAGATAGAGAAGGCGCACGAGGACGTCTTCAACATACTGCTTCAGATACTGGACGAGGGCCGGCTGACCGACGGCCACGGCCGCACCGTCGACTTCAAGAACGCGGTAGTGATCATGACATCCAACATCGGCAGCCAGTCCCTGAACCTGGCCACCGGCATCGACCGCGAGGAGGCATCGCTGCTGGTGATGGAAGAGTTGCGGCGGCGCTTCCGCCCCGAGTTCCTCAACAGGGTCGACGAGATACTGGTCTTCAACCCGCTGAGCATCGAGGACATCAGGACGATCGTGGACATCCAGGTCCACCTGCTGGACAGGCGCCTGGCGGACAGAAAGATTGAGATTTCACTGACGGACAGAGCCAAAGACCTCCTCGCCGAAGAGGGCTTTGACCCCTTCTACGGCGCCAGGCCCTTGAAGAGGGTCATCCAGCGGGAGATCCAGGACGCGCTCGCGTTGAAGATACTGAACGGCGATGTGAGCGAAGGGGATGTGGTCCAGGTCGATGCACGGGAGGGCGAGATAGAGTTCGAGGTCAAGGTCCCGGCCTAGGCTAGTGCCGCCTCTCCGCGTGCGGCATCAGTATCGCGAGAGCGATATATGCGGCAAGTACCACAAGCAGGACTATGTGGAGAGGGATTATCCACTTGAGGTTCGGGATCAGCGCCAGTATCCCGGTCCCCAGGACCACGACCAGCAGAAGTGCCAGCACTCTGTTGCGCCTGGTCACCATCTCGTGCTTGGCCCGGTTGCTCGGATAGGGGATGAAATCTTCCGAATAGTCATCCACGCGTTCCGTGTAGTGGCTTCGCCTGACGTACGGTTCGGGGTCCCCTGAGGAGTACGCGTAGTGGCCGCGGCCGTAGTTGTGGGTGCTTACAGCCAGTGCTGCCATGCCCCGCCTGAAGTCACTGACTGTATCAACGGGAGAGTCGAGCACACGCTCCTTGAGGAACTCCGGAAGGAACAGAAGTCCCGCACTGAGCATCAGCAGCAGTAGCAACAAGATTTCCAATGCCCGCCCCCTCGGTGCCTTAGTGGCTCACTACTACATATTGATGTCTTCGGAATGGTAACACACAAGATACAGCCGGGCAAGAGGCTTTTTTAGAGATTTCTCGGCTATATTTCGGCCTCCGACGGTGCATGGATCGCCGAAAATGCCTTGTTAAAAGGATAAATTAGAGTTGTTGGAGTGGTTTATATTGGCTATATTTTTTTTTGAATTTTATTTATGGAAGGTATCACGGTTGAGTTTTTTGTGAGTATTGTGACTTCCGGACAGAACAATTGGCCGGGCCTGTGCGTCTGTATTCCTTGACGCGGAATAGCGCGTGGCGTCCTCATTCCTGTGCCCCGAGCGTATTCTGTCTTGAGCGGAGGATGAAGCGTCGGCAGATGACAGTCGATAAAGTTCGCACGCGCGGAGGAAGTTGCCTGGCGGGAGCATATCGAATTAACATGTAGGCTGCCTTTCGGGTTGTACGGTGGAAGGTGAGATGGGAAAGCACTCGAGTCAGAAGATTTCATACTGGGAGGCCAGGCGGCGCAGGAGGGACTTGCGCAAGAAAGCCAACGCCAAGGGTAAGGGACCGCGCTCGCGCAACCCCTTTAACAGCTACTGGTTCATCATCTTCTTCGTGATCGGCATCGCGCTGGGAGGTGCGCTGGGCTTCTACGCGAAACCGATCGCCAAGCTGAGCGCCAAGATATATCTCTCCTTCAAGGAGAGCACCTGGAAGGCCGAGCCCAAGGAGCAGAAGAAGGTCCAGAAGGCGCTCACCACCCTCTCGACCGATCCCAACAAGAGCGTCAACACCCTGGTGATGGGGAGCGACGCCGGCAGCAACAAGGGCGAGGGCGGCTGGTGCCGCAGCGACGTCATGATGCTGGTCTGCCTGCAGGAGCGCGACAAGAAGGCAGTGGTTATCTCCATCCCCAGGGACACCAAGGTCGAGCTCCCAGGCCACGGCACGCAGAAGATAAACGCTGCCCACGCGTTCGGCGGGCCGTCCGGAGCGATCGACGCGGTGAAGAGCTTGACAGGGCTCGACGTGAATCACTACATAAGCATGCAGTTCACCGGGTTCGAGAAGATAGTCAACGCGGTAGGTGGCGTGCCCATCCACCTCAACCAGCCCATCAACGACCCCCACGCCGGTTACCTGCCCGCGGGCGACCTGAACCTCGACGGGTGGCAGGCGCTGGTGGTGGTCAGGAGCCGCAAGCTCCCCAATGGAGACGTCGACCGCATCAAGAGCCAGCAGGCTTTCATCAAGGCCTTGATGGCCAAGGCGGATGCGATGAAGAGCGTTTGGAAGGCGAAGCAGCTGGTGGACATAGTCGCGTCCAACTGCAAGATGGATTACTCCTCCGGCCAGCTGATGAGCCTGGCCGACGAGCTGCGGGGCTTCAACATAGCCAACGTGCAGTTCGTGACGGTGCCCGGGGACTCGAGGTACATAAACAGCGTGAGCTATTTCGTGCCGGACATGACGGGGCTGGCCCAGGTGTCATCGGAAATCAAGGCGAACACCAGCCTGTCACCGCAGACCATCGCCAACCTGCAGTC
>Ga0182011_10001542_pt1 | contig 20164 bp, 18 predicted proteins | sample 711E1DmetaG_FD_120481 | JGI IMG/M metagenome (GOLD analysis project Ga0182011, IMG submission 120481) | Permafrost microbial communities from Stordalen Mire, Sweden - 711E1D metaG | ecosystem: Environmental > Terrestrial > Soil > Wetlands > Permafrost | place: Sweden: Stordalen | collected... | reverse complement strand
TATTACGCCGCTGGGGAATACTGTCGAAGAGTATTGGAATAATCTGGTTAAAGGAGTAAGTGGTGCCGGCCCGATCACCCGCTTTGATGCCTCAAAATTCAAGACCCGCTTTGCCTGTGAGGTCAAGAACTTCAATCCTGAGGATTATTTTGACCGCAAAGAGGTACGTAAGTATGATCTCTATGCCCATTTCGGAATTATCTGTGCCGACCAGGCCATTGCAAATTCCGGAATGGATCTTGAAAATGTTGATAAAAACAGGATAGGAGTTATCTGGTCTTCAGGTATCGGAGGTCTGGATACCTTCTTTCAGGAAGTTGCAAGCTTTGTAAAGGGGGACGGGACTCCCCGCTTCAATCCTTTTTTTATCCCGAAGATGATTGCTGATATCGCGGCAGGCCATATTTCAATTAAATATGGATTTCGCGGCCCGAACTTTGCTATCGTTTCGGCTTGTGCATCTTCGGCCAATGCCTTGGTGGACGCCATGTTATATATCCGGAACGACATGGCCGACGTTTTTGTGGCTGGTGGTTCCGAAGCTGCCATTACTCCCGTCGGTATTGGGGGGTTTAATGCAATGCATGCCCTTTCCACCCGAAACGATGATCCGGCTACTGCTTCAAGGCCATTTGATAAGGACCGTGATGGTTTTGTCATGGGAGAAGGAGCAGGCGGCCTTATCCTCGAAGAACTGGAACATGCCAAAGCGCGCGGAGCTGTGATCTATGCTGAAATTGCAGGAGGCGGGGTTTCTGCTGATGCATATCACATGACTGCTCCTCACCCTGAAGGACTTGGGGCCATCCTTTCAATGAGGAATGCAATCAGGGATGCCGGAATGAAACTCGAAGATATAGATCATATCAATACCCACGGCACATCGACTCCGGTTGGTGATATTGCCGAGCCAAAGGCTATCCTCGGTCTTTTCGGGGAACTGGCCTATAAAATCAATATAAATTCTACCAAGTCGATGACCGGCCATCTACTGGGAGCTGCCGGCGCTATCGAAGCTATCGCATCGGTGATGGCTGTGAGGAACAATATTGTCCCTCCCACTATAAACCATTTCACTGATGATCCCGAGCTGGACCCTAAGCTGAACTTCACTTTCAACAAAGCCCAGGAAAGGGTTGTGAATGTCGCACTCAGCAATACCTTCGGATTTGGCGGACATAACGCCACTGTGATCGTTAAAAAATACTAAGAAGTCCGCCTTGAAGTTCAGGACATTAAAAACGCTCCTCTTCGATAACCATTCCGATAAACACCTCAGACGTGCGATAAAGAATATTTTCGGGTTTCATCCCGGAAATATTTTTTTATACCGCCTTGCATTCACGCATAAGTCGGCCAGTCAGGAAACCATCAAGAACCTCCGTATAAACAACGAACGTCTTGAATTCCTTGGTGATGCCATTCTGGATGCTGTGGTTGCCGATTTCCTTTTCAGGACTTTCCCTGCAAAGGACGAAGGCTTTCTTACCGAAATGCGATCCAAACTGGTCAGCCGTGCACAACTGAACAAACTTTCCAGGAAAATGGGGATTGACAACCTTATCCAGGTTGAAAATTCATCCTCAGGAGTGTTCAGATCCTTTAAGGGCGATGCCTTTGAAGCCCTTATAGGAGCTATCTATCTCGATAAAGGATTTGCTTTCACACGCAAGATCATTCTGAAAAGGGTCATCGGCCATTATTTTGATATGGATGACCTGGTGAACCAGGAAGTGAACTTCAAAAGCAAGGTCATTGAATGGGCCCAGAAAGAGAAAAAACAACTAAGTTTTAATATCCTCCAGGAAATTGGCAACGGCTACAAGAAGCAGTATCTCGTGGAGCTGACCATCGAAGGACAGCCTTTGGCAAGGGGGCAGGATTATTCAATCAAAGGGGCCGAACAGAATGCCTCCGAAAAAGCATGGCAGAAAATAAACGGTGAATCCTTGGAAAAAGCCTGATATTTGATTATATTTGTTATGATCAATCCAGGCGGTCATGGCAAAAAAAATTATACTCGAATCCCGCACTGAACCTTCCTGGTTCACTCTTACAGGAGTTTCCTGCCATCTGAAAGACTATCGCCTCTCATTTCTGCTTAACCAGAAACTGCCTGCCGGATTCAAAAAAATGGATGACTTTACCGGCAATTACAGCCTGTATTTTTACCTGGATGAGGAATGCCGGAATTCATATTACCTTATCAGCAACCGCAGCGAGGAAAAGGTACTTTTTCCGGAACTCAAACAAACCGATTTTATTATGCTTGTGGAAGGCCCGTTTAAAAAGACCCGGCTTGATCGTTTGCTGAAAACCATCCGTACAATACCTAATGTATTAACAGCGTTTGAGATTCAGGTCGGAAGCCTGAAAAACTTTTCAGGTTTCCTGTCCGATCTTGAACTTCATCTTATGAAAATTAAAAAAGAAAGTAAGACTAATAAACCGAATGTTACTAAAAAATAAGGAGGTACTTATGTTTGAAGAACTAAAAAAATCGATTGATAAAGGACTTGAATATGCCTTTATGACCACCGACAAGCTTACGAAAGCAGCCAGGGAAATGGCAAAGGAAAATAACCTGACAAAAGAAGAAGCGAAAAAACTGCTTGATCATCTGGTCAAGAAATCCGAAGAAACAAAAAAGATTTTGGAGGATAACTTCCAGGAACTGGTGAAAACCACCATGCATAAGATGAATATCCCTACGAAAGAGGAGATCAAAAAGCTGGAAGACCGTATCAAGAAACTGGAAGCAAAGAAGGTTCCGGTAAAACCAATGAGGAAACCGGTAAAGAAGTCTTAACTGTTAGTGAGCGAATAGCGATTAGCGATTAGCGAATAGGGCTTTATTTTATTCGCTATTCGCAATTCGCTAATCGCTTTTATTTATCACCATTTGACCAATGAGAATCTCCCAAATAGGCCTGGCCATGCATGAGCTCGGAAGAGCCAGGGAAATACTAGGCGTTGTGATCAAATACGGTTTCCAGGACTGGGTCAGTAAAAACGGCCTGGGCAAGTATCTGGTGACCAGGAAACGCCTTGCCCGGATTGAGCAATACACTCAGTGGGAGAGGATCAGGATGGCGGTTGAGGAACTTGGCCCGACCTTTATAAAGTTCGGGCAGATCCTTGCCGACCGGCCGGATATTCTTGAGGAAGAGCTCAGGAATGAACTGAAAAAACTCCAGGACGAAGCTGACCCTATGCCGGATGATATTGCAATTGCCTCCATTGAGAAAAACCTCAATTGTTCTATCACAGATGTTTTCAGTAAGTTCGGCACCAGCAGGCTTGCATCTGCATCTATGGCCCAGACTTATCGTGCCACGCTTCTGAACGGGGAGGAAGTTTGCGTGAAGATACAGAGGCCCGGGATTGATAAAAAAATCAACCTGGACCTTCATCTCATGAATTATTTTGCTGTACGTATGCAGAAGAACAATCCCGAGATGGAAGCTATCAATGTAGTCGGGATTGTTAAGGAATTCGGGAATAGCATTAAAAAAGAGCTGGATTTCAGGCATGAAGCGGCAAGTGTAATCAGGTTCAGGCATAATTTTGAGAACGATCCTGATATTTTTGTCCCTAAAATATATACCCAGTTTACAGGCCAGCAAATCCTGGTTGAAGAATATGTAAGCGGGATCAAGGTTTCGGATATGGCATCACTGAATGCTTCGGGCCTCGACACGCATCAGCTTGCTAAAAATGCAGTCAGGCTGATGTTTGACCAGCTTTTCAAACATGGTTTCTTTCATGCCGACCCGCACCCCGGCAATATTTTTGTGATGCCGGGCAATGTGATAAGTTTTATTGACTTTGGAATGATGGGTTCTTTAAGGGAAGAACACCTGAACTTTCTTGGGAAATACACTCTTGGTTATCTGGAAAGGGATGCGCGTGGAATGACTGAGGCGCTTCTCCTGGTTTCAGGCAAAAGGCATTTTGCCAGGTCCCGTGAGCTGGAACATCAGATAAATGACCTGCTGGCCCATTATAAGTATCTCTCCATTGATGAGATGGATTTCGGGAAGATCATGAACGAATCAGTGGATCTTCTTGTTCGTTATGGTTTGAAAATGCCTTCGGGGATCTACCTCCTTGCCAAGGCACTGATGGCCATTGAAAGAGTAGCCGTAGTCCTGAACCCGGAAATTGATTTCGCAAGTGAAATGAAGCCCTATGCAACCGAGCTCATCTCACGACAGTTTGACCCGAGAGTGATTGCCCGTGAAGTATTCGATTCACTGAAAGAATATTACCGGCTTGTTACTGATCTCCCGGCCGATCTAAACGAGATCATCAGCAAGATCAAGGAAGGCCGCTTCAAGACCCAGATCGAGCTCAAGGGATTCGAGCCCCTCATAGAGCATATGGACACTGTGGGCAACCGTCTTGCCATCGCCGTTGTCCTTGCATCCCTGATTATCGGGGCATCCATCCTTTCACAATGGGAGCAGGTCCGCTGGATTGGAACCGCCGTCTTCAGCCTCGCCGGGATCTTTGGCTTCTGGCTGCTGATAAAGCTTCTGAGGAGGAATAAGTTTTGAATATCGAATATCGAATATTGAACTATGAACTAATTCGAAATTCAACATTCGTTGATCAATATTCGATATTCAAATAGTCCCGGTAAACTGCCTCAGGAACCTTAAATCGTTCTCGAAGAATAACCTCAGATCGCGGACCTGGTACTTCAGCAGGGCAATACGTTCAATACCCATTCCAAAGGCAAAACCGGTATAGACAGTACTGTCAATCCCGCAGTTGTCGAGCACTGCAGGGTCGACCATACCGCAGCCCAGTATCTCTACCCATCCTGTGTATTTGCAGATATTGCATCCCTTTCCCCCGCATATATTACAGGAAACATCGAGTTCCCCTGATGGTTCTGTAAAGGGGAAGAACGACGGACGAAGGCGGATCTCCGTGCTTTCACTGAACATCTCACGGGCAAAATAGAGCAAGGTCTGCTTCAGGTCCATGAATGAAACGTTCCTGTCGACATAAAGCCCTTCAACCTGGTGAAAAATGCAATGAGCCCTTGCTGATATGGCTTCATTCCTGAATACCCGGCCAGGGAAGATCTTCCTGATCGGGGGCTTTTCGGTTTCCATGGTCCTTATCTGGACAGATGAGGTATGGGTGCGTAAAAGTATGTCGGGGTTCCTTTCAATGAAAAAGGTGTCCTGCATGTCTCTGGCCGGATGTTCCGGAGGGAAATTCAGTGCACTGAAATTGTGCCAGTCATCCTCTATCTCCGGACCTTCAGCCACTGTGTAACCGATCTGCCCGAAAATACGGATGATCTCATTCCTTACAATTGACAGCGGATGCCGGGTCCCCGGATCCATGTGATCGATGGGACGGCTAAGATCCATCTCCTTGTCGGTGACTTCCTCCTTGTCTTCAAACATCGCCTTCAGGCTTTCGATCCTGTCCTGGGCAGCATTCCTCAGATGGTTGAGCAACTGGCCGATCTCTTTCTTCTGTTGGGCAGGTACATTCCGGAATTCATCAAACAAAACAGAGACAAGTCCCTTTTTACTGAGGTATTTCAGCCGTAGTTGCTCAACCTCCTCAGGGTCATGAGCCGTTAAAGTGGCAACCTCATTAAGCAGATTCTCTATCCGGGCTTTCATGGAAATGGCGTGATGATCTTAGAATGACTGATTGAATGATTGACAGAATGATTGAATTAATGGAATCTCCTGACTATTCAGTCAATCAATCAATTAGTCAGTTTAATCGTCATCTTAATATCCTTCCTCGGCCTGTCACTCTGGTCGCGGTCAACATTGGCGATCTTATCGATAACATCCAGTCCTTCGGTTATTTCTCCATAAACGGTATAACCGCCATCAAGCTGGGGAGTTCCTCCTATGGTTTCATAGATCTTTTTCTGTTCAGCGGTATACTTTGCGGGAAGCGATGAGGCCGGGTGTTTCTGGCCTTCAACAATATAAAACTGGCAGCCCGAAGAGGCTTTCTTGGGGTTTACATTGTCGCCCTGCCTTGCAGCTGCAAGAGCGCCTTTTTTATGGATCAGGGCAGGATTGAATTCGGCAGGAACTGTATAGCCGGCATCACCAGCTCCAAGTTGCTGTCCGGGTTTTGCAGTCTTTGAATCAGGATCACCGCCCTGGATCATGAACCCGGGAATCACCCTGTGAAATAATGTTCCGTTGTAAAAGCCCTGTTTTACGAGCTTGACAAAATTATCGCGGTGCTGGGGCGTTTCATTATAGAGAAAACCCTTCATGTCACCATAGTCTGTATGAATTAAGAATTTTACCACTTTATGGGAGGTTTTGGTTTGTGAAATAGATGAAAAACTAAAGACAAGAATACTTGCCAAAATGAAGAATACGATCTTTTTCATATAAAAGCTGTTTAGAATCAGGTTGCAAATTTACAGAATATTTTCTCAGAATTTATCCACAAAAATGTGCTCTATGAGAGTAATTACATTAATTTTAAACCTCCAACAATCAAACAACCGATAAACAGGTCTCAATGTAAGCGCTGATCCCTATGGATAAAAGTATTATTACCCGGGAATTGCAGATACTGCTTGAAGCGATCAACGAGCAGTTTGAGATCATAAGGGAATATGAGGATTTCATTCCCCAGATTGAATTTGACATGATCGTGGAAAACGTCCGTAAGCTATACGAAACCTTCCACCGCCTTCAGCGATTGAATGATCCCCTGCTTTTCGTTGAAAAAAAGATCCAGGGCCTTCAGGGTATTAAAAACTCCTTACCGGCCCATCTGCAGCTGAAAACTATAAAACAAGAAGGTAAGCAGGAGAAGAATCAGAAGCTTATTCATGCTGAACCTTTAATCGGGCCTGAACCGGAGACTATCTCCGAACCTGTTATGGAATCGATTCAGGAGCCGTCGGATGTGCCAACTCAGGAGATTCAAACTGAATCGCCGGGTACTGCCGGGTCTCATATTCCCCCGACAATTCCCATCAGGCCAGTAGTTAAAAAGAAAACCCAGTCAAAACACCCGGCTAAAACTGCTGAACCTGAGCTTTTTGCTTCTGAAGAACCTGTGTTTAATATCAAATTGAAGGAAGCGAGGGAGAAGAGCCTTGGACCCAAGATCCCGCGCAATGAAAGTTTCAAGGCCGCCATCGGCATTAATGATAAATTCATGTTCATAAACGAACTTTTCGACGGTAACCTCCGTGAATACAATGAAAGTATTGAAACTCTCGGTGGTTTTAAAACACTGCCCCCGGCCCAGGAATACCTCGACCTTCTGCGGCGAAGAAATAACTGGAACTCGGCTTCAAATGCCTTCGGGAGAATAAAAGAACTGGTGGAAAACCGATTCTGAATCCTCCTTCAATCCTTCATTCTTTCAGCCCTTCTATTGCTTTGCAGCTGCCTTGATCATGCCATTAGACTGCCAGTCGGCATAGATCCTTTGTGCAAGCTGCAATGCCGATTGATCCACGTATTGAGGGTTGGTTACACTGATATCGGCAGTCCAAAGAGCGCTTTGGGTATTCTTCACATCATAAAGGACAGACTTTACATTCACTGTGGATGTCGTGGTCCAGTAACCGCCTGAATATACTCCGCCACCGTAAAATCCGCCACCCCAGCCCCAGTAACTGCCATATCCGCCGTAATAGGTAGCTGGTATATAGTTGGCTTCCTTATCGGTACCTGTATATTTGAAGATAAGCACAGCATCAGCGCCAAGGCTGTCGATCTTTGCTTTAACCTGCTCAACAGTATAGGATTTGGTGGGGATAAGAAAATCGAGGGAACCAATGCATTTCAGGCCCTTTTGCGAAAAATAAGAGCACATCGACTGTTCAAAAGGCTTCACATATTCCAGCTTTGCAAACAGGGGAATAACAACAACCCTGGATATCTGTGAGTGATCATTGGGGTTTTTCCAGGTTGTAAGCGAGATGGGTGAAGTGCAGGAAACAATAAGCATCAGGGCCATTATACAAAGGATGCCCGCTTGTAACGTAAGTTTTTTCATATTGATAATGTTTATTAAAGGGGTTTATAATTAATCTTTATAGAACGTGCACAAGGAGCCAAAATAGTATTCATCCCATCCATTGGCAAAATCCTCATATTCGCTGTCGGGGATGTTTGTGTGCCTCAGTTCAGCGGACGTACCGTTGCCCTGGGTATGCAGGATGATGGTGACAATGGATTCTTCAGGCTGACCGTCGAAATACCACTGCTGCACTATTCTTTTATCCTCCTCGAATTCGAGGTTCTTCCCAACAATACTGCCATCCCAGAGTGAAAATTCCGAACCCGGCTGGGTAGTCATGATTGCAGGTTCCCCGGTCCACAGCTGAAGTGTAACCGGATTGGTAAGGGCCGCGTACACATCATGAGGCGGGGCGGGGATATAATAATATTTTTTGAAGTCTTTCATGATTCGGCTGGTTTTAAGGTTCAGGGATTTTTTCCTTAACCTCAAAGATAAGGAATTTTTCTTAGAATAGAATCAACTTCCTGTAATGTCCCGGCCGTTACTAATTTTATCCTGTAAGGTTTAAACCCTGCAATCCCTTTGAAATATCCGCTGTAGATCTTACGCATCTCAAACAGCGTAGCACGTTCGCCCTTATAAGCCACAGACTTTTCAAGATGAAACTGAAGTAGTTTTATTCTTTCGCTCACAGATGGCGGAGGAAGTGTCACACCAGTCTCCAGATATGCTTTCACTTCCCTGAAAATCCAGGGGTTTCCCACTGCCGCCCGGCCGATCAGGATGCCATCAACCCCATAACGGTTTTTCATTTCCCAGGCTCTGGGGCCTGAATCTATATCCCCGTTGCCGAAAACAGGAATATACATGCGCGGGTTGTTTTTCACTGCGCCTATCAGTGTCCAGTCGGCTTTACCTCCATAGAGCTGAGTCCTTGTACGGCCATGAATGCTGATAGCCTGAATCCCCACATCCTGCAAACGTTCTGCAATATCTATTATCTCCAGGTGCTTTTCATCCCAGCCCAGCCGGGTTTTAACAGTGACAGCAAGCGGTGTTGATTTTACCACCGCTCCTGCCATAGCGATCATTTTCGGGATATCCTGCAGAAGGGCGGCCCCTCCCCCTTTCATGACGATCTTGCGAACCGGGCATCCGAAATTCAGATCAATGAAATCAGGGCACGCATTTCCGGCAGCTTCCGCCGCTTTCATCATCGAATCAATATTGGCACCGAAGATCTGTATGCCGACCGGTCTTTCCTTCGGTTCAAACTGCATCTTCATCCTGCTTTTCCATGCATCGCGGATCAGCCCCTCGGATGCCACGAATTCGGTTATCAGCACATCCGCTCCGAAATCCTTGCAGATCGAACGGAAAGGAGAATCCGTCACGTCTTCCATGGGAGCAAGGATTACCGGAAATTCACCGGCCGCTATCTTACCTATCCTCACCAAAATTCATTATTTTAGCGCAAAAATAGCCATTTCAGTAACATCTGATGAAACAAGCTCTTCTGGGAAACCTCACACCCTCCGGTCGATTGGTCTTTGCCATTGCACTGACTTTCTCCTGTTTTATAATTGTATTTTTCACGGCCTTACTTCTCGCTATGCCCATCTATCATGTAAACCTGGCGGGCACACTTGAGATCCTCAACCAGACAGATAATCCCAAAGCCCTTGCCCTGCTTGAATATTTTCAGGTCACACAATCGTTCGGCCTGTTTATTATTCCTCCAATCCTGATTGGTTATTTCTTTGAAAGGAATTCCTGGGCCTTCCTGCTTGCCGACCGGCCTGGCAGCGGAACACTTTATATTATTGTCTTTATTTTGATGTTTGTGTCCCTTCCCCTTATCAACTGGCTGGTCGATGTCAATGAAATGATGAAACTGCCGGCGTTCCTGAAAGTTGTGGAGGACTGGATGAAGAGCGCCGAAGACCAGGCCGGTAAACTTACCGATACCTTCCTGGCCGGAAAGTCTTTTACCAACTTCCTTTTTAATATCTTCATGATCGGCATTCTGCCGGCGGTAGGAGAGGAGTTTATGTTCCGGGGCTTGCTGCAGAAACTTCTGAAAGACTGGCTGAAGAACATTCACATCGCCATTTTCATTACCGCCTTCCTGTTTGGCGCTCTGCACCTGCAGTTTTACGGATTGCTGCCGAGAATGATTCTGGGGGTGATCTTTGGGTATCTCTTTTACTGGAGCGGGTCCATCTGGGTACCGGTATTTGCACATTTCGTCAACAACAGCGGTGCAATCATTATTTCATATCTCGCGAACCTCAGCCTCATCAGCCAGAAATACCAGGACTTTGGCAGCACTCACAGTTTTATTCTTATTTTTCTCAGCCTGCTGATGACACTCACCTGCCTGTTTACAGCATACAGGAAAAAACCCTTGTAGCCACTTCATCGTTTAAAGCAATGGCAGGAAAAAATCGACCTACAACCCGAAAACCCGCTCAGGGCAATCTGAATAAGACGGATCCCGGGAGTAGTAAACAACCCGGCAAAAAGGACGGAGACAGGAATGCATCCCCGTCTGCAACATTTTTCGTGAAAAGCGAAACCTTCCTTTCCGGGCACCTGAAACTTGTTTTATATGCGTCTCTTTTTCTCACCCTGATCTTCAGTATCCTTCTTTTTGACATCCGTTTCAGTTTGGCCGGCGATGATTCAGCCTATGTAGTCAGGGCGTTCGACTTCATCCATCACTTTGTATTTCCTTCTTTTCAGGGACCTTTGTACCCTGTCATCCTGGGGCCATTTGTAGCAATTTTCGGCATCAGCGCTGTTCCCCTTAAAAGTCTGTCATTAGCATTCATGATGGGGTCTGTCTTTTTCTTTTACAAGGCCTTTAAGAAAAGAATACCACCACTTATCATGACCATCTGCCTCTTACTGCTGGCCATAAACTCCTTTGTACTTTATTATTCCAGCCAGACTTATACCGAAGCCTTTTTCATGTTCCTCCAGGCATTTACATTTTATGTTTTTTTCAGATTATTTGTCGATGAAGGAGGAGCAAAATCATTCACAGCGGTCGCCAGAAATAACCTGATCCTTGCTATATGCATTCTAAGCCTTGGATTGACACGGCCAATCGGATTCGCATCAGCTATTGCCATACCGGCATTTTTCGTGCTTAAGGCCCAGTGGAGGAACATTATTTTCTTTATTGTATCCTTTGTCCTCCTGCTTTTAATTTTTCAGGGAACCAAAACCCTCATCTGGGGGAATTCCGGTATTATGTTCTCGGGACAAGCCGGAAATTTCATGGCAAAAGATTATTATAACCCAAGTGGAGGCCAGGAGGATCTCCCGGGATTTTTCAACCGGCTGGTTCACAACTCGAATTATTATATTTCAAAAACATTATATGTGTTTCTTGGACTGCGGCCGGCCGGTGGGGCCACGGGAACGTTCACCGGGCTAAGTGTTTTAACTGTTTTGATGATTTGCGGATTGATGGTGAGGGTATTCAGGAAAAACAACTGTATCCTTTTTACAGGCATATACACCGCAGTTTCCCTGACGGGAATTTTCCTGATAACCCAGGAGATATGGATTCAGGACAGGTATATCATATCGTACTTCCCGTTGATCCTGCTTTTGCTGTTAGCATTCCTCTATTACCTCTTCTGCATTAAGGGATGGTCAAAATTTCAATTTGTTTTACCCTTACTGGCCTTAATTCTCTTTTTTTCATCCTTTAAGAACACCGTGAATGATATACATCAGGTTAGGGAGATAAAGGATAAGTATTCAGGCCTGAGCCCTGATTGGGAAAATTACTGCATGATAAGCAAATGGGCATCGGATAATTTACCCGAAGGAGCAGTGGTGGCCTGTCGCAAACCTTCCATTTCCTTTATTTACGGCAATGGCAGAAATTTCTTCGGGATTACCCGGATAAATGCCTTATCAGGAGATTCACTTATGCAGGAAGAAAAACAGAAAAAACTGCATTATTACTTTATTTTAACTTCTTCTGTCGCTAATCGTTCATTACCGCATTACTTATATTATTCAATGAAAAAAGGACTTGCAGGATACGGGTTGATCAAAAAACCAAATTCGATCCTTAACCTCTTTTCCTTCATGAAATTTCCTGACAGTATAAGAGAAAAAACGATTCAGGCAATGAAAAGTTTCAATCTTACAGGTACCGATAATATTGATACGCTGAAGACCTGGCTGAAAGATCCCGAATACAAAATTTCTTTCGTGTATCCTGATTCCCTGCTGGCATTCTTAAGGAAAGCAAATGTAACCCATGTAATCACGGCAAATCTGAGGGCCGACGGACGTCTGAAGAACGGTAATACAAATAATACGGTTGAACGTTTTATGGATTATATCAGGTTCAAATACCCCAACTTCATGACCAGGATATTTCAAATGGGAGCAAATGATAACGAACCCGCTTTTCTTTATAAAATAAACTATGACCAGGCCAGACCTGATTTTCCCCAATGAACGTTCGGTAAACCTCAAAAATCAGGGAGAGGAACTGATTTACGGTTTTTTAAATACTTTCAGCACTTCTTCCCGGTAAACCAGCCCAATGGGGATCATAACTCCCCCTATATTTACCCGGTTCCCTTCTATAAAGCTTATCCTGCCCACAGGTACAATAAAGGATTTATGAACCCTGATGAAAAGATCTGAAGGAAGCTGTTCCAGGATATTTTTGACAGTTTCATGCACGATGAGGCATTTATCGGGTACAAAGACTTTAACATAATCGCCGGTGGCTTCGAAGTACAGGATTTCGGCATAATTTACCTTATGGACTTTTTTATCTGCACGGAGGATGAGGAAGCCCGTAATTTCCTGTTCTGTCAGGGCAGGCAAGCCGGCTATAGACTTCATGTAGCTTATCCGGTCGAAAGCCTTGTTTACAGCTTTCAGGAACCTTTCGAAAGAGAATGGTTTAACAAGATAATCCACGGCATCGGCTTCGAATCCTTCCACGGCAAATTCAGGATAGGCGGTTGTGAAAATCACCAATGGAGGATGACTTAGCGACTTAAGGAAATGCATCCCCGAGATCACCGGCAGATTGATGTCGAGCAAGATCAGGTCAACAGGGGAATTCCTGATCAGGCCTGAGGCTGACAAGGCATCTCCGCAAACCCCAGCCAATTCCAGTTCAGGGATACCGGCAATATATTTTGCCAGGATTTCCTGCGACAGGGGTTCGTCTTCAATTACCAGGCAGCGGAGTTTTTTCATGTAAGGGAATTAGAAGCTTCACAATAAAACGTTCCTTTTCACTGCTTATTTTCAGTTCATGCCTTCCGGGGTATAGCAGAGCAAGGCGGTTACGAAGGTTTACAAGACCGATTCCCTGAGCTTTGCAGGCTCCCTCATCCGCAGAGATCCCAATATTATTTTCAAAATTGGCCTGAAGATGATCCCCGGAAATGCTGAACAGGATCTTTGCGAATACCGGACCGGAAGCTCCTTTGATTCCATGTTTGAAACAATTTTCGATCAGGGGGAGAAAGAGCAGGGGAGCGACCTGCAAGTCAGTTGTGTCAACCGGCAACCGGATTTCAATCTCAGCTTCCTTACCTGCCCTGAGCTTCTGAAGCTCTATGTAATCGTTCATGGCCGACAGCTCTTTCGAAAGATCGACCAGGTCGGAAGAAGTTTCGTATAAGACATACCTGAGAAAATCGGAAAGCCTGAGGACAACCTCAGGGGCCCTGGCTGAATTTCGCAGCACCAGCGAGTAAATGCCGGCAAGGCTGTTAAAAAGAAAATGCGGATTGACCTGGTTTTTCAGGGCATCAAGACGGGTCTCGGCGTTTTCCTTTTCAAGTTTTGCAAGCTGGTTCCTGGCCTCCATGAGCATGAACCAGCCCTTTGATAGCTTCAGTAATGTGGTTATGCCCGTGAAGACGAGCGTGAATTTCATCAGGTCGCTGAATTCATAGTAAGAGATGAAATAGTAACCCGGCAGAATGATATCGGTAAGTTTTGAAAAGGTAAGGATGTTAAGGCATGCAGTGGCGCAAATGCAAAGCAGCAATAGAAAGGAATACAAAAAATACCACTTCCTGCTGAGAAAACGGGGAATAAGAAAGAGCAGATTCAGATAAATCCCGGGAAGCAGGGTTGCTATGAAAATCAAAGTATAGATGACATCTATTTTCTGGATCCCGGCTGAACCCGCGAAAATCCTGAGCAAAACGTAAAACCCAACAATCCAGAAAAGCAGGTGCTGAACCCATCTGATTTTAAAAAGTCTCATCATGTTTATCACTATTCGCTATTCGCTAATCGCTAATCGCTCATCACTGCTTCTTCATAAGTACAAAGGTATAATCAGATTCCTTCTTTTCAGTCTTAAAAGCAGCCGGGTCGTTCCCGTACTTGATGATAAATTTCTGCAGATCCGCGGTAGGAGCGGTAAGCACGACCTGAAAATGGTCGGGATCATTTTTGTCAAGATCGTAAGGGATCCTTTCATGAGCAATCCTGATCCGGTTCTCACTGAAGAGTTTCACCAGCCATTCCTCGTTATACCAATTGATGGTGATCTGGTTGTTCGCCAGTTCAACCCTGGCCAGGGTATGTGCAGGTATCAGATGCATAACAGCCAGGTCGGGACCTTCAATATCAGGAAGGTAGAAGTCGAGATACAACTGCCCGCCCACACTGAAGAGATGTGCAAGAAATTTTGATGTGCCTTTATTATCTGTGCATATGATATCATAGCTTTGAGTTGGTTTCTCGTCCTTGAATAATCCCGCAAACGCTTTATGCTGCCTGATCTCCCAGGAGGCTGAATCCTTTCCCGTCCATTTTCCTATAAGTTCCGGTTTATATACGAGATCCTTTTCAGTATAGAAAGGATGCAGGGATTTCACGAGGCAGCTGCTCATCGTGACTGCAATCAGGGCTGTCAGAATAATGAATTTTGCTTTCATGGTTTTAGTTTTATAGTGCAAAGAAAGCGCCGCAGCGCTTGCAGAAAAAATTATTTCGTTGAACAGCATGAAATGTTCGACAAACATCAAAAGGCCCGGGTCCTGTAATTAAACGCGTTATAACTTGACATTTATCAATGTTTTGTTATATTTGTGTTATGAACAGGTTTTTCGAACAGTTACAGGGCAGCAATCTCAGCCCTTTCGACATCCTTCTGCTTGTTCTGTATGCCTCTACCAGCCTGGGGATTGGTTTATATGCCTCGAGGCGCAAAACCGATTCCGACTTTATGATTGCCGGGCGCCGGATTGGCATCATAGGTTTTGTGACCTCAGTGGTCGCCAGTTATATCGGTGGCGCCGCCCTAGTTGCCTATTCCGCTTATGTTTACCGTTTCGGGATCTCGGCTTTTGCCGTGTTCATAGGCACGGCAATCGGTTTCCTGGTGTTCATTCCATATGGGCATAAACTCCGTAAATTCAGCGGGGTTAAGCAGTTCTACACCCTTTCGGATTGGTTTTATTTCAAGTTTAACAAGCGCACAGGCTTGTTTTCGGCCATCATCCTTCTGATCGTATACTCGGGCATGCTTCTTAACCAGTTCATTGCCGGGAGCAGCCTCCTGGCCAACATCAGCGGATGGTCTTATGAAACCGGGTTATTGCTGAGCGCCGCACTTATCGCAACCTACCTTCTGGCCGGGGGCTTCAGAAGCGTTATCCGCACCGATATCTTCCAGTACTTTGTGCTTTTGGTCATCATCATCCTCATCGCCTCGGTTATATTGCAGGACAAACAGGATTTTGCAGTTGAACTGGTGGATTTCTCACGGATGAACCTGGGGATGACCATTGCTTTTACTGCTTTCGGTGTCTTCATTATTTTCCAGTCGGCCGAATACTGGCAGAGGGTTTACGGGGCCCGCTCCGACCGCATCGTTCGCGACGGGTTCATACTTTCGGCCGTGTTTACAGTAATTACCGGGATCGCCATTACCATGGTAGGGCTTGCGGCTCACAGCCATCTTCCGAATATCGAAGCCAAGGATGCATTTGCCAAAGGGCTAACGCTTTTACTACCCCGCAAACTTCTCGGTGCTTCCCTCATCATGGTTTTTGCAGCCATCATGAGCGCTGCAGATACCCAAATCTTCGTACTGGCCTCCTCAGTGGCTGTCGACTGGTATGATAAACTCTCGGGAAAAAAATCAGATGATAAACGCCGTATGCTGATCACACGCCTCGGCATCATCGGTTTTACCACGCTGAGCTGTCTTGGAGCTTATTTCCTTAGAGACCTGGTGGCCGTCATCATTTTCATCACAGGAATCGGCTTTACACTGATTCCGGCATCTGTAGCTTCTTTCCACTGGAAGATCAGCAGTAAAGCAGCGCTCGCAAGCTTTATCAGCGGGATAGCTTACGTGTTTGTGCTGATTGGAATCGCCTTGTTTCAGGGAAATCCGAAGGAATTCTTTAAGGATAATGCCGACCTGGCCATTCTATCGATCGTGGTTTCAGCGCTCACTTTGTTTATTGTAAACCTGTTTACCAAAAACCGGGTATCATGAAAAGAAGTTTATTGCTGATAGTATTGTGTACAATAGTATTTGCTTCGCAGATGGCTTATGCACAGCTGGATACGACTCTTCATAAAAAAGAGAAACGAACGAAAGGCTGGGTTCCGGCTCCTTTTCCCGTGATTGGCTATGACGCCGACCAGGGTCTTCAGCTGGGTGCGCTTTGCCAGTTATTCGATTACGGGAACGGATCTATTTACCCGGATTACTATCATACGTTTTATGCCGAGGTTTCTTTTTTTACCAAAGGCAGCGATGTCTTCCAGCTTTTTTACGATTCCAAATACCTTATCCCGGGAAACATCCGCTTTACGGGAGACATCACTTATTTGCCTGAAAGAGCCCTTGATTTCTATGGTTTTAACGGGTATGAAGCGAATTATAACCATTCACTGGAGAAACAGGGCAGCCCGGATTATATTTCGAGGGTTTATTACCGGTGTCAGAGAAGGCTTTTTCGTATAATGGCCGATTTCCAGGGACCCATACTGGGTCAGAAACTAAGATGGGCTGCAGGTATCAATTTTTTCGATATACGGATGTCTACCGTGGATATCGGTAAAATCAATGCAGGGAAGAAGGAAAGCAACCAGCTTCCCGATACGGCATTGCTATGGGATAACTATGTAAAATACGGTTTGCTTAATCCACAGGAAGCCGGCGGAGGTTCACTTACCTTTCTGAAGATGGGACTGGTTTACGATACCCGGGACAATGAAGCGGCCCCGAATAAAGGGTTATGGTCCGAAATTATTGTGATGGCAGCCCCTACATTCCTTGGAAACAGTCCTTATGCTTTTGTGAAGCTCGAAATCACCCACCGGCAGTTCATCTCGCTTGTGAGACAATACCTGGTTTTTGCGTACCGCCTGAACTATCAGGGCACCATCGGTGGAACAGCTCCTTATTATATCGAACCCTATATGTTCTCGTCCTGGTCACTGTCGACCAAACCCGACGGTCTTGGAGGCGCCAGAACCATGAGGGGTGTTCTCCGCGACAGGGTAGTGGGGGATGGAGTGGCCCTGGGCAATATCGAACTCCGATGGAAATTCTGGAGAACTCATTTCCTGAAACAGAATTTATATTTCGGATTGGTCGGCTTTCTTGACGGGGGGATGGTGGTACAGGACAGGAAAATATATAAGAACCTGGTTCCCGAGAACCTTCAGGCATTCTACTTCAATGAATCAGATGATAAAATGCACTTCTCCACAGGGCTTGGCCTCCGTGTTGCTTACAGTGAGAATTTCATTCTCACCGTCGACTATGGTTTCGCCCTTAATAAGCAGGACGGCAGCAGCGGGCTCTACATCGGCATAGGACATATGTTCTGAGATCACTAACTTTGCCGGGGTTTTTTTATCAGGGCCCCGGCAATTATTCTTTATGGGAAGCAAATCACTGAATCTCCGGAGAGTTTCACTCTGTTGCGCGGCCGGCCTGCTTTTTATTATTTTGTTCTGCTTCATTTTCCGTAACCCCTTGCTTTGGTCTGTTACCGGTTCAAAGATCAGCCGTTTCAATGCAAGGTACAATGCTGACCTGCGGATCCGCAAGACCAGGTTCGAAGGGATATCCACAGTGTTCCTTACCGGGATCAGCCTGAAGCCAGCTTCCGGCGATTCCCTTCTTAGAATAGATACCCTTATTGTAACGGTCAATGCCTTGAAACTGCTTGCCGGGAGGCTGAACATTTCATCGGTCAAAGTTCATAATCTTTACCTGACGGTGTCGAGAAAAGACAGCCTTACAAATTACAGTTTCCTTCTGCATCCGGGGAAATCTCCCTCACCGGGAAACAGCAAGCTATCAGCCCGACAAAACAGTGATACTCTTGCAGCTTTTAGGGCTGTTAACTTCGCCAAAGCCGCAAACCGTATTTTCCGATGGGTGTTCGACATGATCCCTCTGGAAACAGATATCAGTAACCTTAATTTCAGAAGTACCACAAATTCACATGTTGTGAATGTCCATATTGACAGATTTCCCCTCAGGGACCGGAGTTTTACAACAATCATCAGGATCAGGGAAGATTCAGCGCAGGCCATGTGGAAAGCTGAAGGGAAACTTGACATAAGGAACCGGTATACGGAAGCCACTCTGTCATCCACAGACAATAAGAAAATTACTTTCCCCTATATCGGGTTTAAATGGAATTCCAGCCTGGGTTTTGATTCTCTGAAATTCAGTATTTCGGCCGGAAGTTTCAGGAAAGGTGAGGAGGGAATACAGGGAAGGATCGCCTTTACAGGGCTCCAGGTCTTTCATGAAAAAATTGCAGCCGACACGGTAAAGTTTCAGAGACTGGGAATTGATTACCTGATCAATTTTGAAGCAGATGCCATTGAACTGGATTCTGCCACAGCGGTTTCCTTTAATGATCTTGATCTTCATCCCTATCTGAAATACCGGCACGGCCCACCCGGTCAGATCACAATAAAAGTCAATAAGTCCTCATTCCCGGCGCAGGACCTTTTTTCATCCTTGCCGGAAGGGCTTTTTGCAAACCTGAAAGGCCTCAAAACCTCAGGTAATCTTTCATATTACCTTTATTTTTTTGTTGATCTCTCCATCCCTGATTCACTGAGGTTTGAGATGGAGCTGAAACGCCGGCAGTTCCGGGTACTTTCATATGGTAACGGCGATCTCCTGAAACTTGACAGCGCTTTCCATTATACGGCTTATGAAGAGGGGAAACCCGTAAGAACCTTTGCTGTAGGCCCTGAGAATCCCAATTTCAGGAAACTATCGCAGATATCTCCTTTTCTTCAGTATGCAGTAATGACTTCGGAAGACGGAGGGTTTTATCTCCACCGGGGTTTCATTCAGGATTCGTTCCGCGAATCCATTATAACGAATATAAAAGAAGGCCGGTTTGTTCGCGGGGGAAGCACAATCAGCATGCAGCTTATAAAAAATGTTTTCCTGAGCAGGAATAAGACTATAGTCAGGAAGCTGGAGGAAGCCCTCATTGTCTGGCTGATAGAGAACCAGCAAGTCTGCAGCAAGGAAAGGATGTATGAAGTGTATCTCAATATCATCGAATGGGGGCCGCTGATCTATGGCGCGAATGAGGCGTCCCGGTTTTATTTCAATAAGGACGCATCAAAGCTCACGCTCGCTGAAGCAATTTTCATGGCTTCCATTATTCCGAGGCCTAAATATTTCAAATACAATTTTGATGAAAACGGCCATCTCAGGGCAAGCATGGCCGATTACTACCGGCTTGTCTCCACGAAAATGCTGAACAAGGGATGGATCACACTGCAGGATTTCGACCGCCTGGTCCCCGATGTGGAACTGAAAGGGCCGGCAAGGCTGATGCTTAAGGACCGGAGACCGGAAGTTGAGGAAATGACTGAGTGATTGACTCAATACTAATCGCTAATCGCTATTCGCTAATCGCTCTATAATAATCGCACCCTCACGTTTTTCTTATTATATTTACTACATAAAATTTTCAGGCATGACCACAATGTCATTTCAGCATTACCTGCTCGGTTTGTTTGCAGTAGCCAATAACATTGCCGCCATACCGCTTTATATCATGCTCATTCAGGGGCGGACCGAGAAAGAGCAGCATAAACTTTGCCGCATTGCCACATTGACCTCCTTCATTACAATGATAATTTCCATGTTTCT
>Ga0182011_10001541_pt1 | contig 20166 bp, 29 predicted proteins | sample 711E1DmetaG_FD_120481 | JGI IMG/M metagenome (GOLD analysis project Ga0182011, IMG submission 120481) | Permafrost microbial communities from Stordalen Mire, Sweden - 711E1D metaG | ecosystem: Environmental > Terrestrial > Soil > Wetlands > Permafrost | place: Sweden: Stordalen | collected... | reverse complement strand
CGCGGTCTGCACCGCAAGGTAAGGGTTCGGCATCGGCTGCCCCGTGCGCGGGTGAGCACAGACGGCGCCGTTCTCGCGGATGTTCGCCGTTGCCTCCTGCCACTGCTGGAAGGCTTCCGCGTACAGGTTGAGGTCGCCTAGCTTCGCCTTCGGATTATATGCGGTCAGCGATGCGACGATCTGCGCGTGACTCATTTTGCCCATGTCTTCACCTTTCCAAACAGGTTCAGGGTTTCTTCTGAAAAGGCGCCGTGGACCTTCGAGGCGCGGTAGGCTTGTTCCCCCGTCACCGCGTCGGGCAGGATCGGAAGCTCGTCTTCAATCGAGCGCACAAGGTCGAAGTCCGGGCCGCCTTCGGTTAGGTCGAATTGCTCGAAACGCGGGTTGAAATTGAGATTCATCGAACCGCGCAGCAGGCACCGATAGCCGCTGGCGCTTTCCACAAGGGCGATCTTCGCGTGGTTGACCACGTAACGAACCGACTTGGGACCGAAGGTGCTTTTCCATTCGCGAATGATGCCGGCGTTCTTGTTTCTGGCGCCGTAGTCGATGACCAGCCGGCCGCCCGTGATGCGTTCGTCTCGGCGCAGACGGGTCAACACTTCGATCTCGTACTCGGCGACGGTCCAGGTCCAGACGGACACCGCCGACGGGCCGACGCAATCGAGCACGTGCAAGATGGCATCAATCATCGACCACTGGCCACGGGTGAGGGCGAACAGGGAAAGGCCGGGGGTGATGGGGCCGATAGCATCGGCGGCGGTCTTGAACGACTCGCACGCGACGGCGCGGCGGTGTGTTGGTGCGCTGGATTTCACGCGCGCACCTAGTGGCTCTGCCCGTCGAGTGCCGCCAGGTCATCCTGGTAGCGCCGCACGTGGCGCCGCAGTGACGCCAGGGCCTCGGCTTCCGTCAAGAGTCCCCCGGCCGCCATGTTGACCACCATCTCGGCACTTGCCGCCAGCATGACGTGCGCGATCTGGCACGCCTGGAGCTTGGCCAGGGCGGCGTCTGCGGTTTCTGCTAACGTGCGCATCGTCTCGAATCTCCTTTCGGCTCGTGACCATGGGGCCGGGCCGCTACAACGGCGCTGGCCCTTCTTTCGTCGTGGGCGAGTCTTCGGACGTGGCGTCCGAGGGGCGGCTACTGGCCGCGCTTCGAGTGGTCAGCCAGCCACTTGGCCAGGATGACCGTGACCATTTCGCTGCGGCTGACCCTGCGGGCGCCGGGGCCACGCTCGGCCGTCAGGCGCAAGGCTTCCGCGTCCAAGGCTTTGAGAAACGCGTCTTCCACTTGGAATGAAAGCGTTGTCTTTTCGCCGGGTGGCCGCGTTCGTGGTCGTCCCACGTCCGCCAGTTTCGCCGATTTCTTACTAGGTTGCGAGTTTTCGGTGGTAAGCATGACGGCTAGTTTACCAGGGATTAGTTATTGTGCAATGGAATTAGTTTGACGCTTTGGTTTCGGGCCGTTCCCGGTACAAATGGCCGACTTTGGCCACGCTGCCCCACTGGCGGCATCTGTTCTCCGTCGGTGGCGTGCGCCCCCGGTGTCCGCGCCGTTCCCGTAGTGATAGATTGCCTTCATGGGCACCCAACGATCGATCTGTGTGGAGTACACATGCGCCGGCGCCGGTTGCAAAGAACGCGGAACGGCCCAAGTAGGTTTTGAAGGTTGCTCCTACTTTACGGATTTCATGAAGGCGGCAGAAGGGCCGGCTCCGACGGGCTGGATCAGGAAAGGCAAGGACGTCTATTGCCCTGCCTGTTGTGGGGAAAATGGAAATCTCAAGAACGATGCAAAGGCAACCAGGGGGCCAACGCTCCGCCCGGCGCTCCCCCGATCGATGGGCGCGACGAGCAAGAGCACTCGCGGCACCGGGCGCGGCGGCGGCTAACCGCTCGAAGTGCCTCATGGGCTCACCCAGGGTGCTTCACCGTTACCCCATCCCGTGCTCGCGTCTTGGGCAGTTTCCGCGAGGAGTTCGCGTGCCAGCCGTTCGACATTTTCGACGCCGCCCGTGGCTGCCTCGAAACGCGCGTCTATCTCCACCTGCTGAGCCGAGGTGAGCGTGTAGCGGTTCGGCTCCCCGCGCAGGAACCGCTCAAGATCGCGCAGGACCTCCTCGCTTTTCATGTACCGTGTGCCCCTCGGCGGCGGGTCGTGGTCGGGGAGCGGGATGATCGGCACGAGTGGCCCTTCCGACGCAGCGCGTACGTGACCCGCGAGCCTGGCGACGCGCGCTCGAAGTTGTGCCAGGTTCATGGCAACCCGCGCAGGATTTCTTCGACACTCTTCGCACGCGGGCCGGGTGCTGGCGGCGCAGCGCACGTGCTCCCGAAGAGGAACCCGACTGCACCGCTGAAGGTGCCAATCTGCGCACCAGTCTGGCATGGTTCGCATACACCAGTGCGTCCGACAAATCGCCCGCACTGCGGACAGGGCTTTGGGGTGTGTTCTGTGGTCATGTTGTGTCTCCTTTTGTCTGTTCGGTGTTCGGCGCGATTTCGCGCCAGCCTGCCGGCGCGGACATGTCGCGAATGAGCGTCGATGTGTGGACTGGCCCGGTCGGGCCGGGGTCCATGATGGGAAACTCCACCCGGCGCCATTCGGTCGGCGGCGTGGGCATGCGACCCGCCAGGGCTTCGAGGCGCGCGCGGAGCGCTGAGAGGCTCATGGCTATCCTCCGCGCAGGCCGGCCATGAGTGCTTCGACGGCCGCATTCTTCAAGAAGTGTTTGTTCACCGGGTCAGCCAGCCACGCGGCGACGCCCGTTTCGATCTCGTCGTCGGCAAAGCGGTCGGCGAGTCTGCGCACGGATTCATTGAGCAAATGGGTCCTCACGTGTGGCAGCAGGGCTTGTCTCAGATGTTTCTCGTTGCTCATGATGATGGTTCCTTTCAGGTGGGGTTGGGCTTCAGTGCTGCAAATTCGTTGGCGTCGGTCGGCTCAAAAAGCGTGACGTTCAAAATCGGATCGCCCGCAGCCTCGGCGGCGCCGCGCTTCTTCTCGGCGTCGGGGTCGCCGGCCACGATGATGGCCAGCCGAGGCACGCGCCCAGTCCTGGGGAGTTTCGCCACCAGGGCAGCGAGGCGCGTGCGTAGCTGGTGAAGGCTCAATCGAGCCCTCGCAGTTTCTCCACAAAACGGCGCGCCCGGGGATCTTGCTTGAACGACTTGCCTTCATCGGTGAGCCACTTTTTGCAGGCGGCCTCGACTGACAGCCCGGCGAAGTCTTTGTCTTCTCGAAGTTGTCGCCGAAGTAGGTTCGCTGCCCGATACACCAGGTCTGGCCGCACAGTGGGCCGGAGTTCCTCACACAGTTCTTGCGTTTCGGGGTCTAAAGGGCCAGTGAGATAAAGCATTGGGGAGTTCCTTTCGTTGGGTTCTCAGACTTGAATTGCGCGTTTCGCGTCCAATTCGGCCAACATCCGCGCGCGTTCTTCGGAATTCATGTTGAGCACCTTGTGCAAGGCACGAGCGGCCCCGGCCAGATCGCCACTGAATCGCACCTCTTCCGACAATGCCTCGTCCAGTGTGTTGCGTGCGGGCTGGCCTGTGATGCGCTCGCTTTCCGCGCGTTGCCGTTCAAGTTCGGGGCGGCGCTCCTCGGGCGAAACAACTGTGATCAAAGCGGGGCCGCAGCGGCAAACACGCGGGAATGCGCCGGCCAGTCGAAGCCTAATCAGCGGCGGGCGGTTTTCATCTGTAGCCGCTGCGCCCGCGAGGTGGTCAAGACGCTGCTTGAGTCCTCGGAGGTTCATCACGCGCACCTCGGGCACTCGGCGCCGTTGGAGTCGAGAAAGACAACGTCAATTCCGTCACAAGCAGGGCGGGCCTCGGGCTTGCGAATCGGCGGCGCATCGGGCGGCAGTGGTGCAGGCTTGCCGTTACCGTCAGACGCTACGAAACGAACAATCAAGCCGGGGTGCAGACGGCGAGGCGAGGCCACTGTGGCACCGATGCGCGCGAGACGTTGACGAAGTGATTTCAGGTCCATCTTGGTTTTCCTCCATCGTTGGTGAGCTGGGCTTCGAGCGCTGCAAGTCGCTCCTCCAGTTCGGCCACCTCGCACAACTTGACGGCGCCCTCCGTGACTGCCCTGCAAGCGCTCACGCGCGCCGATTCCGCCGGCTCGCTACCGTCCGCCATGGTCACAAGCGCGCTGCAAGCGCGGGCCGCACCACAAGCCAGAATCGCGCGGGCCGCGCCTAGAGAGTCGTTCAGCCGTGCCCGGACTGCGGCTTGAATCTCGGGCCGCTGCCTCCAACGTCTCCCGGTTCGATCGGTGATGCCGGCCAGCTTTGACGCCTGACAAGAGGTTTCGCCCGCGGACAGGGCATCGCAGAAGCGAATTTCCTTCGGTGAAAGACGGGCCTCGTCGTCTGGGCCGGCGTCCGCTTCATCGCCGGCGGACTGTCCGGTTTCGTCCGCCGGGACCACGCGCAGATCGGGCTTCTCGGTGTCACTCATGGGGCACCTCGCGACGGGCCGCGGATCCAATCGACAAGCTGCATCTGTTGCGACTTGGTGGGCGGCATGGGTCGGGATTCCTGGGTGTGGCGAATCTCGCGCGCGCAGTCGGCGCAAACGAGCGAGCCGTTCACGAAGTGCGCCTCAACCCACGTAGTTGACGAACAGGTTGCGCACGCTTCACGCTTGGCACGTTGGGACAGAACTGCAACGGTGTTGCAACGCTGCCCCTCGGTGTTGGGCGCGTCCACCGTCGGAGAACGACTCTCAAACACGGCGGACTGAGAATGCAGTTCACGCATCTCGCCGCGCCTTTTTCTCCCTGGCCAGGAAGTCCGAGACGGTCGGCGCCGCGCTCGATTTCCAGTAGCTCCACAGCTTGTCCAACGCCGCTTGGGCTGTGCCGTTTAGGCCGGCCAGGTGGGCTTGCAGGGCTTCCACGTCCTCGGGCGTGGCCGTGGTGTCAGGCCGCACCCGTGTGCAGTTTCCGAGCACGCCAGCAGCGGATGGGCCAGTCTTTCCGCCACTTGGCGCGGCGCTTGCCGGACTATCGGCAACAGGTGCAACACATTCCGCCTGATTTCCGGGTTGACGGCCTAGCGAGTTCTCATAAGGACTTAACCGGGAATCAGGGGTGGATGTGTTGCCGGTGTTGCCGGTGTTCAGTCTGAGCCCTTGCCAGCCGCGGCACCGTTTGCCGTTCAAGCGGGTCCAACACTCGCCGAAACCACGGCCGCGAAGTAGTTCGGCAACCTCACGCTCTGACATGGCCCGCCGCTCTCCTTGCGCCTCTGACCACGTGACATAGGCTCGATAGATCGCAGTCCGCGCCGCAACCGTCCCAGAGTCCAGTTCACAGCACTCGACGATGAACGGTCCCAGGATGTCGGACTCTTGGCGGTAACCCGCGCTGGCCTCTCGCACTTTGGCGGAAATTCCAAGGCCGTCGCGTTGCCATGCCAGGCATCCCGCGATCGCCCAGTTCAAGACGCCAGGCAGTTCCGCTCGGAGCTTTTCCGCCAGTTTGGGATCGCGGTTGCCCTCGGGAATGACTTTCTCAAACGGCACGAGCCGCAACCGGCGCCAGATGCCTTCATCCTGCCCACGCACGATCGGCTTGTGGTTTCCGCAGATGACGACTTTGTGTGTGGGCGGAAACGTCGAGAAGTTCTCGCGCATTCCGCGTCCTGTGATTGAGTCGCCGCCAGAGGTCGCCTTCATTGTCGCTTCGTCAAAGCGTTGCCCGCTCGGCGTCTCGGTGAAAAGAGCGAGGCGAGCGCCCTTCAGAACCATTCGATCGCACGGGTGGGGCTCCTGCTGTTTGGCCATCAATAGCGAGGTCGGCGCCAACACCGCATAATCACCCAGCAGTCTTTTGATCGTCTCCCACAGCACGGTCTTTCCATTTGCGCCGACGCCATGACAGAACACTACGACGTGTTCCTCGACGGAGCCGCTCATGCAATCCCCGATGAAACGCTGTAGAAACGCGATCGTTTCTTCATCGGCCAGCCATTGGGGCAGGCACCTTTTCCACAGTGGGGCCGTTGCCTTCAGATCGTACATGACATGCGCGATCCTAGAAATCAGGTCACCTGAACAGTGGGGGCGCAGTTTGCCAGTGCGCAAGTCAAGCGTGCCGTTGTCGACGTTCAGCAACCACGGGTCAGCGTCGAATTGCGAGGACAAGATCGCTAGTCCCGGTTCAGCCCGCACCAGCTCGATCAATCGCTTGCGGCCTGGCAGGCCGTTGTAGGTCTTGGCCGTCGCCATGTGGAACTGGAATTGCGGATCGGCTGAACCGAGGCGGATTCCGTCCTGCGCGTATGCCAGCGAAACCTTGAGCGACTGTTCGAGCATCCACACGCCGGCGTGGTCTTTCACCCACCGCGTGCCGTCGTAGTAGTCCCAGACGCCTTCATCTGCAGCGAACCGCGCGCGGTCCCGGATTTGATCGCCGAATCTGCGGGCCGCCTCGCTTTCGCTGAACCCGTATTCGCGCGCCGGCAATAGCTCGGCATTGATCGCCTCTGCGACGGGTTCGGCTGGTGCTGGCTTCGCGGCAGTCTCGATGCAGGCCCGGACGGCTTCGAGCCCGCGAGCCTGGTGCAAATCGTTGACGTCCTTCGCGCCCTCGGGCGAATTCTCGCCAAAGTCGGGAACCGCCACGAACCCATCAACGGCTCGCGCTGCCTCGATTGCTTTGCTTTGGCCGTTGCCGAGGTCGACCAGAAGGACGATCTTTGCCTTCGGATAGCGGGCTCGAATGAACCGCGCGACGTTCAATAGGTTCCCGCATGAGAAGGCCGCGATCGCTAGATATCCGGTCACCGCGGAGCCTGACAAGCAGGTGGCCACACCTTCGCCGACCAAGATGGTCAAGCCGCTTCCGTCTCCCGCGGGTAGTTCCCCGGATGCCCAGTAGCCGCCGGTTTTCCTGCCGCCTGCAATGGCGTGTTTGCGGCCTGCGTGGTCTATCAGCTCCGCCGTGCTCAGCGCATCGCCAATCTTGATCGGGACGATCAACAGACGGCCCGTCAGGGGCTCATCGTTCGACTTCGGCGGATATCCCAAGATGGAAACCGCCGCGGGTTGGTCGATTTCTCGTAGGGTTTCGACCGGGGCAAGCCCTTTGCGCAGCAAGTAAGGTTGATCCGCTCCGGGCCTCGTTCCCGCTGTCCGGAGTTGCCCCGCTTTCGCCGCAGCCTCGGCGCGTTTCCGGGCGTCTTTCTCGTCGTGATGAGCGGGCTTTGAAATCGAGCCGTCACGGGGTAGGAGCACTTCGGGCCAGGTGAGCCCCACCGCCTCTAGAATTCGATCTGCAGCGCCCTCCGTCTCATCTCCAAAGTCGTATATCAGTACACCGTCGCCATCAAAGGTGAGGGTGCCCGATGCCTTCTTTTCCTCGCGCAATGGTGATGCAAACGTCCACTTGTTGTGGCCTGCCTTCTTCAGCTTGTGCGGCTGGAGCCGTCGCAGCAGGAGGGACTGGCCGCCGGTCATGTTCCCGCCCTCGCAGCCCTCGCCAGCATCGCAATCTGCGCTGGGTCGGTCGGGCGCAATGATTCAGACGAGATGAGCACACGGCGACCTGCCCGGCGGTGTACCAGGTCGCCGCGCTTGCACATCGCCGCCACGGTCTGGGTTGAGCACCCGAGGCGCTTCGCAGCTTCGTCGACGGAGAGCCACTTCGGCGGGCGCAACTCCTCGACGATAGCAGTCAGGCGATCGATGCGTTCGACAAGCGGCCCGACTTCCGCAGCGACGAGCGAGCGCAGACTTTCGTCGAGGCTCATGGCTGCGGCTCCGTGCTTGGCAGTTTTTCGAGCGCCTGCCCGATAAGCAACGCGGTCCCGAGTCGGATCGGCAGATTGCCAGCGGCTCTTTCAAGCGCCGAGCGACTGGCGCCCAAAACGGCGGGCGCTTTGGTTGGGCCGAGGCGCCGCAGAAGCGCACGAAGTTTCAAGCGCTGGGCTGGGGGTAGTGAAACCGGCGTGTGAAGAACCATGCGTTCATGGTGCCAGCCCGCACGCCTAGGGCTACGACGACAATTGGAGCCGGGCAGCGCGCAATTATCGTCGACCTTCGGTCCTCCGCTGCCGCATGAAAGCTTCCAGTTTCGCCTCTATCTCCTCTTTTTGCTTCTCCGTGGGCACCATGCTGGTGTTCAGCCGGTCCCAGTCTCGGAATGACTTCTTGATGGCCTCGTAGTTGCGCTTGTCGGCGCCCGAGAGGAATAGGGCAGCGGCGCATTCCTTCCAACTCCAAGCATACAGGTCATAGAACTCCTTGCTCGTACGGCCGATAGCAACGTCAACAGGCCGGCCTTTGCTCTTCTCCGAAGGTTTCAGGATCGGCGCTCGCGTTTTCCCGTCCCGAACCTCGGCAACAGTCAGCGTCTCGCCTTTCAGATCCCGAAGGAAGCAATCGCGAATCCCCGTCCCCGATTCGGTCTTGAGTTCCACGCGTTCTAGGGCGCGCCAGATCGCCCGATAGTCGGCCTGCACTCTTTCCTCTGCCGCCTTTTCCTCTGCCACCTTGGCGGGTATCCCCTGAAAGAATGCGCCGAGCCGCGCAATCTTGGGACTGCTCGGCCTCACGCCCCATACCGCGAGAACCGCCAGCGCGGCCGCCTTGTCGTCCGTGGTGGTGCGCTTGTGGGAATGCCTCGCCCCTGGCTTCTGCGTGCCCTTCGCCCGCCCTGCGTTGGCTGGCTCGCTCACGTTCACCCTTCTTTCGCCCTTCGCGGAAATTCGCCAGGCGCGGGACCGTGAAGGGTGGCCCGGTCCCACCGTTGGGGGATCAGGCCCAACGATTGCCCGGCTTCTCAAGCGTGGCGCTTCTCACGTCAAGGGTCAATCACCATCTCGTGAGCCGTAGCCAACGGAACTATGCCGGGGCCGGTGACGTTGCTGCGCGGCCTCACCCGCCGGTGATCGGCCAGCGGGGTGCATGCCTTCAGCGTTCGTCTGACGGTTCTCTTCAGGGCGGAAGGCCCTGACCGGAAGAATTGCTGCCCCAGCAGGCGATGGTGCCGTCCATCTTTACCCCACATGTGTTGTCACTGCCCGCGCTGACGGAGGAAAAGGTGCCCGCTGGCGGTATGGCATCGCCGTAGGAGTCGTCACCCCAGCAGGCGATGGTGCCGCCCGTCTCTACCCCGCAGGCGTAGTCCCCGCCCGCGTCGACGGAAACAAAGGTGCCTGCTGGCGGCGTGATGTTGTAGATGGGTATCCCGTTTGCTTCGTCGCCCCAGCAGGAGATGGTGGCGTCGGTCTTCAACCCACACGCGACTAATCCACCCGCGCTGACAGACACGAAGGTGCCAGGCGGTGGCGAGCCCTGGCCGAAGTTGTTGAGGCCCCAGCAGACGATGCTCCCGTCGGTTGTCACCCCGCACGTGAATATGCTGCCTGCGCTGACGGAGGAGAAGGTGCCCGCTGGCGGCGTTGCATCGCCGTACTGATTGTTCCCCCAGCAGACGATAGTGTCATCGGTCTTCAGCCCGCACGAGTGGTAGAAACCAGCACTGACCTGGGTGAAAGTCCCCGTGGGCGCTGTGGCTTGGCTGTAGGTGTTGTCGCCCCAGCAGACGATGGTGCCGTCAGTCCTCAACCCGCACGTGTGCCTATAGCCAGCACTGACCTGGGTGAAAGTCCCCGTGGGTGCTGTGGCTTGGCTGTAGGTGTTGTCGCCCCAGCAGACGATGGTACCGTCCATCTTCAATCCGCACGTATGCGAGTCGCCCGCGCTGACCGAGGCGTAGAGCCTGCGGACGAACATCGCGGTGATCGATTTGGCGTCCGTTGCGACCACATAGCAAGTCGCTTGGGGGCTGATGCAATCCCCTGCCCATCCCGTAAAGGCCGAGGTCACATCAGGCGTAGCGGTGAGGGTAACAACGGCCCCAGCGGGGAAGCCGGCCACGCAAGTGCCGCCACAGTTGATGCCGGCAGGTGACGAAGTGACGGTTCCGCCGCCCGTGCCGACCTTTGAGACGGCAAGGCTGTATTGGGGCGCGTCGCTCCCGGCATCTTGCGATCCGGTGTCCACGCCGGCTTCCGCGTCGGGCGCCTCGGTGCCTTGCTCCGGCCCCGTGCCGGTTCCAGCGTCGGTGGCGGTGCCGGTTGTCGGAGAGTCCAGCGGTAGTTCCACCCCGCCGTCCCGTCCCGGCTCGATGCCCGGTTCCGCAGCCGGCTCGGCACCGGGCTCGGGGCTCGGTTCAGCCGTGTCGCCGCGAACGTCAGAACCCGCATCCGCCGCGCCGGGCGAGGCGCACACACACGCCGCAAACGTCCCCGCAGACGTGCAAACCTGAGCGCCGGTCTGGCCGGTAACGCACGTGCAGGCGACGCTAGCGCCGGGAATGCAGGCCGCTGGTGTGGCGCTGGTGGACGTGGACAACTGGCCGCCAGTTCCGCCGCCTCCCGTTCCGGCAGAGCCTACGCTGCCGCCCGTGACGGCGGAAGCGTCCGGGTGGCTGGCGGCCTGATTTCCGCCGCCGCAACCGCCGAGAGATGCCAGCAGAAGACACTCAAGCACGACGCAGAGCTTGGCAGACATACGGACCATGGTCGCTCCATTCGGGCTTCGCCGCAACCCCTGGAAGCGCCTACGACATTTTGAGCCGTGGTCAGGATGGCCACCTGCTTCTAGCGTCACCTCCCGGTGGCGACAGACTTTGCACGCTTCTGCCTGCTTCTCGGGCGCCGCGTTCGCGCGCTGAGGGAGGCCCGCGCCCTCACGCAGGAAGACATGATGGACCTTGGGTTCAGCCTTCGGCACTACCAGCGGATCGAAGCGGGCCGCTCGGTCACCCTTCGCACCGTGTGGAAACTGGCCAAGGCGTTCAAGGTGCAGCCGCGGGAGATCCTGCCTCGGTCCACACCGTAGCGGCCCCGACGGCTTCACCACGGGCCTTCGGCGGCCCGGCGCAACTTCCCCATGCCGAGGCAGAACGCGCGCCATGCGTAAGGCAACGTAGCCACACGCGCGGTTTCAACTACGCCCATGGACGTGGGCTTCGATCCCCGGTTGGTGGGTGGCGGGTGAATTCGGGCCGCGGTCAGCGTCCAAGCGCGATGGCCAACACCCACGGAACGCAGCTCGGGCTAAGTGGGATGCCCAGAATTACAATCCATCGACAGATAAATCGCAATCCATACCATACGAGGAAAGGACTCAAAAGACCGACGCAAATGAGCCATTGGTCAAAGAGATTCATGGCGTCGCCAGCTTCTCCGCTGCGTGTACCTGCACGGCCAGCTCCGGGTTGCTCGTGCACTCGGCCGCGGGCACAATGCCGAGACAGCCAACCAGCCGCGCGACTGGGTAGGCGTCGCAGGCGAGCGCCTCGATACCGAGCACCGCCAGTCGTTCGCGTGCCTGGTCCAGGTCATGGGCCGCCCGTCGCCGCGCCTGTCCTGCCGCACGTGGGTCAATGAGCCGCTGGCTGGCGTCGCACAGCATCGCGGACAGCACGATACGCTGGCCGGCGCGACTGAAAATGACTGCGTCCGTGGCTGACGTGGTGACGAGGTCGGCCGCCAACTCGGTAGCTAGCGTGTGGATTTTCTCGGCCTCGGCCTGGCTGAGAAAATCGGCAGTCGTCAGGCGGCCGGCGTGGGGCGGGTCGGTGTAGTGCAGTTCGATGGGGGCGGGCTTGGCCTGCGGGATGGGCGCCGGCGCGGGAGCCTTGGAGGCTGTGTGCGTGGGCCAGTACGAGGCCCAGCGGTCAATGGGTGGCACGGTCCAGCGCACATCGTCGGCGGGAGCGAATGGGTCAGCCCAAGTCGAGGCGGCGAAGGTGGTGAGTAGCGCGATTATGGTCAGCATGGTCAGGTCTTCCAGGTCGTGGCGCCGGTCAGCGCGTCCAGCAGCGCCAGATGCAGCAGCGTGCGGTCGCTGTCACCTGTGGCCACGGGAGCGTCCGGTGGGCTGGTGGCCTGACTCCCGTCGCCGCAACCGCCGAGGGATGCCACCAGAAGACACGAGAGAACGACGCACAGCCCGGTTACCATGTGAACCATGGTCCCTCTATTCGGGATTCGCTGCAAGCCCTGCGGCACACACCAGCCGGGCCACGGGTAGAGCGCCATGGCCGCGCAACGGGCAGGGCAAGACGGAATACATACGAACAGGACAAACGCCCCACCGGCGCGAGCCTATTGCGTCCGGTGGGGCGTCTGTTTGGTGTTCTAGGTGCGAGGTCCGGGTCCGGGATGCTCGGTCACTGTGGCGTTGCAAGCGTTGTAATTGGCGTTGCAGCAGCGTTGCAGAGTGCCCCTAGTTTGGCACTTTTCATTGTCTTGTCGAGCTATGCGCCCACAACGGAAACCCCTTGTTTCATAGGGCCGCATAATTGCAAGCAATGCGGCCCTATAATGGCTGTAGCTTTTTGAGTCCGCTGCGTTTGCCATTCCGCCACTCCGGCGATGTGGAGTGATCAAGAAACAATATCTTGCCCGTCGGCGCGGTGAAGTCAACCTAGGAACCGATCAGCCGATGAGGGGCGAGCTGGGCGGGCTTCCGCGCCCGATCAGGTTGAGCAGACGCTTGACCATCTGATCGAAGGTGGCCTGGCGTTCGGCATCGGTTGCTACGGGACAGAAGAGGCGCCCGCCTGCCATGGTGCCGTGGCCACCAGCCGCACCTTCCGAGCTGATAAGCTGTCTCATCAACGCTCCGGCTCGGCTCTCACTGGGCTCGGTACGCAGCGACAGGTAGAAGCGATCGCCGTAACAGCCACAGCACAGGACGAAACGCGCGCCTTCCCACGCGAGCAGCAAGTCCGCCACTTCGGCCACCAGATCAGGGTAGGCGATGCTGCCCATGTTGACGGCCACCAGATCGCCCAACACCTGCGCCGACCGGAGCGCGCGGTCCAGGGCCGCAAAATGCTCGCGCGGCACCTTGGGCTGGGAAATCCGCGAGAGCAGGTGAAAATCCACCAGCGGGAAAAGGAACAAGTAGGCCACGCGCTCGGCGTGGGTGGCCTCGCGGCCCAGATCGCGCGTCTCGGCCCGCAGGGCGTAGAACAGCGCCGTGGCCAAAGGCGTGTCGAGCGGCACGTTCAGGGCGCGCAGGTACTCGACCATGATGGTCGAGGTGGCGCCCAGCTCAGGTCGGATATCGAGCCAGGGCACCTGCACGCTCTCGTCACGTGTCGGGTGATGATCGATGACGACGTCCACTGGTCGGCCGGGCGGCAGCGAGTTGTTGCCGGTTTCCGGCTGGCTATCGACGATGGCCAAAGCGTCGTAGGCAGCGGGATCCAATGCATCGGCTGCGACCAGCGGGATCCCGAGGGTTTCCACCATAGCGCGGTTCTCGGCGCGGCCAACTATGCCACCCAACACCAAGGTGGCCTTGATCGGCAGGGCGTGCTCGACCAGACGCTTGAGCCCAAACGCGGATGCCAGGGCATCGGGGTCCGGGTTGTCATGCATGTAGATGAGCAAGTTGCGCCGGCCACGCAAACGCTCCAGCGCGGGCCCGAGGTCGAATTCAAACACGTTCAGCTCGGGTGGAACCTGTGCTAGGTCGGCCACTGACCCGGTGGTGTCGTCAGACGATCTTCTTTCCGAGCCCGGCATCGCAGCTCGCCCTAGTTCGCGGGGCGGATGCGCAGGCTGTCGAAGTGAACATCCGCCTCCCAATCGTTGAACGCGAAGAACTCGTGACCCGGACCGGAGAGAGGCGAAGGATCCGTCCACGCCAGGAACGGCGCGCCGTCTAGCCTCCAGTTGATGATCTCGCCCTGACGGGTGATGGTGAAATGATAGCTGCGGCCCAGCTCGACTGGCGGGGGCTGCCCGGGATCCCGCGCTTTTGCAGCCTTGACGGCTTCATCGTGTTCACCCAGCCGGCCGATGATGCTGTTGCTGTTGTTCCATCCACCCAGAATGATCACGTAGCTGGTGGGGTCATAACGTCCCTTGTCTGGGTCGAAAGACTCGCCATCGCCGAAAAGCTCAACCTTGATGTCGCCGGCTGGGCTTTTCGACATGGCGTCGAATTCGATGACGACATCGCGGGGCAGCTTGCGCCGCAGCCACAGGGGGTGATTGTAGGCACGCGTTACGTTGAGCTTGCTGTCCGCGATGCGGTAGGCGCCGCCGCTGGTATCAAGCCAGTCGAGCCCAGGCTCGACCCGCGCGAAATCATCGGCAAAGTCTGAAGTGATCGCGGGTACCCGCGCCTTGCATCCAAGAGCGGCCAGGGCGGCGATGATGGCCAGCGAAACTGTGACCAGCTTTTGTTGCACGTTGGCTACGCACGGGAACCTACCGGGTTGCGAGCCGGTCCGCAACATCGCGAAGGCCGGGTGCGGCATGAGTCAGCGATCTTCCTCTGCGTCCTCTGCGGTCTTTGTCTAGCCCATTCCGGCTTTTTCGTAGAGCAAGCCCCAGCGGATACCGCGATCGCTGACCAAGACCTCGCTGATATGCGCACCGACTCGTCGTACGATTTCAGAGAGGATGACAGCGCCGCTCAGGATCACATCAGCGCGACGCGGGTCGAGGCCAGCCATGGCTTCGCGCTCCCTCTGGGTGGATGCGGCCAGGCGATCAACCTGTCTTTCCAGCGTAGGCAAAGCCAGGCGATAGCCGTGAACCAGCGCGGGATCGTAGCTTTGCAGATTCTGCGCCATGGCGGCCAGGGTTGTGACTGTCCCGGCAACGCCCACCAGGCATGGCCGGCCTTTCTCGGAAGGGAAAGGCGTCTTTGCCAAGTGGCTGACGATCTCGGCTCGCAGGGCCTCGACTTCGTGGGCAAGCGCCGGATCGTGATGAATGTGGCGCTCCGTCAGACGCACAGATCCAATGGGCAGGCTGCGGCAGAAGTCGACCGTACCCCGGCGAGCGACGATGACTTCGGTGGACCCGCCCCCGATGTCGATCACCATCATGGTATGGCTGGCAGCCTCAGGGAAAGAGAGCTTGGCGGCCAGGAAGTTCAGCGCGGCCTCACGCTCGCCGTCGATGACCTCAACCGGCGTGTCCAGCAGGGCCGCGGCACGGCAAAGGAAATCAGCCGCATTGGGCGCCCGGCGCAGCGCCTCGGTTCCAATGGCGAAGATGGGCGCTTCGTGCACGCGCGCCAGCACCGCATAGCCCGAGAGCACGGCCAAGGTGCGGTCAATTCCGTCCTGGCCAAGTCCCTCATCCCCGCCGATACCGCGGCCGAGCCGCGTGATCTCGGCGCGGTCTTCCAGCACGGTGATTGTCCCACCGCTCACCTCGGCGATGAGAAGCAGGGTCGTGTTGGTTCCGATGTCGATGGTGGCGATGCGGCTCATGGTTTTGGAACTAGGAGTAGGCCCGCGTTCGTCCGCATCACGTGTCGTGTAGGGGCGACCTGCGGTCGCCCTTCGTTCCGCATCGGCACGGGCCACCTCGTGCGGCAAGATTCGGCAGTCGAAACGCACCGGCTTGTGGATACGAGCCCACCGGGGCGACCGCCAGTCGCCCCTACGGGAGAGGTGCTCTCTGAATCCCAGCATGGTTCTCCCTGGGGCCGCTCTACCGACTCTCGGCCGGCGGCGGACCAAACGACGGGCTGCGGGCGCCGCCTTTCCAGATCTGGAATTCTAGCTTGGTCTGCGGATTCATGGCGTACAGGCCTCCACGGCTGGAGGCGTAGACAATGAGGCGGCAGTCTGGCGACCAGGTTGGATCCTCGTTCGAGCCCTGGTTTTGTGTCATCCGCTCGATCTTCCCCGTGCGCAGGTCGTAGGTGAAGATGTCGAAGACCAGACGCTCGTCGCGGCCGGTAAACGCGATGATCGGCGTGTCGGCGCGCGGGCAGAAACGCGGGGTCTGGTTATAGGTGCCCTGGAAGGTCAGCCGGCGCGCGCTGCCGCCCGAGGAGGGCATGAGAAAAAGCTGTGGTGTGCCCTGGCGGTCGGACACGAACGCAATCTTGGAGCCGTCGGGTGACACGCTGGCTGAAAGATCGATGGCGGGTGAGTTGGTCAGTCGCGCTTGCACAGACCCGTCGGAGGCCGAGATCTTGTACAGCTCGGCGTTGCCCTCGTAGGAGAGCGTCGCCACCAGCGAGCCGCCACCAGGAAACCAGGCCGCGCCCGAATTGAGCCCGGGACGTTTCGAGATGCGGTTCGCGCGGCCGCCCCCGGCCGGGACGACCCACAGATCGTCGCCGCCCATCAAGTACGAGGTGAACGCGATTTGGCCCCCGCCTGGCGAGTAGGCGGGCAGTAGGCAGGGAGAGTTCATGTGGGTCACCACCGACAGCTCAGCGCCGTCCATGCCGACCGTAGCGATCTCGCCCTTCTTGCCGGCCATGGCAAAGGCGATGCGGGCCCCGAACACGCCGCGCTGGCCGGTGAACTGGGCGATGACGTCGTTGGCCCATGAGTGTACGAGCGTGCGCAGCTCGGCCCCGTGGTAGGTTTTGCTGAGCACGGGCGATTCGCCGCGGCCCACCTGATACAGGCGGCCCTCCAACACCAGGCCATTTCCTTGATGGGTGATGCCCATCTTGGCCACGCCCTGAGCCCCCACTTCAGTCCACAGCGCAGAGGAGAACCCCATGCCTTCCTTTTGTAGGGCGTCGGGGAAGGACACGGGATCGAGCACGCGAAACAGACCGGTGATGGTGAGATCGCGCTGCTCGATCTCGGTGGCTGAGCGGGCCAGGTTCCTCTCGCCGGCCGCATCGGGCAGGGCCAGGCGGAAGAGGTCACGGTTGGGATCGCTGATCACGATGCGCGGCAACTCGTCGCTTTCGGCTTGGCTGCCCTCTGCCGGCTGCGCGTAAGCCGGGAGTGAGGTGGCAAGAATCAGCGCCGCGGCGACAACTCCGCAGGGCAGCCTTCCAGAAGTGAGTCGGTGCTTCGTCATGTTTCTCCTTAGCGGGTCAGATCCTTGCCCTCGAAATCCAGGCGGAAGCCGCGCTTGAACCCGGGTGGCGGAGGTGGGACCCTGGCGGTCGCCTTCACCGCCTGCATGCAAGAATCGTCGAAGTACTGGTTGCCTGACGGCTTGAGCAGGCGCGGATTGCCGAGCGTGCCGTCGGCGGAGATCGAGACTCTCACCTCGGCAGAAAGCGTTGCCAGCTCGCTGTCCGAGACGAACCCGGTGGGGGTTGACCAATGCTTGCGGACGGCTTCGTAGATGGCAGTGGCGTACTCATCTCCGCTCACCGCCTGGTTGGAGGTGCCATCGGCTGACCCGGTGAGCGAGCCCTCGGCAGCTTCCTCGGCTGAGGCTGACTGGGCCAGTGCCTTGGCGCGCAGGAGGGCGCGGCGTAGGTCCTTGGAGATGGTCGTGTCCTCGAGCTTGGGCGCCTCCTTGGGTGCTGCCGCGGCGTTGGGATCTTCGCTGAGCTTGATGGCGTCCGGCGCCTTGGGTTTGGGCGGCTGCACGATGCGCGGCAACCAGAATTTCTCGCGGGGTGTGCCGAGAGCCACCAGCCTGGTGATGATCATGTCGCGCGGGGCTTCCGGACGTGGCGGGGTCCTGAGTTGGCCGTAGTAGACCAGGCCGGCGAGCGAAGCATGGATCAGCAACGTGGCCGCGATGCCCCCGAGGAAGGTGCCGCGGCCGAGCGGCCGGATGCGTGAGTAGGCGGATGCTGGCATGCTATTCGAGTGGATCGGTGATGAGACCCATCTTGTCACCGCCGGCGAGCTTGATGGCGGCCATGACCTTGACCACGTCGCCGTAGGACAGGGCCTTGTCCGCGTGCAGGTAGGCCTCACGGTCGGACTGCAGCTTGGCGTTGGCGCGCAGCTTGTCCTCCACCTCGGCGAATGGGATCTCCATTCGTCCGATGTAGACGCGCTTTTCCTTGGTCACGGTGACGATCAGCTTGCCGGTGTCGTCGGGGATGGTTTGCGCTTTGGCGTCGGGGAGCTGCACATCCACCCCGGTCTGCAACATGGGCGCGGTGACCATGAAGACGATGAGCAATACCAACATCACGTCCACCAAGGGGGTGACGTTGATGTCTGCCAAGGTCCCGGTTTCGCGCCCGGCGCCCGCACTCATTGCCATGGTTAGAAGAACCTCCTGCGGATGATGTTGAGGAAGTCGTTGGTAAAGGTTTCCATCTCCGCACTGATGACCCGAATCCGGCGGGACAGGTAGTTGTAGCCCATGACCGCTGGGATGGCGGCGACCAGGCCGATGGCCGTGGCCACCAGGGCCTCGGCGATGCCGGGCGCCACGGTGGCCAGGTTGGCCGCGCCCTTGGCGCCGATGTTGCGGAACGAATTCATGATGCCCCACACCGTGCCGAACAAACCGATGAAGGGCGCGGAACTGGCGGTGGTGGCCAGGAAGGGGACCTTGTTCTCCATCTCGGTGACCGCCATGGTGCGCGCCCTGGCCAGGGAACGCTCGATGCTCTCGATGTCGCCAATGTGCGTCTCAGGCGCAGCGGCGTCGCCGCCCGCTTCCGTGCGCCGCTTTCGCAGCTTGGCCAGCTCCACGAAGCCAGCGCGGAACACCTCACTGACCGGTGAAGCTGGGTCGTTCTCGGTTGCCTTCCAGACGTCATCCAGCCGCTGCGTGCGCCAGAACAACTCGACGAAGTTGACCGAGCGCTTGTAGGCGCGTGCCAGATACAGCCACTTGGTGCCGATGACGAACCATGACACGACCGACATGAGGGCGAGCAGGATCAGCGTGCCCTTGGCCACGCTGGACGCGTGTACGATGAGCGATACGATATCTAGTTTGTCTTCGGCGCCGCCCGCCTGCAGTAGTAGATGGATCATCTGGGAAAACTCCTTTCCGACCTGGTTCGGGGACGGAACTTGCTATTAGCTGTTATAAACCGACCTAGGATTCCATGGCTCGAATTGTAGCTCTACTTCTTGCGCTGGCAGCCACGGGATGCGTCTCTATCGATGGGGGCGCCATCGAGGCAAGTTGGAGCGTCCAGGCCCCCGACGGCCGTGGCATTGTGGATTGTAGCTGTACCTGCCCAGAGGTTGCCACGGTTCGCTTCAGCGTCGTGCTGGCCGCGGGTGGCGCTGACCTGTGTGCGGGACGGGCGGCTTGCCAGTTTCCGTGCCGGGCCATGCACGGTGCGACGCCCTTTGACATTCCCCCTGGCGACTACGACTTGTCTCTGGTGCCTGTGGGTGCAGACGGTCAGGACCTGACCGTCGCGGTGTCTCAGGCAGGAGGCGGCACCTGTTCGGCACACAGCGGCGTGGACCCGATTGTGCGAACTATTGGAAAAGGACAGCTCACCCAACTGAACGGCGTCCTCATCGAGGCAGATTGCGCGCCAGTTTGCGGAGGATCCGACAGCACCAAGGTTTGCACCCAGCCGTAGTTCAGTATCCTGCGCGGTGGCCAGCCCGTGCTAGCTTAGTCGCCTCGATGGCGTCCTCGAATTCCACCTACCAGATGCCTCCTTGGCTGAGGCCGGTAGCACAGCGTCTATCGCCCACCATCCGGACGCTCGTGGTGGCGATGGGGGTGCCGTGGCTGTTCTATGTTCTGGTGAGACCGGCCCGCGGCTTGGTGGATGACTACCTGGCATTGGGGCCGGGGTTCATGAGGGGACAGGTCTGGCAGGTCATCACCGCGCTGTTCGTGGATCGGAATCCGCTGGCCTTTCTCAACCTCCTGGGCTTGTGGTTCGTGGGCGCGGCCATTGAACGGACCCTGGGACGTCGTCGCTTTCTCGTGGTCTTCTTCGCGCCAGGTCTGGCGGCCAATCTCGTGGTCGCGCTGCTGTCGGCCTGGTGGGGCCAGTGGGCGCTCTATTCGGGATGTGGGGACTCGGTGCTGGGCTTGTTCGTGGGACTGGCGGTTCTCTACGGTCCAGCTCAAGTACGCGTGATCGGAACCCTGGCCATGCCGGCGCGTGCCCTGGCTGCCATTTTCGTCGGTCTCGCGCTCGTCGCCTCGGCCGCCTACGGCGCTTGGCCTGCCGTGTTCGGAACTGTGGCGGCGGTGTGCTTGGCCTACTATCTCTGCGGGGGCCGCGGCCGGGACGTGCGCGACCTTATGTCATGGTTGCGGCGCAGGACAGGCCAGCGTTCCTGGCGGGTCATGGAGGGCGGCAAGCCACCTCGGCGGCCGGGCCGCTTCAACTAGGGGGTGTCCCTAATAGGCGGGGCGTATGAACGGGGCATTGTAGAAAGCGGACGCTCGGCGCTGGCGGGCTGATGCCGGGAGCGCTCCTCGGCGGCCGCACGCCAACGGCCGCGCTG
>Ga0182011_10001540_pt1 | contig 20172 bp, 11 predicted proteins | sample 711E1DmetaG_FD_120481 | JGI IMG/M metagenome (GOLD analysis project Ga0182011, IMG submission 120481) | Permafrost microbial communities from Stordalen Mire, Sweden - 711E1D metaG | ecosystem: Environmental > Terrestrial > Soil > Wetlands > Permafrost | place: Sweden: Stordalen | collected... | reverse complement strand
TCAACTCAGTCACTTCCTCGAGACCCGCCGACGATTCGAGATTCTGCAACGCGCCCCGCGATGGCTTGCCGAGCCGCTGCGCCACGCACCGAAGCTGCAAGGGGTTCTCAACGCCACGGGCAAAATTCTGGATCATCTCTACAGCGCGGAGTTTTCCGCTCAGATGCGAAAGGCGCGCGAGCGCATCGGCGAGGTCGAGGTCGATCACACCTGCGTCAAACCGGTGGTCAAGATCGTCGGCGAGTTCTGGGCGCAGCTCACCGAGGGTGATGGCAACTTCAACATGTTCCGCTTCCTCGAAGGCGAAGGGGCGCAGGTGCATGTGGATTCCATCGGCGGCTGGATCGGCTATCTGCTGCATCAGTCCCGCATCGCCATGGAGGCGAAGAAGGGTCTCGACAATCCCTATCCCAAGGCTCGCTGGTGGCAGGGTCGCAAGCGTCTAGCCAACGTCTGGAGGTATCGCCGCAAGTGGTTGCTGCTGCACCTGAGCGAAGCTCTGTGGGGCTTTCAGTATGCGCGAACCGCTCGCCAACTGGGCGGCATCACGCCTCGCCTTCTCTCGCAGCGCGAGCTGGCGCGGCTGGCCCACCCCTTTTATCACACGCTGGCGCGCGGCGGAGAGGGCCATCTGGAGGTGGCCAAGAACGTCTACTACACCACGCACGGTCTCTGCCACATGGTGCTGGCGCTCAAGCCGTTTGGCTGCATGCCCTCCGCACAGTCCGACGGGGTGCAATCGGCCGTGGTCAATCGCTTTCCCGAGATGATCTTTCTGCCGATTGAAACTGCGGGCGAGGGCGAGCTCAACGCTTATAGTCGTGTGCAGATGGCTCTGGGCGAGGCACGCATCAAGGCGCGTGCGGAGTTCGATAGCGCGCTCGCCTCCACCGGCAGATCGCTCGCCGAGATCAAGGACTATGCCGCCAGTCATCGGCCACTGCGCAGCCCGTTCTATCCCATTCCACGCCGCAGTGGCATTGCTGGCACGGCCGCCAACTTCGTCCTGCACGTCGGCGAGCTCATCAATGGGCGCGCCCACCTTGCCCATCTGCCCGGAGAGCATTGAGTTGACGATGCCCGATCAAACCCCGCACTCCGGCGAAGTCCGCTTCCTCCTCGGCGTGGACGTCGGTTCCACAACCGTCAAGGCGGTGGTGGTCGCCAGCAATGGCGGGCGCGTTCTCTGGCGAGACTATCGCCGCCACGACACGCGCCAGCCCGAGATGCTGCGCGATTTTCTACTACGCATAGAGAGCGAGGTCGGCATTGCGCCAGGCAACTGCCGCGTCTTCATCACCGGCTCTGGAGGCTCCGCGCTCGCAGCGTTGATTGGTGCGCGCTTCGTGCAGGAGGTCAACGCCGTCGCCCTTGCCGTCGAGAAGTTGCATCCCGAAGCCCACTCCGTCATCGAGCTCGGCGGTCAGGACGCAAAGGTCATTCTCTTCAAAGAAGAGAACAGCAGCGGGCGGCGGCGCAAGATCGCCTCCATGAACGACAAGTGCGCCGGAGGCACCGGCGCGGTGATCGACAAGATTCAGGCCAAGCTGAAGATTCCAGCCGATCAGATGCCGCATCTGGCCTATCGCGGCGTACGCATTCATCCCGTTGCAGGCAAGTGCGGCGTCTTCGCCGAGACCGACATCAACGGCCTGCAAAAGCAGGGACTTCCGCCCGAAGAGCTGATGGCCTCGCTCTTCGATGCCATCGTGCAGCAAAATCTCACCGTACTCTTTCGCGGACATACGCTTCTGCCGCACGTCCTACTGCTCGGCGGGCCTAACGCCTTTCTGCGCGGAATGCGCGAGGCGTGGCAACACAACATTCCTCTGCTGTGGAAGGAGCGTGGCGTCGAACTGCCACCCGGCAAATCGGCCGAATATCTGATTCAGGCACCGCCAGACGCGTTGTATTTTGCGGCGCTGGGCGCAATCGAGTTCGGACTTGGCGAGGCCGAGGAGACAGGGCGTTACCTTGGCCGCGCAGCACTCGAACAATCGCTCGATGCCAGAAGTCACCAGCGAAATAGCGCATCCGCAAGCTCCGGCCTATGCGCTTCTGTAGAGGAGTTGCAGGCGTTCAAAGCCCGCTACCAGCCTGCTCCCTTCATTCCCGCCACATTTCAGAGCGGGCAACTGGTCGAGGGCTTTATCGGTCTGGATGGCGGCTCCACGTCCACCAAGGCAGTGCTTCTTTCGCGCAGCGGCGAGGTGCTGGCCAAGGCCTATCGCCTCTCCGAGGGCAATCCGATTGTCGATGCCATCGAGGTTCTTGGTCGTCTACATCGCCAAGTGGAGGTGAAATCCGGTGCCAACCTGAAGATTCTCGGCGTGGGAACCACTGGCTATGCCAAGGAGATTCTGCGACAGGCGCTCTCGGCGGACGTGGCTCTGGCTGAAACCGTGGCTCACGCCGCGTCGGCGTTGCGCGTCGTCGATGATCCGCAGGTGGTCGTCGATGTCGGCGGACAGGACATCAAGCTGATCCTGTTGCGTCAGGGGCGCGTCCGCGATTTCCGGCTTAACGCGCAATGTTCGGCGGGCACTGGCTACTTCCTGCAATCCACCGCAGAGAGCCTCGGCATCCCCGTCGAGCGCTATGCCGAAGCAGCTTTTTCCGCTCGCGCGATGCCGACCTTCGGCTATGGCTGCGCGGTCTTTCTGCAATCGGAGATCGTCAACTTCCAGCGTCAGGGATGGCGCCCCGAGGAGATTCTGGCCGGGTTGGCCACGGTGCTTCCGCGCAATGTCTTTCTGCACGTTGCCAAAGCCCCTAATCTCACCGCACTGGGCACGCGCTTTGTCCTGCAAGGAGGCACGCAATACAATCTGGCCGCAGTCAAGGCAGAGGTCGACTTTCTGCGCGCAGGATTTCGCTCTACCGGCATCGAGCCGGAGATTGTGGTCCATCCGCACTGCGGCGAAGCGGGTGCCATCGGTGCCGGACTCGAAGCCATGCGCCTGTGGCAACAGGGACGAGTCACCACCTTCATCGGCATGGATGCCGCAAGCCGCATTCGCACCACCACCACATGTAATGAGCAGACCCGCTGCCACTTTTGCACCAACGCCTGCCTGCGCACCTTTCTCGACGTGCGAATCGCTGCTACCGACGACTGCAAAGTTGATTCAGTTTCAGCGGAAACAGCGCTGGAACCTGGCAACCAGCGCATTATTCTTGCCAGTTGCGAGAAAGGTGCGGTGAACGATCTGCAATCCGTGCGCAGCATTCAGGCCCATCTGGAGGCCACGCGCGCCGCGCATCCCAATCTGGTCGAGAGAGCGGCCCGCGAAGTTTGGCAACCGCGACACCCGGAGAGTGTTGCCGATCCGCTTCCCGTGCGTGCATGGAGCGCCGCCGCCAAGCGTCGACTGGCGCACGTCGAGCGTCGTCCTCACCTGCGCATCGGAATCCCGCGCGTTCTCAGCATGTATTCTTACGCGCCGCTATTTAGTGCCTATCTGGAAAGCCTCGGCGTACGCGCGGAGAACATCGTCTACTCGGACATTACGACTAGCGAAATGTACCGAACCGGCTCCAGTCGCGGCTCGATCGATCCCTGCTTTCCATCGAAGATCGCCATCGCCCACTTTCACAACCTGCTCTTCCATCAGCATCCCCGCCAGCCGCTCAACGCAATCTTCTTTCCCATGTTCGATGTTCTGGCCTCGCCGTTGGTGAACACGCGAGCCAACAACGGTTGCCCCACGGCCTCGATCACGCCAGAGACGGTCGAAGCCGCCTTCACCAAGGAGACCGATCTCATCGCCGAGCGCGGCATCCAGTACATTCATCCACTGGTCAACCTCTCGCATCGCGAACTCTTTGCGCGCCAGATGGGTCAGGCATGGGAGCCAATTCTGGGCCTCAGCAAGCAGGAGAATGATCGCGCCGTCGCCATCGCCTTTCGCGAGCAGGAGCGCTACGAATCCAGCCTCCGCCGTCAGGCCCGCGAGGTTCTTGATCGACTGGAGGCTGAGGGCCGATTGGGAATCGTGATGCTGGGCCGTCCTTATCATCACGACCCGGGCGTCAACCATGGGATCATGGCACAACTCCAAATGCTGGGCTACCCCATCTTTTCGCAGAGCACCCTGCCCATGGACGAAGACCTGCTGGAACGACTCTTCGGCGAGGAGGTTCGCTCCGGCGTCATCCGTCACGCGTTGGACATCTCCGACGTATGGAAGACCGCCTCTTCAGCCAGTTCCAATCACAAGCTCTGGGCCGCCAAGTTTACGGCCCGCCATCCCAATCTGGTTGCGGTCGAATTCTCCAGCTTCAAGTGCGGCCACGACGCACCCATCTACAGCGCCGTCGAGCAGATCGTCGAGCGTTCCGGCACTCCATTCTTTTCCTTCAAAGATATGGATGAGAACTGTCCTGCCAACTCCATTCGCCTGCGCGTCGAGACCATCGACTATTTTTTGCAGCGCTATCAGGAAGACCGTTTGCTCTGTGAACGGGGCGTAAAATAAAGCATTTCACTGTTGCTATAGAGCGACTAGGCCTCTGGCCACTTGAAGTTGTACATCATTGGGTGCCCCATCCTTGCGGCGTACTTGTTCTTGCTGCAAGGTTGGTCACGGGGTGACAACAAAGGTTAGGGCGGATTTTGTGGCGTCGACCAGAACGTGGTCGCCGTGGTGGACGGTGCCGTCGAGGATCTTGATGGCGAGCGGATCTTGGACGAGGCGTTGGATGGCGCGCTTCAAGGGGCGAGCTCCGTAGGCGCGGTCGTAGCCGGACTTGAAGATGAACTTGCGCGCGGCGGGCGTTAGCGTGATGGTGATCTTGCGGTCGGCGAGCATCGCCGTCAGCTCGGCAAGGCGCAGGTCGATAATGTGGGTTAGTTGCTCTTCGCCCAGCGGGTGGAAGACGACCACGTCGTCGATGCGGTTGAGAAACTCCGGACGAAAGTGCTCGCGCAGAGCGGCCATGACGCGCGTGGTCGCCTCGGCAAAGCCCTCCTCGCCCTCGGCCCAAGCAGTGGTCAACTGCGTCGCGCCAAGGTTCGAGGTCATAATCAGCACGGTATTTTTGAAGTCCACCGTGCGGCCCTTGGAGTCGGTGAGGCGGCCATCGTCGAGGACTTGCAGTAGGACGTTGAAGACGTCCGTGTGCGCCTTCTCGATCTCGTCGAAGAGCACGACGGCGTAGGGGCGACGGCGTACAGCCTCGGTCAGTTGCCCGCCTTCGTCGTAGCCGACGTAGCCGGGAGGCGCGCCGATCAGCCGCGCCACGGCGTGTTTTTCCATGTACTCGCTCATGTCGATACGCACCATGGCGGCCTCGTCGTCGAAGAGGAACTCCGCCAGCGCGCGCGCAGTCTCCGTCTTGCCGACGCCCGTAGGGCCAAGGAAGATGAAGCTGCCGATGGGCCGCTTGGGGTCGCTTAGACCTGCGCGGCTGCGGCGAATCGCGTTGGCCACCACCGTCAAGGCCGCGTCCTGCCCGACGACGCGCTGGCGCAGGCGGTCCTCCATCGTGACCAGCTTCTGCATCTCGCCTTCCAGCATCTTGGCAACGGGAATGCCGGTCCACTTGGAGACGACGGCGGCGATGTCCTCCTCGTCAACCTCCTCCTTGAGCATTCGCTGCGGCTTCTCCCCGGTCGCAGAATCGAGCCCTGCGGCACCCGGCTCAGTGGCCTGAGTCAGCTTGCGCAGCTCTGCCTCAGCCTTGGGAATCTCGCCGTACTGCAGCTCTGCGGCGCGTTGCAGATTGCCCTTGCGCGTCTGCTCTTCGGCCTCGAAGCGCAGCGCCTCAAGGTGCGTCTTCAGCTCGGCGATGCGGCCAATGGCCCCGCGCTCAGTCTGCCAGCGGGCACGCAGAGCTTTGGCCTTTTCGTGAACCTCGGCCAGTTCCTTTTGCACGATCTCCATGCGCTGGCGCGAGGTCTCGTCCTTCTCACGCTTCAGCGCTGCCTGCTCAATCTCCAACGACGTTGCGTGGCGCTCTAAATCGTCAATCTCCACCGGCACCGAGCCGATCTGAATCGCCAGCGCGGCAGCAGCCTCGTCGACCAAGTCAATCGCCTTGTCCGGCAGAAAGCGGTCGGAGATGTAGCGATGCGACAGCGTTGCCGCTGCCACCAGGGCCGAATCCTTGATGCGAATTTTGTGGTGCGACTCGTATCGCTCGCGCAGTCCGCGCAGAATCGCGATGGTGTCCTCGACGTTCGGCTCGCCGACGTACACAATCTGGAAGCGGCGCTCCAGCGCAGCGTCCTTCTCAATGTACTTGCGATACTCGTTCAACGTGGTTGCGCCAATCGCCCGCAGACCGCCGCGAGCCAGCGCCGGCTTCAGCATGTTGCTGGCGTCCATCGCGCCCTCGGCAGCACCTGCGCCTACCAGCGTGTGTAGCTCGTCGATGAACAAAATAATCTCGCCGTTCGAGTCTTCAATCTCCTTCAGCAACGCCTTCAGCCGATCTTCAAACTCCCCGCGAAACTTTGCCCCGGCAATCATGCTGGCCAGATCAAGCGCAACGACGCGCTTGTCCTTCAGAATCTCCGGCACGTCGCCCTGAATGATCCGCCGCGCCAGTCCCTCGACAATGGCGGTTTTTCCAACTCCCGGCTCGCCGATCAGCACCGGATTGTTCTTCGTCCGCCGCGCCAAAACCTGCACCACGCGGCGAATCTCCTCGTCGCGGCCAATCACCGGGTCGAGCTTGCCCTTGCGCGCAAGGTCGGTGAGGTCCTTGCCGTACTTTTCCAGCGCCTGAAACTTGCCCTCGGGATTCTGGTCCGTCACGCGCTGCGATCCGCGCACCGCAGACAGCGCCTTCAGCACGGCATCGTGGGTCGCGCCCATCGCGGCGAGCGCATCGCGCGTGGGATCGTCTTTGGCTTCGGTCAACGCGAGAAGCAGGTGCTCGGTGGAGATGTACTCGTCCTTGAAGGCTTCAGCTTCCTTCGATGCGCGCTCCAGAATCTTCTGCAACGACGCGGCCATGGCGGGCTGCGCGTTAGAGCCCGAAACCTTGGGCAACTTGGCGATGGCTGCATTCGCGCCAGCCAACAGCTCCTGTACGCGGACACCCGCGCCCTCCAGCACCGGCAGCACGACGCCCTCGCGATCCTCCAGCAGTGCGGCCAGCAAGTGCATCGGCAGAACTTCCGGATTGCCGTTCTCGGCAGCCATTGATGCTGCGGCTTGAACAGCCTCCTGCGACTTGACGGTCAACTTCTCCCACTTAAATGCCATATCCATTCCTTTGATGCAGATCCTTCGGTGTGCGGATTCATTCTGAGCACGCCGGCCTTGCTGAACGCAATTTGAAATTAGTATAGGGCGCGCGAGGGCTTACGTCACGGACTCCACCGCTCAGGTTCATTTTGCATTGGACAAGAGTATGGAAATGTCGTTGCATCATGCGCCCGGAGTCATTGTCTAGAGCAGTTCTCCTGCCGCTATAGAGAATTCAATGATTGTCATTCTGAGCGCAACGAAGAATCTCCGTATTTCGCTCGTGCCGCAACACCCTACGCTATAGGGAGACTAACTGAAGCGAGGGTGTGCGATTTTGGCGTTGCGGAGATTCCCCTTAGAATAGGAAGATGGGGCTTTGGGCGTTGACGCGACGATTTAGCGGTGGTGCGGCATGGCGGAGCTAGTCTTCGACGAGCTGCACTGGAAGCCGCGCCACAATCCGTGGCTGGTCGCGATCACAGTGACGCTAGCGACATTCATGGAGGTGCTGGACACGTCCATCGCCAACGTGGCGCTGCCTCACATGGCCGGGTCGCTGGGTGCCAGTCAGGACGAGGCGACGTGGGTGCTGACCAGCTACTTGGTGTCGAGCGCCATCATTCTGCCTGTCTCCGGGTGGTTGTCGAATCGCTTCGGGCGTAAGCGTTTCTACATGGGTTGCGTGGCGATGTTTACCCTTTGTTCGATGCTGTGCGGGCTGGCGCAGACGCTGCCGCTGCTGATTGGGGCGCGCATTCTGCAAGGGCTCGGCGGTGGCGGACTGGCTCCGAGCGAGCAGGCGATTCTGGCCGACAGCTTCCCCATCGAAAAGCGCGGACAGGCCTTTGCGCTGTATGGGACGGCCGTGGTCGTCGCGCCTGCCATCGGGCCGACTCTAGGCGGATGGATTACGGACAACTTCAACTGGCACTGGATCTTTTTTATCAACCTGCCGGTGGGACTGTTGTCCCTGTACCTGTCGAATCGCATGGTGGAGGACCCACCGTTTATGAAGGCGCGACGAGCCGCGTCGAAGCACCTGAAGGTCGACTTCATGGGACTGGGGTTGGTAGCGCTGGGCGTTGGTTTCTTGGAGTTCACCCTCGACCGGGGACAGGAAAAAGATTGGTTCGGCAACCCCATGATTTGCGCAACCGCGCTGCTGGCTGTGGGGCTGCTGTTCTTCTTTGCGATCTGGGAATGGAATCACCCGGACCCGATTGTCGACCTGAAGCTGCTGAAGAATCGCAACTTCGGCACGGCGGTCTTTCTGCAACTCTTCCTCGGGATGGTGCTGTTCGGCTCGACCGTGCTGATTCCGCAGTATCTACAGGTACTGTTGGGATACACGGCAGAACGCGCGGGAATGGTGCTGTCGCCAGCGGGCTTCCTGATGATGGCGATGATGTTTTTTGCGGGCAAGTCGTTGAGCATCAAGATGGACCCGCGGCTGATCGTGGTTCTCGCGTATCTGGTGACCGCCGCCGGCATCTACAACCTGACGCGGCTAGACCTGAACGCCAGCTTTGGCTCTGTGACCGTGATGCGCATGTTGCAGGTGATTGCGCTGCCGTTTATCTTCATACCGATCAGTACGCTGAACTACGTCGGAGTGCCCGCGACCAAGACGAACCAGATCTCCAGCCTATCGAACTTTGCGCGCAACCTGGGCGGAAGCGCGGGAACGGCACTGCTGACGACTTTCATCTCGCGCAACTCGCAGGTCCACCAGACGGCGCTGGCGGCGGGCGTCCACGCCAACAGCGTCGCCTATCGCAACTACACGGGGCGTGTGCAGGAGATTCTGGTGCGCGGCGGGATGACGCCGCACGCGGCGGGGCAGATGGCCGTCGGCGAGGCCTACCGAATGATGCTGCGTCAGGCTTCGATGCTGAGTTACAAGAACGCCTTTGCAATGTTGTCGCTGGTCATCGTGCTCCTGTCGCCACTGCCGTTTCTGATGCGCCTCGCCCCAAAACGCCCCGCCAAACCGGCTGAAGATGCAGCCGCACATTGAGGTGCATTGGCGAAAATTGCGCGCCGTACATCACGATTGATTGAGTTGGGCCAGAAGCTGGGCGATGGTGTGGTGGGTGCGCGGGTCGATGAGAGTTGGCGCGATCTCGGCGAGAGGCTCCAAGACAAAGCGGCGCTCGGCCATTGCGGGATGCGGGAGCGTCAGGGCGGCTGTGTTGAGGGTTACATCGTCCACCAGCAGCAGATCGAGGTCGATGCTGCGCGGGCCTTTTTGTGGGACGCCGGAGCGGTCGCGGCCCATGGCTTGCTCGATGTTCAGCAGCGCGCGCAGCAGGTCCAGCGGTTCGAGATCGGTCGCCAGCAGCAACGCGCCGTTGAGGAAGCGAGGCTGGTCGGCGTAGCCTACCGGGGCGGTGTCGTAGAACGAGGAGACAGCGCGCACCTCACCCAGCTTGGCGACGCGGGCGACGGCCTCGCGCAGAGTGGCCTCGCGGTCTCCCCACGGCGAGGGAAGATTCGAGCCGAGAGCGATGGCGGCTAGGTGGCTCACATCGCCTCCGGTGCGAGGTGCTTCTGGTAACAGACGACGCGCAGGCCTGCGCGGTAGTTCAGGTTGATCTCGCCTGCCTGCGTGTAGCCCAGCTTCGCATACAGGCGCTGGGCCGCTCGATTCTGTACGCCTGTATCGACGCGCACAATCATAATCCCCTGCTGCCGCGCGACCACCTCAGCCTGCCGCAACAAGGCGCTGGCAATGCCCGCACCACGAGCCGCTGGATCGACGGCAAGACGATGAGGGACGATCACCGGCTCGTGAATATCCCAACCGATCTGGGCATACTCCGGTGGCTGTACTGCCGTAATGGCCGCTACGCCGACCAGTAGGCCCGCCTGCTCGGCTACCCACAACTGGGCCAGTTCGATGTCGCTGGTAAAGACCTGATGGTTTGGATACTGCTCGTCCCACTGTAGATTTCCCGCAGCCACCATCATCGGAACGACTCGCCGGATGAGCTCCATCACCGGCCCCCGATCGCCCATGCTAGCTAGCCGCAACATTAGCCCTGTGCTCTGTGTGGAGCTACGCATGGGCGGCAAGAGCCTCGGACGGAATGGTGGCGGCGACCGGCGCGGCGTCTGCGGCTTCGGGCACATCATCGCAGACGTGGGCCAGCTCCCAGGCAGAGCGGTCGCGCAGCAGGCGTTGCACCAGCGCGGCGTGCATGGCGTGGCCCGCGCGCTCGGCAACGACCCGGCCCTGAATTCTCCGCCCCGCCAGGGCCAGGTCGCCGATCAGGTCCAGAACCTTGTGGCGCACAAACTCGTCGGGAAAGCGCAGCGGGCCGTTCTGTATGCCGGCCTTGGAAAGGACGATGACGCAGGCGCTCGACGCACCGCGGATCAGGCCCATGTTCCGCAGCATCGGCTCGTCCTCCTTGAAGCCGAAGGTGCGGGCTGGCGCAATGAGGCGGGCATAGTCGCCCGCTTCGAGGTCGCCCTGAAAGCGCGCCGAGCCGATGGGCGCCGGGAAATCGATGCGGTAGTCGATGGTGTAGCCCGAGCCCGGATAGACGCCGATGAACTTGCCCCCGTCGCGCACCTCAACGTCTTTAAGAATGCGCAAAACCTCGCGGCGACGACGCTGCGGCTTGAGGCCGACCGACTGAAACGCCTCGACGTAGGGCAGGGCGCTGCCGTCGAGGATGGGCAGTTCGAGGTTGTCCACCTCGACGATGACGTTGTCCACGCCGAATCCGATCAGCGCCGAAAGTAGATGTTCCGTGGTGGAGATCAGCACCGAGCCGCGCATCAGGCTGGTGGCGTAGCTGACCTTGGCGACGTTGCGCGCGTTGGCGGGAATCTCAAAGCCGTCCAGATCCGTCCGGCGGAAGACGATGCCGGAGCCTGCAGGTGCTGGGATAAGCCGCATGGACGCCTGCGCGCCGCTGTGCAGGCCCACGCCGTGGAACTCGATCTCGGACCGGATTGTCTGCTCGTTGTGCGCGATCTGGGCCAAAAGGAAGGGACTCCCAACCACTCCGTCCCCTCAAGATTACAGCCGCAACAATGCCCGCAAGTGTGGCAATTTTGCCACACTTGTTGCACCATTTTTGATTCGTCCTCTACCGCTCGAACGGCAAAGAATCTGCGGGGCCGGACGGCAAAGCTACATTTTAGCGTCGGGGGTGTCGAGCTCGGGCGGGGTGTAGTAGGGCAGCTTCTGCTGCTCGTCGGTAGCGCGCTTGACGCTGATGTCGCCGAAGAGAAGGCTGGGCGCGATGGTCGTTACCGGCACGACGCCGAGCGAGTTCGAGACGTACGGATCGTCGCCAGCGGCGATGATGTCCGAGCGCAGGCTGCGGTTGTCGAGTTCGTCGAAGACCGCGCCGCGGACCAGTTGGCGGGTGCCGTCGGGATGCACCCGGTAGAGCAGGCGCGGGGCAAGCTCTCCGCCCAGCGTTTCGACCGTGTAGACATCGCGGCCCTGATCTTTTGCCATCGCCAGCAGGCGCGCGTTGAGGGCGGTGGCGCTTAGGGGTGACTTCGATTGGAAGAGGAGAACGCCCTCGCGCGCGCGAGCAGCTTGTCCGACGGGCGCGCGTCCATGGCCGTTCGACGCAGGAAAATCGCGCACGGGGGTGCGTCCGATCAGATAGTTTTCGAGCTTGCCGTCGGTGACGACATCGACCTTCTGCGCGGGCACGCCCTCGTCGTCGACCGCGTAAGCACCAAGCAGCTTGTGGCCTGCAAAAGTGGCCATGGACGGATCGTCGGTCGCGCTCAAGAATTCCGGCAAGACGCGCGCGTGGAAGCTGGAGGTGTAGATTCCCTGGGTGCGAGCGGTGGTGCCCATCTCGGGACGATCCGCCTCGATGTTGGGGACGAAGAGGCGATCAAGCACGTCGGTGGCTGCGTCGCCGCTGAAGAGGACCGGACCGTGGTAGTCCTCGGCTGAGACGACGGGGGCGGTGCGCAGCTCCTCCAGACTCTTGAGGTCGTCAATAACGCGCTGGCGAAAGGCGGGCCACGACTCCAGCTCGCTGGCAGTGACGCCGACGGTGCCGTTTTCGCGGGCCAGTTGCATTCCGTCGGGTGCCTGGCCGCCGACGCTGATGTTGGCGCTGTAGCCGGTGTAGCCCTCGCGCACGACGGTTCCTTCGCTGTTGACCAAGTAGCGATTCACGGCCAGCCCACGCAGGCTTGCGGAGGAATACTGCACGTTGGCGGCGTTGGCACGGACCTCGGATGCGGTGGCGTACAGGCCGCTGGCTTCGACGATGCGACGCTTCCACTCGGCGCGGTCGATGTCGAGCGAGACCAGCGGGCCGATGTGGGTGATGGGTTTGGCGGGGGAGAAGTCCTGCGCGGTGGGCGCGGTCTCGAAGCGCTTCAAAGCGGCTTGCTTGGCGGAGTAGGCGCGCAGTGCGTTCTTGTAGGCCGCGTCAGTGGCGTTCCAGAGGCTGTAGCGAATTGCTTCGGGATTGTTGTCGATGGAGGACAGTGCCGCAGTTCCTTCGCCACGACTGCTGCTGGAGTCCGTGGTGTAGCTGCCGATACGCACAGCGACGCGCACGATCCGGCGATGATCGGACTCTTCGCGCGCTAATGCGCCGAAGTTAGCCACCGCGTTGCAGGTGGCGAAGTCGTCGATGCGGTACTCGATGAAGTAGGGGCGCTGCATTCCGGGCAGCACGAGTTGGGCCTGCTCGCGGGCGAGTTCGTCCTGCATGGCGCGCAGGATGGGGTCGGACTTCGCGGAGTTTTGCGGAGACTGCGCGAAGGCGGCGGCTGTGCCGAGCAGAAGAACAGCGGCGAGAAGGGCTGAATTTGTGCGCATGGTTTTGTTCAGAACATTTTTGGTAATGGTGTAGACCGCGCTGCGATGAGGAAAAGCAGATTCCTCCGCTTCGCTGCGGAATGACAAACATATTGGTTTACAGCAATTCCTAAAATGCTTCTGGAGCAGATTCATCGGGTGGCTCCTTTCTCTGGCGTCGATGCAACAGGTGGGACGCCGGGTGGTGGCAGAATCGGCGGGCGAGCCGTGCCTTGGGCTTGGCGCTGAGTCTCGATCTGGCTGACCAGCATGGCGGGTGCAACGGCGCTGACCGGGATGCTGCCGGATTCGGCTCCGCAGATGCCGTTGAAGATCTCCTGCCGGTCGCCGGTGGCGAGGATGCTGTTGAGCGCGGCCTGCGGCGTACCGACGATGCTGACGCCGCGGACGAGTTCGTCCGGACGGCCATCGACGTAGACGCGGTAGACCACCAGCGGGATCACTTGGAAGGCCTGCGGAGAACTGCGCGTGGTGACGGCGAAGCCCGAGGAGATGTCTTCGAAGTAGAGGCCATAGGGCTTGCCCTGCCGCTTTGCCTCGGCAAGAAGCATCTGGCGCAGCTCGCTCTCGGGAACCGACTTCGACGAGGTCACGATGAGGTTGCCTTGACGGCCGGTGGGCATGTGGCCGGATTCGTCGCGGCCGTGGCCGTTGGACTGCGCGACGCTGGCGATGGGCTGGCGCGACATGAGGAAGGTCTTCAGGATGCCGTCGTGGATAAGCTCCACACGACGGGCGGCCTGGCCCTCGTCGTCGAAGTTGTAGTGGCCGCTGAGGGTGGTGCCTTGGAAGGTGGTGAGGGTGGGGTCGTCGGCGACGCTGAGAAAGGCGGGGAGAATGGGTTTGTTAAGCATCTTGGTGAAGGTCTGGCCCTCCTGATCGCCGCGCTGACGCTGGCCTTCGAGGCGATGGCCGAGCACTTCGTGGAAGAAGACCGCCGAGGCGCGACCGCTAAGGATTGCGGGGCCGCTGAAGGGTTCGGTGATGGGGGCCACGCGCAATGCTTCGAGGTTTTTGGCCATGGCGATGGTCTTGTCGGCGATGCTCTTTTGGTCGGGGAGATGAGCGGCAGAGTCGGCCTCGAAGGTCTCTGCGCGGAACAGATCCATGCCGTCTTCGGCACGGGTGCGGGCGACGAGGACGAGGCGCGCGGTCTGGCTGGGCGTGTCGATGCGCGCGCCATCGGAGGAAATAAGGTAGTCGGTCTCGTTGGAGGCTTCAAAGGAGACCTGATCAGCGAAGATGTCGGGGAATTGGTTGAAGAGCTGGGAGATTTCGCGCAGGCGCTGCTCCCACGGGGCGCGGTCGAGAACCAGCGAGGGCGCGGGCGGAAGTAAATTAACCTGCGGCTGCTCGACGCTGAAGTCGGGCGAGGAGTCTTCTTCTTTGGCGCGGACCTGCTGCTCGGTCTTCACCTTCAGGTAGCCGTCGAGGGCGCGTCCGTAGCCGCGATTGGTGGCGTACCAGAGGGAACGCGAGAGAGCTTCGCTGTCGTCGGTAAGGGGAAGCGGCAAGCTGGTCAACGCGCTGTTGCGGTGGTCGCCGTGGGTGTTGTCTTCGGCGGGCGAGCCGAGGCGCACCTGCACGTCGACCGACCGAACGCGGCTCTGGTTTGAGTTGACGATGGCGCCGTACTCGGCGGCGATGTTGACCGTGGTGGCGTCGTCGACCGCGTAGCTGAGGAAGTAGGGCTTAGGCTGCTGGGCAGCGGCTCCGTCGGTTCCAAGCGAGGACATTGCGCGCTTCAACTCCGCATCCAGCGCGCTGAGCAGAACCGTGTCGCTGGCTAGAGGCTTGGCGGTGGAGCTTGCAGACGCGGCCTTTTTTGCGGTTCGCGCGGCGTGCTGTGCGTCGAGAGTGCCTGCCGCGAGCAGTGATGCCACAGACAATGTGGCAGAGATCGCCACTCGGTTGATCCTGCGAGTGCTAGTTCTATGTTGTGCCATTGATCCTGTCTTTGCGGCCCGTATTTGTGGATAGACTCTTTGCTGAATCTCTGCGGTTAAACCCGTTGATGAGGTTAGATCTGTTGTAGCAGATAAAGATGCGCCAATTCTGTCTAACGGAATGCTACACGGCTGCCCGGCCCGCTGTCTTTATCGGCTGTTGCAGCCCCCCATCGCAACAACTATATAAGTTGGGCGAGTTTGGCTGCACCTTTGCGTTTGGCGGCGAGGATGCGGCACACTGGAGCACGAACCTCAGGAGTCAATGCGATGCGCCTGCGCAGTACAGTGCTACTTTTAATTCTGTTGGCAGTTGGCCTCGCAGTTGCGGCCAGCCGATTCTCTGCACAGACTTCCAGCGAGGCCGAGGCCGCGCGCTTTGCCGCGCACGACCAGACGGCTTACCGGCTTGCGCCTGCGCAGATGCAGCGCGCCGTTGCGCTGGGACGAACGCGCAGGACGCTGGCCGTTGTAGGCACGGTTTGGACGCTGGCAGGGCTGCTGCTGATCCTCGCGACGGGCTTGGTGGCAAGGATCGAACGCGTTGTGCCGAAGCTCTCAAGGAATCGCTGGGCGCAGGGCTTCGGCTTTGTGTTTCTTCTTCTGCTGGCGATTCATCTGATGAATCTTCCGCTGGCCATCTATGGACATCGCGTCGCTGTGAGCTACGGGCTTTCGGTGCAGCATTGGAGCGGCTGGCTGGCCGATAGCGCCAAGTTCTTCGCGTTGGAGTGGCTCTTTGGCGGACTGTTGGCGATGTTGGTTCTCTGGATAATTCGCTTGTCACCCACACGCTGGTGGTTCTGGCTTTGGATTCCTTCGGCTCTGATTTTTGTCGCTGGGGTCTTCGTTACGCCGTATGTTTTTGATCCGATGTTTAACAAGTTTGAGCCGCTGGCAAAGTCTAATCCTGCGCTGGTTGCGCGGTTGGAGCAGGTGGTCGCACGCGGTGGCATCGCGATTCCGCCGGAGCGAATGTTCCTGATGCGGGCCAGCGCCAAGTCCACCACGCTGAATGCCTATGTCACCGGCTTCGGTGCGTCCAAGCGGGTTGTCGTCTGGGACACGACCGTCGCCAAGGCGACACCAGACGAGATCTGCTTCATCTTCGCGCACGAACTGGGTCACTACGCGCTGGGTCACGTCGTTCTGGGAGTGGCGCTGACCTGCTTCGCGCTGCTTCCGCTCTTCTGGCTCGGGTACCACGCGGTGCGTCTGCTGCTGGCGCGATATGGCGCGGCTTGGGGCATCGAGTCGCAGCGGGAGTGGGGGGCGCTGGTTGTGCTGCTGCTGGCGATTTCGGCATTAAATACGCTGTCCGACCCTATCGCGAATGGATTCAGTCGCGTGATCGAGCACAACGCGGACGTCTACGGCGAAGAGGCTGTGCATGGCATCGTCGTCGATCCGCAAATGACTGGGCAACAGGCGTTTCAGCGACTTGGCGAGGATTCGCTGGACGATCCGACTCCGCATCCGGTCTTTGAGCTGTGGTTCTACACGCATCCGTCGATTCGCTATCGTGCAGCGTTTGCCGAGGCTTACGATCCTTGGGTTTCGGGGCAGAGGGCTGCGGGACAAAAGCCGAAGTACTTTGCAAAGTGAGCGGTCCGACGGACGGATCGGGCAGTCGAGGTACACTGGATTCGGTATCTGATGTTATGTTTGCAGGCTGATGGATTTTCTTACTCAATATAAGAATGCGCTGTTTCTGATCGTGGTGCTGATGGCGCAGGCTATCGGTCTGGCGGTGCAGGTGCGCACTCCGGTCGATGCGACGCAGCCCGACGGACCTCACGTGACGCTGTTGCGCATGTGGGCAATGGCGGCGGTGACGCCAGTCGAGCGGCTGACGCACGCCATCGGCCACGGTGTGCGCTACGGCTGGTCGGACTACCTCGATCTGCGCCATGTGCGCCAGCAGAACCAGGATCTACAGCAGCAAATCGCGCGGATGAGGCTGGATGAGGCTGCAATCTCCGAAGACGCGCTAGAGGGCCGCAGGCTACAGGCGTTGCTCAGTTTCCGCGAGAAGTACATCGGCACGACCGTCGCGGCGCAGGTGATTGGGACCAGCGGAAGCGAGCAGACGCATGTGTTGACCATCGACAAGGGATCGAATGACGGGCTGCGTCCCGATATGGCGGTGATTACGCCGGATGGAATTGTGGGCAAGCTGAGGGACGTCTCGCCGACCAACTCGCAGGTGCTGGAGATCAACGATATGAACTCGGGCGCGGGCGTGGTGCTGGCCAGCTCAAGGATTCGCGCCATTCTGCGGGGAACGATCGGCGGACGAGCGCAGATCAGCAACCTGACGACGGACCCGAGGATTAAGCCGGGGGAGATCGTGCTGACCTCGGGCGGAGACCAGATCTATCCGCGCGGGTTGCCGGTGGGGGTGATCGAGAGCATCGCGCCGGATCCAGACCACCAGCCTTATGCCGCCATTCGCGTGAAGTTGGCGGTGAATCTGGATCAGGTCGGCGAAGTGTTGGTGATTACCGGAACGACGCCGGATCTGTCGTCCGTGGCGCAGCAGGATCTGGCCGACGCCGCAGCGCAGCACGCCGCCGATATCAGCGCCGAACGGCTGCCCAGCATTCACGATAACGAGACGCCAGCAGCTGCGGTAGCTCCCGGAGCGACCCCGGCAACGCCTACGCCGATGGCGGCTCCGCATCCACAGCCCGCGCTGCATACGGATCGCTTTAGCAGCGGGGCGATTCCGCCCGCCGTGCAACTAACTCCCGGCGCGCAGCATACAACGCTGAACAGCACGGAGACATTCAGTTCGCCTGCAAGCAGGACGCAGTCGGGTAGCGCCGCCGATAGCACAGAGACGGGCGCTCCGACAGCGAGCAAACCGCCAAGCAAGACTGGCACGACGGTCAAGAGTAAACCGAATACACCAGCGGCCAAGCCTGCGAGTGAATCTGCAAAGCCCGAAGAGGCGAAATGAGATTTAGGATGCAATGCGAACTAGGCCGTATTGGCATATACGAGGTCAGGCCGCCGGAGTTGTCGGTAGAAAATGGCCGAAGATTATGGCGTTACAGGCTGCGTCGCGGTCCTTCGACTGCGCCTCTCGCGATAAAACTGCGGGAGGCTCCGCTCAGGATGACAAATTCGATATTTTCTGTAACGTTGGAGAATTTTTTCTACGCTGGAGAGTTTTTCCGTTGCGGGTGAAAATGCTTTAGGCTGTGAGGGGCGCTACTTCGCCGGGAGCTGATGGTTACACGCAGTTACATGTCGCGTCGCGAGGTCGAACAGCAGAGCTTCTCGCTGCCGGTGGCGATCTTTGTGCCGCTGGGCGCAGTGCTGCTACAGGTGTTGATGCCCAAAATCTATCATGGGCTGACGATTCTGGACCTGCCGTTCATCGTGACGCTGTTCTTTGCCATTAGCCGACGGAGCCCGATCTCGGGGACGGTGACGGGCGCGGCCATTGGGCTGATGCAGGACGTGTTGACGCATCAGCCAATCGGCGTCAACGGCATGGCGAAGGCGGTGATCGGGTACGCGGGTGCGAGTCTGGGCAGCCAGATCGACGTCGATAACAGCAAAACACGCGCGCTGCTTGCCTTCGGATTTACCTTCATCCAAACCTTTCTGCTCTTCCTGATCGAACGTCGCCTGCTGGGGCATCGCGACTTTCACCTGATGTGGTTACACGAGCTGCTGCGCGCCGTGGTGAATACGGTGATTGCGCTGCCGGTCTTCCTGCTGCTGGATCGCACTAAGCATCAGGAGTAGGGCGGCGCAGGAATTGCTGGCGGCGACTTTAGTTGCACGGTAACCTTGTCTAGTTGCAGGGTAACCCTGTTTGTGCAGACGTACACTAGAGGGGAAGAATAGGTCTGAGACGTGGCGATTATTTTCAACCCCGAACGGCATGTGGATCGCGATGAGAAGGTGTCGGCGGGCAAGCTGCACGCGACGCAGTACATCGTGGTGCTGGTGCTGGCCGTGCTGGCGGCCGGGATGTGGCGGCTACAGATTGTCGGCGTGGAAAACTATCGGTTGCTGGCTGAGGCCAACCGCGTCCGCAAGATTCCGGTGCTGGCTCCGCGCGGGCGGCTCTTCGACCGCGAGGGGCGGATTATCGTCGACAACTACCCGTCGGTCTCATGCTATCTGATGCGCGAGCAGGGGCGGGATTTGACCGCCGATATTCCCATGATTGCGCGCGCGCTGAACCTTCCGGTGGACCAGATCGAGGCGACGATTCGCCACTACGCCGGTGCGCCCAAGTATCAGCCGATCCCGCTGAAGCAGGATATTACTCAGGATGAGCAGGCCTTCATCGAGGCGCATCGCAATGAGCTGCCCGAGCTGGAGACGTTGGACGAGCAGCGGCGACTCTATCCGAAGGACGGCTTCGCGGCGCACCTGATTGGGTATGTGGGCGAGGTTTCGGAAGAGGATCTGAAGAGCTCGAAGTACGACTTCTATGAGCCGGGCGATGTGGTGGGCAAGAGCGGCATCGAGGCAACCTACGACTCGCTCCTGCGCGGGACGGATGGGTCGCGCGACGTCATCGTCGACAGCCACGGCAGGGAGGTCGGGCAACTGGGGCAGCAACTCGCCATTCCGGGGCAAGACCTGCGGCTGACGATCGACATCGACGTGCAGCGCGTGGCCGAGCAGGCGATGGATGGAAAGAACGGCGCGCTGGTGGCGATGGATCCGCATACCGGGGAGATTTTGGCGATGGTCTCGCGTCCAAACTATGATCCGAACCAGTTTTCCGTACATCTGTCCAAGGACTACTGGTCGAAGATCGTCAACGACCCCAATCACCCGATGATGAACAAGGTCATTCAGGCGCAGGACGCGCCGGGATCAACCTTCAAGATCATCATGTCACTGGCCGGGCTACAGGAGAACGTCGCACAGGACATGAAAGTGATGTGCAACGGGGGCGGCACCTTCTACGGGCACTTCTTCGCTTGCGACAAGCGCCACGGCATGGTGGACATCGACCACGCGATTCCGTGGTCCTGCGATACGTACTACTACACGCTTGCCGAACGGCTGGGCATCGACACGATTGCCAAGTATGCGAACGAGGTTGGGCTCGGGCAGAAGACCGGCATTGACCTGCCGGAGGAGGCCTCGGGCACAGTGCCGTCGACGGCTTGGAAGCTGAAGAACTTTCATGAGAAGTGGTACGCGGGTGAGACAATCTCGGTGGGCATTGGGCAGG
>Ga0182011_10001539_pt1 | contig 20175 bp, 8 predicted proteins | sample 711E1DmetaG_FD_120481 | JGI IMG/M metagenome (GOLD analysis project Ga0182011, IMG submission 120481) | Permafrost microbial communities from Stordalen Mire, Sweden - 711E1D metaG | ecosystem: Environmental > Terrestrial > Soil > Wetlands > Permafrost | place: Sweden: Stordalen | collected... | reverse complement strand
TTGTGGCTGGAAATTGATATGGTGAATTAATGATTCTCAGCAGTGAATGACAAATCTCACTTCACAGGCGCAATGGAACTGTCGTGAGGCGTCCAAAAAAGACTAATCTAGTGTCCGCCACAATTTTTGTATCCCCATTTTTAATCTGACCTTGGTTGGACTGCATCTGTGTTAATTAATAAACTCATGGTCGACGATGCCTCAATTATGGTGAGCGCTCGATCAATCCAGAATTATAGATTCTTCCATGCGAATCTGTGTAAGAAACAACAAAACGAGATCGTCGGTTTTGTGCAATTGATATCATCAGATCCGACGCGATATTTTCGGAGCTAATAAGAGACAATGCGGTTGTATGCTCTCATGAGGCACTGCACCTGTCGGTGGTTTCAACCCAATGTTTTGTTTTGTATATCAGTGTCGAGCATGTCGGTCTTTTTTTGTCTTGACTCTCGCTATAGTTTCACGTAGATTTGTGCGAATATTGACACCGAGTTCATGGGACGATGGATTAAGCCTACTGATTCGATATCCGATCAGGGGTTTTTGTGTTTTATCGGTTCGAGTCGTCCGTCGCAACTCGCTAGCCGTAGGTCGTTAGGCAACAATAAGGGACATGGGAATAACTACAAATACGTTGAACTACATCATCCCCGCAGAATTGCAGCTACTACTCTACATCTTTCGATATCAAATATTCACGATATCACAGAAGCTTCGGTTCTCGACAGACTTCCCCTACCAGACAATTCAGAACCTAGTTGCCGACAAAAATAGACTGTCTTCAGACGAAATATATTGACTGGAGTCCTTCAACTATGAAAGAGCCTTCCGCAGACACCAAATTCTCCACTCATCGAATAATATCCTAGTGCTGCAATTTGCGGTGGGCAGAAATCTGATTCGTTCATCACCCGATTTCACCGAAGAAAAAATCGACAATTGGCCTCGCGTTCTGCGGTGTTGTGGAATGACCCAAATCAAGAAAAAGTCTTCATACAAAAAACCGAAGAGCTTTCGCACATGCCTCTACCTACACAACGTTGGAGAGCTACACTAATCAGCTCCTCCCACAAGATGAACCGCTTTTTGAGAAAAATGAATTCTGACGGTGAATTAAATCACAATCTAGCCGAACGCGCATTCCATAAATGAGCCAGAGGGGAATACAGTTATGCCAGCAGAACAAGTGATTATAAGAAAAGCAAGTAGATGGCCAGTCGGCCTAAAGTTGCGACACACATTAAGAGGCCACACGAGCTGGATTGGCCGGATAGCTTGGTCGCCGAATGGTCGGTGGCTTGCTTCAGGGTCCGACGACTATAATGTATGTATCTGGAGCGCTGAATCGTGGGATATGATTAGATCGCTTCGCGGCCACGAAGACACAGTATTCAGCGTAGCTTGGTCGCCCGATATGAAGAGGCTAGCCTCATCGTCAGATGATGAGACCGTTAATATTTGGGATACGGAGGACGGTAGACTACTTAGGACGCTTAAAGGCCATACCAGTGGCGTCGTAACCGTCGTATGGTCGCCAGATGAACACTTTTTGCTATCTGGAGCTGGAGACAAAACTATTCGTTTGTGGGAAGCCAGCACTGGCAGGTCGCTGGGGGTTCTTGAAGGGCACGACGGTTGGATTCGACAATTAGCCGTGTCGCCAAACGGGCAGACCTTGGCTTCGGCTTCGTATGATCACAAAATCGGTCTATGGAATCTCCGGGAAAAGAAAATCATTACCTTTCTTGAAGGTCATACCGATCGCGTACACAGTGCCGTTTGGTCCCCCAATGGCGAAATGCTCGCAACTGCTTCAAAAGACTCTACAATTCGAGTCTGGTCACCGAATGGAACTTGTCTTAGGGTGCTCGAGGGCCATACAGGGTCAGTTTATGACTTGTCTTTTTCCTTGGACGGGGCATTCCTTGCTTCAAAAAGCCTGGATAGCACAGTTAGAATTTGGAACTGTAGCACTTGGACTCCTGCCGCTATACTCAGTGAGGAGTCTGTCGCTACCGACTTCGGCGGATTGTCATTCCACCCGCAGAGGTCTTTACTGGCAACTCTCGGCGAAAGGGATACCGTAATAAGAGTGTGGGATTTCGACTCTGCTACACTATCAGAATCAAAGACACTGCAAACCGAGGTCTATACCAGTGCTAAAGTTGTACTGGTTGGTGAGAGCAACATGGGTAAATCATGCCTTGCACTTCGCCTAGCGGAAGATCGTTATGAGGAAATGAGTACAACTCACGGTCTTCGTTTCTGGGAACTCGATCCTCAACAACTCAACTCTGATAGTGCCGCACCAGCCGGAGAACACCGCGCTGTCGTTCTGTGGGATATGGGCGGCCAGGATGAGTACCGACTGATCCACCAGATGTTCCTACACGATACGACCGTTGCATTAATCCTTTTCGATCCGACAAGAGGCAAGAGCGCTTTCGATGATGTTGAATCCTGGAACACGCGATTAGAAAAGCAATTGAAGGGTCGCCGCGCAATTAAGTTACTGGTTGGGACTAAGCTTGACGAGCCCTCCGTGGTCGTGAATAAGAGTGCTATTGAGAGATTGCTGAAGGAGTGCAATTTCATCGGGTACTTCCCGACCAGCGCGAAACGTGCAATGGGCATACAGGCACTTGGGGAAGCCATCGATCAGGCCATTGATTGGCAGCAATTAGCCAAGGTAAGTCGCCCAGAGGTCTTCCGTAAGGTTCATGATGAAATTGATCGTGCTCGTGAAGAGGGTCAAGCTGTGATTTCGATAGCAGAGTTGTTTGGTAACTTAGGCAAGACTGAGGGCGAAGAGGTGAGCCTAGAAGATGTCGAGACCGTTGTCTCTCAACTTGCTCTCCAAGGGGTTGTGGCCTCCATCGCATTGGCAAATGGTGAACAGGTACTAGTTCTTCGAATTGACGAGATAGAACGATATGCTTGTTCATTGATACTCGCGGCTCGGGAGAATTCGAGAGGCTTTGCTGCCGTTGAAGAACGATGGGTATCCTCAAGGCAGATAACATTTCCCCGTATAGGTGACACTACGCGTTTGACGTGGCACTATGAAAGAATTGTGCTCGAATGTGTGATTCAGCTTCTTATTGAGCACGATATCTGCCTTAGGCATGAAGGTCTGTTAGTGTTTCCTTCGCTATTTCCGGATAGGGCAAATCGAGACGAATCCAACCTGCCACATGCGGTGTCATTGCATTATGATTTTGCCGGGGCTATAGATAATATCTATGCCTCTCTTGTTGTGCGCCTATCCCTCAGTGGCCATTTTGGACGATATCGCCTCTGGAAAAACAGTGCTGAATGGGAAACGACTTCTGGCGCAATTTGCGGCATACGGAAGGTCTCATATCGCAGCGGTGCAGCTCACATTGATGTGTATTTTGCAGAAGAGGTTGATATTCGGCAGCGTGATCTGTTTCTCGTCTTTGTAGAGGATCATCTTCGCTCACAGGGAGTCGACATTAAAGAGACGGTCCAAATTACATGTGCTTGTGGCCGGCCGTTCCAAGAAGAATGGGTTCGCGCTTGTTTAGGGGCAGGCAAGCTTGAAATCACTTGCCCCGTCTGTGACCAAAAAAACTCGATAGTTGAGGGCTCTGTAAAAATACGGTCGCGGGACGCTGGGATGGAGCGAGCTCTCGTTGCTCTCAAGACAACGATTGAGAAGAGGCACAGTAACCATATTGCCAAGGCGAAGGCTGAGTTACGAGCTGGCGACCAAGAGATAGCCACCACGCGAATCCTTCACTTGAGCGATCTGCACATGAACGTTAACTCTGACCCAGACACGATGTCGTCCCAGCTGATTTCTGATCTCCGCAGCAATAGCGGCCTCAACTTCGATCGCTTGGACTATCTCGTCATTACAGGAGATCTCACATCCTGCGCTGCTCCTCAAGAATTTAACAAAGCATACAATTTTGTTTCAAAGGTGGTAGCAGATTTTAGACTCAGCTCAGCGAGGTGTATCATTGTGCCTGGAAATCATGATGTGAGTTGGGATGAAAACGTATATGAATGGGTGCCTAGACGGAAGGTGAAGGAAAATCTAAAAGAGGGCACGTTCGTGGAACAAGGAGATGGTGTATTAATACGGAATGACAAGCTTTATCCTTATCGATTCAGAAATTTCAGTCAGAAATTCTACGAATTTCTTATTCTCGAAGAGTACTCTTCTCGTTACGAGGAGCAAGCAATCCCGTTCTTGTTCCCAGAGTCTCGGATCCAGCTATTGGCTTTAAATTCATGTTGGGAAATCGACGAGTTCTTTGCAAAGCGTTCAAGCATTTATAGCAAAGCCCTCACACGCGGACTAGAAGCCGCAGAGAAACAAATAAAGCAGGCAAAAGACGGGAACGTTCTTCCAAGGGATGCAAAGATCCTGCGGATTGCCATCTGGCATCACCCAGTAAATGGGAGCGATGCGATTGCAGACGATGCTTTCTTAGATCGCCTTCGACAAGCCAATTTCAGATTTTGCCTTCATGGCCATGTACACGAGGATCGAGCCGAGTTAATTGGATATCCCAGTCCGTCTCAACAAATCCGCGTGGCGGGAGCCGGTTCGTTTGGTGCCAGTATGATGAGAAGACCAGAATCCATCCCTCGATTGTACAATGTAATAGAGATACCAAAAGACCTGAGTGAAATCAAGGTCCATACTCGATGTTTGCGAAAGGAGAATGGAGCCTGGGATGCTTGGGCTGTTTGGCCCGGAGACTCCCCTGAAGAACGATTGAGTTATTATAGGATTCCAATCTCAAATCTCTTGGAGGAAATTCCCTTGGGGTAGAATCGTTCCGCTAATCCACCCCAAGCACAAAGGGATTCTTGCATGATATCTGCCATGATAATTCGGATGCAGAATTCTGGTCGGCGAGGTTGCTCGAACCGAACATTGTTTGCGAACTTTTCAGGATCTGACCTATGGTCGTAAGAAATCTTGTATCCGATGACATATCCACATTGCTCCGACTTGAGAAAGAGTCCTATTTACCCGAACTGCTTGAGACAAAACGTGGGTTTCTTAGGAAGATTGAGATTTTTCCTCAAGGATGCTTGTGTTGCGAGGAAGAGGGACAAATTCATGCATTCGCAATATCTCACCCTTGGCATGGAGAAAAAGAGGTAGAGATTGATGCCTATAAACAAGTTATCCCAGATCTACCTGATTGTTATTACATACACGATTTGGTAGTAGAGCACAAATATCGAGGAAAGGGACTCGCAGAGTTGCTTGTGAAACAGCTTGTTGAAGTTTCTAGAGGTAAGGGGATTTCAAAACTTGTCCTTGTCGCGGTTCAGAACTCAGAGCCGTTTTGGGCACGATACGGCTTTCAGCCAGTGCGAAAGCTTAATTACGGCCTGAATGTCCCGGCTACCTACATGTGTAGTGTTACTACTTGACTTAGGCCTCGTCTTTATTCGCGGCTGCAAAACTTCCACCGCATTTTGCCGTTATACGAAGCACAGTAATTGTTTATCTCTATCATTGAACCTAGCAATATTTATAGATTCACATTTACCTATTTAACAGTCCCGAAGTGCATAGCCTGTCTCTCGGATTCACTGACCGCCCACGAACAACCTGCGATACATATGTATTTCCTTTAATTATTTTGCCTTGTCTCCGTTGTTCCATCTTCTATAGACCTCACATCGGGTCCCCACTACTAAAACAAAACGCCTGACCGAAAGGTCGGGCGTTTCGTTTTATGCAGTAACCGGAAAGAGTTAATTCAAGCTGAGGAGGGGCGATGAACCCCGAATCCATCAATTCGCCAAAAAGTCTCCATACTCCATAGTAATCAAACGGCCATTGTCACTTCAATAGTTCACCTATATCATTCGGATGGGTCGATACTGCCCATTTCCACTTACCGAATCCACCGTGTGCATTCACTGCCATAACCCATTCATCGAGGAACTCCCGCTTCGTCTTGTCCTTCTGTGTGTCTTGACCTTTGGTTTCGAGAACCAAATGGGTTCCGTTTGCAAGTTTGATAATAAAATCCGGCCAGTATTTACGAATTACACCTTCGAACAGATAGGTAATTTCAAACCCGAGATGGTCATTCTTCACCCAAGCTGCAACGTTTGGATTCCGATCTAACTCAAACGATTCCGAGGCTTCCCATCGGCTGTCAAATACTGCAAAGTTGATATGCGATTTCGTCACTGGCTCACACGGTTTACCAGTATACCATGTTCGCATATCGCCAGTTGAGCGGATAGGAAAATCCGAATCAAACACTGCTTCAATGGAGGCAGTGTTTTCGAATCTGATTTTTTCCCAGATGTGCTGCACGACTTTCTTCATGTTAAGAGTCAATACTATCCTTCGCCTGAGGTCGTCTTCATTGAACAGAGGCGGAATAATCTGGATCTTGTCCGACCTCAAGAACTCTTCGACGATCTTGATCACTTGCGCAAGTAGATATTCTTTCGAACCCTTCCATGTCGGTTTCATTTGTTCGAAAATGTCCGCAGCGGTTTCAAAGATAATACGTTGTGTCCTAAATTTTCGACCAAGTTCTTCTAAAGAAATTGTAGATATTTTCGACACATCCGGCTTGCCTTCAACAATGGGAGCTAGATCAGCAAGAGTTGCGGTTTTGTAGGAATCAATCTCCAGGACAGACACGCTTTCAACGTCGACTTTAAGCGTCGGAGTGTATACGTGGTCGATGCGGATGATGTTTGGCCAGCTAATTTCGTACTGCTTCTTCTTGGGGTCTGGCTCGATTGGTGTCTTCGGCTTTGGCGTTCTCGGAATAACCTCCCCGGTGTCTTCATGAGGCAGGAAGGTAAACGGCACCCCAAAGATGTTGACGTACTCCGGCTCGAAGAGTCCATCACTGCCGACCTCATACGAAGTCCTGCGGAGACCACGCCCAACAACTTGTTCACAGAGCAACTGACTTGTAAACGCCCGCAACCCCATAACATGAGTTACCGTCTTAGCATCCCACCCCTCAGAGAGCATTCCAACCGAGATCACACTCTGGATTTGTTCTCCCGGCTTGCCAACCTGTCCGACAGTGTCGACTCTTTGCCGAAGCTGCTCGGCCTGCTCCTTCTTTGAAAGCTTCCTTACTCGTTCATCGACATTCTCTTCTTCTTCTTCCGGCCCCGTTTCCACCTCCTCGAGAGCCTCATCTTGAGACTCAGCCATATCCAACACTTTGGAATCAATATGCAAAGTCCGCTCAGGCACTGCGAGTTCATCGATCTTCACCTTCTTGTGGTCAAAGGCGTACTTTACCCTAGCGGCAGTTTCAGTACGATTAGCCACGGTAATCATAACGGGAGGTGTTGGCGCTTTCGCCTTTTTCCAATCTACAGATGTGGTGAGCCAGTCCTTTCCGAGCAAGTAGTACCCACTCGTAACAAGGTCGGGCAGTGGTTCGTTATCCTGAGCTTTGCGGTTGATGTCTGCTTTGACTTCAGGGTCGTTGTATATGTGATAGAGGCGGGACTTATAATCTTTTGAAAGTTGTCCGTCGTCGCGAATGACGACTCGTGGAGTTTTGACAAGTCCAGATTCAATCGCATCGTTGAGCCCGAAGTCGCTGACGATCCAGTCAAAAAGTGCTTCTTCGGTACTTCGCTTTCCCGATGGTGCAAAGGGGGTCGCCGAAAAATCGAAACACTTGATTATAATCCTTGCCTTGTTAATTCTATCGAGACCACCGATCCACTTGGTTGCTTCCTCGATATCTTCCTTCTTCACGCCTTTTACTTTCGACTCAGCCGGTACCCGCCATGCATGGTGCGCTTCATCGTTGATAACAAGTATGCTGCGAGCATCGGACATCTCTCCCAGGACCTCACGCACATACGCCTCGTCGCTCTTCGCACCTCGCTTGTCAACTGTCTTCTTTTTGGCCACTCTCTCTTCAGTTTCCCAATTCAGCGCATGCCAGTTGCGGATGAGTACTTTTCCTAATCTCAGCTTGTCACGCAATCCGGAAGGGACAATGTTGAACTCATCGTAGTAATTTCCCGAAGTGGTAGGATTCAAAACCTGCAATCGGCTCTTCACGGTAAGGCCAGGAGCAACTACAAAGATGTGCTTGGAGAATCGCGGGTCTTGTGGATATGTTACTTTATTGAGGATTTGCCAGGCACCGAGCATTGCCATAACGATTGTCTTGCCGGAACCTGTTGCCATCTTCGAGCAAAGACGTACAAACTCTCCGCCATCTGAAGGGATGTTGATCCCGACTTTTTCCGATTCATCTGCTTCAATCAGCCAGATGAGCGTTTCGATGGCTTCCAACTGGCAAAAGAAAAGCCGTTTGTCCCTCTGCTCCGGGTTATTCCAGTGTTCGAGCAATCGCTTGGTAATCCCTGTAACGCCCGCATAAGGATTGCTCTGATTATCCCGCCAGGCCTTCACTCTCGGTCGAATCGTATTAACAAGGGGTATCTCGACAAAGATGCCAGGATCATCGAACGCACGCGAAGACTCCGATGCGATCACGTATCCGGCCGAACGACGGCCTTCCTTCTTAGTAAATGTACGCGTGGTCGAGTCGTAACTCCAGTATTGTTTCGGCTCCTCATAGGGAGAGTTAATGATAAGTTTGTCGATTGATCCTTTTGATTCCATCACGGCGTAGGTTTTATATTCGGCTAGCTTCTAACGAATTTAGGAAATCTGTGTTTGCACCCCTGTATTTTTTCCTCGTTTTCTTGAGTAATTCCGTTCGTCGAGAGAGAATATGCCCAATGTCATTCGTGATCAACTTGCAGTCTTCAGAGCATGCGATATACACAAAGATTTTGTCAACTAGTTCATTCTCCACAATGATCCCCTTGATGCATTTCATTCGCTCATCATTCTCCTCTACTGCTACCTTCTTCCTCGTGGAGTAAATCATCCAGTAACTGAGTATGTATCTCTCGAAACTGCCTTCATCGCGATTTTTGATAATCGGAACTATTACGCGGTCATACTCCGAAGCGATTCTCCTATTGACATCAACACAAAGATCGAATCTTTCTTCTTGAAGGTATTTGAGTAGGCGATTAATGTGAGAATCAACGTTCCAAGCCGGATTGAGAAGGTGTTCAAATATGTTAGAGTCAATCGCTAGGTGCGGCACTATCGGGCCCCCAATTCAAGTGCTTCCAGGACATCTGCTCCAAAAAACTCCATTGGTAAACCCTTCGACATTGATCCATCATCATTGATATCCAGATTTTTCACAACAACTGTTTTGAAGGGTTTCCCTCGCTTTGCACTCGATTCACCTATCGTAAAAAATGCGACCGAGACATCCTCCGGAGTAAGGATACGTTCCTTAACGAGCCTTCGAAGGCGAAGCAATATATTTCCACTGTGGGTCTCAACAAGACTCGGAACTTCTCTTTTTTTCCACAAGTCAGCAAAGAAGGAGCCCATTTCGAGTTGTGCCGTAGGATGCAACTGTGCTTCTGGTTGTTCAACCATTAGCAATTGGCCCGGATGCTGCATTGCGCCTTGAACAAAGATTGGTAAACATTGACTCACACCGAATCCGAAATCAGCAAGTGACGAAACCGCGTCTGTCTGTCGATTCCTTGCTTTGATATGGGTGAGAAAGCGGGCGACTTGCGATGAGAACTTAATCCCCTCTATATCTGCTACACGTCCAGCATACTCAGTGATGAAATCTGCCTCTTTCCGACTTGCCGGACTTGCAAATATTCGAACGAGATGTGGAATAGCATATTCGCCCCGATCTCCGACATCTGATGAAGGTGGACTACCGGTTTGAACAGTCTTCTGTGATTCTTCTCTAACTGGTGACAGATGGCGTTGAGACAAAAATTCATATCGAAGCGGCTCCAAGAACCTTTCAGCGGCGGTCGATTCTATGAGTTTATCTATGCTGTCAGATCTTGAAACGAATCGGAGAAAACTTGCCCGTTCTAGATTTGTCGCTGTCTTCTTGAACATTATTTGCTCACCAATTCGCCCCTCTACTTCATGATCGCCGCTCTTAAATTTCTTTCCATAGAAAACGCGCCCCCGAATCTGAAATGAGACCACCGCAGGTTCACGTACAATCGGCTCTTTTTTTAATTCAACGTTGAGAAATTGCTTATGACCTACTGTTGTAACTAAACGGCCACTAGCTGCTGCTTCCCACAATTGCCGCATTTCGGAGGGGGGAAGATCACTCGTTTTGAGATCAATCTTGTAACGAAAATTGTTGTTCAAAAAGGGGATCTCTCTCGCACGTGTGTGCCTTGAGTCTATCCACGTCCCTAATTGCACGTATTTACCGTCAGTCACAAAAAACTCGTCACTTTGCGACTCCAAAGTCTGCCGCAACATTAACAGGAATTTAATTAGCGATGACTTGCCGGCGCTGTTCTTCCCGATGAGCACTGTAATAGGCCGGATGCGAACGGATATCTCGGATTGAAATGCCCGGAAGTTCTGGAGAGTAATACTTGTGATCATACATTCCCCTACTTTATTTCGATAATCTTCAATGACTCGATGCCGCGGTCGTCGATGATCTTCACACCAACACGATTGTGTTTCCCAAGCGTAAATGGCAAAGAGACAGTACCACGATAAGTCTCGATCAGTTCCTCGTCAATTTCTGCTTTCAAGTTGCGGGCGAGCCGCGACCAGCCTTCGTTTTCCCCGGCCATTGGAAAAAAAACCTGGCGCGGGAAGAGACTGCGGCCGTCGTAATCTGTGTCGAGAAGCCACATCGCGATCTTTTCGTTTCCACCCGAGTCAATTGTCCCAGTCCTGGTGTTGTAATAATCAAAACCATTGACCTCTACTTCCCACAAGCCCTGATGCTCGCCCCGTTGGATTTTTCGAAGCGATATGTCCGGTTGCCCTATCAGCCAGAAGTTTTCGCTGCTCGTGCGTTTTTTCTTCAAGTCATCCGTGAGCAAATCGGCATTCATTTGAACCTTCAACAGCGTCATGCCGGTTTTTTGTGGATCGATCTCATCAATGTCTTTAGCTGCCTCAGGATCAAATTGGAACGCAGCAAAAACAAGGAGCGACGGTCTTGGCACAAGGGTCCGTGCTTCTTCCCATGCCAACTCTACTTGTCGCTGCTCAAGAGGTGCGTGCTCCGGACCGAACGAAATCACTAGTCGCTGAGGCTTCTTGTACTCTGGCATTGGCTCTCTGACTGTGGTTGCACCTTTATCGTTCAGCTTCGTCTCCGCTTCTGCATGGAGCCACCGCGTACCAGCTAGCGGCTCGACCCTCGAGAAAAGAATGTACTGTCCGTTTTTCCCACGTATACCTGACTTTAGAAGCTCGTCTCGCCATTCTCGCTGTCTGAGAGTTTCCCCCATGCGTGCGACGGTATTATCACCCATGAATGCCGGAGTAACACTCTCACCTATCTCGTCCAGCGGTCTCACCGATGGTGCTGGAACTGCCTCAACCGTGAACGGTCCCGTAACGCGTGTTCTCGCGTTGTCGTTATATGGTTGATCATACAACGTCTCCTGTGCAGACGGTTCGTTATTGGCAATGGACTTAAGTGTGATATGCGGAACAGTTTTGTAGATGAACCCGCTTCCTACTCCTTCGTCAGGATATGCAAGTTCGTAATAGTCAAAAACGGACGACATGAGCCGCTGTTTGGTAAGTGCAATGGCAACTCGCGATGTATCGCACGTGACCCATCGACGTCCCCATTGCTCTGCAACATACGCCGTTGTTCCAGAGCCACATGTCGGATCAACGACGAGCTCGCCGGGATTTGTGGACATCAAGATGCAGCGTTGAAGAATCTTCTCGTTTGTCTGGACAGCATAGATCATTTCAGCGATGTTCCCGCCGGTATCGTCCCAAAAGTTCGTAATCTCTATTACCGGGAAATCAGAAAGATAGAATTTAAAGCCAAAGCCTTCTTTGGTTCTGAGAAGCCGCTTTGCTTTCTTCAAGCGCTCCATTTGCTCCCGATCACCCCTCCAACAGTATCCAGGATTGGGTACATGTTTTTCTCCGTTGAACTCTAATTCAAACTTTCTCTCCTGATCATCACCTCTCTCAATCACCTTGTCTACTCTGAAGACTTTGGCCACTTTGCTCGTTCCAATTATGTTCCTCTTTTCATCAGCGGTGAGCTGTCTGCTTTCCCCGTCTTCAAAATCCCCCCAGAGTGCCAATTTTTTGGGATCATCCGTTGTTCCTTCTATACCAATTCTTTCTATAAAGAGTTTTTTTATTCTGTTGGAAGCTTCATCGATATTTTTTGTATACCATAGTAGGTAGTTAAACGAATTCCTAATTGTTTTAGATGTAGGAGTTCCTTTCTTCCATGCTATTGTTGAGCATTGGTTAGCGCTGCCAAAAATCTCGTCCATCAGTTCCCTTACGTGATGAACATTCACATCCGAGATTTGCACAAACACGCTTCCGGTTTCACTGAGCAGCTCACGTGCTAGCAATAGTCTGTCTCGCAGGTATGTCAGATAAGAGTGAATCTCTAGTTCCCAAGTATCCCTAAACGCCTTAATTGTCTCCGGCTCTGCAGTGAGGTCTTCGTCCTTACCGTCCTTCACGTCTCGCTTATTCACAAACGGCTGGAAGTTGGAGCCGTACTTGATGCCGTAGGGAGGATCGATGTAAATCATCTGCACTTGTCCGCCGAGGCCTTCCTTTTCGAGCAGCGAGTTCATTACCAACAGTGAATCGCCCGCGATAAGCCGGTTGCTCCAGTTGTGCCGGTGTTTGTAGAAGTCAATCGCTTCTCGAAGGGGCGGGTTCTCATCCTTACCGGAAAAGAGGGACATCTGTTCGTAATTCTTGCCGTTCTTTTTCCGCACCGCTTCAATGATAGACCGGGGATCTATTCTTTCATGCACATGAAGCGATACTGTCGGAATTTCAAATGAAGTATGTTCGGCCTTTCCCGCCCATACGAGTTGCGGATCAAGATGCGGGTCGAACTGGTAGGTCTTCTTCGGCTGTCCCGACTTCACATCCGGATCAGTATCGGGCGTAACAAGCCCTACCGGCGGGTTATTGACTCGCTGCTTGCCTTTATGCTCGTATTGCTCGATCGGTTTTTTCTTTTCCGGCGGGTGTCGCTTCACTTGTTGCTTTGGCATTAGAGCTATGGTCTACCTTCCTTCAATGTCAGATTGATGGTGCCAGTTGTCCTCTGAAATTCGGTCTCTCTCTGAAATATACAACATTATTGGAACTTTTCATCTACAGGAGTGGAAAAAGCCGGGTAGGAATGTTGCTGACGTAACTGCGTGTGGATGATTCGTCAAGATCTCCCTCCCCGATTCTCGAAAGCAATTAATGCGATGGAACGTTAGACAAAATACCTGAAAGAATCAAGAAGACGCTTACTGCAAGTTCAACTACTCCCACACAACCGTCACATCGACGCCTTGCTCACGGAACGATTCTACCTCCCTCTTCCGTGACGTGATTGAATGTCTTCAGATTTGAGGTCGAGGGTCATGATATTCTATCTTCCCGCATCCGCAAACAGGCTCAGGTATTCATAGAAGGTGAAAACTCTGTTCCGTTTTCCCCCCGTCGTCTCCCGCAGAATGCCAAGCTTCACAAAATCATGGATAAACACATTCGCCGTTGCAGGCGTTACGTCCAGCATACTGCCGACGTCGGCAGCAGTGAGCTTCGGCGTTTTATAGAGATAGTTCAGAAGCTCTTGCGCTCGTGGGAGTTTCTTCCCCAGCGTGATCAGGCGGCGTGATTCAATATCCTCTCTCAGTTTCAAAATGCTCCGGAACGTCGCGATCCCGTCCTTCGATGTTTCCGTAACGGCAACGAGAAAGAACTTGAGCCATTGCAAAAGATCATTAGAAGTTCTTGCCCTCATGAGATTGTCGTAATAGACAGCTTTGTGTTTCTCAAAGTACGCGGAAAGGTAGAGCGTCGGCTTCGACAGAATGTTTTTGCTGACAAGATAGAGTGTGATCATCAGCCGGCCAAGCCTTCCGTTTCCATCAAGGAACGGGTGGATGGTCTCAAATTGGTAGTGTGCCATTGCAATTCTCATCAGATCCGGCAACTGTATCTGATCGTTGTGAAGAAAGTTCTCCAGGTCGCCCATGAGCGCGGAGACCTCGGTATGGTGCGGCGGAATGAACACCGCATCCCCAAGTGTGGTTCCGCCAATCCAGTTCTGGCTCTTCCGGTACTCACCGGGAAGTTTCGCCTTCCCCCGGACACCTGCCATCAAAATCTTGTGTGTATCTTTGATCAGCCGGGTGGAAATGGGTACATCCTCAAGACTTTTGATAGCATGGTGCATTGCCTTGATGTAGTTCTGAACCTCCTGCCAGTCGTCTCTCTTTTCGACGTCGATATCGGCTCTCTTCATCACAACGTCTTCCATTTCCGTCCGAGTCCCTTCGATCCGGCTTGACGTGGTCGCTTCCTTGACTACGTGCATCCGGATGAAGATGTCAATGTCGGGGATGTGTAATGAGAACGCATTAAGCTCACCCAATTTGAGATTTGCCTCGGCCAGAAGAGTATTGAGCTTCGGATCCGACCATGTCCACTCTGTGTTGATTGGCGTTGGAACGAAGCTCTTGTACTGATACTGCCGGGTGTATGTACCGGCGGTGAATTGTTCGAGGGTCACGTTAATCTACCCAATTGAACTATGAATTTCCTTATTTCAGTATAGTTATGTAGACTAAAATAAGAAAATCCTCGTTTTAGTCAAGAGGATTTTCGGCGGTGGGGTCTTTTGAAGATTAATGTCATTGCGGGGAGCGAGGCGACGAAGTCCCAAAGGGATCCCGTACAGCGGGACAATCTCCATTAAACAAAGGGATTGCTTCGGCAAAAAACGCCTCGCAATGACACTTCATTCAAAAGACCCCACTATCGGAATTTCAATGCGGAGGATCACCAGGTTAAGCCAGAGAGCCGAGCGGCGCACACGCCACGATGAAGTGCCGCCGCTCTTTGGCGGCAACCTCCCTGCCCCCGCATCCCGCTTGATAAACAGCGGGACGCGAAGAGCGCGCAAGGTCTAAACAAGAAATCCCTACTGTTGAAAGACAGTAGGGATTTCTTGTTTGAGGTAAGGCTACAACGACATTTTCGGTTGAGAACAGATCCAAGAAACGCCTGCCTCTTGACAACGGGGACTATGGCACTTTTTTCTGCATGTTCTTCCACTCCTCCACCCACTCCCACTGCGGAATAAGGAGCGGGGCGGCGTTGATTTTTCCCCCGAAGCCGAGGAGGCGCCGGGTAAACATGTCCACATTCTCGATCTCAGCATGCGGTATCTTGTCGTAGAAGATTTTCACGTTATGGCCAAACGCCTCTTGCGCCAAATGTCTGTTGAGCACCGCCTGCTGATGCGCTACTCGTACGCGATGTCCTTCCAGACGAAGAAGAGAATCAGCGCCATCCCCTACGAACTTCCTGCCGAGAAGGCGCACAACGCTGTATCCCTCCGCGAGCTTCACGGGTCCTTTTGTCTCTCCAATATTCATCATCATTATGTGTCCGGTTAGTTCCCACCGATCTTTGCAGCTAAACCACCCGGACCTCCCCCCATTTTCACGCCATTCAATTCGGATCGAATGGATGCGTGCCAGGGAATCCATATCCGCTCCGTTCCGCAGCATCTCCGCTATCGTGACGGCGCCGGTGGAATCGGTACGCAAAATTTCCTGGACGCTCAAGAAGCATGTGGTTTCTACAACGGCCGGATTGTATCGCCACATAGACCAGGACGATTCCCATGGCTGAATTGTGACGGTATCTACAACATTAAACTCCGCGGAGCGTGACTGCCAGTAGCCACTCCAGATCGATACGTCGCGCTGCACATCTGCGTTGTATTGGTACCCCCTGCGCAATCCCTCTTGCGCGATAATCTCCGCCTCAGTCAATGCACGTAGGATGTCAAAGAAAGCAGCGGCAAACTGTCTCGGTCTGAGCGATGGAATAACGAAATCGTAGTGGAGTAAACTCTCAAGAAATTCGCCAAGGCGCAAAACCCCGAAACTCCCGCGAACAACCGGCGTATCCCTCACGGAATGAAATTCTCCCAGCAGCCGGTATGCATCCTCAGGCAAATATCGATACCCGCCGGGAACACTTCTTGCACTCGTATCCTCTCTCATGATCTCCCACAACCTTCGGGAAAGAAGACGGAAGAGACCGCTGTCGGCCTCCATGCGTTGCCCGTGAAACAGTGGATCGACAAACGCCTGGCTCAGCAATTGTTCTTTTCGGTCCCTGAGAAGGTCACGTACAGCTCTTTCCCTCTGCGGCATGGATTTTTTCGATACATCGGAACTCGGTTCATCACGGAGCAACGTTATCACAAGGATGCCGAAGAGCTTCGATTGAACAGGGCTAGAAATATCGAGTGTATCCTTGAGAGCGAATGCAGCTTCTTCAAGCGAAGTATCAATTGAGCCCAGCGTGATATAGATAGTGTCTGGTTGGAATCCCGCTGCAGAGATGATGCGCGCGTTTGAATCCCCCAGAGACCGGCGGCGGCGCCACTGTGCAGCGAATTTCTTTGCTAACTCAACAGAAGCCGGGGTGACAGCCAACAGCTGCCGCCGCACAGCATATTTAGGCAGATTCTGCCGCACTTCCCGGTCAGACACCGTCGCGCGATTGTGTATCTCTTTCCTGTACATTGCATCGCGCGTGAACATTTTCCGGAGGACAGCGCCCATCGTTTCAAGCCGCCATTTGCCCGAATCGGGGAGTGCCGGGGCAGAGAGCGACAGGAGGCGCTCGCCGACAAGCGACTCCACAGCTTTCCGCTTCACCGACTCAAAATCGCGGTCGGTCATCTTCGCTTCGAACGGCATCATCTGGACCCGTTCAAACAAGTCCAGAGCTGTGATCGGTGAGTTGTCAACAAGAGCAAGCGTGTCACGAATCAGATTATCCGCGGCATCTTGCTCCTGAGGGACGACACTCGTGAGGAAAAATGGGATTAAGAGAATTGTCAACATTTCAGTTTATCTGGATCGATTGTGGTGATAGCAAAACAACTATAGAGGACTGTCACTCCCAACTGGGAAGTCCATTCTTCTCTCCTCTCAATATACCAGTTCTACAGTCGCCGGAAGATGAGAGACCGTTATAAACTTCCCCACCGGTTGCGCGACGACTCCATCGACTTTGGCGGAAACCAATGGCCTTGACAAAAGCCCGGTTGGAATCAGAATTCTCATTCCATCGACCGATCCTTGCAGACGCACGGTAATATCGGAGGAACCAGATCGAGCGATGGAATATGATAGTGTTCCCGAGTGTACCGGAAGATTCTCAACCGACAACCCGTGAAGAACCCAGTCATCCTTCAACCCTGCGCCGACGACGAGCGATTCATCATTCTCATACACGAACATCGCTCTGACGGCATTGATGTAATCGGATCCTACCCAGGTGTGGGGCATATCGCCGATGAATCGGGGAAGGCGTTCATCCCTCCAGACAACCTCCGCCCACTGATTCCATCCCAGCGGCCGCTGATACTTTAGAAACCACTCCAGCAAAGTGTGCGCGCGATCTTTCTGCCCAAGATAGACGAACGTTCCGACGTTCCGTATTTCATATGGTGTGAAAGCATCCCACTCCAATGACCCAGCCGCGCGTTGACTGAACCACTCGTAATATTTGTCAAATGTCCGATTGAAGGTGGGTTGAGGAACATGCTCGATTTCACCGCAGGGGAATAATGCGATCGAGGTCGAAGTCGGATCGAAGTCTCCGAGCTCTGCGCAGCCCGGTACATAGTCGATCTTCTTTGCAGCCATCACGAACGAGATCGATCGATAGATATCCTCGCGGAATGCATGTGAGACACTGTCGTAGAAACGTGAAGTCCGAACATCGTGAAGGACCTTCGCAGCTTCCGCAGCATCCTTAAGGCCTTTCAGCGCGAAGAAATCATCCCAGTAAGAATGCATTGGTTTTGCGGAGTAGCCTTCATGACTGATAGATTCAGTGACGAGGCCATAGCATGCGCGCTTCCCATCGTCGCCGTCGCGGAACTCCGATGTCATCTGTTCTGCTCTGAGGCGCTGGATATATTCCGCTGCTGCAACGATGTTGTTCCAGTGTGTCCGGAGAAATGCGGTGTCGGCGGTAAAGCGGAAGTATTCCATGCACGCAAAGATAAGCTCGCCGTGGCTGTCGTTCTCGGGCACCGGGTCGGGTCCCCTCTGATCAACCACACACGGCACCATACCGTTTTCATATTGGTAGGAAGAATACCAATCGATAAAATTCTTCACTTCCGCGCGAAGTCCAAGTTTGAGAAGCGCTGCCGATGTCATGGAGCCATCGCGTATCCATGATCGTTCGTATGAACGAGAACCCGGTTGAAAACCCGGTCCATCCTTGTTGATCAGAACGTAGGCGAGGTTTGAACGAATAATATCTGCGTACCGCTGTCCATCGGGGGGAAGGTTGAATCGAACGGTGTTCAGTTTCTGTTCCCATCCCGAATGGACCTCCGCTTTCACACGCTCAAATTCCTCCGAGGTAGGCGCTGAGTTTTGCCATCTGTCAGCCGAGGGCGTAAATGGCACCGCCGCGATCAGCACGGATGAATCGCCGGGAGCCAGGTCGAATGGAAAACTGAAAGCGCCCGACGCCATCGCATGTGGATCGAAGATTCTTGTCGAACCGGGAAGTCGTCCGCGAGCGATATGCTCGATGATTTCTCCGCCGTCGATCGTCGTTGCGCCCGCATTTGCGGGATGACCGGAGACGGTCACACTTTTCGTTCCAATGATAGCCCGGTTTTCGTCGATCGAGATGGACTCAGTCCTTGCGAATCCCCCTTCAAAATTCAGCCATTGGTATGTCGGATTGACCTGAAATGGCCGCATCGCCAAATAAAATTCACCTCGCAATCGTTGCGTCGATGTGTTCTTCAATACATATCGGGCAAGAAGTGCGGAGTGATCGACCTCGCCCATCGCCAGCAGTGTCACCGCCAGCTTCACCCCGTTGTACATGCGTGTCACGGTCGGGATCGGAAGATAACCCTCTTCCAATGTCTGTTCGCTTCGCGCGTTGGCCCACGTCAGCAGTTGATTACCACTCTCCAATGTGATGATAGGCTCGACGGAAAACTGCTGCTTGTCAACTTCAAATGAACCATCTTCGTTGAGCAGAGCTTCTTTTGGATCGGAGGCAACGCCCACGATCGTCCAATAGGATGCTTCCTTAAGAAAATATCGCGGGTACCACCCACGCGGCGCATCAGCGGCGAGATGTTCGATGTACTGATTCGCTGTTGACAGCGATTCACTCGGTACGACGGAGACCCCTTCCAAGCGAAACGGTGTGTGCGACTGATTTCCGTGCATCGCTATCCGTAACTGCCGAACTTCAAATTCCGGAGTGAAGATCAGCACTGCTCCTCCTTTTCCTTCGCGGACTGAATGAAGAGTGTCGTACGTCTTCCCATCGACAGAACCCAAAAGGTCGTAAGAAAGACCGCTGAGACCGGGATCCCAAGAGAGACGAACCCCGCCGATCTCACGCCTATACTTGTAGTCAATCTCAATCCACTCCTCCCCTGCCGTCTTACTCTCCCAAGCTCCTTTATTGCCGGGCAAGACATTCGACGGCGCATCAGCTTTCCTTTTCATTGAAGAAGCCGTTACTGCAGGCGTTGGAATCTTTACAGGAGGAGGAGGAAGCGGCACGAGCTCGATGTCGCCGACCCACACGCTGCCACTCCCACCGGTTCCGGCGGTTACCACCAGCTCCAGACGCATAAGCGTGTCGAGCTTCGCTGTCGGATGAGGTCCCCAGGCAAACGCGAGATGGCGCTTCTTGACGGTGATTTTTTTCCATTCCCTCGGATAAGTGTAATTCTTATTGTTCACCCACCAAATGTCCTGACCGGACGAGTCGTTGCTGACTTTGATTTCGAAATTGTTCACCGGAACTGTGGCCCGCATCCAAAAAGTGATTTCATAATTGTCCGGAAGCGGAACATTGAAATTGCGATAGACCCCTCCATACCCGGACCCCTTGGTGAACGAAACGTCAAACCGGAGCGCAGCCCCATGAATTCCGCCGTCGCCGCGGCGAGTCACTTCGACACCTGCCGACCGGAATGTTTTCCAATCGTCGATTTTGTCGCAGGCGTCGAGGAGAGACGGCTGTACTGAAACCTGAGCGCG
>Ga0182011_10001538_pt1 | contig 20185 bp, 18 predicted proteins | sample 711E1DmetaG_FD_120481 | JGI IMG/M metagenome (GOLD analysis project Ga0182011, IMG submission 120481) | Permafrost microbial communities from Stordalen Mire, Sweden - 711E1D metaG | ecosystem: Environmental > Terrestrial > Soil > Wetlands > Permafrost | place: Sweden: Stordalen | collected... | reverse complement strand
GCCATCCGGGAATACCTCGAACACAACAACCAAGAACCCAGACCATTCATTTGGAAGGCAAGTGCTAAGCACATACTGGAAAAAGTGGCTCGTTGTAATGCTATCTACGAGACACTACACTAGATAAGCGTTTGGGGCTTTGATGCGCTACCTCCTCGACACTGAGGTCTGTTCCTACGTCTGACCAAACAATGACACGCCTTCGGCCGATCTTCGTCCTCCTATTGAGGCATTGTGTATAATGATCTCGAGTGAACGCATGGACAAAACACAGCGAGATGAGCTAATGCGGCTCATTGCATCTCCAGCGGCGGGCAGCAAGATTGCCGCCGCCAAGGATTTCGGGATTGACCTCACGCTGCTGGTCCGAAGGCTCGAATTGACGCCCACCGAGCGTCTTCAGGAGCTTGCCGCCGCGCAGGCCTTTGTCCAAGAACTGCAAGCCGCCAAGAAGACTTCGGCCCATGAATGATTTCCTACCGTTCAACGCCCATTTGTGATCCGCAAACGGACCGGGGCCAAGCTTGCGACCCCCTCACCCGGCCCGCGCCGGCTGAAAAAAGCGCCGGCGCGGGCCACCCTCTCCCCCAAGGGGGAGAGGGCCAGGAATATGTCAGCACAAATATGGAAACCCAATGCTGGCGGTGTAGCAGCGATTTTGCATCGCCGCCTGGCGACGTAAAGTCGCCGCTACATGTGCGGGAGTGGCTCAATAACTACTGCTGTCCCGTACCAAAGAACTTCCGTGGCTGATTCCCGTGCAATGACTTCGGAAGCGTCGTAGTGGAGGCCAACGACGGCGTTGGCGCCCAGCTCTTTGGCGTGCTCAATCATCAAATCGTAAGCCTGCTGGCGGGCCTGCTCACACATCTCGGTGTAGGCGCCGATGCGCCCCCCGATAATGCTCTTTAATCCCCCCAGGATGCCCTGCGCGATGGTTGGCGCTCGCACGATGATGCCGCGCACAATTCCCCTGTACTCTCTAATCCGGTAACCGTCGATGCTCAAGGTCGTGGTGACTGGAATAGCCATTGCGCCCTCCTCAATCGCGGGCTCTGGAGTGCGGCAGCTTGCTGCCGCTTTGGTTCAGGCCAGCTTGCTGGCCGTGCACGGAAGCGCTGTATTCGGACCCGTGAAACGCGAGCAAGCTCGCGGGAAAAAAGCGGCAGCAAGCTGCCGCACTCCAAAGCGCCTGCGGAGCCGGAGCGAGCCCCGGCCCTACGAATCGGGTTTAGTCGCGGCCAGAGACTGCCCGGTAAACCAATCGACAAACAAACGTATGCCCTCTTCGAAAGGGACCTTTGGACTGTAGCCCAATAGCTTTCGCGATTTGTCCAGGCAGGCAAAAGTAACCGGCACCTCTGCCGGCACACTGGGAAGATACACCTTCATTGCTGTCTTACCCAAAGCGTTTTGCAAAGTGTCAATCATGTAATCCAACCGCACCGGGTGGGAATTGCCGACGTTAAAGATCTCGAATCGGTAGTTGCATGCCAGGGCCCGGTCAATGGCCGCCACCACATCGGTAACATAGGTGTAATCACGGCTCATGCTGCCGTCGCCAAAAACGGGCAATTCCCTTCCCTCCTGAATGAGCCGCGCAAATTTCCGGATCGCCAAATCGGGGCGTTGTCGCGGGCCGAAGACAGTGAAGACGCGGAGACAAATGGTGGGAAGCTGATACAAGTGCGAGTAGGTAAAAGCCAGGAGTTCGCCGGCCGCTTTTGTGGCGGCATACACCGAGAGTGGCTTACTTATGGGTTCGTCTTCGGAAAACGGCAGGTGGCTAGGTTGACCATACACCGAGCTCGAGGAGGCGAAAATAAACTGTTGCACCTGATATTTTCGGCTGAGTTCCAAGAGGCACAGCGTCCCGTCGATATTAACTGAAGCGTAAAGTCCCGGATAAAGAAGCGAAGGCCGCACGCCCGCCCGTGCCGCGAGGTGGACCACGGCATCCGGCCGAGCCTTCTGAAAGACCTCCTCCAGCCGGCTGGAATCGCGGATGTCCACGGGATAGAAATCATACTCACCGGCCGCTTTTATCGCTTCCAGATTGGCGTGCTTGAGCTGCGGGTCATAGAAATCGTCCAGGTTATCCACCACCGCAACACGCCTTCCGGACCGCAACAGATGTTCACACAGGTGCGACCCGACGAACCCCGCTCCCCCAGTCACCAAGACCCTAATCATAGCCATTGCCATTTACGAGCTTCTCCAGCCTAAGTCATTTCTTTTCAACAACATTATCGCTTCGTTAGTACTCTAGCCTACTATTTTCCGCGTGTCAAGAAACACGGTGTCCATTTTGGGATACCCGATGCCTCCCCTGCCGAGGCGTGTTGCCGCTATCTTTGGGGTTGCAAAAGCTCGGTGATAAGGGTAAAAATGTCATTAGGGGAAATCTGGAACAGGGTCTTTGACTCAGGAGGTGCGTATGATGGCCAGTCGGCGCGAATATCTGAAGGCGGTAGGCAAGGGGCTGGCTGCGGCGGTCATCGCCGAGGGAGCAAAGCCGTTCACCCTCGCTGCTCGAACCGAGTCCAAAGCCGAAGCCAGCAAGCTCGCCATGCCGGGGCTTTACCGAGGCCGCGTGGTTGCGGTTGAGAATCCTGCCGTGCTGGTATCGGGTCAGTACCAAGCGGAGGCGGTTGGCCAGATGATGCGCCGGGGGATGATGGAATTGACCGGGGCGGACGGTTGGGCTGACGCTTGGCGGCGCTTTTTCGAGCCCGGGGACGTGGTAGGGATCAAGCTTAACCCGGTAGGCCAGCCGCTGGTGAAGTCAGATGCGACGGTGCTGCGCGAGATCATCGCAGGCCTCGAAGCCGCCGGCATCAAGCCTCAGGATATCGTGGTCTACGACCGCTACCACCGGCAGCTCCTCCACGCCGGCCAAGACAAGTGGGTGCCCGAAGGCGTTCGGATCTCTTTCGCTGTCGAAGAATACGACGACATCCAGCAGGCAATCAAGGGCTACGACCCGGACCACTACATAGACGTGGCGCTGACGCTGCCCGGCTTCGACGCCGACAACGTCACGGCGCGCCGCTCCCATGCCGCCCTCTTCATCACCCGCGAGGTCAACAAACTTATCAACGTGCCCGTTCTGAAGGACCACCAGTCGGCCGGCATCACGCTGGCGCTCAAGAATCTCTCGCACGGCCTGGTCAACAACGTTTGCCGCAGCCACGGGACCAGAAGCCTCAATGCTTGTAACGCCTTCATCCCCGCAGTGGTGGCCATGCCCGTGATCCGCAACAAGACCGTCCTCCATATACTCGATGGCGTCAAGGGCGTCTACCACGGCGGGCCTGGTGCGCGACCGGAATTCGTCTGGGAGCACAACACGCTTTATTTCGCCACCGACCCCGTCGCGCTCGACCACGTTGGCTGGGATGTAATCGACGCCAAACGGGTTTCAGTGGGGATGAAGAAGCTTGTGGAGGATACGCCCGACCAATTCAGCACCTACGTGCACCGGCAACCCGAGCACGTCGAGATCGCCGGCGCCCTCGGGCTGGGCGAGTGGGACCGGGCGAAGATGGATGTCCGGCAGTTGAAATTGTAAGGTCAGGCCTTTAGGTACGGGGCAAGCTGTTCCCACCAGGCATCCAATTCCCGTTTATCAACCGAGTCGAGGCCCTCCAGGCTTGCCACACCACGCCGCTTCGTCGTCTTGAAGACACCGCGCCGGGCCAGTACCGCCTTGCAAAAAGCGACGCCGTACGTCTCCTCGAGGATGATCATGGGCAATAACTTTTGGAACAGAGCCCGCGCCTCGGCCCACTTGCCTGCCGCCGCCAAGTTGTAAATCTGCACGTCAACGTCCACGAATTCGCAAGCGGGCATGGTTCCAGAGGTGCCCCGCGCCAGCTCGTCCAGCAGGGTCTTGCCGGCGCTCCCCGAAAAAATACCCTGCATCACGCCCGCGCTTTTGTATTCCCCCAACCGGTGGGGAGCGGGATCAATTTCTTCCTTAACGTAGGCCAACTGCGGATTTTCCCTGGCGAGCTGAATTACTAAACTGGTTGGAAGAGCCGGTCCCCACTGGCCACCGGAATTTTGTATGAAAACCGGAAGGCGGACGGCAGCCGCAATCGCTCGGTAATAATCCGCAGCCGTCTCGAGTGTTACCGGACCGAGAAAAGGCGGCAGGGCGATGACGGCGTCAGCCCCCTTTGACTCCGCATGGCGTGCGAATTGAACCGCGATTTCCTTACTCGGCGCCTGGACGCCAATCACCACCGCACAGCTTCCCCCTGCCGCGCGGATTAGGATTTCCGCCCCACGCCGCCGCTCCTCTTCGGAAAGGACGTAGAATTCGCCTGCAAGCTGCGGCCACACCAGCCCCTGAACACGCGCCCGCCTGCAAAAATTCACTTCCCGTTCCAGATCTTCTTCGTCCAACTGGTCGTGCAGAGTAAAGGAAGTCTGGAGAATGGCAAAAATGCCGCGGAAAGTTTTCCCCGAGCCTGCGGGCGACCTCGCGGCGAAAAGCATGGGCGCACGAGTGAGCAGCGGCAGAGCCAAGGTGGCCCCAGCCGCGCGGCGTAAGAAGTCCCTACGCGCGAATTTACGCGTCATGGTTCATCCTCCTGCATGGGAAACCGCATACACGGCCGGGAAGTCCGCGATATCGGTCATAATCAGCATTAGAGAGGCACGGCGTGCTCTGCGATATAACGGTCTAGCACCGACTCAACAGGCCCAATGTAGTGAAACGCTTCCGCCCACTCAAGCCCATGCTGGCGGCCGACCTCTCGATCCGAGGGCACTCCCCTGAGATACCTCGAGTCGTTATCGAGAAAGAAGTGCTTGATATACTGGCGATTGGCGGTGTCGTCATCATTGCCGAGGATTGGAAGGCGCAATTTTCGGGCGGCCAACCGGGATTTCAGCCGGGCGCCGTTTTCACCGCCACCCCCCTGCGTCTTATTGGCGAGATTGGCTTCCACCTTCTTGTCTATACACGGGGTAATATCTACAATTCTATTGACCAGTTGAGGCCCTCGCGCAAAATAGTATTTTTCTTGAACGCCGTGCGGCTGTAATCCAGCCGCGAGGTGTTCCGGGTAATCCTTATCCCCCCCCGCCATCCAGCAGGCAGCCTCCACGACTTGAGCGGTCACGTAATGGTCAGGATTCTCTTCGTAGGTGCCCCAAGGGTCGTAGCAGATGACAGTGTCGATCTTCAGCAGGCGAATCAGAAAGATCAGGCGCTCGCGCATTTCCTCGCGCGATATGCCATCCATTTGATGATTGCGGTACCCGAGAGTGAACACCTTGGCAAGCCCGAGCGCCTTTGCCACCGCATCGGTATCCCGTTCGTTGTTCAATATGGTTTCGCCCACAGTGCCACTGCCGGCCTTGTCGTCATTGGAAGTTTTGATCAGGCATCCCGAATACCCTTCGCTCACGAGCTTGGCTACAGTCCCTGCGGCAAAGAACGGGATGTCATCGGCATGGGGTTGGATGGCGGCCAGAACTTTGCCTGAGTGAGGTTGGCCCGTGAGCGGACGTTCAATCACAACCTCCGGCAGGCGCGCCAATGCTGGAGGATTGCCGGGAGCGGCGCTCTGTTGGGCTATGCCATCCGCGCTCGAACCCAAAAGCGCACCTCCCGCCAGGAATTGGGTAACGAAACCCCGACGTTGCATGTTCTCCTCCAATGCTGAATGTCGAAGGATTGTAACATACCGTGGCGTAGCCGCAAGCAAAGATCGGGACGAACCCTTTGCTTTCGGCCAAGTCAAACGCACAGGGCTTCGTCAAGCCCTAGCTCTGGGATTGGCAATCTATTATGGCGCCGCTATACCGAGGAGAGCGGCGCAAGAGGGTTTGACTTCTTTATAGGAGGCGGAATCAGCATACCCTGCACACGCTGAGATTCTCCTGAGGCTGCACGGCCCCGTTTCCTTATACGCCAGTGCGAAAACTCCTGGCAGTACTTGGCCAGTTCACGGGCAGCAAGTTTATGAGCAGATTCCTGTTCAGGGGACAAATCAGGAAGCGATTCAGACGGCATATACACCTCCATGGGAAGAACCATTATACCATCTAACCGCGAGTCAAGTGTTTTACGAAGAGGCGCTATTTCAGAACGGAGGGACCTTTTGGCAGGGAGGCATTCTGTCCTGCTGTTAAGAACGGTGGTGCGGAAGCAGGGGCGTGCCGCCTACCCGCGCGTGCCCACGATCAGGCCCGAGGGACCGGGCAGGCGGACATGCCGCACGTCCTGAAAACCCGCCTCGATCAGCCAGGTGGCGTACTCTGCTTCGGTGTAGGTGCTTCCGGCTTGCGTCCCGACCAACATATTCAGGGCAAACAGCGCCGCCGATTTGGGCGCGGTCTTGTCCGGCTCGAGGATGAAGTCCTGGATCACAATGCGGCCCTTTGGGGCCAGGGCTTCGAAGCAACGCTTCAAGAGGTCCTTGTTCTCATCGGGGCCCAACATGTGGCAAATGGCGGACACGAACACTACGTCATACCCTTCTCCAAACTTATCCGCGCGCAGGTCCCCGGGCCGCGTTCGGACGCGTCCTGCCAAACCTGCACTTTTGATATGGCCTTCCGCGATAGGAATAACCGTGGCCAAGTCCAGAAGATCGACCTGGAGATTCTCATCCGCGCTCGCAAAGGCGATCGAATAGGCGCCTGAGCCTCCGCCCACATCCAGCATGCGGGTCACACCTTCGGTTCCTACGGCCCTGACCACCAACGGCGCCCGCGCGCGCGCGTTGCGGTGCATGGCGGCGATGAAGGATCGCGTCCATTCCTCACCCCGGTCAACCATTTCCTGATGAAAGACGGAGGCGCCGCTACGAATGCATTCGGTGAGCGAGGACCAAGTCCGCCAAAGGTGAACCAGATGCATGGTGGCTGCGCGAGCGTCATCGGCGGACTCGGCCACGAAATATCTTGCGCTGGGAGGAGTATTGCGGAAGATCGTGCCTTGCTTGGTCAGCCATCCCATCGCCACCAGTGCGTTCAGCAGCATTTCCGTGGCACGGGAGTCGCTGCCTGTCCGGGCGGACACCTCATCGGCGATCGCCCCGCTTCCCACGGCGGTAAAGACATCCAGTTCGACGGCCGTAAGCAGCACGCGACTTTCCTGAAAGCCTCGAAGTGCGCTGTTCAGGTTGTCGGGAAGAACTCCGGTAGCTTCTTGGGCTCGTTGCGCGGCCAGCATCTTGTCGCGGTTGGCACAAATCTCCGCCTTGAGAGCCGTGACATCTTTATTTGCCAATCGCTCCACAACGCGCCCCTGTTGGAAGTGCATTCGCACAATTTCCGGCACATCCTGGGGCATCACACTGGAGTACCAGATGCCCTCGGGGTAAACAATCATGTTCGGTCCCCGATCGCAGAGGCCGAACGAACCGCAAGCGGTGATTTGCACGTCATTAGATAGCCCCTGCGCGGCCACTTCTTTGCGCAATACCTCGATCACCTTCGCGGAGCCGCGCGTGGCACAACACGGGACACCCTCGGACTTCCGCTGGTCGCAGGCAAACACGTGATAACGAAAAGGCTCCATGATCTCCCCCCCACCCAGCTCGACAGAAATTTCGGTTGCAACCGGGCCGGAGTCATTCTAACATTTTGGACAATATCTTTCCGTGGGGGGTGCTATGACAGTTGGGGACCTTATCGAATCGAGGAAGGATGTCTACTCAATCGCCGACGACCTCACCGTGCACGAGGCCGCTCGCTACTTGCGGGAGAAACAAGTGCGGTCAGTCGGTATATGCGGCCGGAATGGCAAGCTTGTGGGAATCGTGTCGCAAAGTGATATTTCAGACAAAGTGGCCGCGGAGAACAAGTGCCCAGCCTGGATGCGTGTGTCTGAAATCATGACCTCGCAGCTCACTGTTGTGCCGCCTGAAACACCCTTGGATGAGTGTTTGCGGCTCATGGAGAAGCACGGCTTTTACCACCTGCCAGTCATGAACAAGCAAGGGCATTATCGCGGGATGATCTCGGTAAAAGACCTGCTCACGGTCATCGCGTCAGATGAGAAGGCCCGAGCTGACATGCTGGAGGCGTTTGCTTTTCCGCAGCGATAGCAGGTGTCAGGTGTCAGGTCCATGATGACTGGGCTCAAGGGACAGGACAAGCGGATGAGCATCAATATCTTTCGCAACCTGATGGTGTGGCAAAAGGCAGTGGATCATGTCGTAGAGAGCTAGAAATTGGTGACACATTCCCTAATTGCGCGCAAACTCTGCTGCATTATTGACCCACAACTGGAGTCAGTTTAGAAAGGCTGCCGAGCCGGGCCGCATGCTGGCCGGGTTAATTAGTAAGCTGAAAGCTTGACGTAAGAGCCCTGACACCTGACACCCGACACCTGTTCGGTCGGAGGATTATTGCCATGCTCAAGCTCAATCGCCGCGCCGGCCTGCTCGTCTTGCTGCACCGATCTTTGACTCTGCTGCCACTACTCATCACGGTTGTTCTTGCGCTGGTTGTGCCTGCTGAGGTTCGCGGGCAAGAGGCTTCCTCTTCTAAGATGGAACTGACGACCACCTCCTTCACACCGGGCGGTTTCATACCCAAGCGGTTCACCTGCGAGGCCGCGGATGTCTCGCCGGCCCTTGCCTGGACGGACCCGCCCCCGGGCACCCGGAGCTTCGCCATCATCGAGGACGACCCTGACGCCCCGTCGGGGACCTTTGTCCATTGGGTGGTGTATGATCTGCCGGCTGCTTACCGCAAACTCCCGGAGGCTTTATCGGGAAACGACCAGATGCCTGGCGGAGGACGCCAAGGGACCAACGACTTTTCAAGAACAGGCTATAGCGGCCCCTGCCCCCCACCGGGGAAACCGCACCGCTACTTCATCAGGCTTTATGCAGTTGGCGTGATATTGAATTTGCCCCCCGCTGCGACCAGAAAAGAACTTGATGAGGCAATGCAGGGTCACATTCTTGCCCGGGGGGGATTGATGGGCCGTTTCGCGCGGTGTCCATCCACCCTCGATCGATAATGACCAGATCGAAAATGAACAAATTATGTGTTTGGCTCGAATCCCTTCATGATACTTTAGTACCTTCATGAACCCTTAGACGTTCGTACTCTCACCGGATCCGAAGGAGCCGGATACCTGGTTCAACCTCCTGTTTGGTGGCGAGTATTGGTCCAAAGATCGAGAAGTCACTTACCAGATGCTGGATGCCGTGCGGAAAGTACGGCCTGACGTACTGCACGCCTCGATTTTTGGACCCGAGCTACTCGGCGCGCTTCCGTCCGGCGGTAACGTAGTGGGCGTCACCCCGATGAGCCCGCCTGGAGTTACCACGGTCCGAGAGTATCTCGCTTGGTGGAAGAAAGTCATAGACGAGGCGCATCGTCTCGGCGCCAAAGTCCAGGCCACTTTCAGCATGTCTCTCTTCTATGATACTGCTTCCCGGGACAGGGGCTGGTTTAGGTACTACAACAACTTCTGGGAGGCGGATATCCTCGGACCGAAGCCGGTTTCAGATCCGTCGGATCTGCTTCAAAGAGATGAGGCGGGCCAGCCGCTTTCGAGCGCGTACGTACAAAAGTCTTTTGAAGCACCTCTAGGCGAAGGTGTGTGCCAGTTCCAGGGATGCCCGAACAACCCCCACTGGCGTCAGTTAATGAAGCAATTCGTGGCCGCGGGCATAAAAGCCGGTTTTGACGGCTTTATGGTCCAGTTCAACTACCGGTCGAGGCCGCCCGGGGAGCGCTGGGGAAAAAACAGGAAGTGTTTCTGACAACTTCTATCCAACGAGATTACCTATGACATCCAATTTCAGTCGCCGACACGCTTTGAAACTCCTCGGGCTCGCCGCTCTTTCGTCACAACTTGATGCAGCTACGGACAAGCCCATGAAGGGAATCTTCCCGATCATGGCCACTCCGTACACTTCTTCAAATCAGGTCGATTACGAAGATTTGGAGAAAGAGGTCGAGTTCATGACACGCTGCGGCGCTAACGGCATGGTCTGGCCGCAGCATGCCAGCGAATTGCTGTATCTCAGCCGGGAAGAACGGCGTCGCGGGATGCGAGTGCTCGCCAAAGCAATTAAGGGCAAGAAACCGGCGCTCATTTTAGGAGTTCAGGCTGCGACCAAAGAGGATGCCGTGGAATATGCCGAGTTAGCCGAAGAACTCTCGCCAGACGCGGTGATCGCCATGCCGCCCACGGGGGCTAAGTCGCTTGATGATTACCGCGATTATTATCGGACTCTCTCCCGCATCACCAAGCGCCCTTTTTTCATCCAGACCACCGGCGGTGCACCCGACGTCGATCCTACTGTGGACTTCCTGATTGAACTGGCGCGCGAGTTGCCGAATTTTGGCTATGTGAAAGAAGAACATAGTCCGATGTACGAAAGGATACATGCTCTCGCCATGGCGCATCCCGCCATTAAAGCAGCATTCAGTGGGCCGGTCGAGCTCTACTCGATGCGTATGGGATGCGATGGATGCATGCCGGAGGCGCTTTATCCCGATATCGATGTGCAGATCTGGGCCCTTTATCACTCGGGAGGTGAAGAGAAAGCGCGCGAGATCTTCAGCAAGCGGTTACTAATGACCGCTACGGCAAATGATATTCCAGGGGCTCAACCTTACATCATGAAAAAACGCGGGGTCTTTAAAATGCCACTTTCGCGCCGACAAAGCACAAATTTGACGGCCGACGCGATTCGGGAAATTGATTTCGAGTTTGAGGGATTGAAGCCCTACTTCAAGCTCGCTCCTAAATGAAGGAGGAATGACTATGTCGAACGCCTCGCTCAAGATCATATGCGTCCAACTGCTCTTGGCCGCGTTCTATCTTTTTGCCTTCTCCAAGATCGCGCTCGCGCAGAGTAGCGCCGACGCCCCAGCCCTGGAGCGCTTGAACTGGATGCGCCAAAACGAAGGGAACCTCTGGAATGTTAATCCCCATGAAGGCGCGTTTCTACGTGCCTTGGCAGAGAAAATCCACGCCAAGGAGGGGTTGGAAATCGGCACCTCGAACGGCTATTCCTCGATTTGGATAGCGATGGGTCTGCGCAAAGAGCGCGGCCATCTGCTGACCATGGAAATTGACGAGGGCCGGGCAAAGCTTGCCCGGGCCAATTTCCGAGCCGCAGGCTTGGATTCGGTAATCACACTGAAACTGGGCGATGCGCTCCGGGAAATTCCCAAACTCCACGGTCCTTATGACTTCGTCTTTATCGACGCCTGGAAGCAGGACTACGTGAAGTACCTCGACATGGTCATCCCCATGGTCAGACCGGGAGGTGTGATCACAGCGCACAACGTCACCGACCTAAAGGAAGAGCTTACCGATTTCATTAGAGCTGTTCAGACGAACCCGCAGCTAAGAACCACTATTGAGAATCCCGGTCCGGGTGGTTTTTCAGTTAGCTATAAGCTCCCAGCGAAATGACGGAACCACTCACAGCGAGGACATGATCAGCGCAGCGGTGAGCAGTAAGCAGTCGGCAGTAGGAAGAAAGCAGAGGTTGGCAATTAGGCCATTGGGTCGTTGAGATCGACAAAAGGTCGTCGAATCTGGTTTGCGCTTCGCACCGGCAGTTTTTCCCCAGCGCAATCTCGGAAGAAGCGCAGGACTGTTACGGGGGTGGGAAAGCTAAGAAACATGGGGAAAGTACAATTATTTTATCCTTGACATCGCGTTTTGACCTGGGATACTAATGGCCGCGCAAACCTCTTTGTGCGTCAAGTGGTACTGGCAGAGACTGGCTCACGCCCGGGGCGCGGATGGCCGTTCTGAAGACTCACCTGACAGAAGGGAACGCAGGCCAATCCAAAGGCAAGACTTCTTGTAGTTTGCGGCCGTCTCCGGCCTGCCTTGGGTGGGCCCCGAAATTCTCAAGAGGATCCGAAAAGAGAAGACATCATAGGAGGGGCAATGTATATCGGTCGTCGGGAGTTGATTAAAACTGTTTTTGCTTCGGCTTGCCTGCGGACGTTTGGCGCGACCGCTTTTGGCGCGGCCACAACACCGGTTGAGGTTTACGGGCAACGCGCTCAGAGGCTGGTTGCGCAACATCGCCGTAACGTGGGCCGCTTGAAGGCGCCAGCGGAGCTGGTGACCGAGGAATTGTTTGCCGGACGGGGGTTGAAGCTCAGCGGTCCCGACAAGGGATGGATCTCGGAAGGCTTAGGCCGCGCCGGAGGCTTGATGGTCACCGGGCAACTCTCCCCGACCGCAACCGCGAACCCGGGCGATGTTGTGTGGCTTAGCTATGGCGCGCGTACCTACGATGCTCAGGTGAAAAGAGCCGCTGAACTGGAGTCGCAGAAATGCATGGTCCTGGCGTTTGGCCCACGTCCGGCCAGTGGTGTGCCAAAATTCCAGCATTGGATCGACAGCCTGACGCCATGGAATGCAGATCAGAACTTCGCGCTACTGGGTAATTTGCTTTCGCTTTGGACCCTCACCGGGGAAGTCGCAGCCGCATCGGCCCGTCGGGGTAAGACGCTGGTGTTCTGGCAAAGCATCTGGATGTCAACGCTTCACCCCGAGATGAAGGGACGCAATGAGCGTTACCGGGGCCATACCTTTCACGCGCCGGGCGAACCCCAGATGAAGCCCGTGCCAGCAGGAGTGGCGGCAGAGGCCTACCTGGATGCCATCAAGAAGATGCTGAATGAAATCCAAACCCAAGAGCTTGATAAGATTGTGACCGTGGGCAAGGAGGTAGGACGCCGATCGGCTTCCCGCCCGGTTCCTATCTCCATCATGTCGCACATGATGCATGACGAACTGCGGGATGAAGGCAAGTTGTTTAAGGACTACAAGGGCGACAACGATCACCTGCCAGAAGCCCTGGGCTCGGACGGGTACTTGGTCTACTTAGGCTACTACGACGGTGTTTCAACCGGTATGTGGGACGCGGTGCGCAAGGCCAACGCCAAGGCAGTTTGGATCATCGTCCCGGTGCCAGGGCAAACGCTGAATTACCAACAGTACGGTGACGTGGTCATCAACCAGCACTATGAAGAAGGCGACGCCGCCGTCAAGATGCCCGGCTACGACGTTCAGATTCTGCCGCCCTCGGGGGTCGCTCAACTGTTCATTTACGAGCTGATGATGCGCGCGGCCGGAGGCAGCAGTCGAGTGGCGTGATCCTGTGGGCGCGCCCGTACGAGGAACTGGTCAAAAGGATCCGAGTAGTGAAGACATCACAATAGGAGGTACTATGCAGATAGATCGTAGGGAATTGATTAAAACTGTTGTTGCTTCGGCTTGCCTGCGGGCGTTTAGCGGGACCGCTTTTGGTGCCATCACATCGTCGGTTGACGCTTACGTGCAACGCGCTGAGAGGCTGGTTGCGCAACAGCGCCGTAACGTGGGCCGCTTGAAAGCGCCAGCCGAATTGGTGGCCGAGGCTTTGTTGGCCGGAGGCACTTTGAACCTGGGTGGCGGCCAGGTGGGGTGGATCCGGGAGGGTGAAGGCCGCTCCGGAGGCATGATGCATCTCGGGCAGGTCTCCCCGGCCAAACCCGGGAATCCGGGCGATATCGCCTGGCTTAGCTATGCCGCGGATAGTTATGATGCACAATTAAAGTTCGCGGCAGAACTGGAGTCGAAGAAATGCCTGGTCATGGCGTTTGGGCCCCGTCCGGCCAGTGGCGCGCCAGGATTCACGCATTGGATCGACAGCATGACGCCTTGGAATGCGGATCAGAACTTCACTTTGCTGGGCAATGTGCTTTCGTTTTGGACGCTCACCGGGGAAGTCGCGGCCGCTGCGGCCCGGCGGGGCAAAACGGTCGTGTTTTGGCAAAGCATCTTAATGCCGAAACTCCATCCGGACCTTGTGGGACGCAACGACCGCTACCAGGGGCGCACGTTTCACAAGGAAGGGGAACCCCACATGGAGCCTATGCAGCCCGGGGTGGCGGCAGGCGCCTATCTGGATTCCATCGGCAAAACGCTTCATGATATCCAGGCAGAGGAACTCGGCAAGATCGTCAGTGTGGCGAAGGAGTTGGGGCATCGGCCCGCCTCCAACCGTGCCCTATACATGGCCACTACGCACATGGTGACCGCTGAAGTTTTGGACGGCATCAAATGGATCAAAGAATTCAAAGGGACCGACGCACAATTGACTGCCGCCCTCGGCTCGAACGGGTATCTGATCTGGATGGGCTACTACGACGGTGTTCCGGCTGACAAATGGGACGCGGTGCGCCAGGCGAAAGCCAAGGCGGCATGGATCGTGGTCCCGCTGCCGGGCCAGAAAATGGACTTCGAAAAGTATGGCGACGTCTACATCAATCAGCACTGGGACCCCGGCGACGCCGTCGTCCAGATGCCCGGCTACGACGTTCGGATTCTGCCTGCAATGGGGGTCGCTCAACTGTTCATTTTGGAGGTCATGCGGCGCGCGGCCCGAAGCTGAAATCAGGTGACGTGATCCTCCAGGGCGCGACCTTTTGAACGTCAAGCGGTGGAGTGACGTTCCACAACCCACCGAAGCGCGTCTGCTTTGTAAGGATGCCGAGGCGCCGCCGGCCATGACGAGCGAGAAGATCCACATGGTGACAGTGGCCGGCGGCTAAGGCATCTGGACCAAACCCACATTTCCGTTATTGCCTTAAAGTCCTATTTCTAGTTCGTAGGTATCCCCCGCCTCTGCCGGGGGATACTTACACATCGGAAAACAGATCACCCCCACCGCTCCAGGGTACGAGAATTACCCGGGAGGCACTTCCTCGCTGATGATTTAAGCACCGGCAAGTTTGAAAACTTTGCCCAAGCCCCGCCACGTGAAGGCATCATCGCTATGACCATGGATGCGCAACGGGGTCGCCTGTACGGCATTACCTGGCCGTCCGGTCTGTTTCTTTGGTATGACTTGAAAACACGAGAGCTAAAGAATCTGGGTCCCGTGGCCGGACAAGCGGAAAACAGTACCGGGGCAAATTGGCAAATGCTGGACCGTTGCCTGTCGGTTAATCCCGAGGATGGGTCTGTCTATTTCACGATTACGACCGGGACTATTTTCCGCTACCCCTATGACACCGACACGATTGAACAGGTGCTCGGGTCCAGTCTCGACAAAGACCACTTCGGGAGTTGGGAGGACGTCAACAAGTCGGACTGCATGGGCTATAACTGGCTCGTCGCTCTCAGGTCTCCGGCGTTCCGAGGTTTCTACGCTGTGCATGGAAAGTCAGGCTACGCCTTCCGTTTTGATCCCTCGTCCCAAGAGATCGAGGTTCAGGCGCGCATGGTTTCCGATGGAACGCGAAAATCCGGCATGTATGATCAGTCTGATTTCGGATATCTGGGCTTCGCCCTCGGTCCCAGCGGCCAAACGCTTTACCATCTCACCGGTGCGCCCCAAAAGAGCCGTGCCGGGAGAACCAACGCTGATTCCAACCAGAAGAGCACAGGAGATTGGGCCCTTGATTTGGTCACGTACGAGATTTCCTCTGGCCTATTAATTGACCACGGGGTCTTGGAGCTTGAAAACGGCGAGAGACCGTTCGATGCCCAGGCCATGGCGATTGGAAAGAATAGGATGGTCTATGCCGTCGCGGCAGTGAAGCAGGGTCACCACTCGCGGCGGGACCTTATAAGTTTTCGCAACCCAGCGCCCAATCCGTAAGCTGCGAGTCTTCCGACTGGCCGTGAAGCTTATCTTCTGAAATACAGGTGCGACGGTCATCATTGAACAGATCACACGGGCTGCGCACGCAATTGTAGAAGCTTGGAGGGTCGAGCGCGCCTTGGTGCGCCCTGCCGCCTCCACCGGGTTCCTCTCAGCACGACGTCAGGATAGCAAGACCTTTTCATTAGCTCCTCCACATTTTGGTAGAGTCCCTACCAGATTTTGTATTGTGTGGTCGTTCGATTTCCGAGTTCCAAGTATAAGGGTTCTTTTTCAATAGTTTGAATGATGTGCTCTTTTGGAATATCAATTGCTCGCTATAACGTTTTGGCTTTTCGGAGTCTAGATTTCCAGCGTCTGACGCCTGCTCATCGCAGCCTCTTCATGCTGGTCTTTGAGATGCCAAGTCATATGCGAGGGGGAACTTATGTTAAAGTCGGAATCAGGCTTTGCCAGGTTTGTTGTGGCCCTGCTGTTGGCGCTGGCTCTGATGCCGGTGGCCCTCAGGGCACAGACGCAGACCACGGGTGACATCACGGGCGTGGTCACCGACCCGAGTGGTGCTGTCGTGCCCAACGCCCTGGTGGCATTGAAAGACAATGCCAGGGGCATGACCCAGGAAAGGCACACAAGTACGGCCGGCGTATTCCGGTTTCCTCTGCTGACGCCGGGAAACTACACCGTGACCGTCTCAGTTACCGGCTTCGCAACGGCGGAACAGAGTACGGAACTCAACGTGGGTCAGGCTATCACGGTGGACGTTAAGTTGGAGCTCTCCACCGGCAAGCAGACGGTGGTGGTTACTGAGGCGGTGACTAAGCTGGAGACGGACAACCCTAACCTCTCCACCACGATTTCCCAGACGCAGATTACCGAGCTTCCCAACCCCGGCAACGACATGAGCTACATCGCCCAAATCGCGGGCGGCTCGACGATGAATACCCTGTCAGGCTACGGTAATTTCTCCAGCTACGGTTTGCCGGCAACTTCCAACCTCTTTACTTTGGATGGCATGGACGATAACGATCCATTTCTGAACTTGAACAACTCCGGCGCCACCAACCTGCTGCTGGGACAGAACGAGATCCAGGAAACCAGCGTGGTGAGCAACAGTTTTACTGGCGAGTATGGCTCACTGGCAGGCGCCAACATTAACTACGTGACCAAGGGTGGCACCAACAAGTTCCACGGAAATGCCAATTATGAATGGAACGGCAGCTCCTTGAACTCCAACGATTGGTTCAACAACCAGGCCGGCGTGTCTAGACCATTCAGCAATGCCAATCAGTGGGGCGCTTCTTTCGGTGGGCCGATCCGCAAGGATAAAGCGTTTTTCTTCTTTGACACCGAGGGCTTGGTGGTGCTCTTGCCTACCAGCGCTCCGACGAACGTCCCCACCCAGGGTTTTGAGAACGAGGTCATCTCCAACCTCAACGCGGCTGGACTTTCGAATTCGGTACCCTTCTACAATACGATGTTCAACCTCTATAACAGTGCGCCGGGAGCCAGTGCCGCGAAGGACGTTCTTGCCCCAGGGCTTGCGCCCGACGGCGTCACACCGACCCCGGATGGCTGCTCCAATTACCTTCCCACTACTTTCAGCGGGCCGTGCGCCCTTCAATTTCGCTCCGTGGCCGGCAACGAAACGCATGAGCGGATATACGCGGGACGGTTTGACTACAACTTCGGCAGCAGCGACCGGATGTACGTGCGCTACCAGCAGGACCACGGCTTCCAAGCGACCTATACGGATCCCATCAGTTCGGACTTCAACCTCGGCAGCACCCAGCCGGAGTACCAGGGCCAAGTTATGGAGACCCACACCTTCGGCGCCTCCACCGTGAACCAGTTGATTATCTTTGGCCAGTGGTATAGCGCTATATTCGGGCCCAAGAGCCCAAGCGCAGCGGTCGCCGCCTTCCCTGCCTCGCTGTATTTCTATGACAGCTCCCTCTATCCGCTGGGTTATTACAATTATTATTGGCCGCAGGGGCGCAACGTGACGCAGTACGGTTTTTCAGATGACCTTTCCAAGAGTAAGGGCACCCACACACTCAAATTTGGAGTCAAGTACCGACGTAATGACGTGAGCGACCAAGATTACGGATACTATGTCAACCCGGTTCTGGAGCCCTTCAGCTTCGCCGACTTCGCCGCCGGAGGGGTAGGGCCCGAAGGGGACTTAATTGTCCGGAACTTTCCGCTGTCACTGACTCAGCCCATGGCTACTTGGATTCTGGGGGCCTACGCGCAGGACGCCTGGAAGGTGAAACCGAATCTCACCTTGAACCTCGCCCTGCGCATCGAGCACAATTCCAACCCGGTCTGCCAGCATAATTGCTTTGCGCGGCTGACCGCACCCTGGGATGAAATCTCACATGACCCGGATGTGCCTTACAACCAAGTCCTGCTCGTGAACCAGCACCAGGCACTTTCGGGGTTTCAGGCAATTGTCTGGGAGCCACGCATTGGGTTCGCCTGGCAGCCGCTGGGCGCGTCCCATAACACCGTGATCCGGGGCGGGTTCGGGATATTTGGCGACGTCTTTCCGGCGGGGGTGGCCGATAACTTCTCTTCCAACCCACCGTTGCTGAACAGTTTCACCATTTACAATGACAACCTATCGCCCGCCGAGACATCGAACCTATGGAACGATACCGCCAGTTCGAACCAATCTTTCATAAAGGGGTTTAAGGCTGGACAAACGGTGGGGCAGATCGAGGCGGCAAACCCGAATTTTTCGCCGCCCAGCATGACAGTCTCGGACAAGGAGACACATGTTCCCACGTACGAAAAATGGAGCCTGGAAATCGAGCAGAAGTTCGGGGAGCATACCAGCTTCAGCGTCAGCTACGTCGGCAACCACGGCTACCACGAGACCGTTGCCAACGCGGCCCTGAACGCCTATGAATCTGGCTTCAGCGGTCTGCCCTCCGCAGCGCCTGACCCCCGATTTGGTCCCGTGGACTGGATCACCACCTCAGGCACTTCCAGCTATAACGGTCTCACCGCTTCCTTGAAAGGGCACACCCATGGCGCCACGGTACAGCTCAATTACACTTGGAGCCACGCCTTCGACACCGTGTCCAATGGCGGACTGCTTCCGTTCAGCTATGCGACCAACGTGAGCCCCCTCAGCCCGATGAACCCTTACAACATTCAGCTAAACCGCGCCGACTCGGATTACGACGTTCGCCACTACCTCAGTGGGAGCTACGTCTGGATGCTGCCCCTCATAAGTCTGACCCGCGGTCGCGGGCCCGACGCGCTGGTGAACGGCTGGCAGGTTTCGGGCACGATTTTCGCCCGCACCGGCCTCCCCTACACGCCCTATGACGGTAGCGGCGGCGGTGCCATCTACAACTACGGCGCGGCCCAGCTCTATGCGAACTTTAATGGCGGGCCCGTCGCCTCCTGCTCCGGTCCCAAAAACCCGTGCCTCACCGCCTCCCAGTTCTCCTCGGCTTCAACGGGTTTTGGCAATGTGTTGCGGAATTCCTTCCGCGGTCCGGGATACTTCGATACCGACTTTACCCTGATGAAGTACATCAAGATCCCGCACTGGGAGAGCGGAAAGCTGGCCGTGGGGGCGCAGGCCTACAATGTGTTCAACCATCCCAACTTCGATAACCCGGATGCCAATATAGACTCCCCTACGTTTGGAACCGTGCTTCGCGCCATCGGCCCACCGACTTCGATTCTGGGTGCGTTCCTGGGAGGAGACGCTTCGCCTCGAATGATTCAGTTGACCGCTCGCATTGTCTTCTGAGCAGGCGTGGAACCTGCTGCATCGTTCCGGTTTTTGGGGCGGTCCCGTGGGGGACCGCCCTCCGTCCTATCGAGCAGAGTCTACCGGTTGAGCGGCGCCGGGCCACACCCCGGCGCTCCCTCGTTCCCCACAAAAACTGTATGCGGCAGGCGGCCTTCCACAGTCCGTCAACAGCTATCTCCTTTTCGTCCTTCCTGGAATGGAGCGTCTAGGTAGGCCACATTTTGGTAACAACTTCAGTGGGGACAAAAGCAAGCCAAGTCCCTTACACCCGCTTGCGGTGGCCAGTTGGTTGAGGAATTTCCCATGGGTGTCATCGAGCAACTTCCCATTTGCCCCGTCAACTTCTCCGATCCCACCGAAAAGTCCCGACATGACCACATGGCGAACCTTGTCGATTCGATGCTCAGATTACACAAGCAGATTGCCGCCGCGAAGTCGGAAGCGCAGAAGGCCATTATGCAGCGTCAGATTGACGCAAGGGACGCGGAGATTGACCGGCTGGTGTACGACCTGTACGGCCTGACGGCTGAGGAAATCGCCCTAGTGGAAGGAGCTAGCACCAAACCGGCCTGACTTGCCAGCAACACAATTTCAGCCACTATCGACATGTGGGAAAGCATCGTCAAATATGCAGCGTCGTGACAAAGTGAAACGATAATACTGGGCCCGACGGCGATCGGAGGCCGCTCATGGCTAGCCATCTGATCCCATTGCAAGAGGACCTGAGCAGGATCATGGCTTATGAGGCCGCTCTCGAACGCCAGTTTGAGAGGAAGCTGCCACAATTGATGGCTTGGCGGCG